>Ga0179591_1429561_pt1 | contig 15041 bp, 13 predicted proteins | sample CZOMad2_1_08_16f_FD_182891 | JGI IMG/M metagenome (GOLD analysis project Ga0179591, IMG submission 182891) | Vadose zone soil fungal communities from Angelo Coast Range Reserve, California, USA - CZOMad2_1_08_16fungal (PacBio error correction) | ecosystem: Environmental > Terrestrial > Soil >...
AAAGAATTGCCTTTGCATCCGGGATGAGTCTTCGCAGCGCGCCTGATGAGCGTCCGCCTCCGTGCTCGCGGCGAAGCGTCGCTACGACGCCACGTGGAATTGCCCAATGGCCTTCGCGCCATCGCCGTTCTTTCGCTGGCTAATGCCGATGGTGTTACCTCTGCGCTCGGTCATCGCGGCGTCTCTACGTTCGCGGCCACGCTGCCCTCCCACATCGGTATCGTCTCGATGGACGTGGTGATCTTGACTTCACCGACGTTCCCGACTCGGCGGTTGCGACGTGGCCACGCTTACGGCAGGACGGCGACAACGTCTTTCCAGCAGGCGTCTCGCGCGCATCATCGGCACCGTCCACCTCCGACTTGATCATGGAGTGAGCCATCGCGTCCCGCGTTTTTCTCTCTTCCACAAACTTCAGGTTTGCCCCGCAGTTTGGTGGGACCTTTACGGAACGCTAATTAAGAGTATACAGTGCATCACGTAAACCTGCTCCGGCAGGAAGGGCCCGTCTCTGGTTGCCCTCTTGGCTCCCATGCTCCACGAGCGGTTTGGCGTATTCCCATACGTGAGGTCTTATGAACGATCCAGGGTTTTTTTTTTCAACCGAACCGGCGTTCCACTTTTCTGAAGTTCCTTTCTAAAGAGTGTTCCAATCACGTGGTCGGTGTGCTGGGGCAGGAGTGGGATTTTTCTGGCCTTCGCCTCGCGCGTCTTTGGAATTCCGTGGCTCTGTGTTTCGCGCTGCGCCCCTTTAACCTCCACGGAGTTCCCGCGTCCGCTTCGGCTTCCTGTCGCATGGGTGATTCTCTTGGCCGAGTTGCGACTTCGCCACTCGGAGAGCATCGGGCCTTGTGGGAGGTGCGATCGGCGTCTTTCTCGGTCCTGCTGGTCTCCCTCCTCATTACCCTGCGTTGTTTCCCTTCAGCACCTCGGAACCCGAACCGCCAATCCTTCATCGAATTTGCTTCGCTTCTCTCCTCTGGGCAACCTGGGCCCTGTGATTCGCACGCGCCGGGGGCTGGGAGATTAGGGGCGCTCCCGTTCCGGAGCAAGCCAATGTTGCCGCGGCGTCCCGCTGCCTGTTTCGCTGACGAAACTTTGTGGACACAGCGTGCTGATCGACGCCGCTCGCCGATATTTTGTGAAACCCATTCCTGATGGAACGTTTGGGACTGCCGCGCTTTGTGCTCCACGAACTGCAGATGTTGCGATTCTTCCGATTCTTGAAGCGCCAGCGCGGCCGGCGCGGCCTGAAGTTTGCAGCGGCATGCAGAAAATGCCCGGACTTGAAATTCGCGTGCGGAGATATTTCCTTCTCAGGCAATTTAGGCGTGGACAGAAGCTTGTCGAGCTTGCGCTGCTGCACCGGACCAAGACATTTCACCAACGATTTACAACCTGACAGTTGCGCGCGTTGCAGATATTTCCGTCTGAATATCAATGAGCTGGTCCAACGCTTTGAAGCCGCCGGTTTGTCCCGGGAATCCATGCCGTCCTGATCCTCGGCGGGAAGGGAGGAGCCTACTCAGGCGTTGCTTATATTTAATCTCTCCCTCCCTCATAATCCTTATTTTGTTAAGTAATGAATTCCCCAGTTATTATTTAATTAACTCAATAATCCCTATATAATTAAAATCATATTCATTCCAAAAATCAAATCCCCATTTTATTTAATCAAATAATCATTTATCCTTATTCTACTTTTCCTTACTATTCCCCTATTTTTATTATCATCCTCCCATATGATCTTCCCCCATTTCATATTCCATTATTGAATTCCTTCGAAAAATCCCTTCTTCTCCCCTATTCATTATTCCTTTCCCCCCTCCTCTCTCCCCTTTCCTAATTCCCCAATCCAATATTCCCTCCAATATACATTGTCTTTTCTCCCCCTCATATTATCATTCTCCCTTTATTATAAAATAATTTCCTTTCCCTCCTCAATCATCTCATTCCCTATCCCTTAATAATCTCAATCAATCCTCCTCTTCATCCTCTTTTTTCTCTTAACCTAATATTCCTCTTAGTTCTTCCTCCTCATATCCCATCTTCCCCCCCTTCTTTCCTTCCATCCTCCATTTTCCTATTTTTATCTATCTCTTATTCCCTCCAAAGCTTATGTATTATTCCCTATCCAAAATTCCCTTTTATCCCCATATCTATCCTAAATCCCCCTTCCATATGTTAATCCTTTATAAAATCCCCTCTTTAATTAAAAAATCCCCCTCCTCCTCATCTTCCCTTCTAATCCCTTATCGAATCCCCCATATATGTAATCCCATATATTTCTCCTTCTCTTATCCATATTTTAATTATCAATCTTTCCCACCCGTAAATTCTCTTTCCATGCTATTCTTAGCCTTATGATTCTATTTATATTCCATCTATCCCTCTATCCTCCATATTATATTTTTTTTCAAATCCTCCCCCGCCTTAATTTATTCCACCTTTCCCTTTCCCCTTCTACTTTTAATTATAAATTTAATTAAAATTTATATTTCATATCATTTCTTTCATTCTTTATTTATCCAATCCTCGATAAATTCTAAAAATCCTCCTCTTATCTTAACCCCCTCCTAAAAATAAATTAATCAAATCTCCTTAATCCTTTTTCAATTCTACTTTATTGCATCCTCTTTTCTATCCTTATTATTTCTCTTTTAATTGCTTTAATTCTTTCATCCCCTCTTCATCAAGCCCCTTTATTAATTTTAACCATTTTTTATTTCCATTTTTTTTTAGTCTTTGCTTTTTATTTAATTATATCCCGTAATTTTTCCTTCTTAATCCCCTTTCTCTCTCTCTCATATTTATCTTAAATAAATATCTTATTTTATTATTATTCCATATCATTCTTAATTCTTCTATTCTGATCCCCCTTTCTTTCCCCTATTTCTTTAAATTAACTATCATTTTCGTCTTAAATCATTTATTGTCTCCAGCTTAAAAAATCATTCTTATCATCATCATCCATTTCATTTTCCCCCCAATATTCCCCTTAATAATAGCTAATATTTCCCTCCCCCTCTTCTTTCTTGCCCCTTATCCTCCCCAAATATTTATCTATTTCCTTTATTATTTCCCTCTATCCTTAATTTCCTTCATTCATTCATTTATCTCCATTTAACTTTCTCTTTCAAAAATATCCTTAAAATGAAATCCCATCCCCTTTTTCTTAATCCTCCTATAATTTTTTAAAATCCATTTTTAACAAATATTTCTTTTATTCTCCCTTAATCCTATCCCCTTCTTGTCCCCTATCCAATCGATTTATTAAATCATCCCCCCTAATCCCCCGTCAAATTCTGATATTAATCCCCCTTCTTAATATCCATCATTCCCTATCTTCCTCTCATTTTCCTCATTAATTTCTTCTCCCTCTTTATATCTTTCTATTCCGCATTTTATTTCATTCTCTCCTTTCTATTTTCTCCTTATATTTTATCTATTCTAAATCTCATATCTATATTTATAATAAATTTCTATTTCTAAATTAATTAAATCCCAATGATCTCCTGAATTCATCATCTAATCTCTCCTTCCCCCCCAGTCAATAATTTTCTATAAAAATCCCTTTATTCCCTTCTCCTGATTATTTCATAATTTTCCCATCCTTCTTTCTCCTCTATAATCTAATTCCCAAATTTATCTTATTTAATTCAGTATCATTTCATATTATGCAATCTTATCTTATTTTATTTCCCTCCTATTCTATTTTCCTCTCTTATTAATATTATTTTTTTATTTTAATTCATCCTATCCCATCTTAGCCTTAAATCCCCTTTCCCATATTCTTTATATTCTTTCGCTATCCTAGTCTCTCCCTTCTTCATTTCTTAAATTCCATCATCTCTTTCCTTTCCAATATTTTGATCTCTCAAAAATCCCTTTTTCCCCCCCCCCATAATCATATCCTAATTACAAATTATCATTTTTTTTCTTAAAATCAATAACTTCCCGATCATTCCTCCTCTCCTTCCTTTTAATTTAAAATATCCCTAAATATCCTCTATACTCCCGCTCAAATTTTAGTATCTCCCCCCCTCTAATTTGTCCTCATCATCTCATTATCATCTTAGATTCTTTCTTCATTATCTATCTATCCTTCCATATAATATTTATAATTTTATTCAATCCCCCATCTGAATTTTTAATCCCTTTTTAAAATCCATCTCATCCAAAATTTAATCTTATCATCCCTTATCCTGAAATCTTCATATATTTATTTATGCCTCCCTTTATTTCCTATCTATTTCTTTTGGATTTTTCCCTTATTTCTATTTATCTCCCCGAAATATTCTCTTATTTTTAAAGATCCCCTTTTTATTCTTATATTTCCAAATTATTCTAGATCTCCCCCTCATCCCTCGGAAATTTATATCCTCTTATCCCTTTATTACATTATCCCTATTCAATTCATTATCCTAAACTCGTTTTTTCAGCCCATTTTCCCTTATTTATCTCTTCTTCTTTTTTCTTATTTCCCCTTCTCTTTATCCTTCCCAATATTCTAATCCATTTATTCCCTCATAATTCCTTTCTCCCTCTTATCCCTCTCTATCTTATCCCAATTCCACTTATTATTTAATTTATCATTTTCCCAATCTTCATTTATCTTCCTCTTATTCCCATATTTTTAATTCCGATAATCCATTCCGTTTAATTAATCCATTTTTTCTTTTATCCTATTTTCATTCCTCCCTTTCTTATCATAATCTTATTTTTATACTATCCCTATCTATATTAATCCTCCCCCCTCCTTTAAAATAAAAAAAATATCCTTCATTATTCTCCCTTATCTCCCCCAAATCAAATTCCCATTTATTTATAATTATATTAATTCAAAAATCTCCCCCACAATTCTCTCTACACTTAAAAATGCCTATTCCATCATTTAACTTAATTATCCATTAATATATCTTTACTCCCTTATTCCAAATTTTCAATCCCCTGCCTCGCCTTCATATCATCCTTAATAGCATTTCATTTTTCCCCACAATTAATCTATTAAATCCAATCAAATTTCCTTAATTATCTTATAAATAATCCTTCATTCTCATCTCCATTTAATCTTTTATTCTTAGTTCAAAAATGCCTTATCTTATAAAATCCCATATTTTGCTTATAGGATTCTCTTATCTATTTAATATTCTTAATTTTTCTCTATAAATCTTCCTATAAATTATTAATCTTAATGATTCATCCCCATATAAATTCATTAATCCTTTTTTTCCTTATTCTTGAATCCCCCTAATTTATCATATCCTTTTTATCCCTCAATAATTCCCATTCCTTAAATTTCTCGCTTATCATTAATCTTAAATTTCTTCCCCATTAATCCCATATTTTTATCATCCTTTCATATAAATCATTAATAGTAATAAGTTCTTTTAAAGTTTGCTTCATCCCTATCTTTAATTAAAAAAATCCTTTAATCCTTTATTACCTATTTTATAAAAAATTTTCTAATTAATCTCTTTATTTCTTATATCTAATTGATATGATCTATTATTCATCCCTCCTTTCTTTCCTGTCCATCAAAATTCCTAATTTTTTATTCAAAATTCCCCTTCAATAATTATTTTTCCACAAATCAATCATTTAAAAATTTAATTTTTTATTTATATTCTAAAATAATTCAATTATAATTTAAATAATTTATCTTCCCTTTATATTAATCATTTAATTTTCTTTCTTATTTTCATCCCATTGTTTTTATTTCATCTTATTATTAAAATTCCCCTTTATAATCCTCCCCAAAGATCCTTCTTCTTATATTCCATCTTTATTATATATACTTATATTTAGAGTCCTTATTATACATATTACATCAATTTATATTCTGAATATATCCCTCTCATCTTATATCTTCCCCCTCATCTTATTCTCCATTCATCCTTTTTCCTTATTCCCTTATCTCTATCCCTTAAATCTTATCATTAATAATTAAATCCTTATTCCCTTTCCTTTAAATCTTCATTCATTCCTCCCATAAATCTTTTATTTTATGTATTATCATTCATCTATCCAAAATTTATTTTTTCATCTTGATATATTCCCTTAAAAATTCAATAGTATTCCCCCATTATTCTCTTTATATCTTTATTAATTTATTTATATTTATCTCTACTAAAAAATTTCTTAATAAATTCTATTTCATCTCTTTATCTCTTCTCTATAAATCAATTATATCCCAAATCAATTCTCTCTTTAATCATTATCAATAATTTATATTATCATAATAATATTTTCATCCCTCTAATAATTCATTTATTTTCTCAATAATATATTCCTTTTAATCCTTTTCTATTATGTACAAAAATCTATATTCGATAATCTTATCATTTTTAATACTGTCAATCAAAATCCTTCCCTAACAATTTTATAATTATCCTTTCTTTCAAATCCCTCACCTTTATCCTCATTCTCCCCATAATTAAGATTATAAAATAATATCATTCTTAATAATATTTTCAATTCAAAAAAAAAATCTCCATTCATATATTTTATATCGAAATTTCTTAGTAATCAATTCCCTTATTATTCCAAAATATCTTATCCTCTCCTTTTCTAAAATCCTTATTTCAATTATATTGTTAAATTTATTTATCCAATTATCATCTTAATTAATCAATCCATCTTGATTAATATCTTTCAGATTAAAATCCAATTTTCTTCCCTAATCCTTTTTAATCTTCTCCCCCTCTAATTATTCCTTAGTATTTTTTTTCATGTTTCCCTTAAATACTTAACATCTCTTCTTTAAATTTTTAGATCTAATCTCCTTATATGCTCTTATTCTCTTTTTATATTTTTCCATTCTTAATCCGATCCATGTTATTTAATCAATCTCCTCTTCCATTTTCCTAATAATTTTTGCATCTTATTAATCTTCTTCTTTCATAAATAATCTAATTGTTAAAAATTTAAACTGTACGTTTAATATCTTCTTGATCTATTGGAATCATTTCATTTATTTCATATTTTCGTATTATTTCCCTGTAATTAATTTCCTTTTAAATTGATAATAATTTTAATCAATATCATTTTTCACTAATAATCCCCCCACTATACATAATTTCATCAATCATCACTTATAAATTCAATATTTAATCCTTTAAATTTTTTTATTTTAATATTCCTTTATATTATATCATTTCCTCATCAATGTCTTTAAAAATCCTTATCCTATTTTCCTTCCCCTCCCCCTTCAAATATCCTTATTTTTATAATTTTAGTAAATCATCAATAATCCTAAAATCAATTTCATAATTAAATATGCCTTATTATTCTTAAATTCCCATAATTCTATTTCAATTCATTCCTTTTATTTTATCCCGATTCCAATCCACTAAAATTAATTCCTAATTAAATTATATCATTTTATAAATTAATCTTTCTAATTATCATAATCCCAAATTTTTCAATAATTAATCTCCTCATCTATCCAATTCCTTAAATTCCTTTCCCTCGCGTGGCTTATATATTATTCTTCATTCTTCCCCCTCTTGATCTAATTCTCCCATCTCCAATCCTTATCTCTTTATTATCATAAATCCCACATTTTATTTTTAATATTTATCATTTATTCCATCTTATTTCTTATCCCAAAATTATTCATCTCCCCTAATTAATATTTATCCATCATTTCAAATATTTTATCAATTAATCGTATATAATTAATCAAATAAAATTCATTTCTATGTATTAATCCATCCGTCCCTCAATTAATTTCGCGTCAATCTATTATCTTCTAAATTATTCTTTTCTATTATTATGTCTCTGAATAAAATTATTATTAGTCCTATCATTCTATATTTTTAATAACCTTTTAAAATTCTATATTTAAATCTTAATCATCCCATAATCTATCTCTTGCATCTAATTTTAACTCAAAAATCTAATTAATCTATTAAATTTATTCCCTTAATCTTATTCTCCTCCTATTTACTAATTCATTAATTTAAATCACTTAAATTATCTTTAAATATTATCTAATTTTCATCATAATTTTCCTATCACTTCCCATCCTCCTTAATCTTAATCCCATCATTAAAATTCTCTCCCCTAGTTTTTTTTCTTAAAATAGAATTCCATTATCATTTTTAATCCCCCCATCCTTTATTTCATTATATTCTAAATATTCTTAAATATTAAAATTATTTAAATCTTTCCATAAAATGCTTATCCCTTTTCCATCATTTTCCATTATTAATTTTAAAATAATCTTTCTAATCCCTTTATTCCCCATATATTTTAATACTCACTTAATCCTCGTATTAATTTATTCTTAAATCAAGATCTCTATCCTTCGCTCTTTTCCCTAAATTCTTATTTATCGTTTAATTCCATTCCCATTATAATCTCCTTTTTTCATAGGGCCACCTATCCCCTTAATCCCCTCCTTTAAATATCAATATGCTCCATATTATATTCCATATCTTTATCATCTTAAATTACCCCCTTTCATTAATCAATTATTATCTCTCCCATATTAATTTATTATATTTAAATTTATCTAAATAATTAACAATATAATTTCTCATTTATCCTTAAATAAAAATTTTTTAATAATTTATCTCTTATTAATATGTATTATTATCTTATTCTCTAGAATTAAAAATTCAAAATCCTAAAATATAATCTAATCCTCTCCTATTGCCATTTCCCTTATCTTAAATCATTCCATCCCTTATCATTTCCCCTCCTCAATCTGATTCTATAAATATTCATGTCCCTTCTTATTACAAAAATAAATCCTCCTAATCTAAAATTTAATTCTCCTCCCCCCAGATCTATTATCCCCTCCCCTTTTTATTCCCCCAATCCTTATAATCCTTATAATTATATAATTCTATCTTATTAAATCAATTCTTAATCAGAATATTATCTTACCAAAATTATACTTATATCTTTATTTCATATTAAATTATAAATTCCAATGTCTTTATTTAAATTAATAATCTTTAAATTCTTATTTCTAAATTCTTTATCATTCCCTTTTATTTAATAATCCCTTTCCATCAATTTTATCCCCTCTTATGGTTTTATTCTATTCGATTTTAATTAAATCATTTTAATTAAATTCCTCACTATTTTATTTGATCCCAATCAATCTTCATAATTCTCTTTTATCATTCCTACTTTAAAATCCTATTATCTAAATATTTAACTTATCTTAAAATCATATCCAAATTTTCCGCTATGAATATTCCCTATATTATTTGTTCATTTCTCCACTTTTCTTTCATATTAATTCCCCTTCACCTTACAAAATAATCTAAATATCATTAATCTCATTCCAAATAATCCCTTATTTAAATCTCATTCCCTTATTCTTATAAATATAATAATAATTTAATATTCAAATTTACATTTCCAAAATTCCTTTCCTTATTTATTTATTAAATTCTAATCTTCATTTAGAATTATACAATCCAATCTCTTTATTCCTCTTGAAACAAAAGGCAGCCGACCAAAAAAAGAAAAAAATATCCTTTAAATTTATCATAAAAAAATTGCCCAAATTAAATTCCTCTATATTATATTGCATCTATCTCCTCCCAATCCCTCCCTCAAATTTGAAATCTTTATTATAAAATCCCATCATTATCTAATTTTAATAATTTTCTTATATTCAACAATCATGATCAATTTATATTAAGTAACTTTGTATTATAATCTTTATATTATTCTCATCAATCTGATTTAAATTATATTATTATCCATTTTTTTTTATTTTATCTAAAATCTCTAATTTCTCCCAGATTTATAACATCGGTATGGGTTGTTTATCCCCATGAATCCCTTGTGTGATCCCCTCTTAATCTCTCGCCTAATTCTCCTTGAATTAATCCGGTTATAGATCAGAAATTCGTTATCTTCTATCTTATATAAATATCTTCTAAAATACCCTCCTCCTCAATTAGATTTCAAATCTAACATCCTCCCTTTATAAGATCTAGAATTTAGATATTTAATATATTTTCCCATTATTTTTCCCCCTCCCAAAATTTAATTTATTAAAATTTCATTTCCTCCTATTCTTATATCCTATTATCGCCTCCTCTTTTCCATTTTCTTCCCTATTTTAAAAACTTATCCCTTAATATCATTAGAATTTTCCCATTATTTAGATTTCATATTATATACCTCTATCTCAATTATCATCATTCCATCCGCTCCAAGAAAAATACCTTAATTTTCTTAATCCCCGCCATCAAAATCAAATAATTTTAATCAAAATAAATTATGAAATAAAAATCGGTTTCCAAAATTAATCATTACTTCATCATCTTCCTTATTTTTCCCTCCCTTTTCTTCCATATTCTTTTTTCCTTCACTATCCAATAAATTTTTATTTATCCCTTAATCAATAAACGCATTCCAGTATTATTAAATGCTTCCCTCTTTTATAATATTATTTTAATGATTTAAAATTAACTATTCCTTTATACAATAAATTCCCTCCTTTCCATTTTTTATATATTTCCCTTTCTTATTCTATCTCATTATCTATTCTTAATTCCCTATTTTCTCTTATATCTAGATCCCTAAACATATATTAATAATAATAACTAATTTTAATCATTTTATTCTCTCTTATTTCATAAAAAATTTCATAGTATTTCCCTATATCTTCCTAATCCCTTATCCATTCCTATTATACCCTGTTTTTACATCTCTTAAATTTTTTCTTAAATTATTTCATTTCCATCAAAATTTATAATATTCTTATTTATATCTATCTCTTTATATTATCCCATTCCATTTTAATATCTGACTTAAAAATCTATTATCCTAATAAATTATTTTATTCTAGTCTTATTTCTTCTCTAATTTAACTTCATTATTTTATCTTAATTAGTTAAAATCTATCTTTATTCTCATTCTTATCCCCAATCAAAATATAAATTTCATTTTAGATATAATCATCTCCATATCTCTCCTTATATAAATACATTTTCCATATTAATATATGATTTTATCCAAAATAATATTCTAATAAAATTTCTTAATCTTTCAAATCATCTAAAAAAATCATTAATTCCCCCAATTTATCCAAATTATCTTTTAATTCTCATCTAATATTTTATTTATCTATCAGTCCCCAAAATCATATTCCCTTATTCCCTCCCCCATTTATAATTAAATCTATCTAATTTTATCCACATCCATTTTTTTACATAAATCTATCAATTTTTACTTTTATTTTAAAAAATCCCATATTTAATATTTTTCCCTAATCTTATCTAATCCCTCCTCTTCTTCCTATCCCATTATTCCCCCGATCTTCCAACAAATCCAAACTTCTTTATTTTATTTATCCTATAATTAATATATATTATTATCCCATTATCCATTCTCTTATTTATCATCTAATAATTTCAAAATTATCAATCCCAATAATATTTCTCTTTAATAAATATCATTATTCATTTGTTTCTTTTCCCCCTTTACTCTTTTCTAATATCGAAAAACTGAAATCTTAATTTTTTTCTTTCATAATTCTTTCTCCACCTTCCATTATCATCCTAAAATTTAAAACGTATCAAAATTCCAATAAAAAACTATATATTCATTTTAAAATATTCCTTATAAATCTAATTTTTTAATCTTTATCAATCTTTATCCTTCAATTCACTTAATTCCTTCCCCCAATATCCAGCTCAAAATTAATATTCCTTTTTCACTTAAATATATATCTCATTATATATCCTCTCAATAATAAAATTATTCTAATCTTTAATTCTCCCCTATATCATCTAATTAATCCCAAAAAATCTATCTCATCCGATCATCTCGTCTTTTCCTTAAAATATATATTTAATTCAATATTCATATCTAATCCTCTTTCTTCCATCATCTCTTTTATTTAATTTACCTAAAATCTTATATGCTTTAACAATCTATTTATATTCATCTTCCTCTATTCCTCCCCCTCCTGTTATTCAGTAATTATAATAATCCTTATGTAATTTTTTATCCATATCCCCCCCTCCTTCCCTTATAATCTTCCCTTATCATCCTAATCCTGTTATCTTCTTCATTTATGCCCGCTTAACTTATAATATTTTACCCTCATATTCTATGTTATCCCTCTTTCTCCTTCTTAATTCTATTTAATCCAAAAAATCTTCTATCATTTATCCCTATTCTCTATTTCTAAATATTTTAATTCATCCCATCACTCCCTTATTTTAATTTTATATTCCTCTGATATCCGCCCTATTTTTTCCCTATCTTACCCATTTATCCTCTTATTCCTTTATCTATATCCCCCTATTCCCTTGTCTTCCTCTCCCCCGCCCCAATTTTCTATCAATCCAATCTCTTTTCTCTTAAATCTTTCTTCCATCTTTATTAATATCCTCTCTCCTTCATATCTCATATTCCTCCTCCATGTTATCCTCTCTTTTATCTCTTTATTTTTATTCCCTCTATATTTTCCTCTATTAAGATAATTTTTGCTCAAAAATCAATTCCCCCTCATTCCCATCATCCATCTAATTATATCCACTTATATCTCCGACTTATCCCTCTCATCCTAATAAATCCCATTCTATATCTCGTTCATTTTTATCTCTTCCTCAATATTCCCATCCCCTTAAATTTTAATCCCCCCATTCCAAAATTCCTTTAATCCTTCTATCCTCATCCCCCTTTTCAAAAATCTATAAAGATCCTCATTCCCTCCTTAAATTTAATATCCCATTTTCTCCTATAAAATAATAAATTTCCCTCCCTCCAAATTCCTTAATTTATCTTAATTTTAATATGTTATTTTCCTATTTATTCCATCCCCCCTTCCCTCATCTCTATCTTACTAATTCATCTTCCGCCCTTTTATTCTTAATATCTCATCTTCATCCTTTATCCTATTTCCTTAAAATTGCCTCTTTGCTATCATTTTCCTCACTTATTTTTTTTTGCCTCTTAAATCTTATCAACTACTTCTTCAATTCTATATATTTCCCTATTATATATCTTTTATTAATTCCCTCATCCCTTTATATTCTTTCCCCCATCCTTATCCCATATCCACGTTCCATCATATATCCCCCCCCTGATTTTCATCACCCATAATATTCCCTTTTCTCCCCAAATCTATCAATTTCCTCTCCCTTATTCCTATCCCATCCTTTTCATTTCCCTAATCTCATTATAATCATATTTATTGTCCTATCGTCTTTATAAATCCCTAGTCCCCCCTTTCCCTATTCATTCATATCCTTCCAACTGTATCCCAAATCTATTCCCCCCCCTCTCTCCTATCTATTTTCTTTAATTTCTTATTCATCAGCCCTGATTTTTAATCCCCTTAAATCCATTTATCTATCAATGTAAGCTTTAATATTTATCCTTCTTTCTATAACTCCTATCTTATCATTTCATATTTAATCCATTCTCATCATTATTTAATCCTTTCATCCTATTGATTTCAGTCCTCCTCCCAATATAATTCCTTTTAAATATTTTTATCCTCCCATCTCTTTTTATCCTAAGTTATTTTATCCTACCAATTTCCATATTTTCTCCCTTTCAATTTTTCCATATTCTCTTTATTCCCTTCCTCTATATTATATTTTCTCTCCTTAAATCTTATTCAAAACTTAATTTCCTTCATTCATCTCTCAAATAAAATCTTAAAACTAAATATCCTTTTACTTATATCTTATATCTATTTAGTATCCCCACTCCCCCCTCTTCACCATCAAAATCCATTCTTAATTAATTTCAATCTTTAATATCATCCATTATATTATCCCCGAATATTATCCTATTTATCATTTATCTCCTTTTAATCCTTATATCCGCCCAAATTTTCATGCTCATTCCCCCTATTCTATAATTTCCAATTCATCCTTATTAATATCATTTAAGATCCAAAAATAAGTTTCAATTATAATCCTTCCTCTATTTCATTAATCCCCTTTCTCCCCTCCGCTTAACATCCAAATCCCCCCATCATTAAATTTCTATTTATTCGATTGAAAATATTAATCCCTCTCCCTATCCATCCCATCCCAATTCTATTTCATCTCCCTATATCCATTTAAAAATAATTTTCAATTCATCTAATAATTTTTTTTATTTTTTCTCCTCCTCCCCGATTTTATTCCCCATTTTCCTTTATAATTTAAATATTATTATTCTCCCTTAATTACTATAATCTCGTCGAGATGGCACGATGGTGGTAGTGGATGGGGCGCGTCGATTAATCAATCGCAGCCTGGACATTCTGGTCACTTCGGTTCACCAACGCCCCTGGCAAACTGGTTTTTGGCCGCCTCGACGAACGCCATGAGCCGGATCCGTTCGGCGCCGCGGCAGCTGCGGCTTCCTCAGGGGCCCGGCTCGGCGCTGGATCGCGTCCCATCGGCGGGAATGGCCACAGTAGGCGCCCGCCGCGAACCGAATCAGTAGGCGCCGCGCTCGACCAGCCCTGCGGCAATCCTATCCCGACTCCGAAACTGGTGTAGTGCTTTTTGAGCATTAGCCGTTGCGTCCGCTTGCTTGGTAAAGCGGCAGCTTCGTGCTTCCACTCACGCCCCTGCATCGCAATCCTATCCCCAATCCTCGTTCTCCATTTACAATACGGCTGCAGCACCTCCACGACCAGGGCGGATCCTCCTTTGGGGTCTAACAAGGTTCCATTCCCTCTGAAACCGCCCCTTTGCAGCTTATCTCCGTTTTTCTTCCACCCCTGCTTGCGTTACACTCTCTCTCCTTGGCAATCCCGCGCTTGGGGCCCGCAGAGTGGTCGGTGGGGTCGCTTTCATCCGCTGCTTCACGTTTATGGGGCAAGATCACACCGCCATTCTTCCCTCCGCAGGTCTCGCACGCGCATGGGCGCCGAGACGCCGAAGCAGTTTCTTGAACTCGATGGCGTGCCTATCGCCGTTCGTCGGGGGGGTGGGTCCCCCCCGACGCCATCGCTCCTCCCCTGTTTACCGCAAATCACATCGTCCGCCACCCGCCCGACGGCATCGAAAATCTGGAATCCCGCCTCCTCCAGGAAAAATTCCAACTATTGCGAC
>Ga0179591_1257252_pt1 | contig 15040 bp, 12 predicted proteins | sample CZOMad2_1_08_16f_FD_182891 | JGI IMG/M metagenome (GOLD analysis project Ga0179591, IMG submission 182891) | Vadose zone soil fungal communities from Angelo Coast Range Reserve, California, USA - CZOMad2_1_08_16fungal (PacBio error correction) | ecosystem: Environmental > Terrestrial > Soil >...
TGGGGACATGGAGCGGAAGGGACCTCAGAAGGTAAGGGGGAGTTGACGTGAGACAGGAGGGTTGCGGCAAACTACTACAGAAAATGGTGGCGGTAACAACGCAACTTTCAAAGAATACAAACGGCCAGGGACAATGGCGCGATCACAAGCGGACCATCGGGCGACAAGAACCCCGATGGTACGACTTCATCAATGTGAGAGATGACGAAAGAAAAGCGGGGGAAACACGACACTCGTGACGCTCGGGCGCTCACGGCAAAAAAACGAAACACCCATTTGGGTCGGTAAGCCTATCAGAACAGTAACAAAACCGAATCTTCCCGGGCAGAAGGGGAACAAGAAAAAGGGCTGGGGGCGCAAAAAGTAGCCGATGCTTAAGAAACTTGCTGGTCAATATGTACGGAATCACCGGTCAAAGGGGGGAATAGGGACAGACAAGCCTCCAAAGACGGGAATGGCCTGTAGAGGAAATGTGTCCAAGAGATTGGAACCGCTCAGAAGCGAGGAAAACACGACTGAAAAACAGGCCATTGGTTCGAATGTTGGGAGGACATACAATCTCCTGCGACGGGAAGGAGAATGTACGGTTCAACCAACCAAGGATTTGAGGACACTTCCAGAGAACAGATGTGCAAACCGTGTCAGAAGGAGAACTGCAAGCGGGGAGGGGGCGAAATGCACTGTGAAGGACGCTCAACGAAAGGGATGGGAGAAGATGAAGGGAACCGGGCCGTCAGCCCTCCCTATACGAGAGTAAACCTTCGGGAGAACCCGGGATCCTAATACGCGCGCTGGTCGGCGGTGAAGAATGCCGCGGGAAAAGGCCTTAGGTGTGGGGAAAAACAACAACGAGCGGCTGTGCAACGAAATGTGCCCCATGGATGGTCTTTAAAAAAACCTCGCGCGGCTGCCAGACCCCGCAGTAAAAGGGAACGTCCGAGAGGAAAGGCTGGCAACACATGGGGGGTGGCAATTAGGGGACCGGCGTCGGACGAAGATAGTACCAACGCGGGGCAGCAAACGCTCCCAGTGCAGACCAGGGAAGGGGTGAAAATAAATAACCACGCAGAGAAGAGATGAAAAAGGGCGTAGTTCACAAGGTATTCAGACTGTTTGCGACAAACAAAAGCGGCACGGAATTGGGTACAAAGAGGGGCCTGGATGCCATTAAAACAAAAGCCTGGGAAGAAGGGAGCAGGAAAAGGTGAGGGTCACGATCGTAATGACTGAGAATTCGACGAACGAAGGGGAAAAGAGGGGCCAGAGGGAGGAGAAACAGCAAGGAGCTAAATGACCGACTATTGCCTTTGAAAAAAAGAGCAGAAGAACAAGGCGCAAAGAAACCACCACGCGGGAGTGTGCTTAAAAAAAGCGCGCTCACAAAAACAACGAAAAATTTACTGCAGGGAAGGGCTGAGACCCAAACGGGCAAGACGTATACGCGGGGCTCTGGGAACCATTGTTTGGGGAGAGGCGATAGGATTCTAGGAGAAAAAAAGTTGGTTCGGTGATTACCTCCGGGAAGGGAACAGCTCAACCAAGTACGTCGCGCCTCGCGCTCCGTGGTGTCAACGGCGGGCGGGAATTCAAAGAAGAATCTGGTAGAAAACGTGATCGAGGATTCGTGGGGTAGTATTCGCGAAGAAGAAATCATGGTACTTTGCCGTATAGCTAATCGAGGTGGAGAGTAAGGGGCGGAAAACAGTAACCGTTGAACTGCAACTCAGTTCTGCGCTTGGTGTCTGTGGAAGAAAAAAAAGGTGAAACAATCTTTTCTCGATCCCTCAGTAAAATGGATGTCAAATGAAAGAAACTAGGACCGGCAATAACTAAGAGGATGCTTCGCAAAGCACGTAGACTAGGGAGAGAATGGGGGGTGGTCAAGGTGTCAGGGAAGAAAAGGGAAGTAATGTAAAAGACGAGAGCTGCGAAAACTCCGCGAAGCAGAAATGAACGAGCCGAAAAAAAGGTTCAGGGAACTAGTCGGGGGGGTTGTAACGGAAGATAGATGGGAAAAGGGGGCAGTTACTTGGGGGAACAAAGGAGACGGGAGGTGGATACAAGCACGTAAAAAAACGGTCACTAGGAAGAGGGGAAATCGGGAAGGAGGGGCCGCGATTTGCCAGGAATCCCTGGGGGGAAATCGCTGAGGCCAAGCTGGCTGGATGGAAGCAGACTAGGATCTAGTAAAAGCCTCATCTTGGAAGGCGGGAGGCGCAAACAGGTCAAAGGCCGCCAAATGTTTTCCTCAGATTAAATCAGAGCCCACAGAAAGGGAAAGGACAAGGTCGGCCCCCATAAGGGAAAGTCATTTACCAACCCGGGGGACACTGTGTGGCTGGATTTTGGCTCTAAAAAATACAGCGTGGTAGGAAGGAGAAGTACGAAAAGGGTACTCTTCTGATAATTAACGCAGGCTTGAAAAGCTGACCGTAAACACTCTGACACAACGGTAATCCACTTATCGAAAACTTCAAACACCGTAGGAGGAGGGAAAAAAGGGGGGAGAAAGGGAGTACCTTTGCATGCCGACAGTTCGCAAGCGACGGTGACCTAGGATGAGCAACGAAAAAAAATATGAGGTCTGGAAATGGTAGCTAACCGTGGTCACTGGGTAGAAGCAACATACAACCACAAAAGAAGCACTTTGGATGCCTGAAGCCGTGTGCAATTCCAAAGTGTCAAAGGTGGGGAGAGTCCATGGGGGGGAAGATAAAGCACAAACGTGTGGGAAGAGCAAGGCTGCGCATGCCAACGAAAAAGAAACTCTCTCTTGGGGGAACTGCGCGGCCGACGAAACCTCAGCAGCCGCAATACCGAAAGGGTTGCCCCATTGATGGAAAATTCAATCAAACGTAAGAGAGGGAGCTCATGTAAGCCGCTGAAAGAATACACGGGGCGCCCAGGGGAGGCAGCGAAGCTTGAACCGCAATAACACGAAGCGGGCAATTGGAAGCCGTCACTGGGGAGGCCGTCCGACATAAGAGTCTTTGCTACGAGGGGAGGCGCCGCGATGCTCGCGAAACAAATTCAACCAGAACGAACCCAGCTACAGAGTCCGGCGGGGACAGAGACTTTATAAGACTTACCAAGTTATGGAGGGGGAGCACGGAGGATCTCCGTGCACTTTTGGAAACAACGGGGCCATGGGAAAGGGGGGGACCACTCTGGGGTCAGAAGTGCTCTCTAAAAGCAAAACAAGGCAAATGACTAAGGGAGTGAGCGGGTTGGGAAAACGTAGGGGGACGGGAATCCAAAGAATTTAAGAGACGCAAAAGAACCGGATTTCTAGGGGAAGGGGAAGGCAAATAAGTACGAAGCGACGAGGGCGTGGGAAAAACTTCTAAATTAAAGAAAAACCAGGCGGCGAGCGGAGGCGACTTCAGTGGGAAAGAAGCAGGCCAGCCGTTCTCAGAAAAAGGAAACCATGGTGCGGTGGCCTTAAAGAAGAGGGATCGATGAGAACACAAAAGAAAAGAAGGCAGCCGAGCAAAGCCAAAAAAGGACCGTCGTTGTTCCGTCAAACCACGAAACCGGCGAGAGCGAAAATGGTAGTGGGCGAGCAGAAAGGGGTTACACTCAAGACCAAACTTAGGGTCATGTAGAAAAAAGAAAACCTCAAATATTCTCATGGCGCTGCAGTGATGACTCAAAGCTGGAAGAAAGGTTTGGCCATAGAGGAAGACGCGAATGGTGCGCACCATTACGGACCTCACCCGGATGCTAAGACGTCCCTGGGTTGCCAGGGGGGGGAGGAGGATGGCAATAGAGCATAAAATTAGAGAAGGGGTTTGGGAGGGAAACAACTTCCAAAGAAACATGTAACACCCACTAACACCGACATCGACTGAAAAGTTACGCTAAAGAAGGGGTGGAACATTAATCCCTAGCTGCACAGGAACGGGGGGGTACTTGGAGATTGGAAGAGCGAGAGAGCCGCCTCTGGCAACGAGTTTGGTGGACCAGGGGAGGGCAAGCATGGGTAAAATGAGTATGGCATGCAAGCTCGATAAGCGAGGGGGAAGACCAATATTCGGACCAAAGGGGAAAAACGACAGAGAGGGAGGTTTTCCTGTAGGAAATTCAAAATGCACGCAACGGGGCAAGAAAGACGTCGGGATCTGTAACAGGGGGTCTACAGAAGTTAGGGAGACAACTATAAGTGCCAATGCGGCATTGGGTCCTAAAAGTGAATTCGATGAGAGGGTGTTGACCGATTCGCCCAACAAGGAGCTCTGCCACAGGTAGGCATCTCACGAAAATCGGGGAAAGTCAGAAGGGGTCCCAGCACGGCAGCATTGTTAATCAAAAGTAATTCTCCGGACAGTATGGAAAAGGGATATTGACCGGGCACCGCCAACGAGCACCAACAGAGTACGAAAAAGGGGAAAAAGGGAACGGATCGTTAAACGAGAACGAAAAATGAAATGCACACTTTCAGTCAGTAAGGCGCCTAGGGAATGATGGGGCTAGGGCGTGGGATGGCGATTAACGAACGGTAACCGTGACAGGGGAACCAGAAAGGGGACCCAGGCTAGAATCGGCAAAACTCTCCTGGAGGGGGAGCCCCACAAAGGACGGGCAAGGAAGGTAAAATGGGACGGTTGTCTGCAGAAGTATAAACTCAAGAAAATAATCTGGATGTCGCCCGCGCGAGTTACACGAAGTCGAGTGGATCTCCTTCATGTCGGGGGGAAGAAAAAAAGATCAAGGGGCCACCACAAAGGGTGCAGGACGAATAGTCACAATGGGATGCTTTGTTCGCGGGGATTGATAGAGAAAGGAAACGATATTGACTTGGGACCGCGAACCCGCCACCATTTACGCAAGCAAACCGCAGGAAAGATACTGAAAGGAAGAAAAAATTCGAAACGCTGGCCCTCCGTGGGAAAGGGATGTCCCTGTTCCAGATAGAGAATTGGAGAGAATTGAACAGTGGGAATACATGGAGCACCGGAGCAGCAAAGGCTGGGGTTAGGAAGTAATCAGTGGGTGAAAGGCCAACGAAGGTGGAGGGGGAAAAACGCATCCAGGGGAGGAAAAAGCGGACCAGTCGCTATCATCGCGAAAGCAAAGCCCACGAGGAAACAACCAGCACAACCGGTTTGCAATTGAGAGCCAGAAAACAAACGAACCAAGCATTGCACGAAAAAATCGACCGTGAACTCGAGGTCAAGCGGAACGACCGCTTTTTTGCGAGTTGTATCCTTAGAGGAAAAAACCGAAACCATAAATCTTCCCTGGTGCGACGGCTTGGGGGGAGAGGAAAAAAAAGTATAGAACGCAGCATACTGAGGCATGGGTATAGGAGACGCCGTACCGGGCCCGGAGAAATCGGTAAAACCAAACATATCAGAGAAAAATGGGTAATCCGGCATCTGGTTGTACAGACTCTGCAGACCTTAGCGATAAAAGAAGAAAGGAAACATTGTTCATACGATGGGGAAATTCTGAAGGTCACGACTAAAACGCAATAAGGGAGGAAGGCTTGTACTTCACCATCTGGTGGCTAAAACGAGCAAGGAAGAGAAGCTGACGGAGAGAATCCTTGAAAAAGGGGCGAATCTCAAAAAATGGGGGTGAAACACAGTCCAGCGGAATTATGGAGAACAGGAAGGTCCGTGAAAGTGCCGGATGGGAGCCAGAACGGTAAGGGGATCGCAATTAAGGGAAAATTTGAAAGGAGCAACGCCGCAGAATGGTTGTGCAAAAAGGGCAGACTGTCGGCGAAATTTTAAGAACAAACTAAAAAGCAGGGCTGTCTCCGGGGAAATGGGTGCCGTAGGGAGGGGATCCCCCTCCGGGAGTTGCAGCAGGGAACACGGAAAGGTGATCTACAGACAGGATGAGGAAAATGGGGAAAAACGGGGTTTAATTAGGGAAACGGCGAGACAGGGAGCTTCTTCACCGGAGGCAAACATTCACCATGGATTGGGGGGAGCTAAAGAACACAACCGGCAGATTCATAAGCGGGGCGGGTTGGCTGTGTTAACCTGGATGTCGGGAAGCGTTGTGCTCAAAACGCTTATATTCAAGGTTTAACCTGATATATGGAAAGTGTTGGGTTTACAAAATAACAGGACATGGTAGAGGGTTCCGGGGTTAATGAAGTATTAGGAATTCTGGCTCAATCGCGGTAAAAAGAAACTGTGCGGGAGGACTCACTGGACAACGCACACCATTACTATAACTTGGTGAAAGGTCTTCTCAGGACTCACTGAAAATGAGGGGATATATGGGGGAGGATTTGCTTACCGCTTCCAAAAAGAAACACGAAATGTTCCCCGCCTGGAGGGCAGGAAAAGGAAAAAAACCGGGGAGGGGGAGGGGGTCTCGAGACTGGGCCCAGTTCGTGGGGTGGGTAGAGAGTATTGCAGCGGCCCGGACGTATGGGAGCTCCGGAGCGGCAAGGGCTCCCAAATCGCATCTCACCACACAGCGCCTATGGGGTGCAGGGGGAGGGCGGAAAAAAACATGTGCAAGAAAAGGTACACGTACCGGGGAATGCGTATATGAGGGAGAATCTTGATCACCCGAGGTTAAGAGAAAAAGAAGGGGTCGTAAAGACACTAAACATGGGGACATACAAAAATAACAACTGGCGCGAAAAAGTGGAAAAGGAGGGAAAAGACAGGAGGGAAGAGAAAGTGGTGAAGAAAAGAAGCCGTGAAAAAGCGGTTGCTCGCTCAGTTGGGGGGCAAAAGTGGGAGAAAACAGGGAGAAGAGGACCGTAGGCACTTATAAAACGGTGATTCTCAATCGCAGACAGAGAGAATGAGTGGGTGGCGCCTGGAAGGAATGAAAAAAGTGGGGGTGGGGGCTATCGGCGGCGACGAAACCATCCGACAAAGGGGGATGCAAAAAAAAACGGTTCAGGGCGAATGCAGAGGGGGGGAGGGTGGGCGCGCGCCTGAAGGCACTCGAAAGGCATAAGTGGAGACTCCGGGGATTTCGGGGGGTAACGATAAAGGGCAAAAGAGCGGAGGCCAGGTAGTGGGCAATCCAGCCCAACAACAACGGCCCATGGTCAGCGAGAGTGAAAAAAGTGCGGGCGGCAGGCACAGGACAAGCTAATTCGCAAAAGATTTGGGGGCTCTCAGCAGATAAAGGGCAACAAACTGAACTGGAATGCAGGAGGGGACACAAGGGTCAGGACCAAAAAGCTGTCGTAATCTGTGGTTTCTGGGAGGTGGGGGCAGAAAAAGGCGACAAAGTCGGAAGAGGAATAGGAACCGGAAGGGGCTCGTGGTCTAACCCATAGAACGCCGCGTGAGGACGAAGGGTAGGGAAAAACTCTGACCAAAGGTACCTCCTTCAGAATCAAAACAAACCGGATTTGAGAGGTAATTAATTCATTGGCCGGACGTTCGGAGAATAAAACGGATGAACAGAAGATCCAATAAAGAAGATGAAAAATTTCAAATTATAATTCGACCGAAGGTGAGTGAAAAAAAGCAAAACCCAGCAAAAAGTGGAGAATAGCCGCTGTTGGTTACAAAGGCATCCGTGCCGGGGTGAAAGGCGTGACAGTTTTCGTGGGGGCCTCGGCAGGGCGGAGGCCAAACTTGTTGGGGCGAAAAAAGACGCGGCGCTCACCCGGCCAGCCTGCAACAAAAACGAAAAAGGGAAAATGCGGCACGGGCAGAAAAACGAGGAACTAACTCCATCATCCGGCATTCAGAGGAAGGGTGGTCTCCCCGTGAAGGGGAATCGTTGATAGTCAACCATAGAAGCTGCTGGATACTACTCTGAAAGGGGAAAGCAAATGTACAGGTAGCGAGCGGTGCCCAGTCAATCCAAAAGGGGTGGGGGGAGGTCAGGAAAATCCTGAAATTGGAAAGCTTGTGTCTTGGCCTCAAGATCTCCGCGGTGACAACTGCAAAAATGACTCCGTGGGTAAGTACCTAACAACGCAGACACCATATCATCGAAGAAGTAGGAAATATTGAGGGAAGCGTAAGGGGGGGGGGGATGGGGGCACTGAGAGCGCCAGGTCATTGTGACAAACATTGGGGGGGCAGGTTGACTCGAGCAACCGCACGGGGGGAGCTTAGAATCCACAGACCCATTCAACTTCTAGTTGAGAGGTTGGCCACGAGGGACGTTCCAAAAAGAAGCAGTCAAAAACCGTTAAGAGACTGGCATCAAGGGTGTTTTGTAGGGCCTTGTATAAAGCCAGAACAAAAGAAAATACGGGGGCGCTGAGACGTGAAAAAGGCTCGAGAAAGTCAACGCCACGCGAAAAAAAATTCAGCGGGTCGCGCATATTGGGATCGGAAGCTACATTGAAAGAACAAGGGACCCAAATTGATGCCTCAGACGAAATACTAGAGCATCAGAACCAAAAGAAGAAAAAGGTGAGAGGAGAGACGCAATCCAAAATCGTCCTTGTTTCAGACGGGACAGAACCTCCATTCTCCACGAAAAAGTTTCGGGGAGGCGTAAGCGGGGGGTCGAAGAAAAAAAACCAGAAAAGTTCGTATCTATTCTTCCGAAAACAAAAAGGCAAGGGGCTGCATGGGGCATCTGGTCATGGTAACTCCGCGTTATACGGTTTTTTAAGAGCTTCCTAGCGAAAGGGTCCAATTAGAATCGAGAACTCAAACCGAAAACCAGCACACTGGACTGCAGGGATGTTGTACAAAAATGGGGAAATAAGCCATCAAGCTCCAAGTGAGATCAGGCTTGTGTGCAAAACCGTACCACGCACTAAAAATTAAACCCGAAACACGAAGCCAATACGCAGAAAAGTGTTATGGGGGATCTGCTGTGGTTGAAGTATCCATACATGGCGGCACTAGTTTGTTGAGAAAAGGTGGGGATCTCCGAGCGCCGAAGTCCAACCGTTGCAAAGGAAAGAATTTACGTTAGAACTTGATTCGGGCGCAGGGTAAGACAAGATCGGAGGAGGGGACAGAGTCCGCAGGCATGGAGGCGACAGAAGAGTTTCCGGGTTTCGGTGAAAAAAATCAGCGACGAGCGTTGCACGGAAAAAACGGGGACGTAAAAGAGTTAAGGGGACTCAGAAGGTTTAGCAGATCCGGGGGAGTGGAACATCCGAAAAAATGCACAATGTGACTCACATAACGTGAGCAAACAACACCGGTTACCAGGATTGGGAGATGAAAAGCAAAGATAGGTCCACTTTATTTATCTTCAAGGAGGGGAGCGAAGGGAAAACAAAACCAAAAGGTGTGAATTCCGGTAAAAATTAGAGTTCGGAGAATTGACGCGCCCAGCCTCAGCCTAACATAGGGGAAACAAATGTCCGCACGGGGCGTTCAGACGAGGAAGACGACAAGGAGGCATGCTAAAAAGTACGAGGCGAGTAATTGAGTTAAACGGAAAAGATTCCATGGAAAAATCGGGACCGGGGGGGGGAAACAGTGACCATTCTGAACCTTAACACAAGGCATGGTTAACCGGTAGATTCAGGACTAAAACAGCACAAATTTTAAAAAACGACAAAAAAAAAGGTCCTGAACGGATTCGACGACGCTGGCGCGGATGACAACCCGAAAAGAGGTCAGGTTCCGAGCTCCCGCCGCGATTCAAGTCGGGTTTGGGAAGCAAGCGGGGTCTTGTTGCGAGGCCCCGAAGGACACCAACAAGGGTTCGGAACGGTTGTTCCGCCGTGGGCTTGGAAAAGTGGGCAGAGGGTATGATATCAGAAAAGGGGATTGTCTTTTAAATGGACGCGGTTGAACACATTTCGTAGAGCCGACAAGAAAGAGAACTGATTCGGGAAAAAAGAACTCGTCAAAGGGGGGCCGCTGGTCCTGCTAACGGTGACGGGTCCAGGAACCTCTCAACAAAAAGAAAGGAAAAAGAGAATAGAGGGGACAGTCAACTTAAAAAGCCGAGGCCTTAAGGGTGGAGGTGACCGGTAAGATCAGTTGCTTCAGGAAGGGGAAAGAGAATCTCGAAAAAATGGGGGGGGCTGGTAAACGACGCCTTTCGGAGGGAATACCCGGTCATGAAGGGGATCATCCCGAACAAACACGGCGAAACCCAGGGACTACGGCCAGAAGGGGTTGGCAAGTGTATAAGGAATCAAGAACCAGCACACGACACCGATAAGACTCTCGGGTAATCTAAACACGTCATACGCGACCGAGGTTGGGAAAAGAGTGTGGGGTACATCCGCACAGGCAGAAGAAGAACATCAATAAGATCCCTTGCAAAGTGCGAGGAAAGGAATAAGCAGGCACTAATGAAGATGCAAGGTGTCTGAAGGTCAACGGGCAAAAAGGGTACCGAAGGGAGAAAAGGGCAAAAAAGCCGAGAAACTAGTGGGCCTATCGAAAAACCGGGCACATTGACAGTTTTGTCTCAATGGGAATCCGATAGGAGGGCCCCGGGCAAGAAATTGGGGCAGAAACGGTGTCAGGGATGAAATCGCCGAAATCGAAATGACTATAAATGTATGACACACATGCCGGCTGGGAAAAACTTAGAACAAAGGGAAGGTCAAAGCAACGCCTGGAAAGTGCGGCTCCGTGCCACGGGGAAGGGATCCTGGGAAAAATCGCTCCGCGATTCAAAGTTTGAGAACATGGGGGGGGGAACTTAAAGCCGAGGACCAGAAAAGATACGGGAGAAAACCGGTACATGGGAAAACCCTGTTACCGAGAACAGAAGTCGCTCTTCTGGACGGGCAGAGGCAACTGAGTTGAAAAACAGAGGACAAGCTCTTTCATGAAGAAGGGGTGGCCACCATGGAAGGGGGGCCGGACACCCCAGAAACAAGAGATATCGAGCTTCAGGAGATCGAAGGGGCTATCGAACCCTCTCCATGCATTAAACGAATGGGAAAAACAGTTTCAATTTAGCGGCGAGAGCAGATACGGCACATAGAAGAAAAAGCTCCGCCTGGGGGGGAGGCTAGAACACGTGGGGTTTTGTTTTTGTGTTTTGGGTGTTTTTGTTGGTTTGGGGTGTGGTGGGGTGTTGGGTTGGGGTTTGGTGTGGTGGTTTGTGTTTTTGGGTTTTGTGGGGGGGGGTTGTTGTTTGGTGTTGGGGGTTGGGGTGTGTTTTTTTGTGGGGGGTTTGGGTGGGGGGGGGGGTGTTTGGGTTTTTTTTTTTTGTGAGGGGGGGGTATTTTTTTTGGGGTTTTGTTTTTTTTTGTGGGGGGGGTGTGTTTGTTTGGGGGGGTTTGGTTTGGTTTTTTTTTTTGGTTTGGGGTGTTTTTTGGGGGGGGGGGTTGTTTGGTGTTGGTGGGGTTTTTGTGGTTTGTTGGTGGGTTTTGTTTGTTTTTCATCTTTGTTTTGTTTTTGTTTGGTTGTTTGTTTTTGGTGGGGGGGGGGTGTGGGGTTGGGGTGTGGTTTTATTTTTTTTGGTTGGTTTCGTTGTGGGTTGTTATGGGGGTGCGGGGTAGGTTTGTTTTTGTTTTGTGTTGGGTTTTTTTTGGTTTTGGGTTGGGGGGGTTGGTGTGGTGGATTTTTTTTTGGGGTGGTTGTGTTGGTGGGGGGGAGGGTTTGTACAACCCCCCACATTATGTGGTTGGTTTTTGTTTGGGGGGTGGGGGGGGTGGGTTTTTTGGTTTCGTCCCGGACCAAACGAGCAGAAACTGGTTCAAGGGGAGGAGGTGGCAGTGTTCGTGTGGCGGTCACTTAAGAGGTGTGCGAAACCAACTACGAAAGAAGAAGTGGAATGCAAAAAGTTGCATATCGAAGGTTGAACAAAAGAATTTACGGAACGCAAGGTCGAGCAGGCGGTGAGGAGAATTAAGGGAGAAAAATTCGCGAGAATCGAAAAAACTTTCGTCCAGCGTTGAGATCTAAAAGGAAAATCAATGCCGCTATGCCTGCGGAGAAAGGAGGAGGAGGACGAAGGAAAGAGCTGCGCGAAAGAAAGCCTTAACAGCTTCGCGCCTCGAACAAGAAGGGTCAAAATCCGGCGTGGGGGGCTACGGAAAAACCCAAATACTTGCAGCCTTGGTTTAAACGTATAGAAATCCCCAATCGTGAGGTGGGGATGAAATATAATTTCTCTAGGCAAACGGGTAACAGTTTGGGAAGTGGGGAAGTGAAGCTAAACCGGGAGCGACCTGGGATCCCAAGATTGCGCGGAACTCAGGGCGTCTGAGTGGTGGCGCGGAGTTGGGACTTGCAGGCGAGAGTGAGAGACAGTCTCGCTGAGAGTAATGAGGGAGAAGCGGGAGACAACGAAATAGGAGCAAGCAGGGTGGTTTACGGGAACGACGAGGGGGGGTGAAGCAGGGGGATCTAGGAAACTTGGCAAGCGCAAAGCTTATGGCGACTGGCTGGGATAAAAGGAAGGGTGAAAAGCGGTTGCTCGGATCAGTAACCTACAAAGTGTAAAAGGCTATGACACGGAGGCAGCAAACCATAGATAAAGGAAATGGAGGCGTCCACATCTGAGTTTCCGGGCTCTTATGAGATGGTGCGCCCGGGTCGGGGGGGGAGATCCGGGATGTGGGCCTGAGGCGACAGGGCGCGGAGACTTCGAAAATTTAAAAAGGAATAAAAGGGGTTCAGAGTAAAAGGAAGGGGTTCTTGCCTGGACGGCTCACGCTCATGTAACAACAGAGCAGCGGATTATACAAACCTGCACCTCTTGACGTGGGAAAAGAGAAGCAGATTAACCATGAACTGGGGCAACACGCTGAATAAGGGCACCGACGTATTGGAGTGGTGGGTACGGATATCGTTAGGCAAGCAACTGGCAAGCGAAGGGCACGTTTGCGCCCGGAAAGCAGCAGCTATGCTCCGAAATTGGGGACGACTCCTCGGACCCTGCATGTCAAGACTAAAAGGGAAGAATACTGAAAAACCGAAAGGCATCAGTAAAACCGGGGGGAGTTCCTGTGTTGCAGAAGTTGGGGGAACTAACCAGTCTCCAAGAAGAGGTACGAATAGTACTAAAAAATCAACGAAAGTTCAGCTGGAAGAAAGTGGAAAGACTGGAACGAGAGGACTTGGGGGACAAGGGATAAAGTCAGGAAACTTGACAACTAGCCTCTTAACATCGAAAAGGCGGAAGACAAACAAAACTAATGAGGAAAATCTAGAGATGTGAAGATTCAACATGGTGGTAGAGAATGGACTGTCTAGATGCCAGCATCGAACCAGGAAGGAAAAGTACAAACGAGGGAGTCAAAATGCATGATTACTACTTCTATTGTATAGACTCACCTGCCAAAAAAAGGGGAGCGCACGGGGTGGTCAAGGACGGCCGTGAGGGTGAGACTGCTTCCAGGGGGACAGTTGCATCTAAGGTCTAGAGGCCAATACTTGGTAGAGAGCTTCATGAGGCGCCGGAAAATAAAGACGGCTTGGAATGCTATTAAGCGAGGACCGACAGCGCATTAAGAGAGTGGGTGGGCACAAGGGGTAACTGGAAAATCGTGAGTGCTCCATCCGTAAATCAGTGCTAGGAGGGGTACAGCAAAAAGGATAGTAAAGTGCCACATTTGGCGAGGGGTACACCCTGGGACCAGAGGTCAAGACGAAAATGAAAGTTTGCCCTGCGGGCGTTTCAAAATTTGCGAAGCGGGAGGCCCGGAGAACCGACCATGGTAATTCAACGAAGGCAAAACAATGACGCATCTCCATAGATCCTGGAAGATGATAAGCAAATCAGCAGGCTGCAACGGGTCATATAGTAGCCTTGAATTTGTACACATTTGAACAGGGAGAGTTATAGAGCAACCGAGATTGTTTTGTAACCGGCATTCCCACAGCAAGGAGCTTTCAAAAAATCAAGTGGGCAGAGGGGTTGACCGTAGGTCCGCGACCATCGGCGTGGATGATAAGGCTACCTGCGGTTTCTCACCGAACTGCCGGGGTGAGGAGCGAAGATTGCTCCAATACAATCCGCCGAGACATGTTCTAAAATCACTCACTCACTACGAAAGGAGAGCGAGCGTCTGTAAAGGGGAGCGGCCAGGAGGGAAAGGGGGGATCACAACTGAACTGCCACCAACGTGCCCTTCCATACTCAAAAAAGCTCCCACGAATAGTTCAGACGGGATCGCAAGCATAAAGAAGTACGGGTGTGACAGAAGCAAGGCTCTCAGAAAAGGTTAATTTTTAGAGGGATCGGAAACTCCGCGGACACAAAGAAAAAAAATTCCATAAAAATCTCAAGCCAAGCAAATAGGCAAAATGGATCGCCTTGGGGTTGAAGTCAAATATTGCAGCAAGTTTGGTAAGCGTAAACGGAATGTACCCATAGAATCGAGGACAGCCCAAGGATATATAAGGGAAGCAGGCAGTGGGGGTCCACCATGGAAGCTATAAAGATATAAGAAATGGTGTCGACAAACGCGGAAACCAATCCGGTTTTCGGGCGCAAAACAACCTACAATATATGAAAAGGTATGGGGCTCGGAGTTGGAACATGTCGGAGCAAAATCAAGGGGCTGCACGAGCGGGGGAGGGCACTGTGCAGCCGCCGTCATAATGGCAAACTGTTTTCCTTTACATCATGACAGGAGCTAAACGTTGACGAGGGGCGGCACAGGAGAAACGGAAATGGGGCATACCATCCAGGCGGAACAAAAGTTTCGGGAAACAAACTAGCTTTTACGTTGAAAGTACAAAGAAGCAAAACCGACCCGAAAGGAGCATTTTTGGTCAAGCGCAAAGCGGCTTGGAGGTACCAGGTTCTAAGAAAGAGGAGAACTAGACACCCTGTAGGGCAGAAGGCGGCACCTTTGTGACTCAACATAAAAACGTGACAGGGGCTTTGTCAAGTTAATTCGAAACCGTTCAAGGACTCGGAAAAGGTATTAACTTCATAATCGTTCTCGAAGTTGGTAGCAACACAGGCATTGGGGTGAAGTAGGGAATCTATTCAGGATGGGTCGAGGAGGGTTCCGAAACACCTCAAAAAAGACCAAGACGGACGGAAAAAGGAGCAGAGAGGGCTTGAAAACGAGAATCGAAAATGAAATTCCGGCGGAAACAGTCGAGAGGAGCGGAGCTCCTTGGGGGGAACGAAAAAAGGAGGGGAGGGCCGTGCATCCGGAAAATTACAAGCGTACAATAAGACCATAAAGGGTCAGATCCTGGTA
>Ga0179591_1188699_pt1 | contig 15039 bp, 15 predicted proteins | sample CZOMad2_1_08_16f_FD_182891 | JGI IMG/M metagenome (GOLD analysis project Ga0179591, IMG submission 182891) | Vadose zone soil fungal communities from Angelo Coast Range Reserve, California, USA - CZOMad2_1_08_16fungal (PacBio error correction) | ecosystem: Environmental > Terrestrial > Soil >...
CCATAGCTCCTGTTCTTTCCTGTTTAAAGGAGGAAGAATCTAGGAAGGGGTCTATTGCAAACGCAGGAAAAAAAGCTAGCATCGAAAAGAAGGCTCAGAGAGAATTTGGGGAAGACAGCCGAGAGGGATCGATTCGGAGATCGATGGTATTACTCCTGGAAGCGTTAAGATATGATTACAGCGTCAAATAAGACCCCAGAGAAGAGCGCAAGAAAAGATGAAGACTTCAGAAGGCAGACAAGCCGAGAATGGCATGGCGTCGGAGTTCCTTGAGGTAAAGTAGAGAGATGTCTGGAAAAACCTTAGAAAGAACTGTCGGGGGAATGGACCATTTTGGAAACTATAGAATCCGCTCATCCACCGCCCTTCATCGAAATGGGCACAAGATACGGAAAGGAACGGAGACTGGTCGCATAGAGTCGGACACCGAGATCGGTGCGCGGAAATAAGTTTGGGCAGGGGCAACACCTCCAAACCAGAAGAGGAAGAGGAAACCTATTGCTTCGCAAGAGGCGACTGGGGGGTGGGGGAGCGCGCTCGAACAGCAGAGCACTAAGCAATTGCAGAGGGTCAAGGAACTCTGCATCCTTAAGGTCTAATTGCAAGGAAAGAAAAAACTACCGAAGGGGGTATCGAACGGTTAAAAGTTTGCAATTTCGAAGTCGAGGGAATGACTGATATATCTTATTGGAGGGATACATTCCTTGACACCCGGCATGTCCGCCGGGAGGCGGTGAGAACTACACCACAACCAAAATGACCGATCAAACTTTAACGGGCGCCAATGGCTGCTTAAGGGCAATCGACGGAGAGGACTTACACGCGATAAGAACTCGAAAGAAATTGAGTGAAAGAAAGAGAAATGATAAGCGTATCAACATGTCTGTGAAAAGAGCCTTACCTCTAGGCCAGAAAAATCAGCTTTATAAAGGGACGAGCGGGGAGACGTGGTAGGACGTCCTCGTGATACTCTTCATGCAAACGGCTTCGACACCTGATTTTGAGACAGTATAAAGGACGCATCGGAGGCATAACTGCAACCAAAGACTGCGCCAGGTCGGCGGGACCCTAATGGAGGCTGCGCCGAGGAGTCTCTAACCGTAACGCAATAAGGAAGGAAGAAAACTAAAAGATCAAGATGCAGGACGAAGAATATGGCGCAACTGGAGTTTTACTAAGTTCGGGCGGGTGGAGGAAAAGGGATTTTGATCGGTAACCAAAAGAAACAGCTCCTAGAAACCCGAGATACGCAGTCCACGCAGATCCTAGTATATCGCAGAGGAGGAACTCGCAAAGGGAGCCGCGGGCTGAAAATCAGTGGCGAAAAAGGTCAAAGATTCGATAGAAGGAGAGTCTTTCCGAAGTAGGTGGCCAAGCGTCTAGGCGGGTCAATGCTCGAGAGATCCCTCTTCTAAGGGAGAGAAAAAAATTTCAGCGACTGCGAAAAGGGAACTACTCAACAAAAACTGACGGGAAATACAAGCCCCTTCTGCCGAAAATTAAAATCGTATTAGCATATTTAGTTAGAAATACCGTCCGCAGCAGACTCGCATGGAGAGATCCAACCCAAAAGCTCAAGAAGGTATGAAGGCTGGGGGGAGGGGACACCTCACAAAGAATTACAGAAAGGCAACACAGTTTCGGGGAGCGAATACATTGGTACCATCCAGGGAATTGGGGAAGAACCAGAAGTTCGAAAGTCCGTGTTTGGGGCACTTACCGGAAGGAGCGCCGAACTATATACGAGGGAAGGACCTCTTCCTCTACTAATCGAAAGAAAAATCCCAACGTGAGAAAAAATAAGAAGTAATATGGGAGCGGATAATCAGCGCGAGAAGAGGAGGCCTCAAATAGACGGAGCATGGGGAGAAATACCCCTCAATTTCCGAATTTACCAGGCTCCGGGGAAGCAGAGATTGGGGGGGGTCGTTAAAGCGAGATGAGGTCCCGACATCCGGAGATATCAAAAGGAAAGGAAAAGGCTATGACACTATGTTGCCTGCGAATACTCTCATGACCATTACACGAATTAAATCCTCTGGTAACAGACTACGGATGGAATGGAGGCATGGAGGCTGCAGACAAAGAAGAACCCTCAAGAAAGGAATGAGGCTTTTGATCTTGATATCGCTCCTCAGGCGACGCATAACGGGTGACGCAAAAGTCTCGAGTGTCGTAGGGAATGAAGTGGAATGCCAGAAAAGCGGAACCAGGTAGGCCGCCGGCTTTCTAAGGGCTGGAATCATCCAAGTAAAAGCAGGAGTTTTCCGAAAAATTTCTGACGAGGTAGCTGTGATGAATTCAGGTCTGCAATCTCGTGTGAGCGGAGAGGGAGGAAGAGGACGGGCCGACCAACAAACTTAAAGAAAGAGCCTGCCTTAAATTGGCCCTTCAATTCTTTCTAAGAAAGGTGGACGTCAACTCCCTAAAGCCGGAGTCGGTAGACCGGAGACGGAGAAGTCTCCTTAATTCTCATAGAGACACTAAAACTTGCCGGTAAGTCGAGGTCCGAAAGAAGGGAAGACTCAGAAAGGGGAAGAAGAAAACAAAATCAAGAGTTCTTTTCGAACCACCCTGCTCACCAGCCAGAAACCTCTCCTCCCCGATTAGAGGAGAAGACTATCGTGAGAATCCCTCAACACAGCAGGCCGTGGCGGCGTTGAATTAACCTGTTCGAAGAACGCAAGGAAAGACCTTTAGGGGAGAGGCGTCAAGATCAGAGGCCGGGTGGGCTATAATGGTATAGGGGCAGGGTCGAAACATGACGAGGACGGAAGAATTCCGCTAGGACCTGGATGAAGATTTTCACACAGATAGAAAGTGGTCCGGGGAGCGATGGGAAGGAAGAAACGAGAGAGTCGATAGACAGGACGATCCCATTTCGGGAAAAGGAGGTATAAAGGATGGACGATTCCATTCATCAGTAAAAAAAACGAGACTGACCAAAAGATTCGACAGGGAGCACAAGAGGAGATGAGATAAAAGCCTGGATAAAACTGTCTGGAGAAAGGAATTCGTGGCCTTAGATGGAGGAGCTTTTGCAAGGGTGGAGGAGCCATTGGGGCGGGAAACCAATGGGCCTGGAAAGACGAGAGACGGAGAGAGTCCTGATCAAGGCCCGCTCAGGGATCTATCTCTATTGCCCTGAAAAACGGAGCAAGAGGAAGTGCGAGTCTCGAAACCTAAATCTGGGCATAGAGAAAGAGCGACCGATAGCATCTATAAAAAACGAAAGGAGTATATATATATCTTGCTCATTGAGAAGACACGAAAGAGTTCTGCCAGAAGAGTTGGGGGAAGCCAGACAGGCGCCTGAGGTTGAAGAAATATAATCTGGGGGAAAACAGAGAGGAATTTATGCACGGGAGACGCAGGACAATAGTCTTCCAAGGAAGGAAGCGGGTAGGCCAACCAAAACAAAAGAATCTGGCCGAGAAGCCATCGACGGACAAGAAGGGCCTGATTCCCTCCGAGGGGATCAGAAAGACATTGCGGAGTACGTGGGCAGGAAGAGGTGTGGAAGGGTCTGGAAGGGACGCGTCGATCAACTGAAACGACGGCGGGCGGAGAAAATCGTCGATTCTATATAGGGAGACTCTCAGGGGTAATTCATCCTTAAAAGGAGAGTAAGACAGAGGATCTTTGGGAGGAAGGACGTGGGGTCCTCTCGTGAATTCTTCAATCACTACGTTATTAACCGAAGAGAAAGACGACCAGGGTACAGGCTCAAAAGGAAGAGTCTCAAGAGAGCCGAATAGATTTTGACTGGGCGGGTAGGAGAACTTCACTCCGCAGGCATTATGTGGGGGTTGAGTGATGGTGCGGTGAAGAAAGGATCGTATCGGGTAGGGAAAGGCACAGGGGGATCGAGGTCGCGACGGTTTTAGTGGGGGTTGAGGGTCACTCGCGCGGAGTTGGATTTAGGAATGACGGGGATTGTATTGCCATAGGTAGGAAAGGTAGAAATGTAAACAGGGGGAGGGTATCTCTAGGGGCTCCTCAAGGGAGAAATTCGACGCTTGAGAATTCTGGATTATTGGGAGTTGATCGGTAACAGACTTGCTAAAATCAGGGCCCGTCCTCAGAAAGGTGAGAATGATTGTGTAAAAAAAGTCCAACAGAACGAGGAGCGACCTAAATCTCTGCCAAAGCAAGAACTAACCTTCAGTCGCTATCCAAGGAAGGAATGGTAGGGTCTAAAAAAAAAAAAGAAGTGAGGAAAAAAAGGACGAAGACGCATAGTCGGCAGAGAAGAAGAAAGACGAGAAAGGAATCCGACAGTACATGGAATTCCTCCATCCGAACGAGGGATCTCACGAAGCGTGTCTCAAAGGGGGAGGAGGATCAGAGTGAGGAGAGACCAACTCTACAACGGATCAATCTCGGGTTTGGGAAGGGAATGAAGCGCATAGACCTGAGCCATCATTCTGCTGGGGCCTCACCTGGAAAGGCGTGAAAGTGTTCCTCACTATATTATCAAATGAACGGAGAGGGGTATAGAAGGGGAGCGCCCAGTAGGGGGGGGTGGGGGGGGGGGTCTATCCCCAAGAGGGAGGAAGAAAAAGAGGGATTCAGCACAGTGGGAGGGACGGCAAGAATAAGAGTGTCGGGCGCGAGATCTTGATACAAGAGAAGGAGAAAGGGGCCATGATCCCGCCAGGAGGAGAAGGAGGAGAGGCGAATCGACGTGGGGGGAAAAAGAGTTAGATATCTTGGTATGGAGGGAAAGAGGGAGTAATAGAGGCGGCCGTGAGAGAAAAAGAGGCTTAGCACGGTGTATCGTAGGAAGCAAACGTGAAAACTTGAAAAAAAGAAACATGAGTCGAGATTCTGAGTGAGGCACGAAAGAGGTAGATCAATGAGAAAAGAGGTTTGGAGGGGGTGGGATCGGGGAAGGGCCAAGGATCCTCGCGAAGGGTATTGCAGAAGGAAAGGACTTATCCTCGATAGAGGAAGCATCCGCACGTGGCTTGGATGGGGACGAGGAGGAAAGGTGGCATTCTAAAGGCCGGGCCATTCGAGAGACATAGGGCACTTCAGGACCGGATATCAGGGTCGCAGGGGAAGAAAAAAGGGAGAGCGACTTGGAAAAAGAGGAGGGAATACGCCGCCGAGACCTTCAGGAGAACACGGGTCCAAGGGTCAACTGAATAACGACGAGGTTAAGAAAATCTGCGAGATAGCAAAGTCTGCGCTATGAAGGTCTGGGGGTCATGAGGAGGGGGAAGAACTACTTATCAACGATTGAAGACGGGAAGACAAGAAACATTCAACAAAAAAAGTGGGGACGCCAGGAAGAGGGGGCATAATGAAAGTGACAAAGGAAGGAGAGGGGGTAGGAAGAGGAGAAACAAAAGAGCCGCCGACTGACTTGCTCCGCCTACTTCCCTGGCGCAGATAGGGTTGAGTATTAAGGGAGGAACAGTTCAGTCCTAAAAAGGAGTGTCTCGACTGCGCGTCGGCCGATAAGAAGACGGAATACCGGTGAACCACTTGGAGACTCGTCGGAAAGGATCTACTGGTACAAAGACGATCTAGGGAAAGGTAAGGAATCATTTACTGGAAGAAGGAAAAGAGGGATGAGCGGACCGCAAGCAGGGCGTAGCATAGAAGAGCCTGTAGAACGTCGAGAAGAGAGAAGAACAGGTAGCAGGAAAAAATAGGAATGTTTGTTTTAGAAGGGAAGTAAGAAAAGAATAATTCGGGTCTGACAAAGGAAGTGGCAGGAATGTGGATGCACAGAAGATTCCTTCTGGAGAATCGAGTACTCAGACAGGTCACACCCGTCGTCTCCCACGGAGTAGCGGAACCAGTCCTGGGTAAGGAAGAGAGCAGCGAGGGGGGGGGGGAAAATGCGAGCGAAGTCTGAAAGACAAAAGCCACCTTCAGTAGGGGAGTGAAGAAAATATTTGACGGGGAGTCAGTTTCGCGGGGGGGGGAGGGTTGCACGCTTCACCACGGGAATGGATCGGTCCTGAAGACTCGGGGAGGGATGATAGGAGGACCAAAGCGTGAGATGCCATGGAACTTTCTACTTGGGGAAAAAGGGAGAGGCCTCGCAGTAAGGGGGAAGGACGGAAAAGTCGCAAAGGAGGGAACATTTGGAATAGGAAAACGGATGCAAGGGGACAGGCGGCAGCGACTCTTTTAATAAGGGACACTCCTCGTCGGATAGAGAGAGTCGGGTACCCGCCTGAAAGGAGGAGATGGTGGCGATAGGGCCGGGGCGTCGGCATATTGGACAGAGTCATAAAAAGGAGTGTTGATAGTCAACAGTAGTACTAACAGCCGACTCAGGATGGTGAAAAGGTAAATTCTCAGAGGGGTTAAATATAGAAACAATGGTCGAAGGAGGCGGAAGAACAAAGGCCAAGGACGAGAGGCATATAAGGCTCCACCTTAACGAAAAAGCGAGGACACGCCGCCCGGCCCGCTCTATCAACAACGAGAGGGAGAGAGTAAAATATATATATACTTCTAAGGAGCTCAGAAGAGAGTAGTCTAGGGGGGAAGGAGCGGAAATAGCCGAGCGAAGGGACAGCCAGTCGCCCAGAGAGGCGCGACATCACCACAGAGCAGATCAAATAAAGTTCATCAAGCCTGAAATGGAAAGTCCATTCGGCTCTCTTCGTTGAGTAAGAAAGAAGGGGAATATACCCGATAAGCAGGAATGACCCCACAAAAAAAAGGGGAAGGGCCGACTCAAGCAGGAATCTACAGAGGAAGAACACAAGACTCGCTGAGATCTGGTAGTCAGGGCGGTCCGTCTTCAGATGAAAAGAGGAGAGGGTCTCCGGGAAAAGAAGAACTGCGCATCCTTCAAGGCCTGAGAGAGACGAAGGTCGGCTTTAAACTCGACCGGGTCTCCGAATAGAAAGCGGGTGACAATACACGGGCCGGGAAACAAAGACGACTTTAAAAAGAAATAAAAGAGAGAGGTCATAAACGACCAAAGTTTAAGACTCAAAACGGACCGGTGCGCACATATTCGAAGGAAGATAGGAGAAAACAGCAAGGTGGCGGTAGGAATTTCTACCCAGAGGAGGCTCAAAGGAAAGCTCAAGGAGAGCTTCCTGCGCTCGAAGTGCAAGGGACTACCGCGATGAGAGACTGGCAGGTGAAAGGCTGTAAAAGAACATGAATGATCTTCTTGGCGGGACTAACAATGAAGTCCCCCCGGCGGGCACCACTTCCTTTATCGAGAATAAGAAGATAAAAGAACAGATAAATAGCCGTTAGATCCTGAAAAGAAAGGGTCATGGAAAAGCGTCAAGATACAAGGATCTCTACTAATCACGAAGGCAAAGGCATAAAAATCCGATGATACGAAGGGACAGGTACATGTCAACCGAGGCCTTCAGCGACGAAATAGAAAAAGACTAACGAAAGACAGAACGGTCAAAAAGTCAGGACTCTTCAATGGACAAAGAAAGATCGAGAACCTGGGAGGGGTGACGACTTAAAGGTGATCGCCATCGAGCATCAAAGGAGGAAGGAGTAGCAATCCCTAATGAGTCTGAGTGCCGGGACGTTTAGGGAAAGACCTGTCAACTACTCAATGATCAGACCTGGGGAAGAAGCGAATATATACCCACGACTACTGGACCACAGTCGAGGAGACTTGAACGGGTGGCGTAACGGATGAATTTTTCGGAAAAAAAAAAGGAACGACTCCCTGCGACCATAGAACGCGCCTAAGCGCCGAGAAGGCTAAGCGAGATGTCAAAGCGAAAACGGGCGGGCGATCGGTTGGGAAAAGGGTCGAGCTGCAGAGTGGAGATTAAGGGAAAGAAGTAGTGAAAGCTCGGAGATTTTTTTCCCCCTACGAGACTTAGAAAACTGGCATTTCTTTTTATAGAAAGGTAGCCGCGGGAAAACAAAAATACAAAACTCTCAAAAAAAATGGGGAGAAAACCAAGATAAAGATAGAAGTGTATTCTGAGAAGAAAATACTCCCTCTATCGGCCGATTCCACTAAGCCGCCAACCGAACAGCCGGTGATGAAGATGGATCTACTATGAAGACCGCCGAAAGAAAAAGGAAAGGTTCCCCAGAAATCTAGATGTCCCGAACACAGGAAGAAGGTTTGGGGCTACACGGCAATTGACGAGAACTAGTTTTCAGAACGAACTGCAAAAGGAAACCTCCGAGAAGGGCTGAGCAGAAGGATAAGAGAGGACAGAGCTACTTAGCGGAGGCAAGCCATCAGAGGGGAGCAGATCACATCGGCGAAGAGCTGCTCAAATCGAGAGCATGGTCGAAGTATAACGCAAGGAGGAAACGTAGGAAGGAAACGATTCTCTGAACAGATCGAGTCAGAGCGGGGGGGCGGGGCTCGGGGGGGAAAAGGGTAGAAGAGAGAAACTGACCGAAGACAGCCGATCTCAATTCGCGAGGACGGCAGAGACCTTGAGGTCACAAAAACGACAGTAGGGACGAGGACCATGAGCTAGGACAAAGACCAAACTCGCGAAGGGAAGGCGTGGCGCATGTTCTCCGAAGAGACTGGGCCTTTTTGCAAGAACTCCTTCGCGAGATGAATTCTCTTGAGGAACGAGGGGAATGATGGAAAGAGGCGGCAAGATCGCCGAAGGCTGAAGGAAGCAGGCCGAGATTCAGAGATGAAACATCTGGTTGAAGGGGCCCGCATCTGAATGGGAAAAAGTAGACGGCAGGTTCGGCCTTTGGGGGGGCCAACGACGTGGGAAAGCGAAGGGTCCTGTTCGTACACGAGGGCGAAAAGAAATCTTCCTCATAGAATTCAGTACAGGGCCCTGCGGCGGGCGGCAAGAATCCAAGAAAGGAACGCTGGCGAGATGCGAACGGGCGAACCCGCAAAGCGAGGGCGTCAGGAGCAGCGCGCGAACTCTGCAGAGAAGTAAAAAGGCAGTCACGAGGGTCGAAAACACCATCATGCAAGAGGTGATGCGCGAGAAACAGACTCAACCTGACGACAAACAATCGCGCGGCCAAAGCTCTACTTAGAGAGAAAACGAACATACCAGCAAAACATCATCCATGGAGCTGTCCGTGAGAATTGTTCCGGCGCAGAAAGAAAGGAAAAGCCCTTAGGCTCGCGGAAGATCGAAAGCCTTGTACGATGGAAAAAGTATAATGAGTCTTTCTCCTACAACGGGAAGTGCTGAGAGAATTCCTCTAGTCGACCTTCTCGTCAACACAAGAACAAGACCCAGGTCCAACTCTATGAAGATAGTACCGCGCGCAGAGTCGCTGTCAATGATGGCCAAGAGCCGGGGGCAAAGGGAAAAGAACGGAAGGGGCGCGGCCTGAAAATCAAAAAGTGACAAAAGATATCCATTCGCTTCACATAGGGGAGGATCATCGGATAGGGGACTAACGAAACGGGCAATGCAAGCTTGGGGCCGGGAGATGGCGGAGAAACTTATCGCGGTTCTTCACGCAAAGGGGGGCACTGTCTTAACCAAGATGAGGCCTGGAAAGACAGTGAGACTTAAGACTCCGGCTCAGGGACAGAGGGGCGGAAGAAACGAGAAGACTATAAGGAACGCCGGCCCACGAGCAGGACTGGAGGAGAACACCCAATAGAGATATAAAGGCTACCGGTCAAAGATCGGAGGAACAACACAAGGAGGGGAGGGGAGGAAGAGAGGGATGACTCTTCGAAGACCTCAAGAGAAAAATTTGAAGAATCCAACAGGAGCAATTAAATGTTTGGGGGAAGGCAGGTATCTCTCCTGAGAAGCTGAGGCCTGATTGCCGGCTTCTTATGCGCATTATTGACGAGGCATAATCGGGTTAAGAAAGGGCATGAGCGAGGGGAATGTCCACGCCGCCATCAGGCAGAAGAAGGGATATCAGGCAGGGTTGACGAGCTACCGAGAAGAACAAGAGTGAAGAATATGAAGAGGTTGGATGGTCGAATAGGGAGGAAGCGACTCAGATCAGGGAAGGATAAGCCAAGGAGGCCCCTGGGCCAAGCGTACATTGGCGAGGAGAGCGCAGGGCCCAGACTCTTCGGACACACGGGCGAAACGGCGGGGAAAGAAGGGGGGGGTGAATGAATCGAGGAATTTAGAAGATCAAGAGTTGGATGGGAAAAAAAAGAAACGCCTTTTAAAAGGGGACACCGAAGCGGAAGCAGGGACGACGATCCTAAATTGTACGTCAAAGAGGGGAACGTCCACTGCAAATGGCGATTGGTTGGGCGGATGAACGCAGAGATAGCCGATATCCGCCGCGAGAGGGAGCGACGGGTATGAAGACGGGTCGCGGGGGAAGCAAAAACCCGCTAAGAATGAGGGCTTTCTGAGGAGGTTCTTGGGTAGCACACTGGTAGTACGAAAAACAGGTTTTAAGGAGGGCGCGATGAACCTTTCCATACTCCCATAGAGGAGTGATCGAAGTCCCGTGAGGGGGGGCAATGTTATCGGGAAAAAGGAAATTGGAACGCCTCAGGTATTGTCTATGAGTGTTGAAGTATGTGTAGCGACCGCCTGGAAGAAATAAGAGAGCTCGAGATGCTCTGGAACAGAAAGAAGAGAGGAATGCAGAGAGTAGACTCTAAAAAGCCGAGCTCCGGCAAAAAAATGCTGTAGGGGCCTCTACTCAAGCTCCTCCTGTTGAGTCATAGAAACAGATCAGGTCCCAGTCCTCTTCTGCCTCAATCAAACTACCGTCTAAAAAGTAGGGAGAAGAGGTCCAAAAATGTATGGAGAAAATTCAGGAACTACACCGTCACCTAATCTGGATGATTTTCTTGCGTCGTTTCTCATAGTCATTCGCTATAGGGAGGTAGTGTGGGGGGGGCGGAGGGTGGGGGGAGCGGTGCTCCCAGCGAGGGTAGCTGGCATTTGTGCCCGGCCAGTTTTGGCGAATATTGCATTGTCCGCACGCGGGGGCGCAGGAAAGAACGTGTCAAGTGTCCGGCGCACAGGGGGGGGATCGGGGGGGGCGGTCTTCAGTCCCGAACAGCTCGGCATCACACGTGCATCCGTGCGAGGCGAAAAAAAAGGGAACGAGAAAAGCTCAAGTGCGGAGCTGTCGGACAACAGTTCGCCGAGCTAGCGACCGTCCAACGGGCGCTCGAGCACCGAACAGTATAAAGTCATCGTAGAATCGGAGAGTCGATCTAGTGAGGTCAAGGGCCGAGCAAAGCCTAGATTCCAACTGTGAAGGGGGGGAGAAGGGACTAACCATAGGAAGGGCCGGGAATGTCAAACCCAAGCAAGTAGGGGTATGTAAACACGAAGGGAGGAACATTCAAGACAGGAAAGGAGAGGAGAGGGGATGCACAGGGAGGAATACGTCAGGAATACATCAACTTCTTTTTGAGATAGAAGAAAGAAGGTCGAAGCGGGTATGTAGACTCCGAAAAGTAAATGGGAAGAGTCGTAGACTCCTGAGGAAGGGGGCCGTAATCAGAAGACGGAAGTGCCAAGGATAAGCGAGCAGATTGTCTATCAATAAGAGAAGGAAGGCATGAATCGGTCGATGGGAAAAAAAAGTCATGGAGTCCTGGGACAAAAAAAGGACTGTGACGACGAAAGAGAAGAGAACAGCCCTTTTTTAAACCAGGGAAAGAACAGAAACGGTGTGCGCAGTGCGCCATACTGCTCTATATGCGGTCTTGGAGAGGAGAGAGCTATCTGGAGCGGGAGGGTCGGGCCAGAAAGGAAAGGAATTCATAATAGACAGAACACAGGAACTTCGCCACAGTGGAGAAGAGTAGTCGGATATAGGCTGCCCATGAAAGAGAGTACTTGGGCAGTAGAAGAACTGACTGGTTCCTCCGGTACAGAAAAGGAGGAGCTCAGCCGAATGAGCAAAGAGATATCGGGTGATTGGCGGGATGAATCGGGCGGCGAAATGCTGTTAAAAAGAAGGGAGGGCATGGAGAGAAGGTATAAAGAGCCTACTTGCCCTTCTCTTAAGGTAGAGATCTGACTGGCCATCAACGAGAGTCGAATTCAAGTCAGGACACAGATGCGTCGGAGATCAAGGGATGGGGCGCGTCCAAGATCGATGCAGTAAAGCGGCGCACCTTAACTTTATCGACTCGAAGAGAGAGAGGGGAGCAGAAAGAGAAATCGTTGGCATGGGGGGGGAGAGATATCCACGCCGAAGCCGAAAAGGCCGGGGGGCTCTAAAGACAAGAACTCCTTGGAATCGAGTTGGACCAGGCAGACTTCAACAAGGACCCGCGGATCGGCGCGAGGGAGTCCTATTGAGAATAAAAGTAAGCACGAAAATATCACGTAAAAAGCTTGCGCGCCGCGGGGTCGCAGCGAAAGGCACCTGCGCACGCGAGGGAGGAAAGAGGGCCGGGGGAAGGCAAATAGGGAGCGATGGTGAAAAAGGAGGAAAAAAGGTAGTAGAGTGCCTATCGGCTGGGTAGGATTAAGATGAGGCCATAGGACTCGTTTAGAGGCATAAATTGTTCCAGGTGCCTTAGACAACGGTACGGAGGACCGGATCTCGCCACTTTCGAATTAGCTAAAGCTACCGGTTTCTTCGAGCTAGCGCGAACTCGAGTGGGGCGGTAAAACGAGCACATGATCTCGCGCGTGTCCCTGCCTGAAGGCGTCTGTTGCCTCTGCCATCCTGGGTCTGAGGTATGGGGGGGAACTGGGCAATCCATCTCATATGGCGGTGGGGAAAAGTTATACTCCCAACAGGACCAGGGACTTTAAAGCTCCGAGGGAGTGAAATCAAGAAGGGAGATCAAACCTGGCCGAGGCCGAGAGTTGAAGATGACCATACGAAAATCAACAGGTATGCATCCTTATGCCTTAAAGGAAAGAAATCATTAGGCGAGACTGAAGAGGTCATCTCTCAAACCCACAGGGTAGTAAAAATATAGATAAGGCGAGGGGCGTCAGGAGGATACGGAGTAGTTAAGGGTGAATGGAGGGGATAATTCATCGAGACTTTCGAGGGAAGGAATAGAAATAATCATGAGCATCACAAGCTCTGAGAAGAGTGAAGCAAGACGGGATAAAGCGGAAGTTAGCGCTCTATAAGAAGAAGGTGAACTAAGCAAGGGAGATGGATTGACGCGGAATTGAGAAAAGGAACTCCGCAAGGAGCATGGCACTGAATCCTTCGGCAGGAATCTCGCGAGAGGTAAAGGGAGCCCTTTAATTGACTTCACCTCTATCGAGAGCACAGTAGAGAAAGACAACTGTCGGGAAAAGTGGGGAAAAGAAACTGAAGACCGACCCGAGAGTGTCGACGCAAAATATGGGCCAGGGCCACTATAAATTTTGATCATCGCACCGAATCGGGGGCAGGAAGTAATACGCACATCATTGAGAGGAACCACAGACAAGCGCTCCACTATTAAGAGGGACATATTGGCACAAGAAGAAATCATGTGAGGGGGGGAGGAGAGTCTCAAAAGGGGGCAAACTTGCTAAAGAGAAGTGCACTAGGACGGACAATCTATTGGGGGATATCGGGGTAAGGGTTGAAGGTCTGAACCAGATCTAGGAAGGAAGTATGAGGAGTTGGTGTCAGCTTAACTCCCGGAGTCTCCCTGCCTGAGTACGGTTAGCTTAAAAATCCACCCAATGACCTATACCCGGTCGGCTCCTATGTCCTCTTAAGGGGAAAAAAGACTTAGAAGGAGGACAGTGCAGAAGAACTTTAGAAAAAGAAAGTGGCACGCGAATAATCCATAAAAAGGTCCATGGGGGGGGGGCGGCCTGAAAGAGGAAGGACTATCAGAACAGAAGAGAAGACGAGATTGAAACGTTACAAACAAGAAGGGGCTGCATGGAGTGACTAGAGACCGAGGGGGAAAAGAGGTCAAGGAAACAATCAACGATCACCCGAGAACAAGGGTTCGGCTATAGCCAAGTGATTGCGGAGGGGAAGGCTGTGGTCGACGCCGGTCGAACGACCCTGCTAAGGACGGGAAGACTAGACCTGCCGCGCGAAAGGAGCGACAAAGGGAAAGGGGATGGATGCGTCGTGGCGTATGATATTTGTCAGGAAACGAGGAAACTCCGGCGTCCAGAGAGAAGGCGGCAACTAACCGACGCCGCTTAGGCCGGGGCGAAAATCAAGCCTCAGGAGGGGGGGGGGGGCTGGCATTTGGGAAAGGGAAGCGCTGCGGCGCGGAAGGCGAGGTGCTCGGAATTGCCAGCTCTATCAGGGTGGGTCTCTGCGAAAAAAGATTGACTCAGAAGTGACTATTAATTGGCTCCCAGAGAGCAGAGTTACGAAACACCCACGACAGCGAAATGGCAGACAATCAACAGAGGAGGGCAAGGATGCGGCGTAGGAGAAAGAGGTGAGAAAAAACATCTATCTAAATGCTCTGGCGGCGATCCAGCCAAAAAAAAACAAGGCTTTTCTTCATAGAGAGAAGGTCGATCTGGAGCCGACAGAAATTCAAGAAAGTCCTTCACGTTTGAAGAAAGGGGGGTCCCGGATTGGTGACGAGCCTAAGTTTCGATAGGATGCAGTTGGTTTAAAAGAGAAAGGGAACAAACGCAACTCTCGACCGCTGACGCAAGCCGCGGACTTACATATATAGAAGCAAGGTCTATCTGCTATGAGAATCACATGGGGAGAGGGATAACGTCGGATGACGAGAGAGGGGAGATCAGATCGAAGGAGAATTCAGGCTAAAGGAGAAAAAGTAAAGGCGCAAGGTACCACCGGGCTCGAATTTGCGGCCAGAGCTGGGTATGTCTCGAAAAAAGCGATCTCCAATGCGCGGAAACAAAAGAGACAGAGTTCAGGAAACAAGACAAGAAGGGGGAGTACAATGCACAAGGAACGTAGGTCACCATGGAAGCCTGCTGCGAAGGAAAGCTTACTGCACAGCACGAAGAAAATAGGAGGGATGCGGGGTCGCGGATGGGAAGCTCAAAAAGAAATTGGTTGCGCAAGATCATAAGAAGCCCTGAGAGGAAGATGATTTAATTCCATTGCAGAGTCCCTAAGGGACGGGGCAGGAAAAAGGCCGAAAAGGCCGAGCTGGAGGAGATAGAGCAGTCAAGAATTTTAAAAACCCCAGTCTTGACGAAGGAAGACGAGAGGTTGTGGACG
>Ga0179591_1262320_pt1 | contig 15039 bp, 12 predicted proteins | sample CZOMad2_1_08_16f_FD_182891 | JGI IMG/M metagenome (GOLD analysis project Ga0179591, IMG submission 182891) | Vadose zone soil fungal communities from Angelo Coast Range Reserve, California, USA - CZOMad2_1_08_16fungal (PacBio error correction) | ecosystem: Environmental > Terrestrial > Soil >...
CAAAACGACGAGGGAAAGTCCAGGATCTTCCTTAAGGGAAAAAAACAGCCAAAACGCATGCCGTCTCTTCCGTGCTTGAATCACGGGAAACTATAAAACCCGATCCGATCGATGAGAGGAGAAGGTAGGCAAGACTCAAGGAGGTTCGAATGAAAGAGTTCGGGGGAATCAGGGAAGCGAGAGGCAATTCTTATGCCTCCAAACTTACCTATGATAGGAAGTGGATACCCTCTAGATCTTGAAAAAGACCATGGCCTTACGCAGCTCAACGGGACAAAGGGACACAAAGAGAAAAAAGTCAGGAAGTATCATTAAGAGGATGCAGAAGACAGAAACTCCCGAAAAGTATTCGTTAAATAGGGGTAACACTCTCTTTCTTGGGTGTAAAAAAACAAAACATATGTAAAAAGGCATGAACAGTACAGGGGTATACTGGAATGCGAAGGATCTGCTATTCTAAGGTGGATTTTTTAAGAGCACGTAGAAAGCTCCGACCCCTTCTCTGGGTAGTTGCCTTAGTTTTTTTTGGAAAGGGAAGTACTCAGGGAGGAAGGAGTGAGAGGAAGGAAGACTAATGGACAGGGGTAAGAACTAACCCAACGCTCTGTTCGCGACGTAACTCCCATTCGAGGAGCGCCTGTTAACTAGGTGAGAGGAAGAATCAGTGTGCAATGAGCGGGCACGAAGGCGAAAAGGTTCTCTCGGGGGAGAGAAGCCAGGAACCTACCTCTTCCACAGACCTGCCCGGCTGATTTGAGGATTACCTATGAGTATGGGCGGCCGAAAGGAGGAGTCTCGGCGGAAGAGGGGGATTGCAGCAAGAAATGAGCTTCGGGGTTGCCCTCTTGAAAACAGAAAGGTACGTCGAAGAGGGAATTTCCGAAACGGGTTATCCCGGCGAACTCAACATAGGAGAGCAAGGGGATGGACTCCATTCGAGGAGATTGTGGTCTACCTGGGTGGTGGGAAAGAAATCATCTCCCCGTTGCCGAGAACTGGGGGGGAGGGAGTGGTTTTAAGGACTTTCCCACGTTAGAAACCGCGCGGGTCTGCATTGAGACTGTGTCGAAAGGGAGGGCAAGAGGAAAGGTAAGCATGAGGGGATAGGGAGGGACTAGGACCCCCAAACAAAAAATTCTACGTGCTAGTGGCAAAGCAATTCGCAACCTAAATTCTCAGAAGGATACGCTCATCGAGTACTTGCACCTGGGTGGCTCTTTTAAGCAGGACACTCTCCTGAGAAGGAGCGAAGTTGGGGGGAAAGTAAGCATCGCGAGGCGGGCTGGAAAGGAGATAGGATCTGCTGAACTTGCATTCTATCCAGTGAGAAGGCGGCCGGCACCGCCGCGTTGACCGCAGCCAACTGGAAGACTGCCTGGTGCTTGCTAAAGAGAGCTGTGTCCCTCTTGCATCCGGTGAAGGGGGGGGCCGGCAAGAATCGAAAGATCTCAGAAAAGGGACATCTCTTAAAAAAAAAAAAAGGAGGAGGGAAAGAGAGATGTACCACAAATGGAGGATCTTCTCTATTGTCGTCGTGCCGTGCAAACCAGGTTCACAAATACGTAAAGAGGGTAAAAAACCGCGGAGGAAGGAAACCCAAGAACTAAGAAACCTTTCTTTGATGCAGGGGAAACGCTCGAGGGGATTGCTCCGGTAAAGCGACTGCCCGCCGGCAATATTCTAAAAAAACCAACGGACGCGGCCAGGGCATCAGTAGGAAAAAAACAGCGGCGGGGGAAGGGAAGGGACTGGCATTTTCACCGAGAACAAAAACCTGTGCCAGTCAAGATCGTTTCTCTGTGGCAAAGTGCCATCTTCCTGGGTTTCAACCTCAAAATCATTCCTCGATCACAACCTAAAAGGAAAGGCCATGGGCGCGTGAAAACCGGTGACTCCGGGTCGCCCATCGACCAGAAAAGGAGAAAATCTCGGACGTTGTCACTGGCACTAGGAAAAGACATCGAGGAGGGGAGTCTCTGAGTGTTCGCACAAGGGTCTGCGAAAGCAGGTTCCGCGAGGTGAAAAAGGCTAGGGGTCGGCTACTAGGGTTGCGGATGGAGGCCGGTTTACGGGAACAAATGTTCATTCCTCTTCCATCCGGGATCTCTCGGCGTTTGAAGAAAAGAAGAACTGGACAAGAAAGGTTGAGTGCGGATAAAAAATCGGCCAACGAAATAAAGAGGGGAGAACTCCTCAAGCAATAGTAAGCTCGCCTGGAAACATCAAAAAAGGCAGGTCATGTAGTGAAAGTCAGAGAAGGCGAAGGGAGGCTAGCACGGCGCTCAAAGGGAAGGGAGAACAGAGAGGGGAAAAAGAGTCTTTCCATGGACGCGTAGAAGTCAGCAGGGCTTAATGGTACCGATCCAATTAGGAAGAGCTTTGGTTTTCAGACGGGAAAACCTCTTATTGGTGAACGACTAGACAGAGACGTCTCAGAGGGGAAAAAACAAACGTTACGAAGGGGACCCTCCTAGCCGCGTAGGGATGCGTCTCCGCTTGAAAGTGCAATAAAAGTATCGCGAGAGATCAGCGCAAGAAGAGAGAGACCAGATGGTAAGGGGGTACAAGGGTGGTGGTGGTCGGACCACATAAAACGCGGCCCTCCTCGTTCCAGATCGGCGGGGAGATGAGTTAGGCGGCAGAAAGAGAGGAAGTTGAGGAGGACGTTTCTCCCGAGTACGGAAGGTAGGAGGGGAAGTCCCTGGAGCAAGTCGGGGGAGGGTCAGGTCCCGTATAATAGCCTCGGGAGAAAGAGGTTTTATTGGAGGGCGACTATGCCAGGGGGGGGGGAACTATCGCCCTTCCCCTCACCGAAGTCGCTGCCCTTTTAGATTCACAGCCAGAAGACTACGCCGTAAAATAAGGACGGGTAGGGGAGAGGAGGCAACGTACACTCACGGCACAGGCCTTATTCTCCGGGGAGCTGTGTGTCCTCGCAGGAAGATCCCGGGCACAAAATTTCCATACGGGTAGCGCTGTTTTCGCAAAAAGAAACATTGGGAAGGTGAGAATGTCATCCCGGCGAGCGGTACGTGCTCGACAAAGGTGTAGGATTATTATAATTCAGAACCAGGTTAAAGTGCCAGTAGGGATTGGTAATGTCCAAAGGTCCATATACTCCTCAGCCCGCATGGCCAGTCCCTTGTGCGTACATGGGAATTGGATGGGGAAAGGTTCTGGTATACTATATCATAAGTACCCCCTTTAGGTTGGTATATTACACCCGGGAGAAAATTTCAGATTACCGGAGGATAGAAAAACATTTCTTTGTTGTAATAGATGTCCTCTGGGGACCTCGGATAAAGGGAATGAATAGGAGGAGAAGAGTATCAATCCTGACCTCTATAAACGGATCCCGATAGGAATCCCTCGTAGATTTGCTTGAGGCTTCATTGTTTGGTCTGAAGGGGGGAACTCAGACAATGAACAAATTACGCAGAGGTATTTTATCCTCTCGAGTCTGGAATGCGGTACAATTAGGAAAAAAAAGTGCATTGGAAAGGGACGTATGCAACACCTCGGGGTATCGAGTTTCTAAATTACCTGAAAATGGGATCAGAAAAAGTCGATCAAGGGGACAAGCTTGATAGAGGAGGGAATTCCTGCCTACTTCCTTTATCCACCGACCCGATTTCCTCTACACAAACGCAGGGGGCAAGGTTTCGTAAAACGAAAGGTAGGTCAGGGGAAATAATCTTGGTGCTTACCTACTGGGAGGGGGGAGGAGACTCTTGGTACGAGGGCGCTCAGCCTGAAGTCGGGGGTAAGGGAGAATGGATTGATAAAGAGGAGCGTGATGGAGGGAGAGGTCGGAATTACACGGAAAGTCCCTAAAAAAGAAAGACACCCTTCGGGCAAACAGGGGGGGTAAAGAATGAAACTTTATCTAGGGTGAGGAGGGGATCGTCGGGAGTTGGCTACTTAAGCGGGGTATCTTCGTTAGATGGGGAGGTGGGCGATCATCAGGCTAAAATAAAAACGGAAGGATCGGGTACTTAAGACATAGAGGGGCGTGCCTGTCCGTAAGATAGGACCGTACCCTATGAAAAAGGTCGAAACCTATTCAACCTCAGGAATAGACCGAAGGGGGGCTAATAAGGAAACCTGGAGGAGAGAGAGAGTCTCTAAGACTAAAACACTTATTAGATTCGATAGTATATCCTCAATCAGGGAGCGGAAGGGGTAGCAAAAAAAGGATCAAACGGCGGAGGTCCTTGCCGGGGGTTGGGAAATAGGTCAAGGGGGAGGGACGGCAAGTTGCACTCAGAAAGGCCAGGAAATTACTCTTGTATTCAAACGGCAGATCGGTTTTCCTGACTACTCCATAAAAATCCCAGGAGAGAAAGGGACTCTCTGGACGAGAGGCCACGCGTACGACTGAGAAGCTTCAACCTCTATCCAGGAAGCCATTGGGCTTTACCGGCTTCCATGGGATTATCTGTTCAGACTGCGAAAGGTGGAAGGCGTGAGAATAAGATCAGGGGCAAAATCGAACAAATCTTCTCTATCATCTCTGACTCCATCGAAAGGGGCCGGGTCTTCCCTAGCCGATTGACATGCAAGTAAATAGGAGAAGACGCACCATAGGGAGAAGCAATCGAGGGATTTGGAAGTTGGTAAAGATGGGGAGGTGACAAGGGGGTCAGAGTTCGAGCGGTTTTCTATTAAACTTATTTTGTACCAGAGACAGTATCCTGCGGGTAAAAGCCGTCCCGAGTTAAAAAAGAGCAGCAGGGGGGGGCAAGGATTACAAGTTGCCTGGAATGTCGGGAGAGGGAGAGAAAAAAAAACGTGAACCTCTTGGCAAAAAATGACCCCGCGGGAATTCACTGCCAGCAAGACGAGCAAATCTATCAAGAAAAAAAGCTGTTAATCCATTGGGGGGGGAAAGACGAAACCCGCGCTACACGCCCTACACCCGTCAGGGGTATTATATAGGGTCGATCAACGCGGGGGGGAACAGGCGCTAGGATACTAGAGGAAAGAAATACTCCCAACTCTCTAAAGCTGTAACGCGCAGGGAATTATCCTTAACACAAAAAAAAACAAAAGTATGGGTGAGCAGCAGGTCAAAGGAAAAAGAAGAGGAGATGGCTGCCTCTCACCTCCCTCCGCTTGGTGACGGCGAAAACCACATGGTAACCTACTGCCGTTCCGCTCCCAATTCTAAGAGGTTGGCCCCTTAGCTGAGACTTAGTGGGAAAAGATGAAGTGGGGGGTCAGCTCTAACCACTCGAACTCCAGGGGAAAAGTTTAAAGGGCTGACTGTACTACATCTCCCCTCTTCTCTATAAGTAAGAAAGAAGGAATGGTCGGAGTCCGAAAAGCCTACCACCGGGACAGAGAAACACAAAGACGAGACGCCGATCTGTTCCGTCAACTTGGAAAGGAAAGATTCGGGAAGGAATGCCAACAAAGCACAAAAGGCGCAATAACAGGGGGACCAGGGCAAAGTGCCGTGTACTTAAAGCGTCTAGAAATAAAACCCGCTCCTTTATCGGGATGTAGGAATTTGCTGAGCAATCTGAAAGGGGGTAGGTGGGAACGGCGGGTTTGAACTTGGGGGATAGTTGACAACTAAAAGTCAGGACTTCTGGTCAAACCAGGGGAGACGAGGAGCCTTATACCCTCGTAAGCGGGCGAAAGGGGATGGACGCATCAGAAAAGGAAGAAACATTGGGGGGGGGAGACAAGGTGGAAAACATCAAAAAGGGAAGATGATAATCCTCCAGAAGAAATCACCCAGGCGTAGTTCACTGCTTGAATTTTGGGCCAAAAAAACACAAAAACCAAAACACAGGGTAAAAGGAATGACCAAATGCCTGAGATGTAGGCGTCAAAAGAGAATTCGATGCGCTACCGGTAGGGGTTCATCTAAAACACGACATCTCGACCTCGCTGACTCGTTATGGAAGTAACAGGGTGGTGGGGGAAAAAAAGGGAGTAAGAACGGCTAATGTCCTAACTTCTTTAAAAAAGACGTATGTTCTTTTACTAGGAAACCTCACCAAGCAAGAGTGGAGGGAGAATTCGGCGGCGTCACATTACGTTCTCGAAGATGCCGACGAGTCACTACGAGGGGCTTTTGTGGTCAAAAGAGGGAACGAAAGCCCTTTTTCGAGAGGGAGATAGACAACGAAAGGGGGGATATAAAAGCGGAAAAAAGAAATTGTCACCGGATGATGTGTACTCGATATGACAAAGTGAGGCGGCCCCAAAGTCTATCTTCGTGGCCGGTTGATGCCTAACGTCACAAGTGAGTGGGAAAGGATTGGACCAAATCTAGCTGACTCAGGAGAAGAGGTTAAGGGCCTCACCTGGGGGGTGGGCTTCCCTAGAAAAGCTCAACCTCGGGGGGTCGGACAATCTCGAGCACTTAAAACCGTGCGACCGGCCTGGTGACGGAAAAAAAAATCACCTCGACGAGCTGGGGGAAAGGCGGTGGGGGAACAGAGCAGTCCCACTGTGGACTGAAGGTCTGCGTGCTGACAAGTGGCGACCTCGGGGGGCCGCGCAAAAGGGGAACGGAGCGAGAGGGAGGATAGGGGGCCATCAAAAGGAAATCGTGGTGGAACGGGAACATTAGACCGGGGACAAAAGGATCCACCTGAACCAAATCTAGGACTGGAACCGGTGTTGGGCAGTTTAACCAAAAAATCGGGGCCTCTCCTGTCCAACGAGGTTTTGCCGAGCAGGAAGAATGGAGCGGGTAAACATCGCGATCAGGGGGAGGGGCAGTAATAGCCTGAAAAATCCGTTCACCTCAGGTGAACGGAGCCGACAGGTCGTAGTCGTCCTTTTAGGGGAAAATAGAAAGGAAGGTGACACCTCGGGAAAAAAAAGAAAATGTGTCCCGGAGAGAAAAAAATAGAGGGACCGCACCGAGGAGAATCTATCAAACAACAACTGGAAATATATATATTTAATACTGCTATCAAAGGCGCTCTGGGGTTGGGTCATGAGTAAGGTCACAGCCAGGGGGAACTAAGATGAAAACAAAAGTCCATCTCCGCGCAAGAAGCACACAGGCCTCATACCGGTCCTTTCTTCGTTACCCCCAAGGCTGTGCCCGGGAATCCAGGGACCTGGCAGACTTCCCGAAGGAGGGGAGGGGATTCTGCGACTCTCGGCCTAAAAAATGCTCGGACCAGAACCTGAGGATGGTCCATGGAAGTCCGGAAATGGGAAAGAGACAAAAGGAAACCAGTGCCTCAAGCGGTCCATATTGGAGAGGAATTCTTGCTAATTGCAGCTGGAACCCGAATCACTTCTTCTATCATCCGAGGCACAAAAGCCCCTCAAAGAAACGTGAAAGGGGAAGGGACTCCAATGATCCAAAAACAAGAAGTGCTGACCTTGGGCACTTCAACTCTTAACCACTCATCCGATCTGTCTCGGTTGTCGCGCTTTTTTAGGCAAAAGTTCGCGGAAGAAAGAGTGAAGAGGAGGGTTATAAGAGGGGAGATACTAGAGAGGTTGAGGCTTGGGAGCCGTTACTAAATCTGGATCCCTTACCTCGTTCTACGGGACGCTCGCTGGGGGGGTTAAAAGTCAAACTGCAACAGCGCAGGGGGAGTGGCTTCATCACACACACCTCGGGAACAAAATCACGTTTTCTACTGCCCTCCCGACTAGGGTCATCGCTCGAAGTAACGGAACAGGAAATTTAAAGTAGGGGGAAAGGATAGCCGAGCGGCGCAATATCCTCGCGCAACCCTTTTCCGGAGGGGCCCGCGATGGGAAAAAGCGGCGAAACGTGACATCGTAGGAGTGAAAGGGAGGAGAAGAGATTAGGCGCCAGGAGTCGAGTAAAGAGAAATGGGGGGAGTGAGGGATTCACATACCTCGTAGTTGGGCAGAGCCGAGCGACATCGCTCAGTACTGAGTTCCCACAACACCAATTGCGGGCCCATCACAGAAAAAAAGAGCCGCGGGTTAGTAGGAGTCGGTCGGTCGGGGTAAAGGTGCAAAACTAAGGAAGAAACTACAGATCTTCTCAGGTGGAAGATCGGCTAAACAGATTTTTAATCGTTTGGAAACAACTTGGGGGGGTGTGGGGGGGAAGCCAAAGAAAACTCGAGCACCGTGGCAAGGAACAGTAAAGAGACGGGGGGGGGAGAGGCTGAAGAGGAAGTTCATTAAGAATAGGAACCTTTTTCCTTTAGGTCTTTTGGACCCCGATGTAGGGAAGGTCGAACATTGAAGCCATGGGGGAGAGAGATATTGGGGCTCCGTGATCGAATAGGGGAAGCAAAAAATGGGATGAATAATGTCCATATCGGGAGGACTATCCCCCTCAAAGTAATTCTCTACCAAAGGAAATTTAAGGAGCTGAGAAGATTCAGACATAAGAAGAATCCTTAAAGGGGAGTAAGCGGCAGGAAAAACGCACTTGCCAGCCTAGCCTTTTTCTCTGGGGGTGAAGCAAAGAAAAAAGGATCCCGGGCAAAGGCAGGCAAGAGCGGAGAGGTGGGGGGAATCGGAACAGTGGAGGAGGAGAATCTGCCGGGCAAGTCTTCCTGAGATCCTAGAGATGACGTAGAAGTCGCAACGGAACTCCCGGAGGGGAGAGGGTGGGGGGAATATGGAAAAGGGGACAATAGACAATCCAATTAAAGCCCGAAGGGGCAATATCCTCCCTTGTGTAGGGGACCAAGGGTATTTTGAAAATGGTCAACGGGGGTCTGAAAGAAGAACCAGTAAAGGGAGGGAGATTAAAAGAAGAGCGAGGACATCTTATTCTTATAAAGAAAGTATTTTTTTTTGTACGTAACGGAATGAAGCGGGACGCGAGGATATACGTGGGTGGAGTAATGGCGCTGGAAGGTCGCTCATCGTATAGGGGTTCTTTCGAACGGATAGGAGTCCGGGGGAATAATGTACGAGGGGGGGTTGATGTCTTGCGTAGGAAGGTTTTCCTTTTCATTCACATCCAGGGTGAAGACAACGAATCGGATGTAATACGCTCTGGCTGGAGCTGCTGGAAACTTCAAAAAACCAAGGTTTCATGGGGACAACGGGGATGGGAAAGGCAACACTCAGCAAAGGCGAAAAAGAAAGAACTGTAACGACTGGTCCATCGAAACGGTCTCTATATGGGAATTACATCGGGAGAGACTATTTAAGGAAGGGGAATCTACGTGGCTTGTAACAAGAGGACAAACCGTGTCCCGTACACGCTTCAGACTCAGTTCCCAATGGCAATACAGACTGGGTCATGTCGGGAGCATCACAGCAGCGTGGTACCTACGTGAGTTTAGGGAGCGCGCGTGACTGGCAACTCGTAGGACACGAAAGGGGAAGCGATGGAGCCGGATCTGCTGCAAGACTAGGATGCTAAGAATGTCAAGGTAAGGACAGGTTCACTGAGACACAAATAGACGAGAGGGAGGAGACTGGGGGTTGCGCCTCAGGGTCAGGGAGTTGCTCTATGTATCTTGAGATGTCAAAAGGGCTAGGGGATAGCTACCGGGGGGGGAGATTGAGGCTTTCGGCTAAAGGAGGGAGAGAGAAAAGATAGACAGACATCTTCCTTACTACGAACCATCGGCTATTAATTGGAAAGTTCGATACAGGAACCTGAAATCCTCGCAGAGGGGAAAGCCGCAAGGACGCAAGGGAAAAATGTGGAGGCAAAACTCACATCCAGAGGTATCGGGAAACTATCTCAAAAAAAAAGTGACGGGAGATGATGAAAAGATCTCGGGGAAGGCCGGAAGGAGGGGCAGAAAATGTGTCAGGGAGCGTCCTTTCGTGGTAATAGCCGAATGTGATCGAAGTCCTTTGGGGACGAAAGGTCCATGATAGGGGGGAGGCTCGGCAGATAAGGGTCGGATGGAAGACGAAGAAGGAGAAGAAAGCATGATAAGATACCAAGTCGGGGTTTCAGCCTGAACAGAGAGAACCGAAAAACGATGCCACCGTTCGAAGCCATGTCAAAAGAGTAGGTGCCACCAGGGATGAACCGCGGCGTGCGGGGATCTTCTACCGTAACGTGATTTGAGCGCGATCAGGAGTACACAAGCAAGAGAGGGCTGACATATAAGAATCTCACTATGAAACAGGGAAGAAACGGGTCTAGTCGGACTAGAAAGAACTACTCTATCAAAAGAAAGTAGGGACCAATCTAGGATTTGTTCCGAGGTAAACCGTCTTTTATTACACTGGGGCTAGATCGTGCATTTTAACGGGGAGCTTTGAATGGGTCTATGACCAAGGAGAGGTAAGGTGAAAGGGCTCGATCGATGTCCTCCTCGACTCTCTAGTTTGAGTGGGGGGGATCATGGGGGGCGGCCTGTCTGAGAAGGTCGATCAGGGGAAGAGAATTGAAAATGACCAAGATTTTGATAAAGCATGAAGACGTCCCGGGGGGCCATATAGATGGTCAAAATGTGGCCCTCCCCTGAAAAACAGAGAGAAAAACAACTAAAAAATCCCGTCAAGATGGGAAAAATAGTTCTCTCCCGGTCGGCGGTTGCGACTATCTGAAACCTCACTCCCAAGATAATCAGGAGTTCAGGCGTGGATCAGGGAACACCCCCAGAAGGAGGAAATCAGGGCAGGTAAGAGTCATCGCTATGATCAGAGCAGCATCAAAGGAAATTTGAAACTTCTGAAAAAGGAACAAAGGGGGGACACCTTCCCGGTCCCCGCCCAGTTTCTCAATAATTACCAAATTAGGATCAGGGGGGGGTTTAGGGTAGTTTGCCGGGACTGATGTGGGGCACCTATAATCCGGGATCCAGTCTTACTTCTAGAGCAGAGGAAGACAAAGGCGAGCGGGAGTACGACTCTGAAGAGTCTAAAGACAGAAACCACCTGGCAAGAAAAACTCTACAGCGGATCGGCCTTGCCAGTGTAAAAAGATCTACTGCAGGGACAACCAGAAAACCGGGCTTCATCCGTGCATCTTAAAGAGTGGCTTCTTAAAAAAAAAAAAAAGAAGACGACCCATCAAAAAGGATGGTCTTCATGAATTGGAAGAAAAAGAGATCCGGGGAAGGGTTGGGAACGACTCGAGTGGACGGGGGATCGTGGACTAAGTGTCCTTATCTACGAAAGTTGTATACCTTTGGTCAGGAACTGGGAAAAAGAGGTCGGGGGGGATCGCCGGAAAACGAACTGCTCAAAAGAGTTTGAAGAAAAAGGTACACATAAAAGTTCCTTTTCATAGGAATAAAGGAGGACGCCTCAACCGCCTCTCAGGTTAGATAGGGAAAGAGTGACGGCGCTTAGAGTTTTCCTCAAAACCCAAAAAAGGTTCACGCATTACAGAGTGAGCAGAGGAAAGGACGCCCTCTGCGATCAAAAGGGAGGTGGGGGAGAAACACGCGACTCGAAGGTACTCCGCGGCTTCTTTATGGCCGGAACTTTTTTTTTCAAAAAACCAGAGGGGGAAAGAGAGATGGAGCGGAAGGGCCAAATACTCTGGCTTTTACTTAACATAAAAAGCTCTTTGCGGAAACTTGGAAAGGGACCTTACGAGGAGAGAATGACTCGACGGGAACTAACAAGGGTTGTTGGGGTTGACAGGAAGAAGCGGGAACAAGAAGGCCCAGGGAGCTTATATCTATCCTCCAGGCAAAAGGGGAGAAGGGCCAAGGCACCTACATTAAAAGAAAAGGCATGAGGGGAAAAGGAATGGTAAAGCTAGCGAGGAGGACTCACGGAGTCTTCGTAAGAGTGATTCCTGAACTAAAAAAAATGGGGAGGGTAACCGAGGGGACCACTCTAGAGCTCCGTCGAAAAGGTTAGGTCAGAAAAGAGGGTCTTCAACAGACCAAACCAGTCTTCTCTCCATCAGTAAAGAAAGGGGAGAAGGGGCTCAACGAGGGGGGTGCTGGAAAAAAGACGAAAAAACTCAAGAAGATGGGGGGTGTGACGATTTCAAGTGACCACTTTTTCCGTCGTGATGCTCTTGGGGCCCGGGGGTTGTCGACCCATGATTCGGCACTCAAATGTCGAGGGAGGAGCATCTTTGGGAGCATGCCATCGACGTGATAGGGGAAAGAATGAAATTAGAACGAAAAAGTATCACTAGACCGCGGTCTGGGGAGCACTTTTTTTCGAGGGGAACCTTCAACGAAAGACTTATACAAGAAACGAGTTTTGACTCTCTGTCAAGAGAGGGGAGCAAGCAGAAAAGAGCCGAAGGGGAGGGCAGTCGCGCAGTGAAGAGGAGGTAAGGGGAAAAGGGCGCGTAAGCCAGACCGGTCGAAGGGAGGCTGGGTAGTTTAAATAGTCTTAGCTTGTTCCCTCTTTCTCAACGAACATGTGGCAAAAAAAGAAAGCTACGCCGAGTGGAAGATATAGAAAAACAAAAAACGAAGGAGGGAGAAAAAAAGTAGGATGTAAAACTGTCGTAGCTTGGGGAGATAGGTGTCGATCTTTCCTGCACAGAACAAGGTTACAACTGGTTGCCCAACCGATCTAAGGAGGGACCCAACCAGGAGTCACAAGACTTGGCTTAGGTAACAGATGGAGGGAAAGACGCCGCGGTTACTGCCGCCTGAGAGCGAGGTGGCCCTCCTCTCCGCGGGATTGATGAGAAAGGACACAAACATCGGGCGCAGGAGAGGTCATGGAAAACCTCGACAACAGGTGAAATTACTCTCGATCGCGGACTCGGGGAGCGAATTGGGTTTTTCTAGGGACTATTTCAAGCAAATAAGCGGGGGGATCGACAAATAGATCCCCGCCAACTCCCATGAGAGGGACCGCCGCAGGGTTCGAAAAGAAAAAGAAAGAAGAACGCGCGAAAAGTGGGCACGGCACTATGAAAAAACCACCGCCCTCCAACTTCAGGGGAGGGGTCCGTTTTCAACACCGTAACGGAAAGAAAATCGAAAGTTAGAGAGGGAGGGGGGGATCGAAAGGAAGATGGAGGGGGCTGCGACGGGGGGAAAGAACGAGGGCGACAGAACCTCGTCGACAGGATAAGGGCTCGCTTTGAGTCGGGACAAGGGGAATAGGAGGGAAGGAATCATCAACGAGGAAGGTCAAAAAGAATATATACTTTGTCGCACCTCGGGGTATCTCGAAAAAAAGACGGAAGTTCGTATTGGAGGGAGAGACGGACCTGGCGCTAGACAACAGGAGAGCACATTGGCCGGCGTTACCCAGATAAGGGAAAACCTCAGGACGTCCTCGCAAAGGCATGCGCGAGCGTTATTTGAACGGAGAAGCGCCGAAGTTCCTCCACATATCTTGGTGAGATTCACTCTTAGAATCTTAGGGGTTAAAGGGCCTCGCAAAGAGAATAGGACCTCGGTCTGGAACAACACCAAGGTACGGGGCCCCATAACTTCCGCTTATTACGGTCTGCGTAAGGCGGGGCGATGATTCCAAAAACTAAAGTAGCGCTCTAAAGCTTCGACAAAGACATATCTTCTCCGACAGATTGGTATTACGTTGAACACTGGGAGGGTTCTGCCCACGTCCAGGAAGAGCAAGGACGCGTGGCGAGCAAGGACCAGAGCGGGGTTGCTTCTTCTTGCAAGCAGGCGTCAAACAGGATCATCGAAAATGTTCCTGTAAGGGGTTTCAGCAGGTTCGTCAGGGAGGGATTTCAAGAGGAAGGGGAGAAAGAAGTCTCGACTCCATCGGGTCCTCCTCGGTAGACAAGGTTGGTTTTAGGTTCAGAAGAAAGGAATGCGCGTGGGGCAAAAAAAGCCCCGCCGCATAGAAAAGTACAACGGAGGCGATCCAGCATAAACAGACCTCCTCTATAACGTTCTTGTCTTATAAGCGGGACAGGAGGAAAAAAAAAAACCGGAGCCGGGGACAGGGGTGCGGACTGGGTTGGAGTATCCAAGAAGAGTATCAAGTGCAACCGGGGGTCGACGATGCGGGAGTCTGAGTGGGGCTCTTCAAGGTGGGGAGGGGAAGGCCGGCCTGCGGGACGTACGTTATCTAGATTGAGAGAGAAGAAGTGAGGCGATGAAAATCGTAGAAGTACCCAGAAAAGGGATCCCCGTTGAACTGTGTTCTATAGGCCCAAGGGGACAATAAGAAAATAAAGAACGGACGCCCGGCAGGACACTTGAAGAAAGGATGGGGAGACGCTTCGGGTACTCAAGGGCCTTTTCTAGAAGGTAAAAACCACCCGGGGCTGGGAGGTTAGATTAGCATAGCGATGGCCATTAAATGCTGAGAAGAACGATTGGTGGGGGAACTTATCCTTCTGCCTCAATTTATTAAGGGGGGGAGGAAGGTGGAAGGTAAGCGGGAAGGAGAAAGGAACTGATCCAAATCCCCGAAGGGAGATCTTATGGTAGGTTGTAATGAGGAGCCGGGTGGGGGGGGTGGGGTCACAAAAAATTTATATTAAATTGTATCCCGTCTCACGTTAAAGAGGATTCCTGCAGGAAAGGTACATCAACAGCTTGGTCGGGCCCTGCGGCTTCAAGCATCGAAAAACGGGCGCAAATGAGGCAAGGGGTCAAAGAAACCCTCGAGGCGCGGGAGGTACTAATCGCTGGCAGGAGAAAGGGGAACGGCATAGACAAAATTGAAAAAAAAGTCAAAAAAGAAGTTCATCAAAACGCGGCAGGGAGAAACGGCCAAAGGGCAAAAATCAACAGACACGGGGGACTCGTCCACCCTACGCATTTGTAACTCCGAGGTCTACGAGACACGCAGGGGGGGAAAAAAGATTCCAAGGCGAAAGAGGGAGGGCCTACCTAAGGGGATGGAGCGCGAGGTAACGCGGGTGGGTCTGAGGTCTGATTAAAGATAGGCAAGGGCACTACACTAGAGCAAACAGGAAGACCGGCGGAAGCGTGGGAACAAAAAACGCATTCTTCCCTATTTTAGGCTAAGGCGTCAGCATATGGGCTCTGAACAGTAGGAGGAGGCTGTAAGTCTAAGTCGGATGAATCAGAAAAGATAGGTACACCGTCTGCTTACTAAACAAAAAAGACGGCCTCATTTCCCTTGGGTCGTAATACTCGGGGCATGGCCTAGAACACCTGCTGACTCGCCAAAAGCAAAACGCGAATGGACATGGGGGCAGCCACCTGACGTCAGATGAAGAGAGGG
>Ga0179591_1270456_pt1 | contig 15038 bp, 15 predicted proteins | sample CZOMad2_1_08_16f_FD_182891 | JGI IMG/M metagenome (GOLD analysis project Ga0179591, IMG submission 182891) | Vadose zone soil fungal communities from Angelo Coast Range Reserve, California, USA - CZOMad2_1_08_16fungal (PacBio error correction) | ecosystem: Environmental > Terrestrial > Soil >...
TGGTGGGCCACGATTCTTTGGGCAGGACGTTCGATAGATTGGCCTGAAGGCCCAAAAAACAAGCACACTCAAGGGCATGGTTCTGGGAAAAGTAAAGGGTGGAAAGGGGAAAAAAAAGGACTGTAAAAAAGTCATAAACCGGCAAAATTCACAAGGTAAACATGCTGACCCAGCCAACGGGGGGTCGTTGAAGTGTGACTGAACGCAACTAGAGAAAAGAAATCGTAAGGAAAAATAAAGAAGAAAACGGAAATTGAATCTGGAAAAGGAAAAACCGACAGAAATAAAACTTGAAGGGGAACACAAAGGAGTTAAACGTCTTACGTCCAAGTTTTGGAGGAAGAGAAGAGAATCTAAGGGGATAATTCCCTGGACCATTGTCCACTCCTGTGGGGCAACGCAGACATGTAAGAGCGGACATTGGCAGAGGGATCTGGGGAAATAAACATTCTGGTCGTGCCTCAGAGGAGGGTATTATCGTGGGATCAAGCGAAGTTAGCCTTCTGAAGTCAACTGTGCCAGAAGACCAACTGTGGCTCGCTGGCTCAGTCCACCCGAAATACCAGCCCTCCTGTGGTGTTCGTTTATGGGCTTAACAAGTCATATAGACGGAGACCTTGCATTACAAATCCAAGCCCAAAAAAATTAATTCAAGTCAGCTGTGGGGTTGATGAAACAAAATAAGGTTATAGAGCCAAAGAGCTGAGTCTTTCGAGCTTGGGGAATCTGAAAGGCGATGCATGTTAATATTCGAAAAAAAGATAAAAACGCTGTTAGGCACGGCATTGTGGTGGTTGCGTAAAGACGGGGTGGGGCATACCAAGGGTATATACCGAATTGGAGGTATTGTTGTTCCTTGGGGCTGGGCCGGTAAAATGAGTTGAAATGTGGTCAACTGTCACACCAAAAGGGACTGTTGGACATGCAGTCCGGTAAAAAAGCGCGAGAAATCGGGTTTTTGATGGAGGAAGGGTGGGCGGTATCGGAGTCAAGATGACGCCTATATCTCCGTAGGAATTTGGTGTGTATATAAGAAGAAAACTTAAAAGGAAAAAACTGGGAGACATTTAAAATAGCTGAAAGGGAACCTTGAGGGAGTGTCTGTCGAAGTATCGGAGAACTTGAGGCGTTGGGGGATAAATGATGACCAAGGACCAGAATTGAACCGATGCTAAAATTGGAGGGGGAAAGTGCGGGCTAATAGCCGTGAAGTGCCAGATGATGATCTTATTATTTCGGCGTAACAGAAACAAAACTAAACAAAACGACTTTTAACGAACAGGTAAACAATAATATTTCAAAGCCTACAAAGGAAAGGGGGGATGGCAAAGTCGTCCAACAAATGGTTCAGCCACGAAGACTTCACAATCAACTGGGGAAAAGGCTTGGGGGTTAAAACACCGGTATTCCTTTTATTCAGCTTGTGCCGGAACTGGGGTCACCACAATACACCGGCCAGGCAGTTGCACGGGGGCCAAAAGGGGAGGGAAGGCGATGGGAAGGAAGGGACAGCATATGCCCCTTTGTTCAGCCTGGTAGACAGAGCAGCATGGGTTATCAATAAGGAAAAGACATGGACGGACACCGAAAAAAGGACAATCATTCTCTTCCGTGGCAGCTACAGATAAAAATTCATTAAAAGAAAGAAAAAAGAAAAAACGATCCAAACCTCGGGTACGAACGACATGATGAGTTCCTATACAACGATTTTGAATTTGTGAGCAAACCAACTACAGGGGTATTTCAATAATACACCTTATGAATGGAAGTGATATGGTCCCAAAAAAAAAAGTACAGAGAAGCCGGGGAAAGAGAGAAATCGGTATTTTTTGTGTGTCGGAAGCAAAGATCCGGTGTGAGGGACGGTCCAGACAAAGGACTGGGAAAGTGAGGGGGGGGAAAAGAGTTTGGGAAGGTAAAGGAATGAAAAACGGGGAAGACTGGGGAACCGCAGTCTTCTGGGGTATTGAAGCGACGATAATCAAGATGACCCTAATAAGGGCACCGGAGGGGGGGGGATAACGTGACTTCACCAGGTAAAGCAGGTAGAGGCTACCGGGCCAGGAAGGTTGAAGTCAATGGGGGAGTAAAGTGGGGGGTAATTACCAAAAAACCATCAATAAACGGAAGATAATTTGGAAAAGAAGGTGTTAAGCCAGGACCAGGAGAAAGGAGGGATGTGAAAGTGTACATTTATCAACTGGGTTGCAGTAAAGCTTCCTTATCAGGACACAACTGCACCCGTCTGGTACTCTCCAATTCATTAACCCGTAGGTTCGAACGACGAAAGAGGGGTAGAAGCGAAACCGGGGGGACAGATGGGGGTGGAGCCAAGACAAAATAAACTTTCCCTGAAGCCTGGCCCATGTAACAAGTACTATCTCACGAATGTTAGGACAAATTAGTAAACCCCTCATAAATAATCAAAGGATGACTAGTACAGGAGACGTTGAAGGATTGAGTGGGGGGGGGAAAATGGGAGGGAGTCAACGTAACCTAAGTATTCCCATCGGGGTAAAATAAGAAAGGCAGAAAGAACTGGCTAAGGGAAAGGTGAGAAATAAGATGAGGGAAGTGACGAAATCCAGGTGCCCAAAAATAAAAGAAAAGGCAACGGAGAGTCAGGGTCCTGGTACTATTGGACTGAAGGGGGGTAATGATTGGGGGGGGTTTACCCAGGTGAAGTGCATACCATAGGGAGGGGCTAGGCCTTTTCAAGTTCCTCTCATGGAACGGATGGGACTATGTTCTCACACCAATTTCCGTTTAAATTTTAAAATATCAAAAGGTCTTCTACTCCCACCAGGGGGTACGCCTTCAGTAGCGACAGGAAGAGGGTCCGTGGTGCGGTCCAGGGGGCCTTCAAAGGGGTACCCTGTAGAAGTGTGATCACAGGGTTGGGGATAATCCATCATTGGAGAGCTGGCTTCAGAAGCCGGTCAAAAGGAAGGGGGGCAGGGATGTGAGGGTGGTTTCAGAGACAAATAAAGGAGGAAAAAAAAAAATGGTAGGGGGGAAGGGAAAAGATATAGGAGTGGCCGGTGACGGTGTCAGGGGAGTAGGGGGTTTAAAAGAGGTGCAACAGGAAAGGCGTGGGAAAAGAGCGTGATGAAGACTATTCCTTCCGGGGGGGTTACGGGAGGGCGTTGTAAGGCGTTACCTTCAACACGGGAAGAAGACAACATGTCATTGGACCGCTTTGTCTTGCGGGAGCCAAAAGGATGGGTTCAACCTAAAAAAAGCACCTATGGATCGATCACGCGGTGAGGAAAAGTTTGGTGTGGGCAGGTCAATCAAACATGAAAGAATTTTCCGAAGGGGGCCGACTTCGGTTGGGGGGAGAACACAGCAAGAGGGTTTTTATAGAATGACAATCAGGTGACGGGGAGTCATCGGGGGGGTTCTGTGGGCCGCTTGGCCGACAAAGGGGGGCGGCTGCTCTTCAAGCTACAAAGGGGGTGTCTGGGGGACTGCATTGAAGGAGATAATACAGCTGCTAGGGGATACCATACGTCAGCGGAAAGAAGAAGGAACTTTATTTGACACAATTACCCGATAAAGGGGGGGGGCATCCGAAAGACTTTACAAAGGTTTTTTTTCCCCATTCAGGGGAAGAGGCTGGAAAAAGGAAATAAGGGGGACACACATCGGTTTAGTGAGGCGGGTGATCCCATGGTGGGGGATAGGCAGATTTAACGGTTGGAGGATTTGAACAATATTAGGTGCAACGTTTTAAAGATAGTGAGTAAAGTCGGGGGGGATTGGTATTCGACTACAAGGGCCGAAAAAAAATACTAAAGAGAAATGAATGGGCAAGGAACGACTCGCCAGCCATAACAATCGGAAAGGGTAGAAACGTTTGGAAAAATTGCGTTCCTGGTCTAGGCTTTAGAAAAACTCCTTTAAGGTCGGGCGATAGGGCAAAAAAAAAAAATCGGAGTTGATATCTCACCATCCTCTTGGGGGAGTGGGGTCTGCGATAACAAAACAAGAAAGGCTAGATAAAGAAAAAGGGCCCGATTTACCGCCGAAAAAACCTACATAAGGGGTACGGAGTGGAAAGGTCTGAAAAGACACCTTACCGGTTTCTTAAAGGGCACCCGAGTTCCACTTCCAGTCACATAAAAGAAACACCAGGGGGAAAAGGCGGTTTACAAGTGGAGCGCGGCACCGATAGGAAAATCCAAAATTAAGGACTCCTTGCTTGAATCGTAAGAATAGTACCCCGGCATCGCCGGAGGCGTCATGACATGCCGCAACGGTGGATCGTCTTTGTTTAGGCAAGTGAACGAGGCTGGGATTGGAACAGGTCTAGATAGGAAGGACCGCCCTACAGGTCAAAAAGTTGAGGGCTTTTGGGTTTCGGGTGTAATAGCCGAAAGGAGTCATTTTGGGTGTGGAACGGGCCGATGCTATGGAAAAGAGGGGTTAGAGACACAGCAGGGTAGAAAAGATATGAAACTTGAACTCTAGCCGGGGAAGGGTAATATTGCGGTTATTGAGCAAAAACCTCCTAGTCAAATGTGAGATATGATCGGGCAACTCGTAAGGAAATCGTTGACGTTGGGGGATTGACCGGTGTAAGTAAGTGTAGTGGGGAAAAAAAAGGTGTCCAAACGGGTCCCTGTAGGGTCTATCTGTTTTGGGGGGAAATTTTCTAGGGGAATGGTGTATCGGGCGGAAAGCACCGGTGCTGGTGAAATTAACGGAAGGAGTAGTGGTAAGATGTCAGGGAACGTATCAGGGGGGACAATAAAAAGACATGCCTGCCGGTCAAAAAGGACTTTGCAGGAAGGAAAAGTAAGACGGAAGACGGGCAACTGCAGGGAGAAAAATCGCCTTGTAACAAAAGGGGGGTAAAGGAACCGTTTTTACCTCGACATTCATTTGAAGGGTGCTTTTCATTGTTATGTTAACTGGGGCAAACGAGACAGTTATTCGAATTCACTTTGTTTGAACGGGAGAGGCCTGCCGCACGACCCGCAAATAGGTCCTAGACCCAAATACAGGTCGGAAAGGATAGCGGAAAAATGTGGCGCCTATTGCAATATCTAGGCAAAAAAATCTAGAAAACAACAACAACAGGGAAGGATGAAATATAGAGATGTTGAATTGACCGAACTAAAAACAAGTTTGCCGATACGGCGCGTAAGGCCTTTCTGGCAAGCCAAACGCGCGTGGTCCGGGAGCCAGGCCTATGAGCAATACACCGACAACAGAAAGCCGCATGTAATCTCAGGGGGGGACGTCTGTTTGAAATTTTTTATTACACCCAGACACAAGGTACCACATTAAGGTCACGGAACAACAGGGGTGGGCGGTACGGGGTAAGACAGCGTGTCGGGAACAGTTGGATATTATGGAGGCCTGCAAAGTACCAGGAAGCAGGCCTTTCTTGATCGCCGTACCAATTATGGGGGAAGAATGAAATATCAAATCCTGCATTACAAACTGCCTCAGAATGATCGTTGAAATATCACAAGCAGGTCGGGCTTACATTCCCCTAAGGAAGGCGCCAATGAAATCGAACTGCCCAATAACGGTATAACGAAAATGGCTGACAAACCGGCAAACACTACACAAACCACACCGGGTTCAATTTACCAACCGGTTGCAAACCTGGACCGATCGATCACACTAGGACCAGGCTAGGGATCGAGAATAGCAGTGAGAACTAAATGTGCAGTTAATGGCTAGACGAATTGCAGATCGTGGCTAACGTAAGCACGAGTATTGATACGCCGAGCTTTACTTCGTCAGGCCACGTGACCAGCAACATTTGGAGTACTGCGTGATAACCCGATAAAAGAGACTCACCCTGGTCCGGGTGGGGAACCAAAGTCCTATGAGAACGTAACCCTACCAACAAAGTACAGGGACATTACGGGGTCGAAACAAAGAAAAGAAACACAGCTGAGCGGGGGGTTATCGGGGCAAGCGGAAATTCTGAAATTTTCGTCTGTCGGAATCGAAACAGTACATATGGTGAATTGTTGGCGGTCAACGGGGCAGTCGCGCCAGGGTAGCCTGCTTTGAGGTTGTGTTCTGGTTGCTGGGCCACGGGGGGGTACCTAAATTTTAAGGGGTTCCACTTTACAGACCCACGAAACAATGCTTCGTAACAGGGACAACTCCTGTTAAATCGCTCGAAAATCAACGCTTTGGGCGGTGTGCTGAGACGGGTACAGTCGGTATATTCTCATAGGGCATTGGGGGGGGGGGTTGTATCAGAACAACAAGGCCAAACGTTTGTGGAAGTAATGAAAACCTTGTAGAGGGGAAGGTCGACGTATCGTACGAACTGTAGGAGTGTATAAAGGAGAATGACCCCGGAACGCACTAACCTATTCAGAACACTTGGGAAATAGCTACGGGAAGTGAAGGGGAAAGCATCTGTCCTGAGCTTTATATTTTCGGATCGTACGAATACAACTACCAAACTTTTAACTAACCATTTCAAAAAGATATGGGGGGATCACTAAAAGTGATCTGTATCTCAACAACAAAACTTGTATGGAAAAGCAAACGCATAACTATCACCTAAAAAGGCGGTGTGCACGGGTAGGCCTGTTGAACCGCTTGGGGTCCGCCGTCCTGGGGCACACCCGTTAAACGGCGGTGCCGATGCCAACCTGGGCTGTGTTATGTATCGACAGAAGAAAAGGGGGGTATAATAAAGCAGATTATAGACTGCGGCCGGAAACGCCACGGAAAGACTTCAAGGGGCTCGCAGGAACAATATCCAGAACTCCAACAAGGCGGCCAAAAGAACCCATCACATTGGGCTACCTAGAATTCCGATAAAACCATGTTGCCTTTTTAAGCAAAACCCGCTGGGGAAGTAACGATGAAACACGGGGAAAAATCCTATGAAAGGGACCGCAAACCAAAAGGCCACTTCATCCCCCCTCCCACCAAGAGTAGCAAATCGGCCAAGCGGTGAGTGTACTAAATCGTTTTTGTATTTCTCCCAGCACAAAATTGGACCAGTGAAATGGGGGTTACAGGTGAGGTAAGAACAACTCTCTTAAACTGCTGAAGTGATTTATTTAGGACGAGATGCACAAAAATTACAAACCTCGTGCAAAGCGGTATAAAGTAGTCACAAGGGAATAACGTCACTGGGTATCCGGGACCCTTGGGACACAACCATAGCCCATTTTGAGGTTAAAATGGGGAGAGGAGCCAACCATCACTAGAACTCGTTGGTGGCCTCAGTTATTGAAGACCAGCAGAAAGGGAGTCTTTCCATTGGGACATGGGTCACAACTTTTACAGAGTTGAAGCGACAAACGGGAACTCAACCGTCCTACTGGCTACACTGGGATGGGATAGGAAAACTGCACCCGGAATGGGTTTGTACCATAATTACTTTCGGCCGAACGTGGAGAACGATGGATATCGCATCTGTATTCAGGATCCACGAAAGCCCTTCAACTTGGGTCCCGTCTAAAGGCCGATGACTAAACGGGGGGGTCAAATTTCAGGTGGCAAACGGGGATACTTACCGAGTAATTTCCCCAGAGTAAAGAAAAGGATCCATAAGATCCTGGTAACGGGAGAAAGACTGCGGACTCCCAGTCAATTACACATCAATTCCGGAAACTGGGGAGTCATAGGCCTGTACTCTTAATGGGGCGTCAGTTGGGTTCGCCGGAGGCATGAAAAGCTGCTATAGCAGATCCTGTGTCCCGTGGGCGATCTGACAACTACGGGGTAGAGATACACCCCCGCGCCTTGGGGGATATCACGATGGATCGCCTCCACTCCCATTGGTACGAACTAAAGTAGAGTATAAGGGGCCGGGTTTAGCGGATGAATTCAGGCGGGGGTACTTAACTGAGACAATGGTGGGAATGTCTTCCTCAATGGATCAACATTACAAGGGTAAGTATAGTGATGGGTTTGCAATACAGGAGCAAGAGTAAAAAATGGGAAGGCAGTATCTGCAGGGAAGTAAACGTGGGGCGAATAAATTTTTATAAAACGATTACTGAGCCCTGAGGCAGAAAATAGAATAAACGCTGTTTAAAAAAAGCAAAAGGGGCGGCAGTGTAATCTTTACGGTGTGTAAAAAACATGGCACATGTCTTTGAAGGCGCAAGAAAAAGAGATGGCTCAGACCAACGAGGATCGATCACGGCGGGGTGATGAATGTGGGGTGCATTATCAGTCATTAATAATTGCGCGAATTCAGAGGGGAGTTTGGGGGGGGGGGGGGGCGCTTACCAGGAGCTTGTTGAGAAGGCAGCAGGGATGGGTCGTACCACTGGGAGTTTTGGGCTTTGGGGCGCTTGCCTTGATCTGTACGGAGAGGCCATCTCTAGGCGGTCTTTTTTACCTGCTTCCTCGAGGAAGACAGTGCTGAGAGGCGACCAGGCGGAAACGGTGCTGCGGGGCAACGAGAGAGCCTTAGACAATTTTTTCAGAGGCAATAACCGGGGTTGTCAAACCAGGCAGGAACCAAGAGGAAATAAAATGACTACAGTGGGTAAAACCAGGGTTTACGGTGATAATTATCGTTGTCGGGAAAAGATCCCAGGGAGAGAGGGGGAGCGAACTTTGATATTTTACAATTATGCTTTTGGAATGGTTAGTGAAGTGGGTTGTTCGTACGAAGAAAGAAGAAGGGAAGTCAGATTAATAGACACGTTCACGGCTATAGTCTCACAAATGGCTACGTCTCCGGCGTTCATGGGCATCGGAATTTATAATAACGCTGGAGGGACATAAAGAGGCACTACCAGGTAGTTGTCGAGCTCTAAATTCGGCCCACAGTTTGGGACAGTGGGGTATTAGTATCGAAACAAACCGGTAAGCGGATAATCTGAGGCATCCGTGCCGTCCCGAGTAATTCCTGCCCCCCAAAAACTCCTACATAAGCCTTATTTCGGAAGCTAGTTAATTGAGCGTAACCCTTACCGGGGGCCTGGAAAGTTGACCGGTCCACTTAACATAATGCAAGAACCATTAAGTAGAACAATACCGGATAATAGACCTTGTACTAGACCATCGTACTCCAAAATGAAAAGGAAATACCATGGTACTGGGATAAAAGTCTATACCCCGATCTCCTCGAAGGTGACTATACAGCAAGAAAAGAGGTGGTGGATAGTCTTTTCAGGGAGCAATTTTACGTAAAAGAAGATTTTCATGAGATGATATAGCGTATAAAGAAGGGGCAACATCAAAGCCACTTGGGGGCGGTGGGGCTAGTTTTGGAAATCATAAACTCCTTATTCCACCCTTGGTGGGGATCACGAACCGGGGAAGGAGAAGGTGAACTATAGGTTAGAATACCCTCAGGTTCGACCAGATGAGTGAATCGTGCAGAGGCTAAGTTACAGTCGGCTTGGTACTATGTCCGGGAGCAAGAAAAGATAAAAAAGAAAAAAAAGAAAAAAAAAAAGAGGCCGCCGTTACAGGGGGGGCAGCACATTGGTTAGTGACTTTGTAGGAAGGGGTAGTTTGGCCGGGGCTACCGTTCGTTAGTATTGGGGTTCAGTTCGAGGCAGGCTATAAAGAAAAAAGCTTGTTCTAATGCCAACGGGCTGCATGCGGGGGAAAAGGCAGGATGATAGGGGCAGGGCCCTTCCCCGTGTACGGCTCTAAAGGGAAGGATAACTTTAAGAATTAAGCAGAGCGTAACTGTGCACAATCGGCCGAAGAAGGGAAAGAAAAGTTGGGGCATAAGTGCCTTTTGAAGGGGTTCCATGGGTGTGAGGGATAAAAGGATTAAAACAAACACTCGGGGACCGGCTACAAAAGCCGTGGAAAGGGGTTATTTAGCGGGAAAATTCCGGGAAACAGCCGACCAAGCGCCGGGGGGCGGAATCACTCGGGGCTAGAGCATTGCGCCGCAATGGGGAGCAGGGAGATCAAAACGGCAAGACTCAACAAAAAAGGAAGCAAAAGAGAGGGTTGACGGAAGATATACGACAAGGGCGGAGCAAATGCCATCTATGCACGGGGGGTCAGCCTGTAGGTCCGGAAAAGGTCGCGTCGTTATTTAGCAACTCTCACGGCAATACAAAAGCTAGCAGAAGGGAGCAAACGGGGGTACTAAAGCGTGTTTTAGACATAAACAAACACCTGCCATGAAGTGTACGGACAAAATAGGGAACCGCTTTTTCAGAGCAGGGGGCTTTCGTTCTTAACGGCTGCCCAGTGGCGCTAAGGATCGCTGGGACAGAAAGTAACGGAACCCCGACACAGCGGAAACTCACGGAAGGGTCATTTCTCGCCAGTAAAATTACGCAGATACGGAAGTACACAGAAGTCAGCTCCAGTTTGAGACCATGCTAACCGGAGGTACCTTGAAGCGATCCAAAGGGCCATCAAACTAACAAGGAAGGCTACTACTCCCTTACAGCATCAAACCGGCAAAACCACAGAAATGAATACACCGTTCAAGGTAAAAAAACGGTCCTGGGGGGATAATTGAAACCATTATGTCGTCAAGGACAAGGATAGTTGAAGTGAAGGCAAACATGCCCTCTCGGGTACTCACGGAAATAGAGGAGACGGAACGTCAAGATCGGGGTGGAAATAAATAAGAACAAATTATTGGGTTGAGAACCTCGCATGGGTCAACTCTTTCACGGACTGGGCATAACGGGAAAGCATAACAAACTGTAGACGGCTTATACAATAACAAGACATACACCTGTGGTGGCAGTTGATGGCGTCAACATCAATAGAGACGAATGAGACCGGGCAAGGCAACAGCGGGTATTCAAGCATAAAGGTGTCGAAAAAAAGAAAAAGAACCAAAAAGTCGGGAGATTGCAGGGGGGGGTCTCTGGCGCGTACCTTAGAAATAAGGGGTAGTTCACAGGATAGTAATACCAAAGTGTATGGGAAAGGAAGTTGGGGTCGTAAAAGGTTTGCCGCTAATTGGAGACCGATTTATCTTTTGGTTGCCTGGGGAGGGGGGTTGGTCCGGAACTTTCCTTACCTGGGGGGCCACTAAGCCGCAGCGGTCTGGGGGAGAAACCAGGAACGCGAGCTCTAGAAAGAAGCGTATATGTGAGGGGTGGTTTTGTGCTGTAATTACTGAAAAAGGCGCAGGAGTAGAATCCTCGAGATTTTTTTTGGAGACGAAGACAAACCCAACCGACATGGGGAAGAAGAGGAAGATAGCCCTGACTTTGAGTCTTTGAGCAGACGGGAAATCGGAAGCAACAAGGGACGTATGGGGGCAGTCAAAGAACGGGGCGGGCGATGTAAACACTATCTAACCTTTGCGAGGGAGGAGGGCGAAGGAAGAGTAGTGTCCAGCTTTCCTGATCTTTAGGGTATTGTTGCAGAAGTCGACGAAGAACAAACTACACAACTCCTTGGGTGGACTAAAAAGGGCATAGATTGGCAGGTAACGGGAGGCAAAATTATTATCACACTGGGATGCGCCACGCAAACTATCAAGAAAAAGCAGGGTGTTACACACGGGGAATTATTCGTCGTTGTGCGCCAAATCCCGGTAACGGCTGTTTAAGCTGACAAAAAAGTGGAGGGAAAGGTTATGTAGCGACTTCTGCAGAAGAGGGAACTGTGGGAAAAGAAAGGGAGGCAGAAGGAGGACAATGTCCGGCCCACGCAAAATGGAAAACAATGAGCAGGGGAAGAGCAGAGACAGATCAACATGAAAAAGCTGCCACACAAGAGAAACCATCACGGGTACTCACTAACATTTTCCAGGAAACAAACAGGGTATGGTCACAACTCAATTGCCGCGACAATTATTACGGGGGAAGTAGACAGCAACAAAAAACCAAAAAGGGAAGTCACCTACGAACATCCTCACTTGTGGCATAGAAAAAGAGTGGAGTTTTGCAGGATCCCTTGAGTGAGGACAGGAAAAGAGGGGGGACAGGTGTGTTTATAAAGTTAGGGAAGATTAGACACAATCTACGGCTGAAGGGAGGGGGAGGTAATTAAGAAAAGCTTCTCCAATCTATTAAAGAAACGCCTGGGGGGCACACATGGGTTTGGTCGGCCCCGTATACAAAAACGGTGATACTACCTTCCGGAACTTTTACGCAAGGTGAAGCCCTGTGGTAATGAGGCCCCAAAAACCCGGACCAGCAACTCTCCTCGTTAAGGGGGGGAGTGACCAGGAATTGGGAGGGAAAAAAACATCCCTCTAAAATGGCGGGAAAAAAGAGTGGAAATTGATAAAAAGGGGGGTGCAGGGGAGTAAGACAGGCGACAGGGGAAAAACCTTCCTTTAAGAAAGAATTCTTAATGGGGGAGATGGATGAGATGTGGGGTGAGCCAGCCGCAGATTTGGTGGGAGAAAGATCCGGAATAGAAGAAGCGGGAGAAACCTTAACAGGTTATATCCGAGAGGGATGCAGAAAGGCAAATTGAAGGAGCAAGGCAAAGCCTCTATACTGGGACTAATTTATTGGGGGGGGGGGGAACAATTGGTAAGGGAGGTCACGTACCAGATGGTAGATAGAACTGTAGAATAAGAAGGAGAGACAGACGAAAACTCCGTTAGGGTAATTGGTAGGTCGTAAGGGGACTCAACCAGGCAAGGAACAAAAAAGTTGGGCAGTAGGTACCCAAAACCCAGAGGGGGAAGGGTAATTGGGAGGAATGCCAGTTTGGGGGTTTCTGCATGGAGGTGCATACAGAGATTGCGGTCGGAGACTAACTGGTGAACTTGGGATATGATTTGGAACTAGGGGTCAGGGGGAGAAAAAAACAGACTTCATTGTATTGGGGATAGGTACGGATAAAAGGAACATCCATGTTGGGGGCGCGGTATGAGAGTTACATGATGGTGGGGAGGTTTCAGGCTGCTGCAGGAATCGGGGAACTGAAAACAGGTTTTGGATAGCGGGTAAAAGTTTTGAAAAGCCAATGATGGGGGGGGGAGGAGGAATAATGAGGAAAAAAGGAAGGGCAAGTGTAGTTGAATCACAGACACCTTTAAGACAACGGGATAAAAAGTGGGGGGGCTTTAAATAAAGGGACCGGAAATAGGGAAATCTGGAAATCCCTCTGGGGGAACCAAAGGGGGAGGTGTAGGGTGTAAGCGGTAAAATCAAAACGCTATACTATAAATAACAGCCGACGGGTGGATCCGGGGTGAAGTGGGTGTAAAGGGAGTAATGGTATCGAAAAAAAAAGTTAAAATGGGCATTTGTTCGTGCATCCAACTGAAGATTGATTCAAAGCAACTCACAACTTTACTAGGGATCACCTGACGGGGTTATTCACCTGTTTGTGGGTGCGTTAGCAGGAATAAGGTAATGCCAGCGCGTTGGGGGGGAAGCCTAAGAGCCAGAGTGGGTGTTTCTGGAATTCAAGACGGGGATTCAGTACCAGAGGTGGTCTTTGGGGGCCGCGGTGCACCTTGGGGGTTAGGGGTAGCCTGCGAGGCAAAGCTAATTGGTTTCGGGGGAAATGAAAATTGCAGGCGGAGAAGATGCTCGAATCAACGGGGAAACGGGAAAAGCTGCTGGAAAAGGAAAATTACGGATCGCCTAAAGACTTGGGGGGGGTTCATTACCAGGGATGTGGGTGAAAAACAAAGGGAACGCGGGACTACCTTTGGTCCCCATAAGGTGAGTGAGAGGGAGGGAGTTGGTGAAACAGTTTTGAGGTCAAGTTAACTGGTGAGGGGTTCCATATTGGCGTGGTTGGGGGGGGATTACATGAGTTTGGGAGGTGGTCAGAAGCGAAATAGGATGAATAAAAGGGACGTTCACCTGTAATCCCTATCATGACAGGGGGGGAGCGGGTGAAAAAATAGCAGGGAGGGCATCGAATTTATAAAGAGAACTCCTTGGCAGGGCTTCGAGAAAAGAAGATGACTACGACAAGGGATAATTCAACATAGGCGGAACAAAAAAAATCCCATTTTGGGACGTGTTGATGAGGGGCAAAAAACATAGGAAGAGCGTGGGCAGATACCTTTGTGGACAGAGGGAGAAAACACCAACCAGAACATAGCCGTGAGTTGGTCGAGATGGCGAGGGAAGAAAAAAAGATGGCCAGGGTTACTGTAATTGGACTAGGGACACTTCAATTCCCCGTCACCATAATAAATACAGAGGAATCTACCCTTAGGACTGAAAGACAGCTGGTAAAAACAAAGGGCCAAGTGACTTTGTATAAGGGAGGATCTACAGATCAAGGAGGACAGTCAGACTGCAGAGAAACACAAAAAGCGAAGAGTGGTGTTATTGGTGGGAGAAACAGTGATCACTTTTAGGGGAAACTGTGAAGGGGAGATTCAAGACTATAAATAATATGCGGGGGGCACCATACCTGAAAATGTGTATGGAGGGGGGTTATTTCGGGGTTCATCAGCTACAGGATCCCCAAGTGGGGGGCTGTAACGGGAAGGACAGACTAAGAGGGACAGGAGCAATACCCATAAAAAAGGGGGAAACCATATGTTGGGCTTTCGAGGCTGCGGGAACGGGCGTAGTTTAAGAGGGATGTGGGCAAGAAAAAAATGGAAAATAGGAAAGAGAGAGCTGTCGACCGGGAAAAGAAGTGGTCCCTCGCCCTGGTTTGTTCCATGACCGTGGGAGTTGGGGGGGCCAGGGGCCCACTGACTGTTATAGGCATTATGGCATTTCTTGGCACAGTTTGAGTTCGGCGGGAAGAAAAAAAAAATGTGAGGGGGGGGAAGGCAAGGAGGGGGAGAAGGAGGGGGGGGTTTAGGTACAGATGATAGTTGGGGGGTCAGTTCTGAAAAAACGTAAAAGAAAAGAAGAATAAAAAAGAAACTTCTGAACTGGATGTCCGAGCCAGTATCTCGCTCTGGTCCTCACACTCGTAGGGGGGGAGCAAAATAGGGGAAGAACAGTGGGGTCACTAAATTGGTGAAAATTAACTGTGGGGTCGGGGGGTTCATGGGTTCAAAAGGGTAAAGCAACACTCGGCTATGCTTGCTACATGCAGGCCTTTGGGATGAGGCCTGGCTACCGAAGGGGGAACCAACGCGCAAGTGGAACTTCAATACATGGTCAAAACGGCTAATTAGTAGGAAAAATTGTCGATGAAAAAAGGGGAGGGAA
>Ga0179591_1320910_pt1 | contig 15038 bp, 21 predicted proteins | sample CZOMad2_1_08_16f_FD_182891 | JGI IMG/M metagenome (GOLD analysis project Ga0179591, IMG submission 182891) | Vadose zone soil fungal communities from Angelo Coast Range Reserve, California, USA - CZOMad2_1_08_16fungal (PacBio error correction) | ecosystem: Environmental > Terrestrial > Soil >...
GGAATAGGGCTGACGTCTTGCATTCGGATTGGTCGTGCCGAGTGACTCGCGAGCGTAAGAAAAGGGAAATGACAAAAAACTCGAAGGGTTGTGAAAGGAGTCAATGGGGGGGAACTACGAAGGAGACAACGGTCGAAGAAAACTTCTCAGGAGAGTGAGGGCACGCTAATGATCAACAAATACTTAAGGGGGCGTTAAAACTCGGAAAAACCTAGGGGAGGGCGGGAACCTCAGTCAAGAGGGAAAAAAAGAATTCCTGAGGTTTCGAGGTGGGGAGGCCTAGAGTCGTAAAGATCACACGACCTCTCCAAAGTCAGGAATAAAGGCATCTGCGGACCGTTACTAAAGCGTCGAAGATTCAAACAGGCGGAATCTAAAGGGGGTTTTGCAAAGATCGACGGGGAAACTAGAACCGAAAATGGGGACAAATAGGAGTAAACAGGAGAAGGGGGGTCACAGAGGGGAAATACGCAAGGAGGGATTAGAGTCCCAGAGGGTTCATGGAAGAGAAAAACTAAAGACGCATGTACAATTCTTGAAAAGAGTTCGTAGGGTCTCGAAATCAAAAATTCGACGGGGGTCGATTAACAAAGGGCTGCTCACGAAACGCTTAAGGTCGTGTTGGTGGTATGACTAGGAGATGGCGCTTAAAAGTTTGCGTTCGGCAAATTGAAAAAGAAACAAAAAATGAGATGGATTTGGAGAAAAAAAAGCGCATGCGAGGGTTTCGGGCAACGTTCCCGCCGGGTGTGGGCAGTGAAAGGGGAGACGTACTAGCGGAAATTAAAGTTCTTCGCAAGAGATCTCAACCATTCTATCAGGCAAAAAGATCAGGGGGTTAAAAAGGGGCCCAAAAGGGGGATACCCACCTGTTGCGCTTGAGAAGAAGATCGGGCTCGCCATCGTAAGGATACGTAAAACTTAGCGAGAATCCGAGAACTCCAACCTCCGCATAGGAGAGAGGCGCAAACAGATCGGGAACGATAGGCGGAGAATCGCAAAAAAAAGGGAAGGGAAGACAAGGTCGCAGATTAAAAGAAGCCAGAAAAGGGAAGACACTGAAGAGTGACGCCGGTCTTCGAAGTAAAGATCCTGGCTCGAAAAGCTCGTCCGCGGACGGGAAAAAAGGAAATCCAGGGGAAAACACTCAGAAAAGGAGATCGATGCGTAAAGGCGTTGAAAAAAAGAAATGTGATCTCCTGAAATGCGTCGGGACTATAAGGGAGGGCCTCAGGACTGTAGGAAAGAAGGGAAAAAAGAGAAAAAGGCCGGTGAAAGAGAAGGGGATGGCAAAACTTATTGGGGGGGACGGCTTGGGGGGAGTCCAAAGACTTTTCACTGTGGAAGTCGTCGAGGGGATTTAAGAAAAAAACGGTAAAAAAAAGTCTGATCAAGAAATTTGAAGAGAGAATCCTGAGGGCTGAGGGGAAAAGTCAGGAGAAGGAGACAGCGGGAAAAGTCTGGAACGCCGGTGCAGATTGAATGGGCGGGGCTACAAAACTAACTAGAAAGGGAAGGAAAAGGAATTGGAGATACTACAGGGAAAATTATTCGGGGTTGGAAGCCTTTAAAATGAGAAAGTGGGGTCCTTCAGGCGCGGCAGAGTCTCGGAAAATTCAGGGAGAGCATTACGAGTCCGACATACCTAGACATGTACAGACTAGGGGGGTTCATGGGACGATAAAGGGAACTCGTTGCTGGGGTATCAATCCAAACGGGAAACGTTCCGGGGGAAGGGGTGGCGTGGGGAAAGTGAGTCAAATATTCAGAACAGTCTAAAATGATCACCCAAATCTCAGAGAAAGAGGAACTAGTACTAAAGAGAAAGTTCCATAAATACGTGAGGTTCCAGAGGAGAATAACTGAAGAGTTAGAATCCTGGAGAAAGATCGCATCACAATCCGACTACGGATTTCAGAGTTCCTCGGCGAAAAAGGTCATAAGGGACAACTAAGCGACGAATTCTGCGGAGTAATCGATGAATCCGAATAAAAGAAACTGTCCAATTAAGGAGGTGAGATAAGCTCATTGAAGCTCTCTAAAAAAGGGGAAGTAGGGATTGAAAAATGGCGAAGACCTATAGATTTTGCGTAAGGATCCCTATGGTTCACGAAGTGGAAGGCCTCCTAGCGGGGGAGCCGTCGTGTGTGCTCCTTGATCCTGTAAGTATTAGGAGAAGGCTGTAGACGAGAGGGTAATGCCACTGAGAGGGCGAAAGCTTCGGACAAGCTTCGCTAGGTTCTAACGACCTCTGGATGATTCACACGGGGTTTCACCGAGGAGAGTTAGGTCGAATCGAGCCGGGAGGGGGGGGGGAGCACGAGAAGCCATTAATTTCGAAGTTCTAATAATTCCACTCCAAAGAAAACTCGAAGAATGTTGAATAGGTTGTGTTAAGTCGACTGGCCAACATTCTTCACCTCTCTCAACGCAAAAGATAGTAAAACGGGGGGTATATTGGAGGAAAAAAAGCATCGAGAGCAGAAGACCGTGAAAGACCTGATCAAAGAACAAGTCTCAGGGGAGGGGCCCTCGAGGGGGCTTTTCAAAGGAAAGTTCGAAAAAAGAAGGTCGTATCCGCTAAAAAAGGTCCATCAAAGGAGGTCGTAAGGGGAGAAATGAAGATTAAATGACTGATCTGACCGAAAGGAACGCAGGCGATAGGTGAGCATCGAGAAAAGAGAACTTGGCTAAAAAAACGAGACGCCTGAAAAAAAAAGCACCTTAGGGGAAAGGGGAGAGGGAAGCTTTTGGAAACGCCGGTTGTACTTTCCCACAGAGAGAAGACAGGGGGGTACACCGGGGCAATGAGTGTTAGACAGACGAACGACGGGGTCTCACCGGACCGGATCGGAATGGCCCTTGAGAGATAGGAGAGAACTCTAGGGATGGCTGGGGCGATAGAATGACGGCTGAGGAAGTACAGGCGATGGTCGTATAAAAGACCCGGCATCGGCGGAAAGTCTGGCAGGAAAAGGTCTACTCAGATAGGGGGCTGAAATCCGAAAGGGATCATTTGCAACGGGAGACTTCGAGGGATTTTCCAGTCGAATCGCCTACGCCAGAAGGGGGTCATAAAGAAAGGCTATAAGGGGGCATGGCTGGAATTGCGGAATCCTGCTTCGCCGGGAGGGGGGGGAAAGCTAACTATGTCCTTACACCCTTTGGGACGCCGGGGATGAGCAAAAAGCTTTCGCAGAAGGACCTATTACAGGAAAGACTTTCCACAACAAGAAAAAGACGTGGAGTCATAGGGAGGGTCGCGAAAGGAGTCGATCGTTGAACATGCGAACGATCCAAGAGAGGATCCATGCAGGGGGAAGGTGGGGTGAATCAGGGGGGGAAAAAAGATCAAGACCGACGAACAGAACAGGGAATGGGAGAAGGGTATTCGAGCGCGGAAAGATTCCTGGGCCAGGAAACTTCTTTAAAAAAGGAACATTCGGGGAAAAGGGCCTACCTGAGTTTCGAAAAAGGTATGAATTTCGCATACGGCCTCGGGAAAGGGAGAATCTTCATCGAGCATACTGTTGTGAAGACTTCGCCGAAGTAAAGCTGCAGCGGATCTCAAAAAAAAAGAAGAGAGTATTCTGCTAAGACGAGGGGGGAGAAGAGAACGAATGGTTCGAGGGAAGGAACGAACCGGGTTTATTAGGGGAGATGAAGAAAGGTAAATGAGAGAATGACTTAAACGGAAGACCAGGGAGGGGGGGGGGGGGTCTTCGACGTCAATGTTAAGCCGAAGAATTCTTGGGGGGAATTTCTGGGGATGGAGGGTGGAAAGAGAGTGACCGTCTCAACAGAGGGGGCCACTTTGAGGGGTAAGGGGAAGCGGGTAGATCGGGGCCGCAGGTGACCCGAGCAGGGGAGTCCGAGTCCGCCAACGACTTGCACAAAAAAGTTCATTACGCGACCGCCTGATCAGAAAAAGTGCTAAAAGTAGTGTGGGCTGAGGGAGGAGGGGATCTGAGAAAAAATCTTCGCGGAATCGGCTTAAAAAAGAAGCGGCAGAAGTCGGGGGGAAGAAGGAAGCGAGCTTTTTGTCGTCGAGAGGGAGCCTGTCGCAGAGGGGGCGCGTTCACGCAAAACAAAAGGAAAACTCTCATCAGGGATTAGATGAGGGGGAATCTCCAAAAGTTGCGAAAAGAACGCTTCAGATGAAGTAAAAACCGGGGCTACGTAGGGGAGGGAGATTGAAAAGGGGAAACTTCACGGGAAAAAGCGAGAATGGGAGCAGTCGTAAATATCAGTCAGGACGCTCTTAGTTAAACCTCGAGGAAGAGAAAACTCTCCTTGAAAGAGAAGCCACGGACGAGGAATGATTCAAAAGTTTTGGGGGCATTCAAATCAGGAGAAGGAAAGGTTCTAAGTCGATCGTCTGGAAGGAAAGAGGAACAGGGGGAAGGTTAGGCCGTATGCATTCGACGAAAAAGAGAGAAGTAACGTGGGAAAAGGGGGGCAACTGAAGCGAACCCCCCAAGGCAAAAGAAAAAAGATTCCGAAGTAAAAAGCGCTGGTTGGGGGAGGAAGGGGGCGGGAGAGAGGGGGGGGGGGGCGGGGGGTGGAGGGAGGCGGGAGGGAATGTGACGAAGGGGGGGGACAAATCAGGGGAGGGGGAGAAGGTGGGGGGAGGAAGGTGGGGGAGAGGAATGGTAAAGCGGGGGTGGGAGGGGAGAGGGAAAGGGTGCGGGGGGGGGGGGGGGTGGGGGAGAGGGAGGGGGGAGGGGGGGGAAGGGGGTGGGGGGGGGAAGGAGGAGTGAAAGACGGGGAAGGAGGGCCGGAGAGGGGGCGGGTGCGGAGGGGAGAATCGGGTACGGGAGGGGGGGAAGAGGGGGGGAAGGGGGATAGGAAATATAAGATGGGGGTTCAAGGGGAAGAAGATGAAAGAAAGGAAGCGCCCTTCTTTCGGTGGGTGCCCGTTTTGCCTCTTCCTGCCCTTAAAAAAAAGAGAAGATGGCGCCTGTCGGTTTAGAGAATGAAAAAAAGTCTCCGCAAGTCTGGGGAAGCGAGCATTTCGTCGAAAAAGAACTGAAAAAGCTGAGGTCTTCTCAAGTTCGTCGGGAATACTGTCGGAGCAGGGGACGGAGAGGGCTCGGGAGAAGCGATGGGAAAGAAGCTCCACAACAAAAAAGGAAAGATCGATATGATGGAGACTTAGAAGGGGAAAAGAGGGTCGTACACATGGAGAAAGGAAACTGTCTACATGGTCAGAAGTGAAAAGAAAAAAAATTCTTCATTAGGAAGGGGGAGGCGTCGGGGGGAAAAAACTTCTCTCTCGGGCGAATCTCGCCGTAAGCGAAGGGAACTTGTACCAGTAAGAAACTCCTGCGAGAGGGGCGGTTTCAGTGAAGTTCAACCGGCAACAAACACCCTGAAGACCTTAAGCACGTCCTGGAAAGGGGGGGACCTCGACTCGGATAGGTCCTTTGGGGACGGTCAGAGGTCTGGGAAAAGATAAAATGTAGGAAGCGTAATAGTCTGCATTAGAAGTAGGGAAGAACAAATTGCTCAAGAAATCTCGGAAGAAAAAAAAAAAAACTGGCGCAGGCCCAAAAAAAGATCTGCGTTTAACATCCTGCTATAAAAGGGGAAAGCGGATCGTGTGGCAGAGAAGGTAGGAGTGCAAGAGGAGAGAGCTTTACGGAAACGACGAAATACTAATCCTCCCAAAAAGACAGGTTTTGGAAAAAGAGGACTGCACGAGTACTACTAAGTCTCTTTAAGGTGGAACCTGGGAAAAAGAAGAAAGACTTCATCGAAGCGGAAGAAATGAGGGACTCAATAATGATCGGGAGGGAACGTCTGGCCGAGCTTGATGGTGGTGAGGGGAGATCAAAACTTCCAAAGTCGTGGTCAGGGGCACGAGCTCTGGGGGATAGTGACATTGCTGGGAAAGAGGGGGCGACGGGAAGTTTTAGGAAATTCTAGAGAGGGGAAAACAAAAACCCAGGAGAAGAGGTCCTACTGCGGGGAGGGAAAACGTTTCTCATCTTCTGAAAAACGGAGTTAATACTGAATCTGGAAAATCGAGAGAGGGGTGGCCCAGAGAATCTACTGATAAAGGACACACCGGAGAGGTAGAAAGCGGGACTACGGGGCCACAATCGGAGACGGCATCGTCGAGAATGAAAACTTGGCAAACAACCCTTGAAAAATCTTCAAAAATGGATTAGGACCCTGACGAGCCAAGCTAAGTGGAAGAACATTTCAAAGAGAAATTTCCAAGTAGAGGTCTTGACAAAGAAAGCAAAATTTGACTTGGAGCTCGAACTCATAAAAAAGGAGAATCCTCTATGATTGGTCGAAGTCTGGGGGTCGACTCCTCTACGTCGGTGGGGTTAGGTAGTATGGCTGAGAGTTCCGTAAAAAGGGGGGCCGAGTCGAAATGAATAAAAACCGGGGAGGGGATCTTGGAGGAAGTATACGAGTCCAGAGACAGAGCATTGAAAAACAAAGGGCTGTGGAGAAAAATAGTTGGAGAAAGAAGTAGACCTCCTGGGGGGTTTAAGGAAATTCGACTATCTGGAAAACATTAAATTGCGGGTTAGGGGGGGATATCGGGGGAAACGTTCCAATAAGAGAAACGTCCGGAGGGGGTAATTAAAGACATCTTTTCTGGGAGAGTTGGCAAAACACCTTTCAGAACAAGTATTCCATGAGGAGCTTCTAGGGGAATGGAGGGCTCTCCTCTTAGAAAGATCTAATTATGTATTAAGTGAGAACCAGTGAAGGGAGAAAGTGAACTCTACTCCCGGCGGGGTTTTTAGGGAGAAAAATTTCTGAAAAGAGGGGCTCGAAAGAAAAATCCGCTGCGGAATAGAAATCGTCTTTCCCAAACGGGAATTGAAAAGGATCCAGGGAGGCCTTCAGGAGGACTGCTGCAGGGGATTTCGTCAGAACCGGTCTGCCTACGGATGGACAGTCGAGGAAGGACGAGGGGAGGGGGCTCGTCCGGCCGAAAATATAGACGAAAGAAGTTTCAGGGGGAAGCCGCGCTCTGAGACCAATCGGGAAAGGTCTCTATCGAGGGTTTAAGGAAGAACTAATAAAAAACAGTGGATCCTATGACTTCGGGGGAGGGGGTTATACGAAAAGGAGCCAAAAGGTACTCTAACATCCAGTTAGTAGAACGAAAAGCGATCAAGGAAAGGGGGAATACGGGAGGATCTAAAGGAGGAAAACTTAGAAGGAGAACTTAGTTCAGACAGTCGAGGAAGGGTCGAATAACTTTGCAACTGGGGGGAAACAAGGAAAGAAGTGCAGGAGTTAATAAAAATTCGGAGAGCTGCCCAAAGAATCGGAGAGAAGGGGGAAAAGACAGTTGGCAGAGCCAGGGAGAGGCTTCACAGGAGGATCACGAGCTGGTGCAGAGGACGAGTGCGAGGTTATTCTCCGGAGAAGACTCCTGGGAATTGGCGATAGTAATTGAAAATGAGAGAAAAACTTGCGAGGCTGGAATAAAGTCAGGGGCTGGAAAGTAAGAGATAGAAAGGAGAGTAGGGTTTCTAAAGAAAAAAAGGGGATACCGGAACATTCGCGGGAAAGATTTCTAATTTTAGGGGGGTCAATTCGCTTGAGGTAGCGATAAAGAAGGACCCGACAAATAAACTCAAATGTGGAAAAAATTTTAAAGGCTAACTTCGCGAGGCATTAAGAATCTTGTGCTTGGGAAGGAAGAAGGGAAAACAGAGGAAAGAACCAGAGATGTTCGCAAGGGAGTTGGTGGAGGGAGGTGATTAGGACCCCTAGGGAGGAAAGCCTCGCCGGGCTGTCTAAGCAACAAAGGCTCACTTCTAGGCGAAAGAGGAGGCGAAGAGGGGTCCAATAAAATTGAAAAAAAGTTTTAAAGGGAGGTAGTTCGCAGAGCGTACGAGGGTAAGGACCAGGAGGGAAAAGATCGCAGGGGAGGAAGTCTCGACGAAAAAAATGAAACAAAAGAGAAGTCCGAGGGACCAAAATTAGAAACCGAAGCTAACGAGGGCGTTTCGGAAAGGATCTTGAACGCCGTCATGGAGACGGAAAATGTAGGAAATCAAAAATAAGAGGGCAAGCTAAGAAGATATCTCCAAAGAAAAAAAAAGAGGAGGTATGGGGGAAAAGTATGAGAAATCGTCGGTAGGGATGGAAGGAGAAAATGGGATGATTGAAGGCCCGGTAAGAGGAAAGAGGCGTGCAGCGCCTAGAATCCAGGACGCGGTCGTGAGATTTTCAGAAAAGGTTTAATAAAGAATATTCTAGTCTAGGTCGTCGTCTTTAAGGAGATCCGGGAAAGGAAAGACTTAGTGACCAAAACTCGAGGACGCTATGAGAAGGAGAACTCTTGAAAAAACTATGAACAGTTTGATGGATGCTGGCTTCGAGGGAAATCGAAGAAGGGGACGCTTTTGGTGCAATTCGATAAGATCGGTTCAGGAAAGGTGCGAAGAGTGTTCTACAGAGAGAAAAACTCAGACCTGACGCCGTTTGAAAGCGGGTATTTCATTCGAGGAAAAGACGCGTGCATCCCTTTCGCGAAGCACGAGAAAATATTAAAGAGAAGGATTGGTCGCATTAATAATGCGAGACTAAAAGAACCCTGCAGGGAAAAGTAACCCTTCAAAAAGTCGAGTAAACAAATGGAAAGGAGGGTCGGGACAAGGCAGGAGTGAGAAACCCGACAAGTGTAGGCGTATCAGCATTCAGGGGTACATCAAATGATAGTAATTAGGCGACAGCTGATACAATGACCAATTGAGTACGCCCAGACATCTGTAAAAGGAAAAGGGGGACTTAAGAAAAGAGTAGGAGGGGCTCTGAGAAGTATAGACATATCTGAATTGGGGAGTCTACGGAAAAAGTACGAGAAGATATCACCTGGGAAAAAGGGGGGGGTATCTACTATCCTGACTCTGCCTTATTGTACTGGTCCCTAAAAAGTAAGGGTTGGGGGGGACTTTTGAAAGTTCTTGGACACTTAAAAAAGCGGGGAAAGCTTCGGGATGCTACTTAGGAGATAAGGGAGAACGCCGGCGTCGTCAAGCTATTGACCATGGGCGGATCGAAAAGAGGGAAGGACAGGTTGAGGAACCTACGACGGGTCATCGGGTCAACGTCAAGGGGAGTGTACGGCAAGGATGAAGAACAGGCGAATCAGACTTTGCGAGAGAGGGATTTCGGGAAAAAAGTTTTCCCAGGTCGGACGGCGCCGAGAAAGAGAGGATGTGCGACAAGGAAAGGAGGGGATAAAGTCAGCATGAGAAATTTCTGAGGAGAGAAAGGGAATTCCATGGCGAAGATTTCTTCACCGGCCCCGGGGGCCGACGAGGGAAAACTCTGCTGAACTTCTCGGAAGAGGAAGAAAGGGGTTCGCCGAAAAACTTCTGGAAGAGGGAAGAAATTAGCGTGGGGTAGAGAACTCAAACCGATCAGGGGGAACGAGGGCGCGCGAACGAGAATTCTCGAAAAGAAGAAGAGACGCATTTGGAGGGGAACGAGAGAAAAGAATGAGGGATTAAAAGAATACGGCGGGTAAGTCGCATTACAGTAGGAGGGCGGCAGAACTACCTTTCAGTGGGAAAGATAGTCAGACAAGCTTCCGGGTCCTCCAAAAGGGATTGATATCCGGGGGCCGAAATATGGAATCCCTAATGGGCCAGAGCTCCTCTGGAAAAGGATGGCAGGCATAGAGAAGGACTGTGTTGCAAAAAAAAAAAGAGGACGACTTCGCGCAAAGGTTAGGAACAAAGAAAAAAGGGTCATCTAAGCCGACAAACACGACGGGCGAGGGAAGGAGTTCGAGCCAGAGAAGGGAGGGACATCATAGAGGAAGCGGGAGAGTTCGAGCGACGAAAGTTTATGAGGGGGAGGTTCGCGAAATGGGAATGCGATCGTGGGCCAGGGACTTGCAATCCGTGAGGTGGGGCGGACGTCCCAGGTAAGCCTAAGCAAAATTCAGTGAGGGGTAAAAGGTCGTGTGGCTGTCAAAGTCCGCGAAAGAAGAAGGGATCCGGCGGGGACATTTTCGGTCTACAGGCCGAGTCTCGGAGAAGGAAAGGATTCCGCAACGAAAAACGACCTTTGGGAGACAGTAACGCGGAATCCGGGAATCATAAAAGAAGGAGAAATTGTCAAATTCGAGGTCTTTGATCTGGAAAAAGAGTCGGAGAAGGGGAACACGTCGGGGCGCCCCGAGGAAAAAGGAGGGAGAAGGAGTCGAAGAAAAGGTTGTTCGTCCGAAAGGGGGGGGGGGGGTGGTTGGGTGGTGGTGTTTGTCCCAAGTGAACGGGGGCGCGAAAAGTCGGCCGAGTTTTTAGTTCCAACTGCAATACCTGAAACGGGATCTCCTGCAGGGGGGAAAGATTCTCCGCAGGGAAAACTCTCTTCGATGAAGTAGGCTTCTAAGACCGTTTCGGAAAAATGACCAACGTCTTAGGGAAGAAAATTCTCCAGCAACTGTAAAAATGGACGGACGTGCGGGGGGAATCGTTTGTAAATATGCGTGAACGCTCTTCGTAAGAGCAGGAACGCGGGATCGAAAGAGATCGCAAAAAAATCTCGAGAATTGGAGCGCCAGGGAGGTGGGCCTTCAGTCGCGAGGAGAAAAAAAGGGTTCGGAGTCAGGTGTTCCTAGTCGTCAGTAATCCGTCTCGGGAGGGGGGATAACGAATGCTTACGAGAAGAAGAGTGGAACTTGATCCCTCTAGGGAAGAGGACGCGACATAACAAAAACTCCTATCGAGTCGGGACAAAACTCTCAGACGGCTCAAGGGATGGACGGGGGTTTGCGACGTTTTTACTCATGCACTGCAAAATTCGACAAAGCATTTTAACCAGGGGGAACATTAGCTCTCAGAGAGTGTGGGGGGGTGGGTGGGGGGGGGGGGGGGGGGGGTTTGGGTGGGGGGGGGGTTTTTGTGGGGGGGGTTTGTGGGGGGTGGGGGGGGGGGTTTTTCAGGTCATAAAAATGGAACGTCCTAAAAGAAGGGAAAAAACGAGTGAGAAATTCTAAGCACTGTCCGCGGAAGAGAAAGAACGTCCGGAGACGATGAAACCGCGTCCGAGCTTGTGAAATTCATAGAGCTCAACCACACACTAAAGAGAGAGTGAAGTGAAAGGACGGAAGCAAGAGGACACATTCATAGACGGGAGCACTGCTATTGGGCCCTTACCGGCTAAGAATTAGAGGAGGAGGGTAAGGCGTCGGCGGAAAAAAAAGGAACTTCTCGCTAGTTGATGGCGACCGGAAAAAGGTCAAACTTTAAAGAGGAGGAAGTCGAAGAAGAGGGGGGGCAAGTTCATTGACAGGGCAAAACGGGCTCCAACACCCTTCGAAAGGAAGGTACCTTCCTGGAGAAACGCGGATGGGCGGGGAGTCGGTCGCGGGGTCAGTCGTGTCCGGGGAGAGGGAAAGTTCCTTCGGCGAGGAGGAAAAAAGGGAAGGAGAATCGTTAAGAAAAGGGACAGGGACGATAGGAAGGACTAAGAGGAAAAAACTGGGCGAGACGGGAGACTCTTCGAAGATCCCACAAGACGCTAGAAGAAAGGCGACGTCGGGAGAAGGAAGGAGAGAGCGAGGAACCTCGCGGTAGAGGAAAGAGCGGACGACGCGTACCGAAACAGAGTCCGCAAAAATACTCAAAATTTGTGAAAGAGGGGGGGGGACTTTCCTGGAATTCCGGATGGTCATGGAAGGATGAGTAAGAACATCTCTAAGAAAGGGATGAAAGAATCGGCGAAGGAAAATCATCGAAAGGGGGGAACTGCGGAGGAGGGGAGGTTGGAAAGACTGCAGAACGAAAGCTTCCTGAAATGTACGTTGACCATTCATACAACAAGAAAGGATCCAGAGGGATTCTTGACAGACATTGCTGCAGGGGTGGTCGACTGAAGGGGGAGTCTACGAAGAGAGGCGCGTTCAAGAAGAGAAAGAAAAGGAGGTCTCTACTATGGCTTCTGAGAATGTCGAATCTGATCCAAGGGTTCCGCGGGGGAGGCAAGAAAAAAAGGGTCGTTGCTACCAAAACCTTAGCGTTGCACGGAGCCGAGGGAAGTACCAGGAAGAAGTGGACCAAAAAGAGAAAAAGATAGAGAGAAAAAGGTTACGGTACCCAAAAAATGAACCGAAAAAAATATTGCTGAAGATGGCACGTCTACGAAAGAACGGATGGGCAAGGGCATCCCGGCTCACTAGACCTCATTGAAAAGGTAAGGAGAGAATTCTGAGACTCAAACGGTGAGGGGGCTCTACCAAACAATTCGAAGGCATCATGGGTGAGAGACCGATTCGGTCGAGGGGAAGAAAGAAATCTGAAGGTAGTGGGGGGGTTTATGGTGGGGTCTCTTGGGGGAGGAAAAAGCGCTATTCGAAGGGGAAAAAGGAGATCTATTAAGAGTGGGTTTGAAACAAAAGAGGCCGCCGTACATATAGAAGAAGCGAATAAAAACAAACGAGACAGGAACTCCTTTTGGGATTTAAGAGAGGGGGGGGAAAAATAAGGAAGACGGCCAAATTATTTAGAATCTTAGAATGTCATAGAAAAAAAGGTCTATCATTCCCAAGTTCTGGCTGTTCGTTGAGAGAGGGGGACCGGGCAGAAATGAGGAGGATTAGGGAGAGTCCTAGAGCAAGGAAGGAGGGGAAGCTTCTCCCGCAGAAACGATCGACTGAGAAAGAAGGAAGTAGCGTACAACGGAATTTAGATTAACTCTCCGAAAAGGAGGGGGTGAAAAAAACGTGTTGGAAAAGGAAAAAATACAACTTGGGAGGATAGAAGAAAGACGAAAAGCCGAAAGAAGGATCGCTGCAAAAGGGAAATTAGATAATCGGGTTCGGAAGGGGTCAAAGTCATGGAGAACAGGCGAATTTTCTTCAATGGCATACCTAAGAGGAAGAGGGGGAATTCGCCAGACCTTACGCGGGCGCTCGCGCCGGGGAGAACAAAGAGGGGGGATCACTCGCGAAAAGGACTTATGTAGAGATCGAAGTCGGCTTGGAAAGCGCAATACTGAGCGACGGGGGGAAAAAGATCAGACTTCGTCGGCTCCTGTACTGAAGAACTGTCGGCAAGGATGGCTATTCAAAATCGCGGTGCGAAGCCGAGTAGCTAAAGGCACAAAAAACGGAGCCTAATACTGTGGGAAGCGTTCATCTTGCGCCAATAACTTTTCAACTGGGAAAAAAGTCTCTGTAAGGGAGGGGGAGTTAATACGACAAGTACACGGCGAAAGCTTACAAACTCTCAGTATAAGTCATTCTAAGAGGCGGGGAATTCCAGACAGCCAAGGAAATCTTGTGCCGTCCAGAGAAGAGGGGACTAGAGGTAACGGCTTACTAAGACGAAGGTTGGTGGATAAAGTAAATGAGCAGAGAGAGTGCTCGACAAAGAAAGGGAGAATGGAATGAAGAATACCTTAAATTTTTCGACAAGCCTGTAAATGTAAGGGAAACAGAGACAAGGATCGTGAGCAATGGCGAGGGAAGGTTTCAAGGAGGAGGGGGTTCAGTCAGCGGAAGAGGGTCGACCATAGAAAAAACCCCCCCCCAACAAAAACACCCCCCCACCCAACAACACACACACACCCCCCCCCACCACCCCCAAACCCCCGCCAACCCCAAAACACCCCCCCACCCCACCCCCACCTGTTTTTTTTTTTTGGTTTGGTTGCCAAAACCAAAAAGAACCCCCCCCCCCCCCAAGACCCCCACCCCAAAACCCCCCCCAAAATACCCCCCCACCCCACCCCTCCCCACCCACCCCCCACCCCCAACACCCCGCCAAAAACCACCCCCGCAAACCCCCCTAACAAAAACAAAAAAGAACCTTGTTGGGTTTTGGGGGTTGGGGGGGGTGTGGGTGTTGTGGGGTTTGTGGTGTGGTTTTTGTTTGGGGGGGTTGTGGGGGGTGTTCCCACAACACACCCAAAGGCGGATTGTTTTTTGTTTTTGTTTGGTGTTGTTTTGGGAATTTTTGTGTTTTTTTTTAGTTTGGTTGTTTTTTTTGTATTTTTGGGAAGGTTTTTTTTGTTTTTTTGATTTTTTATTGGGGTTTTTGATTTGTGGTGTGTTTGGTGGGTGTGTGTTTTTTTGTGGTGTTTGTTTGTTTTTGGGTTGGTGGTGTGGTTGTGATTGGGGTTTGGGCCCTCGCCCACCCTCCCCACCCCCCCTTGTGGTGGGTGTTTTGAGTTACCCCCCCCCCCACGAGGGAAGGGGAGGATAAGGGAAGCGCCCCCCCGCCCCCCCCCCCAACTCCAAGGCGCGCCATAACCCCCCCCCCCCCCCCCCCGAAAAAAAAAGGAAGCCCCCCCCGGAACCGCGAGGCCCTCCCCAAGTCCCCCCCCCCTCGGCTCCCCTAGAACTGGGAGGGTGTAGGAATTCGGCGGGGCCGGGGTTATGGGGGGGTGAAAAAGGAGGGGACCCGGCCTCCCCCGGCGGTTGAGTGTATCGAGCACCCCCCCCACCCCAGGGGGGGCTGACGCCGTCCCTTGTGGGGGGGGCGGAGTTGGGTGGGAGATGGCGACGCCGAGGGCTAGGGGTGTAAGGGGGGAAGGGATGGATGGGAGGAAGGGGTACGTGCTAGGAGAAGTGGGGGAGGGAACGCACCGTGACTCTTTGTTCTTGTTGGGGAGGGGTAAAAGTAGCGTCGAACGAGAAGGCATCAAAGGGGGAGGGGTAATTCGAGGCAACCCTATGCCAAAAAGGACGCGCGGGGTTGGAGGGGGGAAGGGATAGTAAGCAAAGAGTTGAAGCCTTCCGACGAAAAAGAGGTCTCTAGAAAATCTCAGTAATGAGAGGAAAATCTTCAAAGACGAAGAGGTTCCATCGCGGGAATAGGGTTAGATGGAGGGGACATTGAGGACGATTTCAGTTGGGGCAGTCTTTCGAACAGGGAGCCTGTCATTAAAAAGCTCTCAAAGGAGGCATCCCGAAAAAACGCGCTAAAAAAAAAAATAACACTTCGTCGAGAATCATCGTAAGAAGAGAGTCGGAGTAACAACAACACGCCGCCGGGAACATCGGCACAAGGCCGCAAGAACGTCCTGATTGCTCTATAAGAAAGAGG
>Ga0179591_1309421_pt1 | contig 15037 bp, 19 predicted proteins | sample CZOMad2_1_08_16f_FD_182891 | JGI IMG/M metagenome (GOLD analysis project Ga0179591, IMG submission 182891) | Vadose zone soil fungal communities from Angelo Coast Range Reserve, California, USA - CZOMad2_1_08_16fungal (PacBio error correction) | ecosystem: Environmental > Terrestrial > Soil >...
AGGTAGGCCATTAATAGGCACAAAAGGCCAGACGGATTAAGCGGTGTAAGGTCCTTTGAAAAAACTTGCTTTATTTTTCTCGAGTTTATAAAAATTGGAGGAACGACTAATTAGTGGCTTTCCACAAGTTCACGGTCGAGAAGGAATGGAAAGCGGTTAAAGTAGGAAAATTACAAAATCGCGCATAGCGCGGAGCGTTGGGGTGAACAACCGCAGGTAAGGAGGAGCCATTTTGATAAACCAGAAGAGGGTGCCATCAAAGGAGAGGTTTACCTGGGCACAAGCTTGTGGAAGTGTGCATGCGGAGCCATTATCGCAAATCGTTGTGTAGAACAAGCAGTTTTGGCCATAAAAGCAGGAGGGGTCGGAAGGAACCACGTATTTGTAAACCATCACCGCGACTGTAAAAAAGGAGAAAGAGTAATCAGAATTCAGCAGACGGACTGTCGCACTCGAGTTTGTCAAGGACTCTCAACCAGGTGGGCGAAACAGCGAATTTTGTTATAAAGGGCTTGAACGGGGGAATGGGGGAAACCAATCGGTCCTTGTTCATATTGAAAAGAAGGAAGGCCCTAGCCAGGGGGAAACACAGCAAAGGACCCCCGGCACGGCTCACGAGTGGCGGAGACATGATCGGGTCATGAAAGTTGTCGCCCGATCCGTTGATGCTGGTGGGTCTTTGAGAGAAAAAGGTCCCACAGAGAATCACAACATCTCTTGCGGAGGACGAATGAAGGTTCTCTATCAATCTAATCAAGACCATGCCGGGGAAGACTAGCCACTACGGAAGCGGAGAAGAGAGAAGGGAAGAGGGAGCACCTAGGAGAAAAAAGAAAAAAGCGTACAATTCTGGGAGATCGGAAGGGGGCTGGTGATCCAAAAAAAAAAAGGGGCGTTTTCAAGCTTTGCGGGCGCGATTTGGTTGTCAGAAACCGAATACCCTTATGGGGGGGGCGAAAAGGCATAAAAAATACATCCGGACGGAGACAACGACTATTGAAGAACGAAAAGACCATTCGGGAAGTATGTGCCAAGGAAGGAAGAGCAACTTGAACGAAAGGCGGACGAAAATACAGGCACGTCACCCAAAAAGATCTCAAAAGAAACCATTTTAATTGACAGCACTAACCGATAGGGGACGGCATATCTGGATTGAAAAAGGCCAATAACCCCCAGTCGAAGTCGAAGAAAAACGAGCGGGGTGGTAAGGTTGACCGTAGGGGACCCGCCACAGACGAACCTTTGGACTACTTCGGCAAAAAGGCCATCGGCAGAAAAGGTCAAGGTAGGAGGGGGTTGACGGAATCCAGAAAAAAAAGGATGGGGTTAAACCCACCTCCGTCAATGGGGGAACAAACGAATTCTCAGCGCCAGGGGTCAAAATCAAAAAAGGCAGAGTCGCGAAATCGTTATAAAGGGAAAGAAAGAAAAGGAGAAAAACTCAGAGCAGGTTGCAAAAAAGGGGAGGGATCCAAAGATACTCATCTGAAAAACCAGAACTTTAAGGGCACGAACATAAAAAAAAGGTCAGAAAAAATCCCTATGAACCCCCGGAAAAAGAAAACAGCAGGGGGGAATCCCCCCGACCCTTCAACAGGGAGGAAAGTAAAATGGGATAAGCTCAAGCCCCTAATTCTTAACAAGAGTGGGGGGATGGGGAGTGGACCCACCTAAGGGGTATGAACATCAGAAAGTTGCTGATTCCAGTTGTGTGACAAGGGGCAGTGGCGTCAGTCGAAGAGCATTGTGTAGACGGGGTTGGAGAGAGAGAAAAAAAGGTGAGTAGAAAATCTATAAACACTTAAAAAATAAACTGCCTCTTCGACTCAGAGGGGCAGACGCAAATAGCAAACTCCGAAAAAAGAGCTCATCCCCTAATCCCAAGGAAAAGATGTTCATTTGGGAAGGAAACCTCCCATCAAATCGCTTGAATGGGTAAGCGCTTTGTCGAACGGGACAAAAAGTGGCTAATTGGCGGTGGCGGGAGCTCCGCCCTCCAAGTCGGTTGGGTTAGTGGTTTTGGGGAACCATCAAGGAGATGTCATCAAGGAAATTTTGGGAGGGGGCTTGGTGTGCTGAACTCGGCCGAAGTCGGGAAGGGCGCGGAAGAAACAAGTTTTTCCGTGATACCGGATCTTTTGAGGCCAAAGAAAAAAACGCACCGCCGTGTAGCGAAGACGTAAAGGGACGAAGCGCCAAATCGACGGGATGGTTGCCGGTGGGGGATCACCGGCTGAGTCGGGTTCGAAAAAGAAAAAAAAAAAGTGGGTTTAAGAGGAAAGGGGAGGCTAAAACTTACCGGGAGGGACACGAGGGGGCGTCCCCAGAAGTCGCCTTGAAAGGGCAGGGGGAAAGAGCCAGGGACGAAAATTTTGCTGTTCTGAAAGGGGAAGGAATGGTCGGAGGAGGGGAAGGGGGGAAAGTGCCAAGAACAAAAAAGGGATGGCAACAAAAGGGCCACTCATGGGAGATCTCTTGGTTCAGGTGAAGGTTAGAGGAGAGGCAAGTTCGATGAAAGTGGGCAAGCGGAAAAGAGTATGCAAGGCTTGTGAAAGACAGGAAAGTTTCCGTCGGAACGTAATGGAAGGGGAAGGAAAAAGCGCGGAACCGGAGGGAAACAGCAGGAAGGTTTTGGTCAGGAGAAGAGAAAGGTGGGGGGGTGAAAAGATGTACCGAAAGAGGCCTTCCCGGCCGCTTCGGGAAGGGAAGGAAATTGAGGGAATCATGGCAGAAGGAGGTCGCGCTGGGGGACCGAGAATAGATGGGGAAAGATGAAAGGCGTCTGAGAGCGAAAAAAGAAAACGCGCACAAGGTCAAGAAGGGGGGGCACGCAAAAAAGGCAGAACGAAAACCCAAGGGGTGGTTATAGAGAAGGAAGAGAGGAATAATGCCATTACAAAGAAAGAGGGAAAGCCCGATAAAAAGAAAAAATAGAGGTTCAGAAAAACCGGGAATAAAGGAAGCAACACTAGGTTGGCGCGCCGGTCAGGGACTGAAATGGAGACGTAGGATACGTGAAGCATAGTCTGAAAAACTGAGGGGGGTGGGGAAAGAACGAATGGACATAATGAAACAAAACCGCGCTGTGGTTGGCTAAAAATTAATGAAGAAGAAACGGACCACTTGACCGAGCTGCTCTTTGTGAGAAGATCTCGGAAAAATGGCGCACAATTTTGGCGAGAAGACCGCGTATCGGGAAGTTTGTAATCCACTGAATGTTAAGCAACTGGAAGGCAAATGGGGTGGGGAGAGGGGGGAGAAGGATTCAAGATCGAAGAAGAGTAGCCAAGGACCACCTCTACGCCAGCGTTGGAATACCGGCGCCCGAATAACCAAAAGGAAAGTCCGGAGGGAGGGCTGCTCAGCTATGGAGAAAAAAAAAGAAATCAAAAGGGTACTCCAACAAAAACGTTATGTGCTGCAAGCCGGAAGAATAAAGAGGGGCGCCGTAAGGGGGGGTTTTGATTTGAGAAAAGAACCGGGGCTGTAAGGTCTTACCCAAACTCGAAAATAACTACAAAAAAAGGAAAAGGACCTTCAGAACTGCCTCGGTTGGGGAAGAGAGTACCGTGGAGCTTCGGGGTAACTGGAAGCAGGGCGCGACGGTGAAGGGGCGAATGTTGTTGGGGGGTGAAGAGAAACTTTTGACTGGGCTGTTAAGACAAGAAAACAAGAATGTCTTGGGGTTCACGGGATCGATCATGCTGCGAACTTGAAAAACGGGGGGGTTAAAGCATCCGCACTCGGCCAGTAAATTCAAGCTGGAAAGGGGAAGAGGGCCACTCGGGGCTTGAACTGTGGTTGTCCCGAACTACAAATGGAGAGGGCGCGGAGGGAGGGGAAAAAGTACTGTGGTATAAAAAAAGGTGCCAAAACTGAAACGGGTAATTTAGGGGGAGTCGCCCCTAGGGGGGTACTGAAGCCAGCAGGTTCGGGGGAGACAGTGGGAAGTTGCAAATGAGAGGGAAGGGATGGGGAAATCGTAGAATATCGAAAAGGTTAAAAAACGGTTCTGGGAAATAAAAAAAGAGCATAGGGGGTTTGAAAGGAAATTGGCAGGTTTTCAAAAGGGGGGAGGAGGGGTCATAGTAGCCCTCGGGAAGGGCCCAGGACGTGGAAGAGGGGGCGAACGACATTGACATGAGACTATTAAGAGAGAAAGGGGTTCGTAAATGAAAACAACACCAGACCAAAGAAAGGAAGGAGGACTAGGTTTAAATAACTCTGGGAAATAATGGACGGTGGGCCATGTAAAAAGTGGGCGGTAAGCGAGTAGTGAAAGCGAAAAGAGGGATCTTCAAGCAGAGACAAACGGAAGTAAACAAACGGGGGGGGAGGATCTAATTTCGTGACACACGTATCAGGAGAAAGGGGCTTGGAGGGTTGTGGAGAAAGGAAAAAAAGCCTGGGAGGGATTGAGGGCGCTGAAGAAAAAGGATTATGAAAAAATTTTGGACCAGCAAAGTGGGGGGCCGTAACAAATTTGGTGTTCAATATAAACGGATGGGGATCCGAAGCTAGGATCAGGTTAATGGGGGGGGGCTCGAGTTCACTTTGTTTTTGGAGAATGGAGGGGGAGGGAGGGAGAGGTCAGAGAACACTAAGCCAGCTGGAAGAAAGGATTTAACTCCGACTCACAATTGGCAACGAAGGGAAAAGAAAAAAAGTGTCTTCTCAATGTAAAGGGGAGCGTCTGCTGGGTGAAGGAAAAGCGCACTGCTCGGCCCCAGGACTGAAAAGGTTTTGGACAACATGGGGAGGGAGGGGGGGAGGTGGTTGGAAAGGGGGTATAAAACGGCTCCTGCTTTCATGGAGTGGTAGAGGGAGTGGGGGGGAGTCAAAAATCGGTCGATAGAAGAGGGTATTCACATCAAAGGGAAGAAGTACTTTCAATGTGGCAGTTAGCCGCTTTTTGGTAAGAAGGGACTTGTTCACAGAATTAAGAGAGGGATTATCCTAAAAAAAAAACGGAGGAGAGGAAGGAAAGGAAGGGGGGCACCGAAATATGAGGGACGGCGAACCCCAAAAAAGAAGAGAAGGCACTCCCAGGGGAAGTAGTTAATCCAAAAAAAAAAAATTGTCAATAAATCCGGAGAGTCACAAAAAAAGGAAATTCAGCTACTACCTTGGACCAAAAACAAAAAAGCCGTGAATAAAGGAACCATAAACTAAAGAAATGTGGACCAAAGGTGATCACAAAAAAAAATACACAAAGGGCTAGCAGGTTCCTGGAAAGAAAAACCAGGAATTGTTGGGGGAAGGAGGTGAAGGGGACTGGGGCCAAAAAAAAGACAAAAGCTTCAAAAAAAGGCTCTTATGATAAAGCTGCGAAATGCAGCCACCAAAGAAAAAAGGGAGGGGAGGTAGGGTGGTGGGTGAAAAGGATAACCCGCCCAAATATAGAAAAAAAGGCAGAGCGCATCATTTAGGGTGACTCGATTCAATGTCCTGAGCCAAAGGAAAGTGTAGGTGAATCGTTCGAAATAAGAGGCAAGAATAGAAGGCTAGAGGGAGGGTGAAAAGGGCCTCCACAACTCACAATCAAGTCTCCCTTATCAGAGAAAACTGCGACCCACACCAAACAAACGGGGGTAGAAGGTTAGTTCGCGACGGAAAGGAAGAAAGAAGTTATACCGCTCGCATTAAAACCCATTGGGAATCACAAGAAAACCGGACCTTAAATGCATTCAATTCGGGGCATGAAAAACCAGAGGAGGGGATCTCGAGGGGCTAACGTTGGGGATAGGAAGAGGGAAAAAAAGGAAAGGCAATCGGCTTGGGCGGGGATGTCATTCGGGAAATTTAGGAAAAAAAGGGATAAAATTTCATCGGGCGGGAAGACAGGGGAGCTCACGCCCAACCAGGGGGAAAACTTTCAAAACCAAAGAAAAGAGAAATGGGGATCGAAAGGGGGGGAAGATGGGGGGACGGCGACTTAGAGAGAGGACCAAAGATTCTCTTTGGCAAACGAGGATTGACCACAGGGACTTTACCCACCTGAAGGGGGGGAAGGGGGAGGAAAACAATACGGCCGATCGAAAAAAAGGTCTCATTCCAGCGCAGGGGGAAGTTGGTGAAGAACCAGAAACCGAAAACTTGAGAGAAAGAAAAGACCATTGGTCAGCAAAATCACACTCCATAACGCCCGTTAAAGCCGAGTAAAGGAACAAGGTTCAGTGAAGGCCGGGTATTGGAACCATAAAAGTCGCAATAATAGTCAAAAAGTAAAAAAAAATACAAGGACAGTTCAGAACAAAGTCGAGGGAGGGAAAGAAGGGGGGGAAGGGGGGGAAAAAAAAATCCGCGCGTGCAAACAGAAAAGTCCCGGACGACTATTCGCCTCTGAAGCGGGAAAAAATATCCACTACACGTCGTAGTATAGAAAAAGCAAACGGGGGCAAGTCAAAGGTGTGGGGGTAGGGGGAAGGTGTTCTCCAAAATGGACGAGGAATATCGTGAAGAATCGAAAAGGGGAAAAACCAAAAGGAACTGTCGAACAGGCTACAAAAAAACCCCCACTGGAAGGCAAGGGGGGGGGAAAGGGTTTAGTGCGAAACAAGCAGTTCATAATGGGGGGGGGGGGGGGGTCTGGTCACTCCTGAGAGAGGGTGGGGTTCAAACTCAAAGGGAATTAATAGAAGGTAATTGGAGGCGCTAAGAAAGCAACGGGACAAAAAACAAGCATGCTTTAGGTTTGGTGGGTGAGGGGAGGATCAATCGAATCTAAGAGGGGAAAAATTCTCAGATCAAAGAACTAAGACGGGACACTATGTTAAAGAGAGGTAGCGGGGGAAAAGTCGGCGCTCATAGGGTGGAGATGCCCAACACATAAGTCGAACAGTTAGACAAAAATTCTGTTGGGAACAAAAAAGACGGGCCCCTTGGGAGCTTGGGTTCTGGGAAGTGCAGCCATTATCGCCACGAGAAAGGGGGTAACACAAGAAGGGGTGGGCCAGGTCTTCGAAGGGGACCAATATTTTAAAAGCTCGCTCCGCTCACACGTGACAGGAGAAAAGAAATTTAGCCTGACCTTAAAAAAAAGAAGGGGGAAAAAAGAGGACTGGACTTGGATGAAAAAAAGGAGAAAGTCTTTAAATTAAAAGAAGTGGTTCACCAGGGGGGGAGACTAAGGGTCCTGTTGAGGGGGGACCAGGAAGACATACGAAGACCGACTATAAACACTGTACCAAAATAAGGAAAAGGAGTATAGGATGTCTCCTTGGGGGGGGAAATAGGGAAGGAAGTACCGAATTGGGGAGGAAAAAAAAAGGGGGCTGCTGCGTCAGACGGTAAAACCAAAGGTTGTGGAAAGAACGTACTATCGGGAAACTGGGGCGACAATATAGACCGTAGAAAAATTTCCTGCAAAACCGACACGAAAAAAAGCCATCGGTAAACTAAGCAAATCAAAAAGGACGTAGGGAGGAGCCTGGCTTGATCCCACAAAAAAATGAAGTGCGGGAGATTTTACACCGTTCGCGGGGGGGAGGAGCCCAGGAAAGTACAGTATGTAGCGAAAACAAACAATACGGCTAAGTAAAAAGAGAGGGGACACTCAGCAAGGAGTCGGGAATACTCTGGGTACGTAAGTTCATGAATAGAAAGAAGAAGGAGCAGAAAAAGGTCTTCACCCTAGATCTCCCCATAAGAAAGAGGAAGAAAAAGGTGTAATGCGCCTCGATCCCCGCGCGGGTTTCAAACCCGGGAATGGCTACCCATGAAGAAAAGGAAATTAAAATCTCGCATCGAAAAAGGAACCTGTCAGGGTACAGGTCGAATAGAGGGTAAAAAGAAAAAATGGCAAAACGTGGAGGGAGGAGACAGACCAAGAGGGGGCAAAAAGGTGGAACTGGGCTTACTTGTTTGTCCGCAGAAGACGCTGACAGAGAGCATACAAGATTATGGGGGGCAGGGGGTAAACCCCGCCGTGATAAAAGAGAAAGAGCTCGCTTCGTCGAAAAGGCACTCCGTCAAAGAAGGGTGACGGAGGCCAAAATTTCTTAACTGAGGGGAAAGGGAAGAAAAGGAGTCACAAAACTTTTCAGGCGAATTTCAAAAATCGAAGCTCCCATAAATCGAAGAAGATGGAAGAAAAGAAGGGCACGAGACCTCAAAGAACACCTTCAAGGGGCGGAATCCTCCCTGGATGAAGTTCAAGGAGAAGGGCACGAAAACTTGAGGGCGGGGAACTCACCCCCGAACCCTTCACAAATATAAGCAAACAGCAGTTGACTACCCATCTCAATGCAGGATATTTTGAGGGGCGTTTCAAACAAAAAAATCTGCATGCAATGATTACCCAGGGAAAAAAGTTAAAACGAGCTTGAGAAATTGTGTTTAAAGAATCAAGAAGGAGGGAAGGGCTTTTTCTTGCGGGGGGGGAGCGGAACAAAAACACAGGGAGGGGACAAGAGGATGAAAAAATAACGCAATAACAACGCAGTTAAAAAAGAGCAGAAAACAGCCAACTCCGTCGAAAAACGAGAGAAAACAAGGTGAATACACATGTAATAAAGGATGTTACTCCAAAAAAACATGACACAGAGATGGGGTAGAGTATCTCTCAAATGGCGAGAACGGACAATCATCAGTTGCTGAAGGGCGGGTCGGGATCTCCCAACACAGAGGGTGGGGGGAGGACTGTATTTGAACTTCAAGAAGGATGGGGGGGGCAGGACGAAAAGGTGTTCGACGGTGAGGTCCTTGACAGAAGGTGCTCCAGAAAAATAGCTTTCGACGTAGAAAGGGGGGAAAAAGGGCTGCACATGAAACTTTAAGGGGAAGGGATGGCCAGGGATAACCAAGAAGAAAAAGAACTAACTGAAAAATTCGGCTCGCCGCCAGGGAGAAAAAGAAGGGTCCTATGGAGGAGGGGGGAGAAGAAGGTCTGGTTGAACTGGAGCTAGGCAAAAACAAGGAAAAAGGTACAGAGGTCACTTGAGGTAAAAAAGGGCGGCGTGGAAGGGGGGGGAGTTTCACTAATCCCACAATAGAAAGATGGTAATTTTTGTCGGGAAAGGGGCGATGAACTTTCCTGTATTGGGAGAGCCTTGGACAATTACAAAAAAAGGCTTCATGCACAAGAAAGGTTGGTTCAATTCTCAGGGGAGGGAAAAGAGAAGGGTAACTGGGAATGGTCGGAGACGAGAAAAGTTCGTTAGGAACTGGGACAAAAAAGAGAGAGTCGGGCAAGCTTTCTGCTAGGAAGAAGAAACGTCTTCGGTGGCCCGAGGAAAGAAAAACCTACAGGAAGGATATGAAAAGGGAAAACGGTGGAAAATCTTTCACTGAAGGTGTGGGGATCAAGAAAAAAAGGAGCAAATTCGTAGAGGGGTATTTCGAGGTAGAAAAAAAAAAAAGCAACTTCAGATAGTCTAAGAGGGCGTGCAGTCATAATGAGGGGTAGAAAAGGTCCCTATTTGATTGGAAAAAAAAAGAAATCCGCGCGAAAAAAAGGAAGGAGAAAAGGATCGTGGGGATTCGGGGCTAAAAACTCAAACGAGCGTGAGGCAATTCCAGGAGGAAGGGAGGAATAGCCGCACTACGGAAGGGCAGTGAATTTTTCTCTGGCTGTTAGAGAGGGGGGGGCATTAATTGGCGTGAAAGGGAAAGGGGTCATTTAAAATTTCACCGCGAGCTAAAATAAAAAGAAAGGGGACGGTAGAGGTGGGCCACCGTGAGAGAAAAAAAGACCCCACAAACAAACAAATAGCGTTTGGCGACGAATGTCTGTGACATTGATTCGAAGGGAAAGGGGGGTTCTGCGGATGGAAAATTGTGTGGCATACTTGGGCCAAGCAAAAAAATAGAGGGGGCAAACGGGGGCTTGTTTCATGCCCCAAAGGGGGGGGAGACTTTTATAATGGCTCAAGCGAGGCAACGCAAAGCGGGTGGATGGTCAACCGATTGGAGGGAGAACCTTTGGGAGAAAAAAGGGTCTACCGGTGTGAGAGAAACTCTCGCTATGCGCGATGAATCCCACGACTAATTGGGCAGAAGCCGTGTGCCTTCGGAGGACTTTAATCTGGCTTAAAAAAGTCTGAATGCTCAACGACGCCCCCTTATCAAAACTCTCGAGAAAAAACAAGAAAGTCTTTTTGTACTACCGCAAAATAAAACAGCCTAATACATAAATGCAGAGAATATTTTGCCTGGAGTTCTGAAACAAAACCAGATAACAGGGGGAGCGCGTCAATCCAAAAAACAGGTATTACTTCCGCCGTCCAAACCGTGTAAAAAACTTTTAGCATTTTGGGGGGAGGGGGAATTGGAATAACTGAAACAGACCACGAACGTTAACTCGAGACCCAGAAAGAAGACGTCCTAATTATCCCCAAGAAATCAAAGAACACGAAAGTCCTGCTGGCCCATAGTGAGTGGTTGGTGCAAAGCGATTGGAGGAAGGGAAATCAGGTGTTAAAGCGTAGGGAGGGAAGGAGAAGAAAGACTCAGTCCCGCCCTTTGTCGGGGGGTGTTCCTCAGTACTTTTGATGAACGTCAAAATTAACCCCGGGGCGAACTGTTCCGGAAAAATAAAGGAGGGCAAGGTTATTTCGCAGGCATCAGGAAGGAAGAAATACAACTGCATGCAGCAGCGGGATGAACTGTCTTTACCTGCGGGAGTTCAATACTACAAAGAAAGGGGAATTACGGAGGATAGAAGGGTAGCATGAAAAGAAAGGTAAAAAGCAGCCTCTGGAAATGGGGGGAGAATGTGAAGATCAATTTTGTGAGTCCAGGGGAAAAGGTTCGAGGAAACCGCCCTCGGGGGAATAGGTTTGGTCACGAATGTTTGGCGCTCGGGAAGAAAGGGAAAGGGGAATAAGAGGATCACACAATAGCTCCATAAAGTTTTTGAACTGTGTCTTGGGGTGGGTGTTGGGAGCTGTGTTATGAGGGGAAAATCGGGAATTGGCCGACAAGTTGGAAAAGGGGAAGTCGTTAATCGAAAAAGAAACCAATAAAGGCAACACTTATGCTAGATTCACGCTCAAAAGGAAAAAAAAAAAAAATACATAACAGAGGGTCGATACTGAGGTGTTGAAGAAGGGAGCTGTTACGGAAGTAGTGGACGGAGCAATTGAAAAGTTTTCTTTTGCCCAGGGAGTATAACATGAGGGAGGTACTTCGCCGAGCACAAGGGCAAGAGGTTCATCACAAAGTTGGGGTGATAGTAACGGCCTTAAGACGGTAGAGGGAGCCATGTCTGTGGAGTTGTGGAGGGGGGGAGGGAAGAAGGTTAACGTGAGATTGGCGAGGAAATCAGGGGGTATTGATGAGACACTAAATGGTTCCAAGCGTATTTGCTCGTAGACCATAATTTTGAAGGGAAGGGAAAGGAATTCAGTTTTTATCCTCCGGGTGGGAGGCGGGCCCTGTTTGATTTTGGGTAAGGAATTCTGTGGTGTGGGGAAAAATCGCAGCTTTCTCAAAATGGCCTCAATCATCTACTTTCAAGATGGCGACGTGTAGGGAGGGGGGGAAATCCCCCATGGACCTAAGGGCAAGGAGGACGGGGCACTTGGGGGAGAAAAATGCTCTCTTGAAGGGAGGGGATGGTTGTAAAGCAAAAAATAAAGGGATCTCCATTGTGGAAGTATGGTTGTACAACCCGGAGGGAGGGGTGTTGGGAAATTTCTGACTGAAGAGGAGGACCCTTGGTTGAGGGTTTAAGAGGGAGGGGAATGGTCAGCCAAATAATTGGTGTGCATTTCATCACTTACCATATAAAATAAGAAAGTGGGCAGGATTCTCGGTTTTATTGGAATGGGGGGGAAAGGAAGACGTCACGGAGTTTCGGCTTGATTAATCCTCGCCCAACGGAGGGAAATACTATAGATCCTAAAAGAAATAGTGATTGGCCAGTAAAGCACAAAAAAAAAAGAAGAAGGAAACTGCTTTCGTCGGTAATAATAAGGACGAAAAAAAGCTAATGGCTGGAACAAGTCAAGACAAAACCGAACATTCCAGACGAACTACTAGGGGGAGAAAACTTGAACACACCCCAGCCACTCCGTAAAAAGGTAAAAAAGAAAAAAATAAAGACCTTGGGCAGAGAAAGGGAGGAGGGGAAAACAAATACAGGCACAAAGAAAACAAGTGTACATTTAGAGACGGTGTAATGCAATGATGAATGGGATAGGGGAGGAGATAAAGAGATGCCTAACAGTGGGGGGCAAAAAGGGAGAAAGTCCGAATGCCCAACAAAAAGACGACGGAAATGAAGCTTAACAAACAGCAGAAACAGTCGCATAAATCGGATAGAATTAACCAAAAGAAATGGGGTTTCAACTGATCCATAAGGCTGGATCGCGTAAAGGGTTTTAGAAAAACAATAGCATCGACTATCGGATGAGGGAGAAACCTCCAAAAGTGAGAACCCGGAAAAGAGGCCCATTAGAAGTACAAACCGAAGGTGTTCCCAGGGGAAAAGGGGTCCGGCCGGACATAAAAAGGGGGAGGAGGACTCTCGCATTTTGGAACCAGGGGGGTGAAGCAGTGGAACCACAAAGGTGATTCCCACTAATGGCGTAAAAAGAAGACTCCTCGTTCTTGTTACGAGAATGGGGGGGGTGAAATTTCGTTTAAATGGGGGAGGGGGGAATCTATGACGTCGGGAGGGGTGATTATCACTAAATAACTACCCACCTTGGTAAACAAATTTCAACGTCATGGAGAACGAAAGTGCTCCCGCTCAAAACAGAAAAAAAGGGGGGAACCTTAAGGGACACACCAATCCTCCGGCTATTTTTTAGAAGCCAATCAGTGTTGGAAACGTGCGACCTGATCTCTAGGGGGAAAAAAGAATTCGATTGTTGCAGGTTCCAATAAAAAGTCTTGAAAACACGGACCCGTATGTGTAGGGGTCCAAAATTTCTCCGCGTGATTTCTTAAAAAGCTAAAAAGGAGGGGGATGGGTAACTGGAGTAGCCAAAGAAAAAGCCTTGCATTGCCCGCAGCCTTTTAATAGTATAAACACCTCAAACAAAGGAAAAGTTCAAATTCCCAGCATGCATTGGGGAGGGCAGGGGAGGCCGTGGTCCGTGGATGCCCAAAAAAAGAAAGAGAAAAAGGGAAATTTGACTTCTAACAGGGGACCCCGGTTATAGGGAAAAAGGAAAGCATCAAAATTCCGGAGCAATTGCCAAAACAATAGGAGAGGGACTAGGACCGCTTCCGATTGAAAAAGAAGGCTCGAGAAAAGGAAGTAGATGAAACTCAAGGATGGGGAAAAGAATCAATTCACGTGGTTGCGTTTTTAGGGAAAACGGTAGAGTCTACTGGAGAAAAAATAGAAACTTGGTAACAAAACGATGGGATTTCAAAAAAGTCAAAGGATCCCCAAGGTAAGGAAACGTTGTCCTGGGTGGTTGTGTTATCTTGCTTCAGGCATAAATGTGGTTTCTGAGAGAGAAAGTTCGATCTTGTTTGGGGAAGAAGAAACCCAATATAATTCCAGGGACTAAGAGGCATCGTAGGGACTACAAAACGAGGGGGGGCTTGTTTTTCGCTTCTAAAAGGTGGCTGCCGAGCGATAATAGACTAGGCACAGGGGCGCTTCGAACAGGGCCAATTGTAAATATTAATCTTTGGAGGGGGGAAACAAACGCGCAGAGCGCGGTGTTTTAGGAAAAGAAACCCGAAAAGTGAAGAGGGGGGGAAAATTTGTGAGGAACGCGTAACTTTGCCAAAATAGTTTGCAACTTTAAACAAGTGGAGGGGGGGGGAGTCACTAAGTAGCGCCAACGATCGGTAGAAACACGCATTTGGGGGACAGCTGCGGGAGAGGGAGAATTTTTGAACCACGAGGGTACACCATCTAGCATGGACCTTCAAACTGCGAAGCATCACTTGGGGAACAAAAAAAAGAACTTATCTACAAAATCGGTATTTGTCATCATCGATTCATTGGAGAACGAGTATCTGGAGGGAGTCGAGGGGGAAAGGCCCGAACGTCTGTGGTCGAGGCGAATTAGTGAAGGAACGAACGGTACCCACTGCCAGAGTCCTGAACGACGTGTGCGACGAACTATGAGGATCAAAGGACGACGCAAAAAAGGTGCTTGGGGGGTAAGGGGAATAGAGGAAATACGTTCCCATTTGAAGAAAAGCAGAGGAAGAATAGCAGAGGTGCCCAATAACTAAAGTCAAGGGCCCCGTAACTCAGAAGAAAAGGAGAATCCGAAGGCTGAGAAAGACCCTCACAAAAGGAATTCTGCGCATCGGGAGAAAGGGGACCCACAACAACACTTAGAGTAAAGAGGTTACCCCGTTCGACTAAGGGGGGGCGGGGACTCGGCGCACTCCCTTTGGGGGTCTACTACATAAGAGAAACTGAAAAGGGAGAAGGGGACAGAATGGGCGCAAAGATGAGGAGCGGGAAAAGTGTACATCAACTGGGATAAATTCGTACTCATGGAGGAGCTAACAAAAAGAAAGGATAGACTATAATTGCGGGGGAAGAATCAGCCCCTCTTTTGAAGGAACGGGGGGCAAGGGGAGTTAACTAGACAACCAGAAAATCCAGAATTCTCATCAAAAAGAAAGAGCTGTAGAGGTCTGGGAAAGGGGAGGGAAGTTTACCGCAAAAAAGCGAAAGGGGGGGTATGACGTACTGCAAAACGTTAACATCGTGCCCGGTCAAGGAAGGTTTTTCCTCATCATCAAAAAGCGGAAATCCGAATCGAGGGGATTCGAACAAGCGAAGGAAGGCAAAAAACGGCATCCTCAGCGTCGTCAAAAGCTTCTGAGAACGCATACTTTACGGAATCGATAAGTGGAGAGTGTATCCAGGAAAGAAAAGAGAACCTCACTGTTTATAAAAACCGGGGGGGGAAAAAGACGTCTCCAGACCGACTAAGGAAAGAAAAAACTTCAAGTAACCTCTCCACCGAAAATGGGACATTGCATCAACCCGGGGAAAGAGGGGAAAGAGTCACATTAAAAACTCCTGTATTTCGGACGCCAACCAGGAAAAAAGAAAGCCGCCATTATATGACCGTTCGCCGCGTTATATCTTTGTAAAACCGAGAAGGCG
>Ga0179591_1375549_pt1 | contig 15036 bp, 11 predicted proteins | sample CZOMad2_1_08_16f_FD_182891 | JGI IMG/M metagenome (GOLD analysis project Ga0179591, IMG submission 182891) | Vadose zone soil fungal communities from Angelo Coast Range Reserve, California, USA - CZOMad2_1_08_16fungal (PacBio error correction) | ecosystem: Environmental > Terrestrial > Soil >...
AAGGTGGAGGAAGGATCGAAAAAAACAGGGGACTAGGGGGGTGGGGCTCTCGTTTTTTCCATCGCGTTTAGAGGTCTCGAACATCTCAGAGTGAAAGGGGGGAGACTGGCCTTGGTACCGGTCGGAATAATTGCGAGGACAATCAAATCTTCCTTAGGAAGGCATGGTCAGTGGGGCGCGGTGTCCAAGCGAGGAAGGGAAAAAAATCGGAAAAGGAGGGCAGAGAAAGCCGGGCAGTTTTTGGGAATTGGAACGACGTGGAACACCTTTTTGTGACGGGAGCGTCGAAAGCGGCCAAGAAGGGTGCGTTGTAAATTCTCCAATTCCAGACTCGCATTAAGGGGAAAAAAAGAAGAGCCGTACGAGGAGGCAGGAGGAGTCCAAAATATCGACTCTCCACGTTGACCGAGGGAGACAATCATTGTCCCAAACCGGAAAAGAAGAATCGTATCTTGTCAAAGCCTTGAAGGCGTGAGGGGGGGTCTTGAAAAAAAGGATGTCCTGTTTCGACGAAAAGTCGAAGCCGGTGCCATTTCCTTTAAGACGGGGGGAGAGGGGCGAGGAGGAGGGGGATAAATAAAGATAAAAAGGACCTTCTCAGGAAATGGTGGAAAGTTCTTCATAACTTCATCCAAAGAGGCCCGACTGTATGGGACAGTACCAAGGGTGATGCTTTATTAGACTCGCGAAGCTGGGATGGGTGGCAAAAGGGTGCCCGTCTCAAGCAGAAAGAGGATAGTGAGCACGGGGCGCATGTAAAACCATTGGCTAACGATCAGAGCACTTAGGACCTGAGGGTGCCTCACGAAAGCGGGGAGAAAAAAAGTTAGAAGCGCAGAGGGGTAGCAGGGCATCTAACTATTCATCTCTTGTGGAGGAAGGCCTTTATCGGGGTAAAAGGGGGGGGGGCGGTGCAAGGGGGGGGGGGGTTTGAGAAAATGGGTCTGTATAGGGTGGGGCCTGTATTGAAACGAGGAAAAGAGGCATGGGGGTGCAAACGAAAGTGACGCTCAAAAAAACTTTGGTAAGGACTGGAAAAGGTGATTGTAAGGGGGGGGGTTGACCAAAACGGGGAATGGTGAAGCTGAAAACGGGCGGCGGACAAGCGCTAACAATGGCTACAAAGAAATAAAAAAAACGGGAAGTACGCGACATGAGAAAAAAAAAAAGCCTAGGCCAGAGAGAAACTCGAAAGGAGGCGGAGCGGTGCCATCGAGGTAAACCGAAAAGAAGAGAAGCCTATAGGGGAAGGATCTGGCCTAAATAGCTAAAAGGGGAGGGGCAATTCAAATGATCGGAGGGAGGGGATGGAAGGGGGTGGGGCGTGGGAGGACAAAGCCTAGCAAATTGGGTCTCTATCCGACATGGGACCACTTGTCCGAGAAGAACAGCTGAAGAAAAAAGCAAAACATTAACGCACTTCTTTAGGAAAAAGACGGCGCAAGCGAATAGGACGGTGTCACGAGGGGGATAAGGTTTAGTTCGACTCTGGCCGAAATTTTGTGAAAGCGGGATGTTGTGGGGGGGGAAACTTGGGGCTTTCCGCAAAAGGGGCTAGGGGTGTATGAAGGACCTGAAAACGAAGGAACGACGGAACCGAAAGGGGGGGTCAACTTCCGGCAACCGCAAGGGGGCATGCTTGTTTGGGGGAAGTCAGTTCTTATCCTCGATACGAGATGGGGGGAGCTCGGAAAAGGAGTATAATCAAATAGAGAAGCAGAAAATACGGAAAAAAAGAGGCTTTCTTTTGCGGGTTAATCGTTAGGATCGAAGGGTGGAGAGGGGGTGAATCGAGGGGAGTAGGGAGTCCCGAGACCAAAGTTCTTGCTGGCCTGAATCATCTAGGAAAAGTATATCTTTGCTAATCGGGGGAGAGGAGCACCGCGGTAGGGGAAGGCTACGGTGCAGACCAAAGCCCATCGTTCGAGCATGTGAGCCTTGGGGAAATAAACACGCCTTGAAGAGGGGGAGAACAGATCTGGCGCGACAGAAATACCTACGAAACGTTGCGAGTTCTCAATCAATGCTATCTAGGCGGGCGGGGAAAAGCCAGCTCTTAACCTTGTAGGAAAACGAAATGGTAAGGGTAAGAGGCTTGCCGAGCGAGTTCCCGGCACCGGAGGTTTAAGGCTAGGGGAGGAAGGGGACCACGAAAGGGGGGAGCCAGAAAAAAAAAAAAAAAAAAAAAAAAAAAAAAAAAAAACAAACTGAAGGAGCCCCGCTGTACCCAACGAGAGCCGGGACCTCCCTTAAGAGAAAAAGCTCGACCGGGCCAGGAGTTCCAGTAAGGGGTGTCTCATCAAAAAAGCGGATAAAAGGAACCAGGGTTCTGCAGAGACTGGGACTGCGCCACGCACGAAAACTAAAGCAGCATCCTCTAGACTAGACGACGAGGCTAACTATAGTTTAGGCGAACTCGTCGTCGGCTCAGAACTCAGGACCTTTCGCCGTCAAGCCTTAAGGGAGAGGCAGCGGAAGGGCCGAGACTCGAACGGTTAAAGGGACTAAAACCGCTCGCGCAAAAAAAAAGTCTGAAGTAGGAAAAGGGAGCCGGGGAGGTAGTAAAAGCACGCTTCTTCATTAGCTACACTACTGTTCGAAATCCGGCTTCTCCTTTCATCTCTGTAGGGAAGGACGCAGCCCTCCTAAGAAGAGTCGAGACTTCATGCGAGACGCGGTCGCTCTTCAGGAAGCCGTAAGAGCGGAAAAAGATTTGGGACGTAAAGATGAGAGGGCAAGTGCGCTCGAGTTGTTAAGAGGGAAGAGCCGTCGTGACCACCGTTCTCGGAGCTCAGGCTCGAGGATCGGGGCGACGGTTCTTTCGACTACATATAAGCACACTCACACTTCTAGAAGCGGGGGGGAAAAGGAGTGAAAAACTGCCCGGGGGGGGAGGAGTTAGGGAGCTCATTCTTTTCCACAAACCTCCGGAGCTACAAAAAAGCGGGGGATGAAGAAGAAGGAAATTCCCGATATTGCGTCCGGGTCGGAGGTTAGGAAAAAGAGGGAGAAGTCAAAAAGGCACCTGAAAAAGGAGAAAAAAGGCTAATAAATTCCTCATCCAAACGGAAACCCTTCCTACTATCACGCAAGTTCGACAATTGAGAGAGGGAACGGGGGGGTTTCCTATTCAAAAAATAGGCCTTAGGATCCGAGAACAGCTAATCTCTGGGCTCAAACTTGACTTTCAGCGCTTACCACTACCTCCATCACGGCACTCCAAAGGGGAGGGAGAGAGGTAGAAGCGGCTCGTCGTTCTCAAAGCTGCTTCGAAGAAAAAGAACCACTGCTGCGTGGGAGGTGGAGGAGGAGAACGGCTTCGTAAGGATCTCTGAGGAGGAGGATTCGGGGGAAACGTCCGAAGACGGGTACTTGCATGGACGACTAGTTCATGCGTGATGAGAGGAGGCGCTTGGGGGAGTCGAGAAGCAAAAAGGAAGCAACAGGGCAGCCAGGGAGAGTGCGACTTCGTTCCCTTAAGCTCACCACATAAAGAAGGGCCGAAGTCCCAAGGACTTTACAAAAGGACTGAGTTTTCTTTCCATCGAAAAGGGAGTGAAAACTCTCAGATCCGACAATCACGAGAAAGTTCGGGCGATCTATCAAACCAAAAGAAAAGGGATAGGGAAACCAACAACTTAGGATTTAGTCAAAGAGATTAAACGTGAAGAAGAAGGTCGAAGTCCTTTCGTACTGAGAGAAAAGAGGCGCAAAGAGGCGAGGAAAACCCGGAGAAAGGGGGGTGAAGAAAAACGCATCAAAGGGTTTGACCGGTGGCAGAGCGAGGGCGCGGCATCCGCACGAAAGGGGGAGATTCACGAAGTTTCATTCCTTTTTCAGAACGCGAGAAGCCTTGCGGGGACAAGCGGAAAAGTCAATGAAGCAAGGAAAGGTAGGGGACCTGCCTGCCTAACCCAAAAGAGTGCACTAAAAGAAGAGATAGGGAACTTCTCTAAAACGATCATCTAAGTCAAAGAGAGAATGGGGTCAGTCGCGCTGTTCTGCGCCTATCCGAACTCTCAAGACGACAGGAAGGCTATTGCCGTGATGGAGAGAAGGTGGGAAAGCGCTGCACGATTCCCACTTCGTTGCAAGAAGGAGGAGCTGATTAGGATCATCTGCTTGGAGGGGTCAACCAAAAAGAGAAATCTGAACGGGGGGAAAGGAGAGAGTGTCTAACGTTGGGGCCGGCGGGAGTCCTTGGGGGCGTTTCTGCTGTCTTATAGGGAGGGAGGAAAAAAAATCGAAAGGAGGCTCATTGGAGAGGAAGGAGGTGGAGAAGAGCTGTCAGATGGAAGAAGCCTCTACATGGTCCTTCGGAAAGAGAGGCAAGAAGATGCCTCTCTCGTCAAGCCTTATAAAGACTGGAAGGAAAAGAGGGCTAAGTAGAGAAAGGAAGCAGTACATAATCGAGACCAACAAGCAATCTCCTTGATAAGATGTGGAGAGGAAGAGGAAAGGCGAAAAGCACAGGACAACTTAGACTAGACCGGAGGTACCTTCTTCCCGGCCTAGTCTTCTACCTACGATGTTAGATTAAGAGCGCTCACTTAAAAAATCTCACCCTAAAAGGAAACCCTATTTGGGAGGAAATCTAGGCTTTCTGCATCTCTCCAGCAATCGCCCGGGCCTGTTCTACAAAGAGGAAAGGCCATTAGGAGAAGGGGAGGCCGTCACCGGAAAAGGACTACTAGCTGCTTTTGAGTATTAATCTACATCAGCTAGGAAGGTCTATGCCTTCCACTATTGGAACTTCTTCAGGAGAGGGAAGCTGAAGCTAGCGGAAGGAAAAAAATGCAGGAGGAAGGCTAAGGCACGCTTCTGCCGGCTACTACAAAAAACACGATCGGGAAGGTGGGGAAGGGGAGCTTGTGCGAGAGAACGAATCGAAAGAATCGCTTTAGCGTCCAGAAGGGGGATCGGGGGGGGATTCTATGGGGCTTGGAGAAAATCGCGAAGGGAGTAGAGGCCACTAGGTCAGTCTAAAGAGAAGAAAACTGCTCAAGGAAGAGGTCAGCGGGCGAGGAAGGATGGAAATAAAATTTCTTCAACCTGGCTCTTGGAACTTAAAGCTAATTCACAGGAGGGGGGCGTCGAATTGTAGTGTCGCCTAAATAGTTTATTTGTAGCCTACCTAAGGAATCGCTCCTTTTAACAACTCGGATGATAAGCACGTTATACACTTTAGGTAGGCTCAGGGAGTTCTGGAAAAGGGTGGAGGCTCTGGCTTCAAAATAGAGGGATGGTAAATTTTAAAGATTGAGCTCTAACGAGAAGAAGCGGGTGAGAAGAGGAGTGTGACGCAAATATGGTCTATCTTCCTCGTACACGGAACGACTCATAGTGAGGAAATCGACATAGGACATCTTCTCAACTGTTAGGGGGGAAATGTTTGAACGCAGGAAGGGGAAAAGCTTCATCATCTCACCAGGTCGCGTAATCTAAGAGAAAAGGTCCATCAGTGATCGGGTTTTGGTTGGGGGGGCGCCGGCTACCGTTTCTAATCCCAGACATCAGGCAGCAAGAACGATAACATCATCGGGAGGTTGAGAAACTACCGCAAAAAAAAACTGGGGAACGCAGGCTTCCTAGGGGGAGAGAAACCTTGAGGATGATCCGTCAATCTTCCTCTCCTTAAAACCGATCTATAGAACGACGAGAAACACAAAAAAAAAAAAGGCTTCTCTTTTATCGCAAACTTGGGAAAACGAAAGGCTTCAAGGGAAAGAACTTCGGTTTCATGGAATAGCCCATTCTAGCTGAAGCGCAGGCAAAGAAAGTTGGGGAACCACCCTCTGGACCGAAAAAAGTCGGAAACAAGGATAAAATGGAGAGCCACCGACGAAAGTACCGCAAGGGACTGAGGCCGCTCAGAGAAAAGGGATTTGAGGAGGTTTGCAGGGAGTGTAGGAAAGGGGTTAAGAAAAGCCGAAGGAAACGAAGGTCCCCATTTTTTAATCGAGATTAAGCGCGGAGGGGGCCTGAAAAAATAAGGAGCAATTCAAGGGAGGACCGAAGATGTTGGGGGAAAGGGGGGGAAGTGGGTTTACTTAGCAGAGGAAAGCTATCGAGAGGCTTTTCTTAAGCGCGGTGGGAACCCGCCTGCCCAGTTCAGGGAAAGAAGCTGGGAGAGGGAAGATACATGTCGCGGCGAAGGAAGGGGGAGGTTGAAAAGCAAGGGGAGGGAGATCTTTTCAAGAATGTTTTGCCTCCTCTGGCACCATCCGCTTTGGAAAAAAAAAACACATTGAAAGCACCCTGTTCAAAAAAGAACAAAGTGTGCGCGTAGGAAAGCCGCGGCAGTGAAAGGGGAATGAAAAGTTCTAGCTTGCTGAATGGCGCCGAAGATTAGAGGAGAGAGGAATGGGAAGGCTTTCCTCTGGTCAAGGGGAAGGAAACTGATAAATAGGAAAGCATCGAAGGGAGAGGATGCGAGGACAACTTTAGCCAAGCGCCAAATTTAAGGAGGAAGGAAGAAGATGGAAACTCGGTTCGAAAGGGGGAGAAAGCGAGAGCTTCTCGTCCAAAAAGACGAAGAAAAAGGAAGCATAATCGGGCTCCGCTGAGTAAGGGAAAAATGGACCAACCATACAGGTGGTCAGATGAGGGGGGGAGGTCATAACAGGGAGGGTCCAAGACAGGATATGGCTCGGAGGGGGGGGGGAATTTTCTTTATGTCCAGGTCAAAAAAGGAACAGGAGGCGGTGGGGGGGGAGTTTGAGTATAAAACGAAAAAGGAACGATCTGATCAAAGGAAGGAAAGGAGGGGCTGGGGATAATAGGATAACCTTCCTCCTAGTCGAAAACGGGGGGGGTAATTAGAAAATGGGCCATTTCCGCATCGTTATGCTCCTAGGGGGGGAGTATGCCTTCGAAAGAAGGCAACGTTGTCTCCGTAACTACTCAGATTGATTTGCGATAGCAGGATGGACCTTCAGCTGAAAATCTGTGGGGAGCCCATAGGCGGTCAGAAGGGATAAAGGAACGAAAAAGCCTAAGACCGGGGAAGGGAAAGGACTTCCAACACTTTTTTTAAACTCGGGGGAAGGCCTGTCACTACGGGGAAGGAGTGGAGCGAGGAGAAATGGACTAGATGTCAGTCCGCGATCTGGAAAACGCGCCAGATCCAGGAAGTAAACTGTGTCCTCACTCAAGCATCAGAGAAGGGCGGATAGGGGGTTTGGTTAGCTCACTTCGTGAGCGGCGACGAAAGAGATCAAAAAAAAAGATGGAAAAACAGAGCCAAACAAAGAAAGGAGATCCAAGGGATTGAAAAACCTGTAAGATTAATATTTCCTCTCAACAACAACGGGGAGAGAGGGAGACCCGGACAGGGAGGAAAAAAGGAGAAAGTGGGGGTGGGCGAGATAAGCTGCTTTTTGTCGGGAAAGAAAAGAAGAGGGAGACGAAACTTTCAAAAAAAATCCGGGGACGGAGGGTCAGAGAGGGAATAGGGCAAGGAAGAATTCATTATGAAAGGAGGACGTTTGTCGGACCAGAGACTCAGCTCAATCTTCAACATAGGAAAAGGGAAGGGGGGGGGGGCAATTTTGAGGAGGTTGGGAGGGGCAAAAATTAGGGAACAGTCTTCTATCATTTCTTTTTAGGGGCATCTTAGCAATGCCCGACTCGAGGGGGGGGTACAAGAAGGGGACTGGACATCTTTGATTCGGGAGGGGGAAGAGCCAAATCAACGCGCAAAAAAGGCGGAGGAAAGCATTTTAGGAAACCCAACGGAAAAGCCTACGACGATTATCTGGCTCGGGATGGGGGCAGCTGGAAAACTGAAGGGGTGTCCGGGGGAACATCGTCCTTAGAAGAAGAGTGATTGAAGGGCCTGAGAACTCATAGGACGGAAATTCTGTATTTTGGTACCCACAAAGAAGGACTCGGGGGAGTCCAATCAGGGCTCTTGACATGAAAAGAAACTTGAAAAAAAAATCGCCCGCGGCAAAAACAAGGGGTGGGTTGGGATGGAAAGCTCATACCACCTATGATGGGGGGGTTTGGGTTGGGAAAGAGACGTCCTTAAAAATCGTAGAGAAGTTGCAGGGGGAAAAAGAAACAGAGCTAATCGACGCCCTTGATCCTCCATAGGAGGTTCTGGAGGGGGGGGGGAAGGGACGGAAGTAACCGAGGAGGAATTTTGAAAGGCGAGAAGGGGGGGGGTTAAGGAGTAAGAGAAGAGGAAGCGGATTCGGAAAAGGTCATCAGGGTCCTGTTACCCTGGAAGCGGCAAAATTGGTGCCCGATAGACAAAAAGAAAAGGGGGTTCCTTTGAGCTCACGCGGAGGAAAAAAATCGGCTAAGAGAGGAAAGAAAAATGTGGGTGTCTGAGCGGAAAAGAAAGGGGGTTTGGCCCTGGTGCCCCACTAGTGGGCTTGGCTGCAATAAAGGGGAGGGGGGAAACAAGCTCTCAATACCCTCCTCCTGAAAAAAAAAAAATACAGACACTCTCTCAAAAGGAAGGGCAGGATAGAACATAAAAAGGGGGGAGGATCGCAAAGAGAGCGGAGACAAGCCTGAAAGCCCTATTAGAAAAAGGGGGCTATCGGACCGAGGCGAAAAAAAAAGAAGGTTGAAGGAAGAAGATGAGAGTGGTGAGCCGGGGGTTTACGGTAAATATTAGAACGCGCTTTTCCGCTCGAAGAGACCTGGACCCACTGCTTTCAGAAAAACAAAGAAATAAAAAAACTTAGGCTGTGATCTTAGGGGCGGAAAAGGGGGAAAAGGTAGGAGGGAGGGGAGGGAGGGTTTTATCAGTTAGGTCGACTTGGGCATGTTCCAAACTTTTGGGTGGGGCTCTTGGGGGGGGTCAAAGTGTCATCCGGCGCTTCTTGACACAATGGGGCCTGACAAGATTGGGGGGAAAAACCCACTTATTCCTGAAGAGGGGGAACAACGAAAAAAGGAAATTCGTGTTGGGGGGAAAACGCTTACGTCTATCGGTTTTTTCCTGAGCCACCGCTGAAAAAAGGGGAGACTGAGAAACTCCGAGACTACGGCTAAATTGCTAGTGGGGGGAGGGGAAGAAGGTTCCTCAAATAGGGGTGAGGGAAGAGATGAGGAGGGGAACTAACGTAGAAGAAAAAAAAGATCGAAAGCGTGCAGAGAAATTGAGTCAGCTCCCCCCTCTAGCGAAGAAAGAGTGCGGAAGGGAAGATGGTTCTGGCATCGGTCACAGAATCACCCCACGGCTGACTAGGCCGAGGATTTGATGACGAGGAACCCGCAGGGAATGCCTTTCTGGAGAAGGACCGAAGTTGGAAATACTCGATCGAAAAAGCGTCGGCGGGCGAGGCAATGGGCGAAGAAGGAAACAGATCAAAGCTCATGAACACGGAGGCAAATGGTGGACGCGAAGACCTGCAAACGCCCAAGCATCGCGTGGACCGGAGAAAGGAAACGTCGCGCATACGAAGGACAACAGATTCGTCCTGACTACACGCATGGAAGCAAAGGGGGGAGGGGCCGGAGGGGGGGAAAGTGACGTAGAATTCAGGTCCTATACGACCCTGCTGAGACGTGAGACTGGGTGCTCATCACCCGAACGGCGAAGAGGGGAGATCCCGCAAGGAGCGCTTTGCCCGACACAACGGAATAGAAGCGATCGCGTCCTTCCGGCTGACTTAGGAGACGAGTAGTCAGAGGAAAATCAATCTTCCACTCTAGAATGGGCAGAGGGAGGGTCGTGGAACTGCGGCCAGTAGTGAAAGGGAGCGGTCAGCAAGGCTGCGAATTACCTTCAACCTATCGAGACGCTTCTATAAGAAAACGCCGGCAAATCTTTTCAGCATCGTAGAAGGGGAGACACAAAGGCCGAACGAAAAAAGGAAATGGTGACTGGGGGGGAGGGAAAGCGCTCCGTGCACTGTACTGCTTGGTTTGGGGTGGGGGCTACTTACAACATGCCTAAAGAATTAAAAAAAGCAAGAGCGAGTGTCAGAGAGTTGAGAGATGAAGGCTACTCACAAGTACTTCATCCGTGACTAAGACATGCGCTGCCACGGAAGTTTTGGACAGAAGAAGGAGTAGTCAAGAGACGTACTACTATGAAGAGTCTGCGAAGAGATCTCGGAGGTTGAAGGGAGGGGGGCAAAATCCGGACAAAAGACTTCGAGCGCGGGTCAGAGACAGAACGAAGGAGGTCAAACCTGCAAAAATCACAAGGACCCCGATCAGGGGAGCGGGACTCTGCGCTGCTTCTTCAGATTCCGCCGACGCCGAAGTCGTAAAGAGGGAGAAAGGAGAACCTCTTGAAGCCCTCCATTAGAAGGAAAGACCGGCCTAGAGTACAATGTCTACCTACCGTCCATAACTGCCCTAGAGAAGTAGACAGTATCTCTCCTTTCCTCTAAGGGTGTAGGGGGAAGCCGGAAGCTCCTGAATCAGACTCGGGTCGAAAAATGGTCCAAATCATCGTTCATCTCGGACACTACCGACATAACGGCGTCCATTGGAAAGGAAGGACTGCTAGTTCTTTCTCAAAGCGGGGGGAGGAGGAGTCCTGAGGCTTTAGAAGGGGGGTGTGCGTTGCGGATAACGCTATCTCTTCTGGAGGAGCAGCCGGGCAGGGGGGCTTTTAGAGGTTCAGGGCGAGGGGGGGACTACTTCAAGCTGTTAGGGGAGAGGGAAGATGGGGGCTGAAAGAAAAATGCAGAACTGACGGCACGAAGGGGGTGCTCCTTGTCCGTCTCGTGAGAAGAGTCTGCGTTCAGGAAAAAGGAAGAAAGAACTTAGAAAACCTAGGACTGGGTTAGGTTCAAAGAGACAAGAAACGGCGCCCTCAAAAAGAGAAAGTAAGCGTTCATGAACGGGTATCTCAGAAAAGGGGTTATACAACACAACAACTTATTCTGGAGAAAATATATGAATTCACCTCGAAAGAAGGGGCGAGTTCGCGAGTCTTCGACGTATCTCCACTGGAAAAAGGGGGAGGTACGACAATGCGAGTGGAAGAGGGGCGGGAACACTTTGAAGGGGAAGCAAGGACGCACTCGGCCAGAAGGAGGATGCTACGGGCTAGCGGACTGATAGATCTCGAAGGGAGGAGGGGTTTCCCCGCCTCAAAGAAGGAAGTCCGAAAACTACAGACGTTCTCACCTACTAGCCGGGGACTAAGCGAGAGGGAAAATAGAAACGAAAAGAGCGAAAACCTAGGAAGGCAGAAAAACAGTTGGGCTTCTACCTGAAGAGCTGGGAGGACGAGAAGTCTTCCGCGTCCGAAAAACCCTGAGCAGACGAGAGGGGGGAGAGGTCCGAAGAAGAGGATTCTGTGCAGGTCAGGCACTTCGTAGTCGGGGGCGGATGTCCGCCAAAAAAAACGAGAAAACCAAAGTCGCTTCCGGAGACTCAAATGTAGAAAAGAGTAGGAAGGGGGGTGCCAGAAGGGCAAGGGGGGGCGGCGTCTTACATCGTCAAGAGGGAAAAGTTCAAGAGAAATTTCTTTCCTCAATCTTTTCGGAAGAGAGAGACATCCAAAGAGGATTCGAAAGGGAAGGGAGGTCCGCACGAGTCGGACGCATCTCCTGCTCGCAAGGCTTATCACGCCTAAAAACAGAGTAAGCCTTCTCGTGCTACCGAACCAAAGCAAAAGAAAGTGACCCCAGAGACACACCTGGGCCCAAAGTGCTTTCTTTGACGATTGGATCGAGGGAAGGGTCTGAAAACAAGGGGGGGGGGGTCGCCAACTAAAGGAATAAAAAGCATATCGAAGAGTAGGAAGCTTCATCTTAGAGAAGAATCGGCAGGCGAGGTAAGTCGTCTCTCACCCTCCATAGGTCACTTGGGGACCGAGTCGAGGGAGCGAAGAAAAAAACCGTGATAATCTTCGGGGGAGGATCCTCAATCAGGGGCCTGGTCCTCTCAAAAGAAAATTGCCCGGCGGTGCTTCTTCTAAAACCTGCGTAAAAATGAAGAGGAAAGAGGCCGGCTGCAAGGAAAAATAAGATTCATTAATTCGGGCTTTAGTCGGTGCGAAGAAAAACAAGTAGGAGAGGGCTGTGGCGGGTAAATCAGAAAAATGAAGAGGGGGTCGTAGAAATTCAAAGACCTTCCCGCTCCATTTACAACGGAAGGGAGACCCGATGCTGGCGGAGGGCGAAGGGTCGGACGAAAAATAAGGGAGAGAAGGATAGAGAGCTCAAGATTGGGAGTTTGTCTTTCAAAAAGCCAAAGGCGGAAGGTTACGAAGAAAGAGTACCCGGAGGGAGGAAGGTAAAATTATGAGACCGAACGCGCAAGGAAAGCTACCGGAGGGGGATTGGGCATTATTAATATCGGGGGCCAGGGGAAAATCAGTACGCCGAAGGAGAGAGAGTGGCAAAAAAGGCCTTGGTCTGCCGCCTTCGCGAAGAAAACTGCATGTCTATGCCGTCGCACTTTAACAAACGGCCGTAAATGAGGGAGAAAAGTGAAGCTATCTCGGGTCCAGAGGGGAACATGGTGTGAATGAGACCTTCGGTCGATGTAAAACGGTCTCCATTGATCTGTGAGAACCGAGAACGACGGTGCGAATTGTCAGAAAAAATCGTCTGTCGACTTCCCCCAAAATCATTCAACCAGGGGGGGAGAAAAAGTCGGGCGGCGAGCGAGGGGGGAGTAGTGGTTTACCGTAGGCGCCAGCCCAACAGAAAAGATGGGACATCATCAGGCACAAGAAAGGAGGCGCCGCGAAGGAGAAAAACACTTTATCTCTGGTTGAGACTCCCGTTCAGATCTCCATCAAAAGGAGAATCCGGGGATGAACCGGAGCAGGGGGGGGGAAAAAAGATTAAAAGCAAACTCCTCTCCACATGGTCGCGAGAGGGTACCGGAGAGAGACACTGAGGGATCTAGCCGTCAAGAGGAAGGGAGACAGGAAAAAGATGGAGCTCAGAAAGAAAAAAAAAAAGGGCTTTCGTCGGCCGCGTAAGGGGGGAGACGATCCACTAAGAGGGGGAGACTAGAGATCAAAACGCGCTAATCTAAATCCAAGAACAACATCACGAGAATCGCGCATTAAATTGACAACAAAAAGGGGCGAAAGGCCCAGCCGGAAGAGGAGAAACTCTGTTTGCGTTAGGGCTTCAGCATCAAAAAGTTGCGGGGGGGGGAAGGGGTGAGGGAGTCGTAGTCTTTGGGACGGAAAACGAGATCGGGGGCAGAGCAGGGCGGAGCAAAGGCAAAGAATCGGGAAGGCTTTTCTTCAAAAATCACCCGCCTATGGAATCAAAGAGCAGAGGGGAGAAGGGTAAATTTCCGAGTGTTTGAGGCGCCGAAGACAAAAGAAGGAAAGAACATCAGAGAACAGACAAAGGGGCTTGGTATTAATCGCGGATGGGCACGCACTCACTGAAGGGGAAGAAGTTCGCCGAGGAAGCATAAGGAGGGAGCTTTCGCGGCGAAGTCGTGGGCTGGGTTGAGCAGAGAAAGTGTAGGAGCGGTGTTCCGAACGGCAAAAGGGGGACGCGAAATGGGGGGAAAGACAAAAATAGTAAAGAAAAGGTTCACGCAGAACCACCGTTGTATTGGCACGCACTGAAACAGAACCAAAGCGGTACATAGGGGAAAGGGGAAGGCTGGAGGGGAAGGGGGAGAAGAAAGGCTAGGAGAAAAAATGGGCATCGGAAGTTTACCCCCGGGCCAGCAGGTTCCAAGCTCTTAATAGGGGCCTGGGGGGGAGAGGGGAAGGGGATCGAGAGAAGGCGCCGAAAAATGGGAGAATATGGAATCGAACTCCTATATCAACTCGATGGGAGCGGAATCAAGGGCAGGGGGGGAGAGGTAAGGAAGGAAAATGGTTTAGGGGGCCCAAAGGGGAACTGCATCCAGGAGAGCGAGCAGGGTAGGGGACCAGCTGCCTCCTTTAAGGGAAAACCGAAAGATATTGTGGTCGGAAGAGGGGGACATGGGCAAACCAAAACTTGGTAGGTGCCATCAGAGATTCTCGTTGGCGAGTGAGTGGGGAAGCTTCGGGGGGCGAAATGGGAAAAAAAGTGCGAAGGAGAAGGGAAAAAAGGGTTGGGAGAGTTTTAAACAAAATCGGGAACGAAATTAGGGGGAGGGACTCAAAGGAACTGGGCCGCAGGGCGGAGACACCGGCCGCCGGGTTTGTCATCTCAAAAAAAAAAAGAGGCTAAAGGTGTCCTTTTGGGGCCGAGGACATCCTCGCCTCTCCGAAAATCGTGGCTTCCTGGGATGTTGGTGGGATTCGGTAATAGACGTTTGGAATAACGACTTCATGAGAGATTTGGGCAAAGGGTAGAGCACCTACTAATTTAAAGGGAAGCGAAATCGGGTAGTACGAGAAGGAGGTCGGGGGTGGGGGAAGCTTCACACTACCCAATGCCAGGTTATGTAGCCCTTCAAAACAAGTTCCAAAGGGAAAAAAAAGGGGTTTCCCCAATGCAACGTCTTGCTCTGAACCTAAAAAAAGCTCACTTTCTAAAAAAGGGGGAGGTGCTAGTGGACAACTCCCAGGAATCAAGCTGAATGAGGACTCTCATGTCGTGAGGGAAGTCCGGGCTCAAACACCCCCGGAGAAGAAATTTAACATTTTTGGCCAAATTTCATTAGGGGACTTTTGTCCGCAAAGGGGGGGGAAGAACAGAAAACGCACCAAACACTGCATGTCTCTCCGGGGTAAAGCCGGGTGGAATATTCCAAGATGCAACCAAAAAAAGGAGGAGGGCGGAAAAGATCTCTCTAAGAGTACAGGGCCTCAACTGATCAGCAACTGGATCTCCGTCATTGGGGTTCTCGCTGCAGAGTAGGGTTTTCATATGGGGGGGGGGGGAAGCGCAGGGGAAAGGAGACGAAAAACTGAAAAGAAAAATTGCCGTGCAATCCCGTCGGGAAGAGGGGTCAAAGCTTAAGAGAGAGGTAGAAGGAAAAAACGGTTTGAATCGTAAAGTTCATCGCGATCAGAGGTCGAAACGCGGAGAAGCAGAAAGGTGGTGACAGAAGTGGAACGAGGCTTGTCAAGTGGGAGAGAGGAAAAGTCGAAAAGAAGGGGGTCTTTGTAGGTGGGAAAGCAAGAAGAAATGGGGTGCTGAA
>Ga0179591_1383781_pt1 | contig 15036 bp, 8 predicted proteins | sample CZOMad2_1_08_16f_FD_182891 | JGI IMG/M metagenome (GOLD analysis project Ga0179591, IMG submission 182891) | Vadose zone soil fungal communities from Angelo Coast Range Reserve, California, USA - CZOMad2_1_08_16fungal (PacBio error correction) | ecosystem: Environmental > Terrestrial > Soil >...
GCACCCGAAAGGGGAGGGGGGAGATGAAGGGAAGTATCTCCATAAAAAGGAGAAAGGGATGAGAGGGAGTGACCGGTTTTCTTTGGCTGTTAAGAATAGTAAGGAAAAGGGGGGAGGAGTCTTGCAAATACCTGGAAAAGGAGGAAAGAAGACTCGGATGTGAAAGGAAGAATAACCTTTTATTCAAGGAGAGGAACATGCGGTTAAACGACGTCAACTTTCCGATCAACAAAGGAGAGGGGACCTACGGTTTTCTCACGCTTGAGGAAAGGGGCCCGCGGAGAAGAAGCGAATCAAAGGGGAGAGCGTTTTTTGTCTATCCAGAAAGGGAGGGGGGAAAATTCCGCCGGGGAACAGCTGCGGAGAAGTAACTTCCATCTTCATCTAGTGGGGGGCTCGGGGGGGAGATGGGGAGAAGCCGACTGTCCGCTTATAATGGGAGAGTAAACGGGAGTGGGCACTTTTGGAAGTTTCCAGAGGGGAGTCCTTCTTCTTCTTCCCTGAGAAAGAGCCGGCCGAGGGAAAAGTCTTTCCGAGGGAAGGGGGAGGCCGATCAATCAGTGTTCCCGAGGAAAAGGAGTCAAAAGGTGATGCACGAAACCTGTCGCGGCCTGGGATAAAAAGCGGTGAGTGGGGATTTAATCGGATGAGATGGAGGGCGCCGTTTCCGCGGGGAAAAAATGAAGCTGGGCCGGTAGCAGCAGGAGCAGAATCCGTCGCGGTAGGGTCCAGAAAAAACGAAGGGAGCCATCCTTGTTATAAGGAAGGGAATCGGAGGGACAATGTACTCCGAGAACACGGAAGAAGGAAAAGGACCCTCATCCTTCTTGAGGAGACAAGGACGAAATCGGGGAGAGGGAGTGTGTTTGGGCGTTGACGTAAAGGAAGCAATAAATAGGCTTGGTTCAAAATCCTGGTCAAGAAAGGTTAAAGGGCAAGGTAGAGAGGGAGTCGATAAAAAGTGGGCTTGTTTCTACTTTCTCGAAGAGAGGCGGAAGGGGAGTCTTCGCCGGGTTTGATGGTCGAGGAAATCTGCGCGGGCACGAAGGCAACCTCAACTTCAGATCCCTAGTGGGGACGGCGGAAGAAGCACATTAACTAACATCGAAAATAAATGCCTCGGGAAAGGGGGTCACATACATCCCTATGGCCTGGAGGGTGCGATGCCATCAAGGGAAATCAATCCAACAATCTCTGAGAAGCCTTCCTAAATGTCAACCCCTCCTAAGGAGGAGTTTCAATGGAAAAAAAAAAAAACTTGCAAATCAAGCGCGAATCGGACCCGAGAGAAAGGAGGTTGTAGTCCGCCCCCTCCCTCAATAAAATCCTGCAATCTTCTTCCTCAGAAGGAAAAAGCGAAGAGGACTTTTGAAATGACGAAGCCCTTCTCCGACGAAGGAGAGGAGCTCGGGCTTCAACTGCTCGATCATCTCAGATCATATCTCTACCTAGAACCTTAAGAGAGGGGGCGATCTTGACCGTCGGAAAACGGGGACCGTCACCGGGCTACCTTCCAGGGCCCTAAGGAGAGTTGTGTCTGGGGCCTTCGCTCACAGGAAAAAACCATAAACTTACCTCGAGGGTCGGCGACTTGGGCTTAGTTTCCCAGGTGAAGGTTCCTCCAATGGCAGGGGGCAGCATCCTCGCTTCGGGAGGCTGACTCGAAAAAACTATGTCTCAACTCGAAGACATCGCGTGCACAACCTCTCAGGAACCCGAAGAGATCTAAGGGGCTACATCTCCCGAAAAAGACGGTCCTCTCGAGAAAACGGGGCAGCAAAAGCTCTCTTTCGTCAAGGAGACGGCAGCCCTGCTCAGAGGAGACTCCGGAAAAAAAGAACCTATCACCTACACCTACCAGTGGCAAAGGGGTCAACGCGCTGGCACAAACTCTAAGACCTTGCCTCCTCTAGGGAGGAGGGAGATCGAAAGAAAAAGGTCTTCACGGCCAAAAACCGACGTAACTGGAAAAAAAGGCTGATCTCTAACTCAAACAACAAGGGTAAAGATCTCTATACAACGTCACCAAATTTCAAGTGGTTTGTTGGCCGGCGACCACTTCTATTGTAAGGGTCCCGGGTAAAAATCGAGCCTGTCTGGAGAGTTCTTCCCCCCATGGAGTTGAAACAGATGCCCTGGTAGGTTTAGGAGCGTTTTCCTAGGGGGAAGGTCCGCCACGGGTGATCAGGCGGAATAACGCAGGACGCCAACCGTTGGTAGTCCTCGAGAGATGTATCGTACTGGCCTTAGGAGGTCCTCCTATTCATTCCGGGAAGGGGGGGAGACTACGGAGAGGGGTGCGAGTCTTTCTCTCGTTGCGAAGGGGCGACCGATCGTCTCTGGAGAGAGAAAAAAAAAATAAACGGCAGTCAGACTTCAAGGGGGGATAACGTAACTGGAACCGGGCCCAGGAGACGACGGGGGAAAATAATTCGTCTGGACGGAACTGCGAATAAGGACCAACTCAATGCTGGAAGGGGTGAATCTTGACTGTCTCGGGGGGCGGTCGCTCTGCAGGGGGGGGAGGGGGGCTTAAAGGAAGGAAAAATCCGCTGCCGATCGCAGGAAGTCGGGCGATCGGTAGAAGGTGAGGCAGTTAGCCTATCGCATCAGGTCCTCCCAGTTGGTGAGGGGAGGAGGAGAAGGGCGGCGTAGGCCAAGCCGCGGGGCTCGAGTAAGAGGGATGCAGCCGATGTTCGCAGAGGTGAAAAAAGTGCGCTTATTCTACAAAAAAAGGGTCCCGAGAAAGGGGCCCGCTTCGTTGTGGAAGAAACATGGACACTAATTGTGTGGAGCCTTAGGGGCTCTCGGCTGTCTGGATGGAGAATTCTTCGCCTGACTGCAGAGGAGCATAGGAGAAGGGGAGGCGCCGAAGAAAAAGCCGGGAGGGTCTGGGAGTGGACGGAGATTTCCGCCGACACTCTTGCGACACCTTTTGGTAGAAGGACTTCCAGGACAAAGAGCGACCGATCAGTTCAAAATGAAACACGGCGACGAACCTCGCTGGGAGGGGAAGCAAACATCGAGGGGGAAAAACTCAGCCCCCTTCGACGGTCCACCCCATCGACTCAAAGGAGGACCTTTAAATTCCGACAATGCCCGTGATTCGGGCTGGTTTAAAAGATTGAGAAGGGATACGTTCAACTCCAACCACACTACCCTAGCCACGACTTCTTAAGGGAAAAGAGAAACTGCTGCCAGGGGTTAAAAAGGGAGGGGGGAGAGCTTTCGCTGAGTCCCGGAAGCGCTGACAAAACCAAATATCAAAAATTCTCACACAGATGGTTAAAGCCTTGTTCTGGCGCGCGACAGGACGGCCTTGAGAGGGAGCCGTCGTGAGAGAATGTCCCGCAACACGGCTAACCGACCAAAAGATAAAACACCTGCACCTGCCGAGAAAACCTCGCAAGGGGACGTGCGGCCGGTGGGCGGCCGAGGGAAAAAAAAAAATTGCGATCAGACCACCGTAGCGGACAGACCTTTACGTTGAGAGGCCGGCTCTCCCAACGGTTACGCACGAAGGAGAGAGCGGAAACTTCAATGCCGGAAGTCACGCGGTCTACGAATCACGCGGGAGGAGGGACGCCGGCGCACAGCTGCAAAAGACCGGAAAAGTTATTCCCAAGAAAAGACCTGCTCGCAGATGTTCCAAGAAACCGGACCGGGACAAATCGAGAATGTCAGTGATTCGGGACATCTCTCGGTCAGCCAAGAAGCAGGCGAAAAGGTATCAGAAGGGAAAAACAGTAGAATGGGGTGGAGAGGGAAGGCGTCGTCGACCAGCAGGGGATGATAGAGCCTAGTCGTCGTTGAACCTGTTCTTGAGAAAGGGCGGCTTTGCAATGCAGCCGCGGAAAGAGCGAGTACTATATCTAAGAAAAAATCACGATCGAAGCAGTGAAGCCCGCTGGGAGTATGTGATCTCCGTCACGTTCAGCGGACGAAGGGGAGAAGAAGGGGACTCTGCAGACCACTCGTATGTAACAGGGAGGAGAAAAAAATCTTCACTTCTTTTCTCACCCTAAGCACGAGGAACCGGTGCTTATCTCCCATACGAGAAGAAGAGGTGAGAGTGAGCGCCGGTTGGGGGGGCTGGGATATCTCGTACTAGAAAGACGGACTCGCAAAGCCGCCACACTCAAAGGTGGTTCTCAGGGGGGGGCCGTGAACGACGAAAAGAGAGTCGGTATTGAAGGAAAACCCTAAAAAAAAAAAAAGTCTTCATGCGACGGTGTTTCAGAAGGAGGAGACAAAAGGGTGAGCCGGCGGAGAAGAAGAGCCCTGAATAATCAAAGGGTGGGCAGGCGGTTTGTTCGCAGGAAAAAGTGACCTTCCCGGGGCCGGGGGAAAAGAGGCGAGCCGTCCGGGGAAAAGTCAGCATTGGCATCAAGGGGGCTTTTGGGGGGAGAGGGGGTGCTCCTCTCCTACTGTCAGGGGGGATGTTCTTAGACATCGGGGGGGGAAAAAGTTTGAGGGGAAGCTCGAGTTCGTCGTCGAAAGGATAAGCTGACCCTGGCAGAGAAAGGGAAGTAAATTGTCTGGGAAGGGAGGTGTTCTTCTTCGATCACAGTGAACGATACCGCGAAAACGTTCCTGACCACAGGGGGAAAAGGGGAAACTGGATCCGAAGTCCGGGGAAGTGGGTTGATCGTCTTTGCGGAGGAGGCCCGCGGATTCGCGGCCTTCTCTTCCTCCTGGCGAGAGAATCGAAAGCACGGAAAAAGCTTTTTCGAACGCAAGGGGGAGCAATCAAGGGGGATCTGGACTAAAAGGGACCGGGGGGGGGGGGAGATTCCCTCAATTTACTGAGAAACGGCCGACTGGAAAAGAAGGCATCAGGCTTAGATGCGTCCCCGAGAACTTGCGTGCTCTTTCATAAGGGGGTGGGGTTTGCCTGAAGAAAACCCAAAAAAAGAGGGAGTGGTCTTTTTTGTCAACCATCCCGGCGAAGAACGTTCATTGTAGAGGGCGATTTCTAGGGGGAGGAGAGGAGGTCTACTTTTGCCCTTGGAAGAGGGGAGGGTGTCGATCAAAAAAAAAAGCATCGTTTCGAGTCCTGGTTGATGGAGAGAACCTTATCTGCGCGGCCGCTAAGGGACGACTTCCCCTTTGCGATCCCGAGGGGGGGGTCTTCTTAATCTCACAGAAAGGGAGGAAGGAAGAAAGGAATCAAAGGCAGAGGCTCCTAATACCCTATTGAGAACGTTTCTATCCTCCTGATACATACAAAGGAGTATAGCCTCCTACCTTTCAAAGAAAGGGGCCCCTTCCGTGGGGAACGGCAACCAACTAATGAGGGAACCGAGGAAAAGCTCTTTCTTCAGTAGACGAACGCTCAAAAAGATCGAGATCATCAATCACTTCCAACTTCTTACATCAACGTTGGTTTTAAATTTACGAAGTCCTCCGGAAGGGGGGATGACTGGAAGAGGGGCCGCACTGCGAGGATCATATTCAACTTAGGACGACCCCTTTATCGGAGGCTGCTTTTCGATAGGAGGACTTCTGTCAATCGAGAAAATCCACCGGAGAAAGGAAATTAAAACCAAAAGAGGTTGGGGGGGTCTTCCTTCAAGAACGGCTCTAAGATACACCGCGAAAGAGGCGACTGGGGGCAAGGGAACTTTAGCTCCTACCAATTTCAAGAAGGCATCCCGAGTCTATCTCCAGGAGAGTAGAGGCGCGGAGACTAGGGGAAAAAAGTCTACATCTCGCAAAAAAAATCCGTCTTCTTCACCTCTGGGAAGTTCTACATCTACCTAAGGGCCAGACTATCCTCTCGATGAGAAAACGGAAAAAAGGTGTGCTCAAATATCTGCGGAAAGAAACTGCAATTCCTGAGAAGGGGAAACCGCAAGTCTCAAGGGCCTTTCTCTGAACCGATAAACAAAAAAAATCCACCGATACTGTTCAACGAGAGGAAATCTTGGCTAAGGGGAAAAAGAGCTCTTCCATACCTTCTAAGGTACCCTAGAGGAAGGAAAGACCCTCTACGTGGACTTCACGGCCAAAACGCCTCCTTAACTGGGGGGGAGGAAACTAGCTCACGGGAGATAACAACAACAACGGGAGAGTATATATACCGAAGCGGGGGTTTCCGGAGGATTTTGAAAGTGACTACCCTTCTATTGTAGACATGATCTCTATATTCATCGTAGAGACGGTGGCACTCTATTTCTGAGGGCAAGAGGGGACCATAGCGGAAAGAGTATTTTTGGTGAGAGGTCAGATTCCTTTCCCCTTCGCAAGGGGAAAAGCTTGAAGCAAGGCTTCCGGCGCATACGAGGGAGAAAAGGCTTGGGGGCTCTGATCTCGAGGGCTGTGTCTTCTTATATTTAAAAAGGCAGGAATATTCCTAGTTAGAACTTATAGTTTGTGGGTCTTCCTCGTTTTCGGAGGTCGCTCCTAGGAGAGCTTCAAAAAAAGCGCTATGATTCTGAGAGCTGCCTTGTTATGAGAAACGACTTTGAAAGAAAAAGCCTACGTTCGCTTTAAGCGGGCCGTCCTGCCTATATACGGAAAGAACGACAATCCATGCGGAAAAAAGGGGTTCAGCTTGACTTCTCGTCAGGGGGCGGGGTCTCGCTGATTCGCGGAAAGGGAGACCGCCAGCCGCTTGCCTATAGGTCGGCGTGCGAGGTCAGCCCAATATTATAGAGAAGGAAAGCCCGATCTCATCTCAGTAAAGGGGAGGGAGGAGGAATAAGGGGGGCCTTTCTCGCTGCAGAAAAGTGGGGGCCTTCCCGCTTTAATAGAAGTGGAGGGAAGGCTTGGAGGGGATCACGCAAACTACGACCGATCAACCGAGAGCGCTCTTTCTTTGCCAAAGGGGGGGGGGGCCGTTGAACGGATTCGCGTGGGGGAGGGGGGGCTCTCATCGCTTTCTTGGAGGCAAGGAGGATCGTATCATCGCGAAAGTCATAGGAGGATCCTGCCCGTCAAGAGGAAGGGGAGGCTTCATGCGCGGGTAGGAATGTGACTATTCAAGAAGCCGGTGGGGACTTTGGGTGTACCTTTCCTTCCGAAAAAGAGAAGGCGCCGGATCATTTTCTCTAAAAAAAAGTCTCTTCCATGGGGGGGGGGCTGGGGGGGGGGGGGGGGGGTGGGGGGGGTGTGTGGGTTGGGGGGTTGGGGGGGGTGGGGGGGGGGGGGGGGGGGGGGTTGGGGGGGGGGGGGGGGGGGGGGGGGGTAGGGGGGTGGGGGCGAGGCCGGACCCCCAACCCCGGGAGGGTCGAACCAGCCCCTTCTCCTTCCTCCGAACCTCTCCCGTTCCCTGGGTCCTCCCCTTCCCTTTCTTCTACGTTGGGGACACATTTCCCATCAGGGAAAACAACACCCTTCTGAGAACCAGACTTTCGTAAAAAAACCTTTCTTCCGGGGTGGTAGGCTGGACGGGCCGTTCTCTCTTCCCTTTCGTCCCGGGTCAGAGGCCACCACACGATCACAGGGGAAGCAGTTCGAAAGATCTTGTGGGCCGTTTCCGCGAATTCGCTCGAAGAAGAACGGCTTCCAGGGGAAAGAAGGGGGAAAGATCACCAACATCCATACGAGAAACTTCAACTTCCCTCAGGGAAGAAGACCATTCCTCTCAAAGGACTCGCCGCGGGAGAGGAAAAATGCTGTGCTCTCCTCAGAAAAAAAAAAAAAAAAAAAAAAACCGTCAGAAGGTACCTTAGGAGGCAAAGAGGAAGAGAAACCGGGCTTTCATCTTCGCCTGGGCGAACGACCTGAGGTCCAACTGTGCCGAAGAAGAAAAGGGCGACGACAGCACTTAAAAAGATGAAAACTCCCGCAACCCCCCCAAACAGGGCGCCGGAAAGGCACTCTGAAAAGAGGGAAGGTAACCCTGACTTCTCTCATCGGTCAAAGGAACCTTTCCTGAGGGAGGGGTCAATCAAAGCCTGCTCAAAGGGAAGGAACAGCGTCTCTTCACCCCTCCCTCCGAGGAAACGTTTATCCTCCAGAGCGTCCATCTATAAGTTTGGGGGGGGGGGCTCGTCGACCATCATTGGAGAGGAAGACCACGCTAATTTCGGAGAAACACCCTTGCGAGGAACCGTCGTCTTTCTTTTCCGAGAGACCCTCTCTCGTACGAGATCGAAATGATCGACAGCATGCAGAAACCAGGGGTATGGGAGCTCCTTGGTAGAAGGGGACGGAAAGGAGAGACACGACGGGCTTCGTGGAAAACATCCCAAAACAACACGGAGAGAGGATGCACTTCAACGTCGTGCCTGCACAAAAAAGAGTTCCGCTGAACGTGACGGAGCTAGAAAATGCGTTCAAGAGGGACCGGGTTCTTGTGCTGGATAGAGAAGAGGGGACGAGGGGAGGGCTGCAACGCAGAGAGCGTATGGTCGGGCTCACTTGAAAGAAAAAATAGGCGCTATCAGGGAACTACGACGCCCTGGCCGATCCAAAAATTCTTCGTATCCTACGGAACGATGGAGATAACCGTGGAGGGAAGAAGAGGGGGCTAAAGTAGCAAAAAGGAGAATCACGTTTAGCATTCTTTGGCTGCCCAAGCTAGGCCTTTTAACAGCTGAGATCCAGTACGGGCCTGCCAGCGTCATCTTGGCATATGGGAACGGCGCTGTGGAGGTCCCTCGCAGTACTTGTGAAAGGGGAAAGTTTCGGGAGAACAGGAGGGGGCTTCTGAGTATTTCCTTCATCGTAAAGGAGAAGAGAGCCCGGAAGGGCCGATTTCTCGTAAAACGAGCTACGTGGGGAGGAGGGAAAACACATCCTTTTGCCCTATACCGGAGGGAAATAACCTTGTGCAGAGGAGGATAACTAATTCTTCATTTTCCAGGGAGTCTTAGAGGTCGTTTCTCCGTGTGAAGAAGGGTGCCTCTGCTTCCAGAGTGCATCCTATCTAATCCAGGGGAGAGGACCACTTCCAGACTTTTTGCGCAGGAGATCTTCTTGGGAAGAAAGGGGGGGGCTAAGCCTGAAAGGGGGGCCCTAAACCCCTGCAGCAAAGGAGGATGAGGGGTTCCCGGACTAAGAAAAAATTTTTTTTGGGGAACGGGGAAGGAGGGGTTACTTCCCTATAAGGAAAAGACGTCCGATCAAAACCTTCTAGGTTCAAGGCGAGGTAATATATTTAGTCTCTGACGGGACTTGTTCTGGGAAGCGAAATCGCGTGCCTGGAGAGATTTTCTTCTCCGGGGGTGAGAGGGGGGGAAAAAGGAAAAGAGGGCGCTGGAGGGAAGGGCTGCCTCACCGATACAGCCAACTTCCTATCCCTATTGGAGGGAATCGCACCAGGAAGGCCTTAAATCCCTCAAAGTCGAGGGAAGAAGGCTCCTATCATCATAAGAAGGGAAAGACAGGGGGAATGCCGGAAAAAACCTCTACATGCTGAAGCTCTAAATTCAACCCCCTCCAGGAAGGACACAACCTTAGGGAAACAACAGAACGGGAAAAGAAAGAAGAGATCTGACCCTATCTCTTTCAGGGGGAGTACGCCTTCCCTAATCCGGAAAAGGGGCGTCATCAAGCTTTACTGGGAAGCGAGCCCACGCCCTTCTCAAGCGCAGAAGAACTGCGATGCGCTCGGAAAGGAGCGAAGAGAATGGGCATAAGAATACAAAGGATATCGGCAAGTCGGCTGGAGAAATCGTGACCAAAAACTGAGGCGGACGCAAGCAAAAATCTGCCGAAAACCGGCGCCTGGAAAAGGGGGGTCTTCCGTTCGCAGAAAAGAAGCATGCAGGACTGAAAGAAGGACTGCTACTGGGAGGGGAAAGGGCCCCTTTACGTGAAAGGTCAAAAATCGGGAGCAAGAAAAGGAAGGTCTTCTTTTAAGAGATACCGCGACGATCGGAGATTTCTCACGAGCGAATAAAAGAAAGAGAGCTCACAACCTTCTAAAGGGAGGGGCCAACCTCGTCGAAAAGCGGCATTCCTCGAAGATCCATAAAAGAAAGAAAGAGAGATCCGCGAACTAACACTTGGAAACAGACAGAGAGGGGAGGACTTCAGGGACCTCTCAAGAAAAACCTTCTCCTTGGAAACAGATCACCTACAAAAAACGCTCTTGGAACAGAGGTCTAAGGAAGGACCATACCTGAGAAAACTTACCCTAGAGAGAAACTAAAAAGATCCGTGGGAACCACCCCGGGAATCCCTAACTGTCGGAAGTATTCTCTGGGGTGGAAAAAGACAACCGGGGGGGTATTTGGGGGAGAAAAATAAAGATCTCGTAAGTTCCAGGAGGAGGGTTTTTTCCTTTCTACAAGGCCTATGGGCTTGTAAGTAACTTAAAGTTTCATCTTCTAAAGGAGGGAAGGAGTTTCTTCGCAAAGTGACCCACTTTTAGGTGTAGGGAGAAAGTTCAGATAATTCCTTTAAGAGAAGGGGGTTGAATATTTAGCATTAGGCCGGGCTCCCTGATTGGGTTAGCAAGTTTTACGGGGATCTAGGAAAGGATCTGTAGGAAGGGGGTCTCCGATGCAATGAAGAGAAAAAAGAGTTCTACTCTTTGGAAGGGGAAGGGGAGGGGGTGCTCGATGGTTGCTTCGGGAGAAATAGCGCCTTATATCTCTTCACAGGACCGAGGATTACTGCAAACCCCCCAAAAATGGGGAGAACGTAAAATTTACCGGAAAAAAGTACGACTGAAGACTGCGGGGAGTCCCTTCCTTCATATAAGAAAGGCGCGGCAGACCAAATCTAACAGTCTTGAAGGTTTCAGCTTTACTTTCGCGTCAGGGCGGTCGCTGCTGCAAGGGGGGGATGTAAACGGCGGAAAAAAAAAGCCGCTTGCCGATAGGTCGTCGGAAAAGATCTTATCCCCCGGGTGATCGATCATTGGGGCCAGGGAGCCGCATCGCAGTCCTCAGGAGGAAGGGGGAGGTCCCTGGGAAAAAGGGGCTCTCTTCATCCGTTTTGGAGGGGCAGGGGGGACCGATTGGGAATTATGCTGACGCAAGACAGACTCGGGTCCGAGAGCGAGGGAGGGATGGGGAACGCGTTTGGGTCCGGCCTTGTACCACTAAGGGTGAAGGATTGTCCCGGTAGGAGAGACGCTTCATGGATGGCTTTCGACTGAGCCGGAGGACATATAAGAGGAGTATGGAGAAAGAAAACCTGCCCCTTCCAGTCTTCCTTGGGAGGGCAGGCGCGGGGAGATTCCGCCGGGAAAAGAAAAAGGGCTCGTGACTTTGTCGGGGAAAGGGGGAAGGGGCAGGAAAAGCGCGCCGGGTTCTCTACCATCAAAAGAAAAAGAAAAGAGAGGGGAACAGGAACGAAGCACGGCGGGGAGAAAAAACCCCGTCTACTTCATAGAAAGAGATCCCTCATTCCCCCAAAGGAAGGGCCGACAAATAGCCCAGTGGGGAAGGCTGGGTTGACAAGATTACCCCGATACGCCAAGAAAAAAACTTCTGCCCTATCCACGACGAAGGGGAAAAATCTAAGAATCCAGGAAGAGTTATTCGTCATTCTGCAAGGAGGCACCTTGCGGACCTCGGGACTACGAGAGAAAGGACACAAATGTCGGGAGACAATCTTGTTAGGAAGGCAAGAGACGCGTCGACTTCTTCGCGGAGGATGCTAATCTCAGGAAGAGAAGGGGGACCGCGGCCACTTCTAAACGGAAAAGAACGAGAAACAACACAAAAACTGCCCTCCTTCTTATCAAATCGCCCTTTAGGGATTCCGTAGGTCTCGGGAAACTGCTTTCTCGCCTCATATCCAAGAGAGGAAAAAAATACCAGTTACCGGGGGGTTGCACATCCTGCCGGAAGCTTCTCCTTTACTACACGAAGACTAGACAAGGGAAAACTTCAAAGGGGAAAAGACCGCTGTCTACTAAACAGCAAGCTCGACAGTCTTCGACCTCCCCAAAAGAAGCCTGTCAAATTGTATTCCCAGGAAGGTCCCCCTGACTGAGAAAGGGTCCCTTTCAAATCAAGGGGAAGGAATCGCACAACCTCTGCTCAACGAAGAGAGGAAGGGGAGCTTCAGACAAACTTTGAATCCAGCGGACCTTCTTCAAATCGGGGGGGTCGCAAGGGCTTCGGAATTGAAAAACCTTATCGTCTTCCCAAAGCTATTCTTCCTCTTTCCTCGGGAAAGGAGGGGCGGGGCATCCGGAAGACCCGCTCTCTTACTAGGAAAAAAAAAAGAACCGGCGTCTCACGAGAGGCCTTAGTAGGTTCGAAAAGAAACGTTTCACTTAACTAAGTGAGGGACTCTTCAGATATATCAACAAAGGGGGATTAATTGATAAGATCAAGCTGAAAAGACACCTTAACCGCGAAGCCGTCGTTAATCTTAACTTACTTGAAGCGAAACCCATACAACATCGGGGAAAAGGGAGTCGAGGGTGATCTCCTTTTTCAGTTGGGATGAGAGTACGGAGCTCGTTTGGGCTAGGGTCCTCCCCTTTCTCACAAATCTTATGGGAGAGATAACTACTAAACGTAAATAGAATCATGGGCCTGCGGAAAACATTGCCTATCCAAACAAGTCTTCTATTCCTACTTGGGCAAGAGGGGGGAAGGAGCAACCGGGGTTGAGTCTTCTTGTCTTAAAGGAGAAAAAAGAAAGGCGAATCACGTTGGCATGGGGGTGGGGGGGAAGACCTCGATAATTTAAAAAAGGCCGCGAAACAGCTGCGATCCTTCCTTTTGTAGAGAGTCAGCTTTTTGGAACCCTTTGACAGGAACAGAGGGAAGGTGCGCCTCTCCTACTTTCGCGGGGAAGGGGTGCTGTTGAAAGCGCTACTTGGAAAAGTTTTCCTCTCTTCCTTCGTAAATAACCGGGCGACGCACTTAAAGCTTTGCGGCCGTTAAAGTGCGAGGACGGTCACGTTCTGTCCTCTGAGGGTATGGAGGGGAGATCACAAGGCAGGGGGGAGTGGGCCCCGAGGGGCTGCATAACCTTTGCTGGGGCAAAAGGCGGCAGTTGAAGTTCTGCGATGTACGTTGAACTGCCGCGTGAAAGAGGAAGGGCGCGGACGTAAGAAAAAGGGAGCTAATCCGGAGAGATTCCAAAATCTTGGGGGAGGCCATCTTTTTTCAAAAGATTGTGATCGTGGGTTAGTAAAAAGCGTAGGTCTCTCAATCCTAGGAAAGGGGCAGACTGACCCGGCAAACGGAGGGGGAAAGGAACCGGACGACATTCTTTTTAAAAGAAAAGGGGGGTTTGGGGAGATCGTGCTCCATAAGTTGTCAACCAGCCTTCCTAATCAAGAGTAGAGTACGATCATTTGAAGTTGATTCTGATGACGGCTACTTGGAGGGGTTTCTAACCTCGGGGGGGGTAAGGTCGCGTGGACTTGGAAAGTGGCGCGCAGGGGGGGGTGATTTTCGCGCACCGGATGTTCTTCTGATGGGGGGCACAAAAGGTAAAAACAACTGTCAACGAAAAAAGGAGGGTCGGGGAGGCTAAACACACGTAAAGCAAAAGGTAATCTTTACTTTTCAGATCCTGAAAGACTTTAGACCGTTGAAGGTGCCGAGGCGAATAATGGCAAAAATACATAGTGAGAAAAGAGATTCAACACTATCCTAAGGTACTTCAACATAACAACTCTTTCAGTTGTCGCCCAACTAGCAAAAGCATCAGGAGATCTCGAAACTTCTGGCGTCTCCTCCTCAAGGCAGTGCCGTAAAATCGAGGGGGAAGTACGGAAAAAAAGGACATCTATCCCCTGAGAGGATAAGGAACCTTCTAACCTACAAGTTGAGGGCGATGCTCTCAGGGAGCGAGGGGCTCATAGCGAAGTCGCCCTCTACTCCTTATATCAAGGCGTCTTTCTATAGTGGAACCCTTCTGAGAAAGAGCACCAAAAACCTCAAGGATTAATCAAAAAAAAAGACGTTCTATTTTTCCTTCGAGAGATCTCTCCTTCAGGAAAGGAAAACCGATTATAGATAAATGTAGCTTTCACCTGTCCCTTTCTTTCGGAGCCTACCAATTGCACAGCCAGAATTCGAAGGGGAGGTGGAACTATCTCAAGAATTCGAGAAGATGTCGCAACTTATCTAATAAAAAAGATCCTTCGTAGACCGATGTCCTAACTCTCAAGGGGCATTTCGAGAAGATCATACAGACGGAATCTATCCTCCGGAGACACACTTTTCCATACTCCTCTGGAAAGGCAGGCAGTTAAACCCCTACACTCTCCTTAAAGGGAACCCTATCACCTACACCAAGTGGAGCAACGAACGCTTTGAAAAGCGTGTCAGAAAAAAGAAAAAAGATCGAAGACCGATCAAAATGAACTTTAAAAGCTAACGTAATAAAATTCTACGTGGGGATTCAGGCAAAAAACTGACCGAAGGCACGGAAGATGCATGATCTCTCAAAAACGCCTCCCAAAGAACCTCCGAGAAAGAGACCTCTTCTAGGAAAATTTTTCCGGCATCGTTTTTTTCCTTCCTCCACTTCGAGTTTCCGATCTCGAAGAGGGAAGCTTCAGCGCTATCGTAAGGGGAAGGAGTCTTAGAAGACGGTTTGACGCTGCCACTGGTGGGCGGTTTGAAAATCCAGGCGCCGGGTTTTCCGCGATGGGGGCCGTCCTGCGGACGGGGGAAAGGGTCGAAAGTTCTTCGTCCGTATAAAGAGGATCGTCTTCCTGAAAAATGCCGATCGATTGACGCTGTTTACTACACGGGGGGGGTGTGCGAAGAGTAATGCGGAAGAGGGGAAACATATTTCGCTCGAATCTCTCCGGCCTCCGACCTATGGTCTTCAGAAGAGGTAGGAGCGGGAACGCCCATTCTCCTACGGGAGAGGGTAAGCAGGAATGGAAGTCCTTTTTATGCTGAAGGAAACAAACATTCATTCTTGAAGGTCAGCTGGGTTGGGGTTTCGGTCTCGCTTCCTGGGGAGGAGGGTTTGGTCAAAAAAAAAAAGAAAAAAAAAAAAAGAGTGTCAAAGCAAGCGCAGAGTCAAGTTTGGGAAAAAACGAATGTTCTAGCTCGCCAAAAGAGGAGGATCGCTCAGACATCGCATTCCTCAAATGGAGGCGTAGTATAAAAAAAAAAAAGAGGGACAGGAAACAGGCTCGCTTTCATCAAG
>Ga0179591_1348930_pt1 | contig 15034 bp, 17 predicted proteins | sample CZOMad2_1_08_16f_FD_182891 | JGI IMG/M metagenome (GOLD analysis project Ga0179591, IMG submission 182891) | Vadose zone soil fungal communities from Angelo Coast Range Reserve, California, USA - CZOMad2_1_08_16fungal (PacBio error correction) | ecosystem: Environmental > Terrestrial > Soil >...
ACTCCGTGGGGTGTGATGCTGGCATCGGCGTTTGTACGGAACGGGTGGGGAAGGAAAAAAAGTAAGATGAGGGGGGAAGGGAGGGAAGGAAGGGGGGAAAAAAAAGGACAGTTTCTACCCTTCTCTGTACTGTGCCCACGCCTGTTTCGCCTTTCTTGTCCACCGCGGGCCAGAGGACAGCCGGCGCGAAAGCGGGGCGCGACGTATGCGTGTAGGCGGTGAGGGGACGAAGGGGGGGGAAGGGGAGGGGGAAAAGGGAGGAGAATATCCTTCCAGTTCTTCTGCCAGTTTTACCGAACCCGGGAAGCCGTCCCGGGGCCCGGTCCTGGCCGAAAAAGGGAAGAAAGAAAAAGAAAAGAGGGGGGGGGGGGGGAAGGGAAAAGGGGAGGAGAAAGACAGCTGTCAGCTCATCGTGCCGATAACTACTCTTATTCCATTTCTGCCCAGCTTCGGTCTATCACCACCTCCTTCCTTCCGCCGTTGGTTATTTCGAGCTCCAGCAGAATGATGAAGGAGGAAAGGGGGGGGGAAAAGAGGGGGGTCGTCTCCCTTCTTTTCCTTCCATTACTTCCCTATTCCCGTATCACTTCAGGCGCCGTCTCTCTGTTTCTCATTCCGGATCACGGTTGAAAAAGGGCGGAGGACAAGGGGGGGAAAAAGAAAAGAAAAAAAAAAAAGGGAAAAACCGCAACCCTTCCAGTTCCGATCTTCCCCTTCCACCACTGTTATGCTTGCAGCGGCACCTGCACCGGCCACGGTATGTGATGGGGCGGGGAGGCGGGTGGTAAGAGAGGGAGGGAGGGGGGGGGGAAAAAAAAGGGGGGGCGGCGTCTTTGCCCAGAGTCCCTTATCTTTGTAACCGTTTTCCCTGGGCCCAGGAGCCGTGCAGGCGGGTGCCGGGTGGCAGGAAAGGGGGGGAAGAAGAAAAAGGGGGGGAAGCGCTTTATCGTAACTTCAGTCCTTCTTCTTCGTTGTCCACCTGGTCTATCAGCACGTTTCGTTCCATGGCCCGATTTAAGCAGCTAGGAATGGGGAAGGGGAAAGAAAGGGGGGGAAGGGAGGGGGACGACGCTCATCGAGGCCGATTTTTCAGCTCACCTCTTTACATCAGCTCGAGAGGCGGATAGTCGAGGTCTCTGATCTCCTTGCGCAGTGGACATCCGCGGGGAAAGGGAGCAGAGAAGAGGGGGGGGAAGGAGGGGGAAGGGGGGAAGGGAGAAGGGGGGAAAAAAACCTTCTTCCTGCCGTTATATACTCTCCGTATGTGTAGGCCGGCCAGCCGGACCCCTCCGCCGAACTGTTTGGGGCGGGCCAAAAAGAAGAGGAAAGAAGAAGGGAGAAGGGGGGAGGGGGGAGAGAGGGGGATTGCTTCCACTCAATTTTCTTTCCCAACCCGAGCGTGCCGCTCCAGGACTCCGCCATCAGTTGTACCACCACGAGGTGGAGGAGGGGGGAAGGAAGGGGGAGAGGAAAAAAAAGGGGGAGGGAAAAGAGTCTCCTTTTAGGATCACTTGTCCTCCCTCTCCGCCCTCACCAGTTCGCTCCCCCGCCAGTCCGCCTTCGTCCCGTCTCCCCGAACGACGGTGAGGAAAAGGGTGGGAAAGAGGGAGGGGAAGGGGAAGGAAAAGGGGAGGGGGAAAGAAAAAAAAAAAAAAAAAACCTTCCCACCCTTCTTCTCCCCCCTTCTTCATATCCTCTATCTCTGCCTTGCCTCCTCCCCACCGAACAGAACGCGGAGTCGGAGTAAAGGGGTGGAAGGAGGGAAAAGAAGGGAGAAGGGGGGGGAAAGAGAGGGAAGAAGCACCCACCTCTTCCCTATCTTTCCATCACCAGCCTCACATCATTCCTCTTTCCCGTCATTTCGAGGATCCTTATCACTACATCAATTCAGTCCTCCAAAGAGCTAAAGAGAAATAGATGGGAGAGGGGAAAAGAAAGAAAAAGGGAGAAAAAAAAAGGATCCATCTGATCTCGGAGGGATGAATTCTAGTATGGTGAGGGGAGAAGGAGAAAGGGGGAGGAGGAGGGGAAAAAGATATGTTATTCATTCCTAATTCTCTTTCCCACCTTACCTTCACCCGTCGATCGCCTACTCCACCTGTGCAGTAATGGGGAGGAAGTAGAGTTTGGAGGAGGGGGGAAAGGAAAAGGGGAAGGAAGGCGTTTCATCATCACCTCCCGCCTCCTACCCTCTTCCTCCTACACTCTTCCTCCAACACCTCCGCCTCCGACACCGCGGACATCCGAAAAAGAGGAATAAGGAAAAAGGGGAGAGGGGAAAATTTCTCCCTCCATACCACATTCCCTCCTAACTTTTCCTCGTTCACCTCTAGTCAAAAACAAAGGAAAGAAAGGAAAGGGGGAAAAAAAAAGTCCATTCTTTCACCTTTACTCCATCTACCTCTCATCCCGCTCGACGGAGAATGGATGAAGGTAGGGTGTAGAAAGGGGGAGGGGGGGGGGGAAGGGGGGGGGGGGGGGGGGAAAAAGGAGGAGTTCACCTACCCTTCCTATCCTACTCCAATGCCGAGATCGGCTACCAGCGTTCCTTTCTGCCTAGCCGGTGGAAAGAATTAAAGAAAGCAGTGATGATCGGGAAAGGAGGGGAAGGGGAGGGGGAAAAAAAGAAAGAAGTCCCTTCTTAACCTCGTCGTGCCGGTGTTGATCATCCACTGACCAGGCCGACGCCACCGGACCGGCAGAAAAGATAAGGAAGTGGGAAGAAGGGAGGGAAGGAAAAAGGGCACAAATCCCTTTCCCTCCCATTTTTCGAGTCCATCTCCACCACTGCCCGCGCCGACCAGGAAGTCAGAAAAGAGATAGCAAAAAAAAAAAAGGGGGGGGGGGGAGGGGAGAAGTGGCTTCGGCTCGGGTTCCTTTGTTTTTATCTTTTCCTCCACCTTGGAGGCCAGTGCGTTGGCCTTGGCGGTCACTCCCAGCCTGCCCACGGCCCGACTTGGTCCGCAGGAAGGTGAGTCCGGCAATGGTAGGGAGGAGAAAAAAAAGGGGGGAAAAAAAAGGGGAAAGGGACGTGATCTTCTCGGTCGTCCCAGCGCTCTTTACCGACAGCACGGTGGGCTGGAAGGCGGCCCCCGCTCGGCCAAAGGAAAGATGGGTAAGAAGAGATAGGGAGGGGGAGGAGGGAAGAAGGGAAGGGGGGGGGAAAAGTCGGTTTTCCACCACTCACCCTTGTCTCCCAGACCCATGGCTAACCTATCTAGCCAGTCCGCCGTCGAGCGGATGAATGAGGTAGATGGGGTAAAGGGGGGGAGAAGGAAAAGGGAGAGGGAAAGGGAAGGCAGGTTCCGTTTGCTCATCTTTTCCCTCTTCCCTTCTTCTTCTGTGGTCTGGCTGTCGACCGTGTGGAGGTGTCAGAGGAAAAGGGGGAGGAGGAAGCGGGGGGAAGGAAGGAGGGAGGGGGGGGGGGGGGGGGGGAGGCCTCTTTTTCTTAGGCCTCTTTTTCTTAATTCTTCTGTGCTGCTGCTACCGCAGGCGGCCACACGGAGAAAGACGGAAAGAGGAGGAAGAAAAAAAAGGTTCTTCGGCGATCCTACTTTTTCATTCACTGTGGGCCCGATCCATTAGGAATGCCTAACTCGAGGGTTGGAGCTCGCAAGGATCGGGGGAAGAAGCACCCTACTAGATCAGCCCTCCGAAGCTCATCTTTTCTCTCTGGTGTGCTGGACGGGGCTTGGCGGGAGGGAAAGAGAGGGGATGAGGGGGGGGGAGAGGAAGGGGGAGGAAAGGAGAGGAAGTCTTTCTACCGGATCTCGACCTGACCGGGGGAAAGAAAGAAGAGGGGAATGTTCTGCCTTGTTCTGTTCCCCTCTCGTGGCCGAGGTTGTGGCGGTGGAAGCCGCCGGGCGGCACGACCAGAGGGAAGAGGGAAAAGGAGGAGAAGAACGTCTCTTTTTTTTTATTTCTTCCCTTCCTAGATCGCTGCTCTGCCGCCGTGACGACGCCGTGGTGGGGCCGGGTCAGGACGGGCAGGGGGGGGAGAGACGAGGGGAAGGGGGGGAGGGGGAGAGAAAAAGGAGGGAAAAAAAAATCATCAACCTTTCGCTCACCGTTCGTGGAGACGGGACCGAAGGGAGGACGGGAGGGGGAGAGAAAGGGGGGGGGAGGAGGAAAGGGAGAGGCCACTTTCTCCTCAACTTCTACTACTACCGCCCCCTTTTCTTGTGACCGACGCCCCAGTCCTTCCACCACGCGCCACCGAAGGGGTGGTCAAAAATGAGGCGGAGGTAGGGGGAGAAGGAGAGGGGGGGGGGGGGGGGAAAAGGGGGAGAAAAAAGCAATTCAAACAAAAAAACAATTCTCCATTCCCTCCGTTCTCATATTCTGTCGCGTCGGTTGTTTTGTCCTCCCCCACCTTTTCTTTGCGGAGGGGTCGTTGCTGAAGGATACAAAGAAGGAGAGGATAAAAAAGAGGGGAGGGGAAGAGGAGGGAGGGAAGAAAGGAAAAAGAGGGGGGAGGAAGGCCCTCTTCCCCCAGCGGCTCATGTCCTTTTTTCCACTAGTAGTTCCACTGCAGCAGGAGATCCGCCGAACCGAGAAAGAAAAAGAGGGAGAAAGGGAAAAGGAAGGGAAGGACCACCATCGTCCTCGATTCATTCTCGTCCCTCCGATCGCCCTGCTCATCACCTCGTCCAGGACCAAGTCGGATGCTGGAAGAGGAAAGGGAACGAAAAGTGAGGGAAAAGAGAAAAGGGGGGGAAAAAAAAGACTACGTCCTTACGTTCTATCAGCTCTCATCCCGCGTCTTCTGTTATACGCCACCGTGGCCGGCCACCCCTGCACCCGAATGAAAGGCGAATGGGAAAGGACAAGGGAAAAAAAGAAAACCGCTCCTTCTTCCTTTTCCCTCCCTCCTCCCCTTTGCTGACAACGCCCGCCTCCCCGAGCTGACACAAGAGGAAAAGAAAAAGAAAAGAAGAGGGGCCGCTGCCGCTACCATTTTGGTCATTTTACGATCTGCCCCTGTCCGGGTTGCGGGTGCTCGACCTGAGCTTGGTGTTGGCCCGGGAAAATGGCCAAACAGGGGAAGGAAAAAGGGGGGGGAAAAACAGGGGGGGGGAAAGAATAGAGAACTATCTCCTCCTTACGTATCCGCCTCTGTGCCGTTCATGGCTCGGCCACGACGGGGGCGAGACAACATAGATTGGGAAAAAAAAAGGGAAGGAAGGAAAAGGAGGGGGGAAAGAAAAACTTTTCCTTCCTTTATTTTTTCTCTCCCTTGCCCGCTTGTCCGACCTGGCCCTACGAGTAGTATCAGAAGAAAAAAAAGAAGGATCGTGCTGCATCGGATTTTGCCTGCTGCTACGACTGTGTTGGCGCCAGGTCAACCCCCGCCTGGTGAGGTGTAGGAGTAAAAGGGGGGGGAAAAAAGGGGAAAGGAAAAGAGGAGAAAGGGTTCTTTAACCTTTCCTCCTCCCTTTCCTTCTACTTCTAATCACCGTTGGCCCGACCGGCCCCCGGCCGGCCCTTCCCGCCTAACAACCGAATAAACGTAGAGAAAAGAGGAGAAGAAGAGGAAGAGGGGAAGAGGGGGGAAAAAAGAAAAAGAAAAAAGGAAGGAAAACCCTCTACTTTCTCAATTAATCCTCCGCCCACCTCCTGGCCCGGCCCTGCTTGGCCCGCATCTGGACGGGTCTCCCCACCAGGAAGGGAAACGAAGAGGAAGGAAGAAAAAAAAGAGGAGAGAAAAAGGTGAAAAGATATCTCTACTCCTTTTTTTTTATTCCTTCCATCTTCTTTTCCGCCGGGTGGGGATGACCCCGTCAAGCTGCTGGCCAGCAGGGCCGGGGCCAAGGAGGTGGAGGAGGATTAAAGCTGTGGGGGGAGGGGGGGGGGGGGGACACTCCTTTTCTCCTGGGCGTTTGTCACCGCGTGGCCATCATTACATCGGCGCCGAAGCGGGCGCTGACGTAGTCGGTGTAGGCGGTGAAGGGGCCGGCCGGGGACGGTCGGGAAAAAAGGTGAAGGAGAAGGGGAGAAAAAGGAGGGGCCATGTTACCTACCCTGCGAAGCCTGTCCCTTGGCCCTGTCTGGCCCAACAGGACGACGAACCAGAAAAATAGGGGGGGGAAAATGAGAAAAAAGAGGGAAGGGGGGAAAAGAGAGGAAAAAAGAAGGCCGGAAACGACTCTTATTCCATTTCTCCCATCGTGCCAGGTCGATCACCACCTCCCGGCCGGCCCCGGTGGTGATGGAGAGATAAGAGAAGGAGGGAGAGGCCCCCCCCCCCCCAAAACCCCCCCCCGCGGCCGTGGTTGTGCCACAGCGAGGTGGAGGAGAAAAAGAGGGGGGGGGGAAGGGGAAGAAAAAAAAAAGGAAAGGATCACTTCATCTTCTCTCTTTCTCTATCCTTATCACTTTTTTCCCCCATGTCGGCCAGACGCGGGTTTCCATTTTTCCCTCCACACCCAGCTCAGGTCGAGCACCCGAAAAAACGGCAAGGGGAAAGGAGGAAAAGAAAAAAAAGGGGGGAAAGAAGGGAAAATGGGGTTTGTCTGTCAACCGTCACCTTTATTTATTTTTCTTTTCTTCGTGTGGTCAGTCGGTGATGCTGGCGTTGTCAGCACCGGGGAGGCGGGAGGGGAAAAGGAGAAAGGGAGGGGGGGGGGAAGGGGGGGGGAGGGGGGAAAAAAAAGAAAGGGAAGTCTTTTCTTTGTTTCCTTCCACTTTTTGCCGTCCCCCATAAGCCTGCTGGCTGAGAGCTAGCGAACGTCAGGAGGAGCGGAGGGGGAAAAAGGGGGGGGAGGAGGAAGGTGAAGGGGAAGGGGAAGCTTCCAGCATCTCCGCCTTGTTCCTTTTACTCTTTTCTCCTTGCTGATGTCGGCCCGACCCTCATCGAGGGCCGATTGTGGCAGCTCACCGCTGTACATAAATAGAAGAAGAGGAAGGGAAAAGGAGAGGGGAGAGGGGAGAAGGAAAGAGGGGCCCTCCCTCTTTTACCCATTCCATTATCCTCTTTGTGAATGCCGGCCGATCATGTCTCCGAAGATTAAGTTGACGGCCACAAGCGTCGGCCGCAGTGGTAAGACGAGAAGGAGGGTGGAGAAGGGAAAGAAGGAAAAAGAAAAAAAGGGGGGGAGGGAGGGAAACCACCCCCGCCGGCTTCCATCACTCTTCTATCTGGCTGGCCTGGAGCATGCATTGTTGTGGCGGCCGTCAATGTGCATGGCCAAAACCCAGAAGAGGAAGAGAAAGGGAGGAAGGGGGGGGGGGAAAAGGGAAAAAAAGGGGGCGTTCTTTTTTTAAGTCCTGGTGCTCTTTCACCCTCACCTTTTTGCGGGTCGTCGTCGCCGTTGAGGATCACGGGGCCGCCAGCGGAAGCAAACAAAAAAGGTAGATAAAAAGAAGGGAAAGGGAAGAGGGGGAAAAGCCCCCTCACCCGTGAGCCTCAGGTTTCTTATCCTGGGATGGCCTCCCTCAATCTGCCAGCTCCAACCAGGCCCTGACCGGAACCAGGACAAACAGGAGTAAGGAAGAAGGAAGGAAGGGAGGAGAGAAGGGAAAAAGGAAAAAAAAAAGCGACCTCTTCTTTATGCGTCACTCAGTGGGGCCGCAGGCCCGAGGCTTCGTGCCCGCCCGGCGGCTAAAAGAAAAAAAAAGAAAAGGGAAAGAAGGCAGCACCATTCCTCAATCCATTCCTCTTTCCCCGTTCAGTTCTCGTATCCCGGTAGAAAGAAAGACAAGGAAGAAGAAAAAAGGAGAGGAAAAAAAATTTACCTCCCGCCCCATCCCCTTCCATCAACCACCAGCGCGCCAGCTGATCTTCGTAGGGCTGATCTCGTAGGTGAGGAAGAAGGATAAAAATTGAAAAAAAGGGAGGAGGAGAAAAAAAGAGGGGGGGGGAAGGAGAAGAGACACCGTCCTTCACCCGTCTATCTCCTACTCCACCTTTCCTTCCTTTTGCTTCCGTCGCGTTGGCGGCGGGCTCCGGGCTGGAAGCAGGAGGGGAAGAAGAAGAAGAAGAAGAAGGGGGGAGGGGGGCAAGAAGGAAAGGGAGAAAAGAAAAAGGGGAAGCCTCCGCACCTCTTCCTCCGACACAGCTTCCTCCTACACCTCCTCCCCGGCGCCAGCCAGCCAAGCCTCCTACTTTTTCCGCGGGCCCGCTGAGGCACCAGGAAGGAGGAAAAAGGGGAAAAAAGAAAAGAGGGGGAAAATTGCCTCCATCTACCTCCTCATCCTCTCTACGTCTACCTTGCTGAAGATCTTGTTCGCCCTGGGTCTGGGAAAAGGGTGGTGAAAAGAAAGAGGGAGGAAAAGAAAAAGGAAGGGAGGACGCCAATCCCTAGATCTCCCTACCATCTTTCCCTTCTTCTGAGCGGTGGCCTCCTTCCAGCCCCCTTTCTTTCTCTTTACCGAGGCCGCTGGGCAAATAACGAGACGATCAAGGAAGTGAGGAAAAAAGAGGGAGGGAAGGGGGGGGGGAGAAAAAAAAAAAAAAAGGCCCGGCGCCACTATCCTTGCCTTTTTCCATTCCCTTTTCTTTACCGCCACGTCCAATCCCTGGCCTCCCAGTGGAGGCAAGCTCACACCACGGCCGCGCCAGAGCAAGGAAGGCGCAACAGATAGCGAAAAAAAAAGGGGGAGGGGGGGGGGGGAAAAAGGAGGGGAGGAAAGCCGTTTTTTTTATCTGGTCCTCCACCTTTATTCCATTTGCTTTTTGCCTTGGCGGTCACGCCCATGGCCTGGCCCACGGCCTCGTATCTTGGCCGCCGGCCGGTGGCGTCGGACTGGGCGTGGTGGCACAAACGAACGAAGGGAGGGGGGAAGGAAGGAAAGGAAAAGAGGAAAGGAACCAGCTGCCTCTTTACCCCAGAGCAGCACGGTGGGCTGGAAGGCGGACACCGCTCGACAAGAAAGGGAAAGATGGAGAAAGAAGAGAGGGGAGGGGGGAGGAGGGAAAGGGAAAGGGGAGTTTTCCTACAAGACTTTTCCCCCACCTTTGTCTCCCAGACCCATGGCGAACACTATCTCAGCCAGGTCGCCGGAGAGAGGGAGGATAGGCGATGGGGTAAAGGGGGGAAAGAAGGGGAGGAGAGGGGGAAAGGGGGGGGGAAAAAAGAAGGTGCTCATCTTTCCCGCTTCCCTTCTTCTTCTTTTGTCTTGCTGTCTCCCGTTGTCTTCTTTTTCGTAGGGCGCTGTGTCGGAGGGAAGAGGGGAGGAAGGAGGAAGGGGGGGGGGGGGGGGGGGGAAGAAGGGGAGAAGCGGTTGTCTTATTGCTTCTTTTCTGCTTCTCCGCAGGCCGCCCAGTCACGGCGCCCGCCGCCAACGAGAAGGAAGAAAAAGGAAAGAGAAAAAGGGGGGGGGGAGGAAAGGAAAGGGGAAGGTGGGCCCTATCATTATGAATTCCTAACTATATTGTTTTTGATCTCGCGTCTCAATTGATAAGGCTTCCGCACCATAAAGGAGAGAAGAATAAGAAAAGAAGAGGAAGGGGGGGGGGAGGAGGAGGAAAAAGGCGGTAAAGCTTCGGGTCTGCTTGATTCGCTCTGGGAGGCCTGGCATGCTGTCGTGCTAACCGATCCACTCGACCTGAACGGAAAAGGACCGGAGGGGAGGAAGGGGGGTGGGAGGGGAAAAAAGAGGGGGGGGGAGGGGGGGGGGGGAGGGTGTAGTCCTCCTTGCGCACTACTCCTTTCCTTCTTCCCCACTTTCTTTACTCCTACCGCTCCGCGGTCGCTTGGTTGTGGAGTGCGTCCCGGACAGAGAGGAGGAGAGGGAAAAGGGGGAGAAGGGGGGGAAAAACCCAAAGAAGAGAAAAATAAGCCCCCCTTTTCGTGCCCGTGCCGGGGTGGAGCTGGCCGCTTTGCGTTCGGCCGAATCACAGGACTAAGAACAAATGAAAAGGGAAGAAGGGGGAGGGAGGGAAGGGGGGAAGGAAAAGGAGGGGGAGCTACCTTTTTCTTTCGTCCTCTTTCTTCCACGTGATCCTCAACGGCGGACGACTACCGCCCCCCGGTGCGGGTGAAGAGCCCAAGGACTGAAAAAAGAAGAAAAGGAGGGGGTGGGAAAAGGGGGAGAAGGGGAAAAGAAGAAGAGGGTTTGTCCATCACATTTACTTTGTCCTCCCATCAATGTCATTCTCCAGGCAGCAAGTAGAAGAATGATGGAAGAGGAGGTGGGGGGGGGGTGGAAGGGGAAAAAAGGGGGGAGGGAAAGGGTCCGGCTTGTCCTTCTACCCCATCCGCTCTTCTACCCTTCTTTCTACTTCTTTCGTTTCCGTTCCACCTTCCTCCTTCGTCGACATGATCGGCGATTCCCCAGCAGGCTCATGGACTGGTACAAAGAAGGGAAGGGGGAAAAGGGGAAAAGGAAAGGAGGAAAACTTCGACTACATCAGAGAGGAGAAGGAGAAGGGAGGGAAAAAAGGAAAAAATCTTTCCTCGATGAGGCGTCGGCGCCAATCGCCGGCTAAACGAGGGGGAAAGGGGGAGAGGGGAAGGAAAAAAGAAGTGGCCCGCACCTTTCTGATCGCCCCTTTTTGCCACCCTCCCGCCGACGTCCTGACTGTTCGATCAGCTCTCACTCAGACAGAGGGAGGAGGGGGAAGGAAAAAGGGGGGCAGGGGGAAAAAAGGAAAAAAAAAAGGGAAGGAGAAAGGGCCCATTCCACACTTTACCCCTCTCCTTCTCTTTTCCCCGCCCGCCGCCCCTTTGCTGACAACGACACGAAGAGAAAAGAGAGAGAAAACCTCCTCCCCTCCCCCTCACTACCTTTCCTGTGCCGGTGCCGCTGGCAAGAGAAAAAAAGTGGGGGAGGGAAAGGAGGAAAAAGGGGGGGGGAGGGGGAAAAAAGGAAAAGAAGGGGTTTGCCTTCCCCTTTCCCCCTTTTCCTTTCCTACCTTTTTTCTCACCGTGCTCCTATCGAGAACGATTCGCTCTTCCTGACGTGATCAGGACTAGGGGAAGGAAGGGGAAAGGGAAAAAGGAGGGCCCCTCCTGTTGGCAACAACACGAGCCGCAGGGACAAATCTCTTCTCCTACCCCCCAAAAAGGGGCCGGCCGGAGGTGTTTCTCGACCTGGCCCTCTTGGCCGACCTGGCCTACGAGTCGTTCTCGGCCGATCGCTTCAGAGATGGGCTAGGATAAAGAGGGGGGTGAGGAGGAAGGAAAAAAAAAAAAAAGGGTGCTTTTTCTTCTTCAATTTTTTTCCTCCTTCCCCTGGCCGTCTTTCGCCGGGTTCCGGTAACCTGGCCGGCCGCCCTGGCAGGAGGAAAGTTAGAAGTGAAAAAAGGGGAGGGAAAGAAGGGAAAAAGAAGGGAAAGGAGAAAGGAGAAAAAAAGAGAAAAAAAAACGCTTCCGCCTCTTTTCCTGCTGGCCTCTGTTTTACCACTCCCTGCTCACCTGCGTGGGCCAGTACCCACTCGACGTGTCGGCAACTGGAAGCCTCCGCCCACCTCCTGGCCCCGGCCCTGCTGGCCCAGCACTGGACGGGGGCAATAAAACAAGGGAAGGAAAAAGGGAAAGGGGAGGAAGAAAAAAAAAAGGGGGGGGGGGGAAAGGAAAAAAAAAGGAAAAGAGAGAGATACTCCGTTGGGGTGAGACTTCATCTGCCTTTCCCGCCCTTTTTTTTATGACCCCGTCCCAGCTGCTTGCCGCGGCGGGGACCGGGAGGTGGAGGAGAGAAGGGGGGAGAAGAGAAGGGGGAGGGGGGGAAAGGGAAAGGGGAAGAAAAGGGAGAAAAAGACAGGACAGCGGCGGCGAGTCTGTTCGCGACTTAGTCGTTTTATTCTTTTAAGGGCCGGCCGGGGTCCGGTCGGGCCAAAGTGACTTAAAAAGGAGAAGGAAGGAGGAGGGGGGGAAAGAACCCCTATCCGAAGCCTTCCCTTTGCCCTGTCTTGCCCAACCGTGACGACGAAAAAAAAGGGGTTGACCTTTCAACACTTCTAGACGATTGCCACATAAGCATGAGGATAAGGAAGGGAAAGAAAGAAGAGGGGGAAAGGGAGTCCATCTTTCCAGTTCTATCCCTCCCTCCGCCTTCCCCTTTTTTGATGTCGAGATAAAGAGAATGAAGGAAAGAGGGAAGGGGGGGGGGGAAAATCTATTTTTCTTCTCCCCCTTCTTTGCAGGCCAGGAAGAGGAAAAGAAAGGGAAAAGGGGAAAAGGGGAATCCGGCTCTCTTTCTCTATCCTTATCACTGTGGCCCCAGTTCGGAAAGAAAAGGGGGAAGAAAAAAAAAGCTCATGTCTAATCACCTCACCCCGTCCATTTTCCTATCTTCCCCTGCCACCACTGGTAAGCTTCAGCTTCACCGGCACCGGCAACGGTAGTGGGGGGAGGGGAGGAAGGGGGGGGGAGAGAAAGGGGGGGGAGGGAAGGGGGAAAAAGGGAGGCGGTCGTTCCCATTATTTCCTTAATCTTTTCCTTTTTCCTTCCCTTAGCCTTGCATTCTTTTTCCGTGGTTGCCGGCCATCTTTTTCCTTCTACAGAATCGCGGACATGAGAGATGATAGAAAGAGGAAGGGAAAGGAAAGGGGCTTCTTTGTCCCCGTTTCTATCGCTCCTTTTCTTGCCATGTCCGCTTCCGAGCTCGCCTGTGGGAATGGAAAAGGGGAAAAAAGGGGAGGGGAAGAAAAGGAAGAAAAAAGGGTTGCATCTCACCTCTTTACCCTCAGCTCTAATAATCTATTTCTTCGAGTCGCGGATCTCCTGCTGCATTGTCCCTCCTCGTGGACAGCGGACCATGAGAAAGGGGGAAAGAAAGGAAGGTCATTTCGCCTATATTACGTTGACGGCCCGAAGCCCGTACACGGAAGGAAGGGTAGAAGGAAAAAGGGGGGGTATCCTTCCATCCTTACCCCTCCTCCGAACCTGTTGGGGGACGGAAAAAAAAAAAAAGGGAAGGCCCATCCTCTTCTACTTGCTGTCCTGGAGCATGCATTTCTGGGAGACAAAGAATGGGAGGGAAAGAGCAAGGGAGAATGGGGAAAGGGAAAAGTCTCCATTACCTCCTCCATCATTTTTCCACCCTTCTTTTTCGAGTGTGTAATGCCTTGTGTCTCTGGGAAAAAGCAAAGGGGGGGGGGGGGAGGGGGAGGGAGGGAAAGGAAGGGGGGAATACTTTTTCCTCCAGCTTCCTCCATCACCATTTCTCTCCACCTCCAGTCGCCTTCGTTCCCTTCCCCCTAACCCGTTGAGCGACAGGGTGAGGAGGAAGGGATAGGAGAAAGGAAAAAGAGAAAAAAGAAAAAAGGGAAGGAAAAAAAACTTCCCCACCACGTCTTCTTCCCCTTCTTCCGCAGATCCTCGATCTCGGCCGGGCCGCCCTCCACCACCAATCGACCGCTGATTTAGGAGTCACGCCGTGGGGAAGGAAGGAAAGAAAGGAGGGGAAAGAAAGGGGAGGAGAAAAAGAAACAACTCGTCCCCGATCTTTTCCATCACCATCCTCACATCCATTCCTCTTGCCCTGTCATGTCGAGGATCCGTACACGACGCAGCAGGCCTCCCAGATTCGCTCCACAGACACAAGATTTAAACAGCCCCGGAAAAAAGGAAGGGAAAGAAAAAAAAAAAGAAAAAAAGGAGGGCAGGAGTTCTTATCTCGTATTTTGCGCATCGCCTTATCAATTGAGACTTTCGAGATCCAACCCTCTATTGGGAAGGACGAAGGCTAGGGAAAAAAGGAAGAAAAGGGAAAAAAAAAAAGGAAAAACTTTTTCCTTCCCTTTTTCTTCCTTCGCTTGGCGGCGTGCGCCGTGCTGGCCGCCTTCGGTAGCGAAACCGAAGAATCAGAAAAAGGAGGGAAGAAAGGAAAGGGGGAAAGAAAAAAAAAAGCCTCCTCACCGCTTCCTCCCGACACAGCGGCCTCCGACACCGCCGCCCCTGTCGCATCAAGACCAAGACGCCGAACGGGGAAGCGGGAAAAGGAAGAAAAAGGAAGAAAAGAAAAAAGGGGGGACCTACTCCAATGGCCAGTCTGTCACCTTTCACCTCCCTCGACGCATCAATCCCGCTCGACGGTCGACCTGGGGAGAGAGGGTACGGAAAGGGGGAGGGGAAGAAGGGGGGGGGGGGGGGGGGAAAAGGAAAGGAAAAAGCCACCTACCCCCTATTCCTACTCCAATCTCTTCATATCGTCTTACCAGCGTGCCCTGTCTTCCTATCCTTTTTCCTCCTTCCAGCCCACCTTGGCTGATACGTACAGAGGAAAGATGGGACGAAAGAGAGAGAAGGGGAAAGGGAAGGAAAAAAAGGGGGGGAAGGGGATCATCCACTACCATTCCCTACGCCACTGCCCTTCTCCAATATCCTTTCCTTTTGACAGGCCTGGGCGTGACCGCCACGTCCACTCCCTGGCCTCCAGGTGGGGAAGCTAAAAAAAACGGACAGAGAAGGAAGAAAAGGGAAGGAGAAAATAGAGAAAAAAAAAGGGGGGGGGGGAGGGGGAGGAATTTCCTTGTTCTTCTTCTCTTTCCTTTTTTTAGCTTGGCCTCCACCCTGGGAGGCCATTTCGTTGCCGTTGCGGTCAAGCCAGGGCATGGCAAAAGGAAAAGGAGATGGGGAAGAAGGGCAGGGGGGAGGGGAAAGGGGGAAGGGGGGGGGAAAAAAGGAAAGGGGGTTTCCTCCATTTACGTTATCTTCTCTTTCTTCCCCACTTCCTCTGTACCGAGCAGCACGGTGGGCTGGAAGGCGGCCACCGGCTAGGAAGAAAGGGAAGAGGAAGAGAGGGGAGGGGGAGTAGGAAGAGAAGGGGGGGGGTGGCCTACATCTCTTTTTCCACCACCGTTTTCTCCTCATACCCAGTGGAACACGACTCAGCCAGGTCGCCGTCGAGCGTGAATGATGCGGTCCAGATGGAGGTAAAGGGGAACGGAGGAAAGGAGGGAGGAAGGGGGGAAAAGGGAAAAGGGGTGGCTTCATCGTTTCCCTCTTCCCCTTCTTCTGCTGTGGTCCTGTCTGGCGACGGGGTAGGCCAGGTGTAGAGGACAAGGTGTAGGAAGGGAAGGAGGGAGGGGAGGAAGGGGGGGAGATGTGTCTGAGTTCCTCGTTTTTCGAGGCTGCGTTTTCTTCTTCTC
>Ga0179591_1289808_pt1 | contig 15033 bp, 22 predicted proteins | sample CZOMad2_1_08_16f_FD_182891 | JGI IMG/M metagenome (GOLD analysis project Ga0179591, IMG submission 182891) | Vadose zone soil fungal communities from Angelo Coast Range Reserve, California, USA - CZOMad2_1_08_16fungal (PacBio error correction) | ecosystem: Environmental > Terrestrial > Soil >...
GGGGGAAAAATAAACTGCAGGAATAGGTGAAACAGGTGCCAGTTGACAGCACTGCAGAAGGGTGCAGTACCCCGGGACAGCTCACGGGGGGGAGCACAGGATCTACTCAGGGGACGGGGACGCTTTGTGGGGTGTGGTGGGCCACTGGAAATAAGCCAGGTGTAGTAGCGGCGGGGGTGGTGGTGAGGACGTGAAGAGTTTTTGTTATTACCCAGGGGATCGGGGGAACAAATCAAGTGCGTCACCTAGTGGTGTGCTGGCCGACTGGTTTGTTGGGGGTGGAGAAAAAAAAAGGGATACTGGGGCGGGGGGAACGGGGGAAAAACGGGCGGGGGGGGGGGGGGGGTCAAACCAAACTCTGGGGTGGCTCGGTAAAATTTATGGGGGGGCTTCAGGGGGAGGGAAAACCGGAAATACGGTACTAACCCCAAGAAATTTGGACGGGACCCCATCTAGATACGTAGATAGCCAAACTTAGGAAGGGGGGACGGTACACACGCCACCAGAGGGGGTCAAAAAAACCCGTAACAAGCGGACCCGCGAAAAGAAATTTTCTCTTGAAAGGCTTTGAACTTCGTAGACTCAAATTTGGTGCCCGCAAAAAAAAAAAAAATCGGGGGGAGGGGGGGGACGAGGAAGGGTGCTACCTTGCAACTGGCGCGAAGGGGGAAACCAATTGGGAGGTCAAAACGGGGGGAGAAGGGCGTTTTACGTTTTTAGGGAAAAATGGGTCAAACAAAAAAGGGACACAGCCGGTTGGGTTATCGATTGTCCGATCAGGTGTCCTGGACACTGCCACTAACGGTCTAGACTCAAAAGGGGGACAGGCCCAACCAAAATATGACGACACAAGAAGAGCCATCGAGAAAGGGTCGTTGCGGGGAGGAAGCAAAACTCCCAAAAAAATCGTAACTACGAATGAACAAAAAAGACCCATCCGTGGTAAGAAACGAACAGGGGGAAAAAGGGAAGGGGAAACGGGAACAAAAAAATGAAAACACGTGCAGACTTAACGAGGAACTCAGCAATGAACACCTGGCAGGAGACCAAATACCAGGACCTACGAAAGAACGGAAAAAAAGAAACGTAACTCACCCGACGGTCAAAAAAACGGGGGGGGGGAAGGGAACGACACCAAGGTCGGGAAAAGGTAGGTGTGGCTGAAATCCGCGTCGCTGGGCGGCCGTCAATTCCCGATCGAGCCCCCGGGAGACGTTCCCAGCGGGAAGAAACCATCCCTAAATTCGCTGGGTGGATGGACCGCCGATATGGTCCGAACGGGATCACATGAGAAAGACCAAAAAAAAGGGGGGAGCGGGGGACGGGTGGGCCCGTGACCGGTAATAAACAAAAAACCACGCGGCAGGGGGTTCCGTCAGGACCAAACACTATCCAGAAAAAACTACCTAACAGAAAAGTTGCCAAGAATTCCCTTTAAACGAATCTTGCCTGAGCTGGACGGGAAAAGGCTACAAGTAATCGAAAGACTGCGGAGAAAAAGGGGGGCGCGCACGCAGGCAATTTGTTCATCCTCCAGGTGGTTATGGGGGGGGGGAAGAAAAAAGGGGGTTCATTGACCCACCGAACACCCAGCGACGAAAGCTTCATAGACACCCCAGATCCCAGCCACGCTCAGGGTGGGGAAAGGAAAATCCGAGCCAACGAAGCAAGGGAATCGCCGGAGGTGTGTCCGTCAAACCCGTGTCGGACATGGGGGGGGCGGACTGTTTGGGGGGAAAAAGCAAATAAGTCTCGTGGGGGGAAGGCAAAGCCAAGCGAATCGAAAAAAAAGAAAGACAAAAAAACTCCGTTTGGGGGGTGCTAGGGGGGAAAAGAAAGATACGTCCCAAATGTAAAAAAACGGGGGAGACCGGGTTCCGGGGGAACCGGGGCAGCAGTGGGCTGGCGGGTTAGAATAAACCAGCAGTAGGGTCGGGGTGAGAAAATGGAAAAGAGATGCAAAAAGGGGGCCGAGAAAAAAAAGTGTCCAGGGACTATGGGGAATGTGGCTGTGGTGTCGTGTGGGGGATGTCACGGAGCCAGGCAAACTCGGAAAAAAAATGAACGAAAAAAAAACCATGCGGCCCACGCCTACGGCAGGAAAAAACCGGGTGCCGGCAAAGACGCCATCGCTCTTCAAAAACTCAAACCGTCAGGGAAGTCAAAGGATGAGAGGGACACCCTGGATGTGGGTACAGCGCCGAGGATTCTGACCGGGAAAATTGGGGGGTGGCCCAGCCCAGGAGAACCCCCGGAAAACCCCGGAAACGAGAGAAGAAAGGCGACGAAAGGGGTGTGTCAGCAAAAAAACGTTGCGGGTTGTTCAACAACAAGGGGAAATGAACGTTCCTCAAAAAGAGAAGGGCAACAAAGCGCAATCGGTTTTTTGTCGACAACACCATTTGGGAGTGACGAGAAGGCGCGGGCGGAGCAAAAAAAGGGCGCCCACAAAAAAATCCCTCTGACGATGGGAAAATGCTGCGAGGGTGGTGGCTGCAGTTGTCCTGAACAGCCACGCCAAGCTGACGGAACGGGGAAAGAGGGGGAAAACTTGAAGCTGGGTTAGTTGGGGGGGGAAAGTGAAACCGAACGGCGGGGGAACTCTAAAAAACACCGAAGGAGGGAGGGGAAAAGAAAAGGAAGGGGAGTGCGGAAAAGGTTTGGCCCGGGGGTTTTTTTTTTCAGGAGGGGGGGACCGAAATGCAGGGAAGCTCAGTGGTGGGGGACAGACTAGCCACAGCGTCGAGACGGGACAAGGTGTAGCAAAGAAAAAACAAAGCGCAGCAAATTCCAGGTGTTGTGGGGGGAGACACCCGCCAACCCAATCCGCGCCGAGCGAATAGGGTGGCTCGAAAACACAACACAGGCCAAACTCAAACCCGCGGGGACTACTTTCATGGACTGGTTAGCAACGCACTGCTACTTTGAAATATTGGTTCCTAAAAAAAAGGTAGTCCGGACTTAAAGAGTCACTCTCAGGGGGGTGGTTCGATGGCTTTCCAGGAAAAATCCCAAAACCTAAGATCTAGCCTTGCAGCAACAAAAAGAAAAAGGAGAAAATTTTAGGAAAAAAAAACAAGTTGATCGCTGTTCAAATTCGCTTTGGTAGTAACAGGAGCCAGGGCAGGGGAGTGGGGGGAACTGAGGGGGTGTGCCGGGGGTACGTATGTGGGGGTTGCCGTCTCCGAAGGGGGGAAGGAAACCAATCAACCCAAAAACAAAAAAAAAAAAAATCGTCCAACCGAGAAAAGCCGCTTGGGGGGCCGCGTAAAAGACATTCAACAAAATCTGACGAAACCGCGGAAGCGAAGCAAAACCGGGGAGGGGGGATCCTATTCCCAGTCCCATAAGCACACCCATCGACGACGTGGTGCAAAGGGGGAGAAAAGATACTAAACATCGGGTCCACCCACAGATAAAAAAATGACATGTGGGTAACTCAACCCGCCGAGGAAATGAAAATGTCAAGTTGGCTGAGGGATTGGTTAGCCACCTCCAGCGCGGGGGGGTAATGGGACGTAAGAAAGAGTCGGAGAGGTTGGCGGACTGAACAATGTCAGCGGACTTACAAAGGCGTGAGGCCATGAAGCCTGGGGGGGGGGGGACGAAAGACGGGGTTACATCAGAGCCAGCGCTGGTGTCTCAACTAGAAGACGGAAGGGGGAAACGAAGGTCCCACGTGAGGTTAAAAATGTGTACCGACAACCTCAGTACGTCCATGAAAAAGGTGGGGGGAGCGGGGTGTGTAGGGGCAACGGTGGGGACTGTGGCACCATCGGCCTCACAAACTGGGAGCGATCGGGTCGCGATAGCGGGGCGCCAAAAACAACCAAGGGAAAGTTCGGCAATCAGGGGCGAGGAAAAAAGGTCCGTGGGGTAAAGACAAGACCCACACCGCCCGAAAAAAGAAAGGGGGGGGGGGGCCTGCCGCAAAAATTCGAAAAAGGGGGCAGGGGGCCAAGGCAATTGTGGACACCGTAAGGGGGAGCAGCCGAAACGGGAAAGCTCCTTGGGAAGTGCTATTATCGTCCCTAACGTGGGAGGGGGCGCACTGGAAAAAGGGGCGCGCGGTTCCACAAAACGGCACTTCTGGTGAACCGCTTCAAAAAGTAAGCAACGAAAGAACAGGGAAAATAGAAAAAGAGTGGCTCGGCTGGGGAGGGGGGGGAGGTGTGGTGAAATAATGGTCAATGGGGAGATGCAAAAATCGTTGTGATTGGAACAACAAATAAGGAGAGGAGAGAACAACCGGCGGGGGTGGGTAAAAAAAAAAACGTAGGGGTGAAACCTTGAATTCATCAAAACGCGAACAAGCTAACGGAACCGCCCTCGGTTTCAACTGCAAGAACAAGTCAGGGAAAAGGAATAGCAACGCTTCTAAAGTCCTTAAGGAGGGGGGCACAATGTGGCTCAAAAAAAATGACTCGGTCCAAACGGGATGAACTCGAGAGCGGGGAAAAAAAAGTCGCCTGGCTCTTTCTGGGGGCACATTATCGGGGGGGACGACGACGTGGGGGGAGATCCGGAAGGCTCAGATCGCATATGTTGGGCGGGGGGTGGGGGACGATACCGGCAAAAAACCGTACGTAAACACCGAAAAACAAAAGTGTCTAGTGCACAAATCGGGGGTGGGGACAGGGGGGACAGCGCGTTTTGTCCAACCCTAAATGTGGTGGGGGGGTGAGTGAAAAAAAAAACTTCAAAAAACACAGAAAACTGCTTGGGCCAGGCCGAAAAATAGGGAATGACCCGAGGATGGCATTAGGCAAGCGAACGCGGCGTTGGGGGACCCACCAGATCTTCGGCGTGACAACTGGAAAAAAAGCAAGCGAACAAATGCAAAGGTGGCCGTGGTGGCACCACCCTCCGGTTTGGGAATGCCTGGGGTGAAACTAGGAACCCCCTCGCGTCCACACACGACGTTGGGGGGGGGACTGACACTATGGGCGAATGAAGGGGGGTTGTAGGGACAATAAAAAAACGAGTCCTTGTGCTCAGGGGCCAGCACGGGGAGGGGGGGACAAGTGGGGCATGACTCAAAGGATTATGGACAAAAAGTTTGGGTTCCGCAAAATATGTCTGTCGGGAAAAACCCGAAAAACGGTCAACGAGACCGCAAGGACCGGTGGGAAATTCGAAACCTTGGGGAAGGTGAGACTTTGGACGAGAGCTTGCCCGAGCCAGGGGGCTGAGAAAAGAAAGTACGAAGATGAAATAAGGGGACCAAACGGTGGGCAGGATGGAGGGGACATGTTCAAACGACGTCAAACAACTAAAGAAGACAAAGGATAGTCTCGACCTGATTGCAAAGACCATCTGGGGTTTCCGAACAAGGTTCCAATTAGAAAGAACGGGAGGGACAAGGTAAAAGGAGGGGGGCCAGGAGAAACAAGCACTGGGTTTTCCCCCGACTGTCGGGCCACTCTAATTTTCCAAAAATCGGGGGACCAAAGGGTGGAACCAAATTCCGCAGGGGGGGCATGGGAACTCAGATTTAGGGCCCGAGCCCACAAGCATCAACTACGATATACCGGAGGTAGAGGGAAAAGTAGGGTCACAGACACGCAAAAGAAGGGTTGGGGGGGGGGTAAACAGGTGATGAAGAAATTGGGTCCTTCGGCAAACCAAAAGCACAAAAAACTAAGCCACAGGAGGGGGGGAACGTCGAAGATGTCCAGAACGAGGATCGTGGTGGAGCATGAAATTGGGTAGGCTCCTCGCAAAGGGATAGGTAAAATCTTCAGGTGGGGGGGGTTATACCCTCTGACTCTCTTAGGAAATTACCGCACTGTGTTCACCAAGGGAAAACCAGGCGAAGGACAGGTTGAAAAAAACCTCCACGACCCCCCAGCAAAAACAAAAACGCTTTGGATCTCAAGAACACAAAAGAATCGACCGGGAGGACCATTGGGTACGAGTCAGACCGCTATTGGTTACGGACCGGGGGGAAAGAGAATCAGGGTGTTACGCAAGAGAGGATTCCTGGCATGAAAAAAAAAAGGTTCAAGTCCACAACAGGACAGTTTGGTCATAAGCTGGGGAAGTTCAGGTCACCATCAGGATCTGGGAAGGAAAAGAAAACACGCGTACCGGCGGGATCCATAACAAACTCATGAAACTCAAGGTCGGGGGGAAAAATGGAGGGAGGTGTCGAAGCTGGTGCCGTTGAGGGGGGGGAGTGCGTCGTCGAAAGAAAGGCGGCAAGCCAGAGAACTTCCTTTGGCTAAGTAAAGGGGACCATGGGGACGGCGTCGGATCGAAAAAAAAAGCAGTCCAACAAGATGCGAAATTGAAAAGGAAAGACCGTTGTGTCATTAAAACTTTGTCGGGACGCGTAGGGGAGAGGTGAGGAGTGGTCCACAAGGCGGGGGGGCGGCACACAGAAAGGAGAAAAAAGGGGGCTAACTATATCATCAAAATCTAAGTTGCCACCGGAGGCCCGGGGTGGAAACCACACAAAAAACACAGAAAGAGAAAGGGGGCAGCAATTCGGGTTTACACTCGCGGTCCCTTGCGAGAAACACACGGCAAAAAGGGCAGGTGGGAAGGGGGGGAAACACCAAAAGCGAGCTAACGCAGACTGACTAGCCTGGAAGTAGACAGGACAATCGATCAAGCCCAGGGGAAAAAAAACAGGGTGGGGGGGAAAAAGGGACGAGTATGCATCGATAAGGGCAGAAGTATCACTTAGGTTCACCGGGGAAGGGGGGTACCTGCCGAGTCAAGAGATCATGTCATGTGGGAAGGAGACCGCACCCTCGCAATTCAGAGAAAAGTAGTCAACACCAGAAGACGGGCGGGGGAGTCGCCGAAAGGGGCCGCAAGACAGTGGCCAAAGGGGTACACTGTCGGAAACCGTGTCAGAAAATGTGTCGGACGACTTCGGGCAGCAACGCAGGATGAGAGGAAAATGTTCGAAAGGGGAAACTGGGCGGGAGAAACTAAAACACGGACGGAATACAAGACTAATGAAGGGGGGGTTTTGGGAGTGCCCCGCGGAAAAAGGCGGCCGACGGGACGGTGAACAAGGGGGGAGAGCTGAGAAAAAAAAAAGGGGGGGGGAGAGGAAAAAAAAGAAATCGGGTCTGGGGGGGGGAACCCGGTAAACTCGCTCTGAAAAGTTCAAAGTGGTGGGGCGACCACAAGGAAAAAAAAAACCTCGGAGAAAGGGAGGGAAGGACCGGCGGGTGGAACCTAAGGTATTGTCTTGCAGAATACAGCAAAGGCGGGCAGTGGGTATGACAGAAAAGGGAAAGGGTCGCCCGAAAAAAGGACTTTGACATTCACCCTGAGGAAAAAGAAACCCGTAACATAGGAGGCAAAGGGGAAGGAAGAAAGGGGAGCCGGTGTGGGAAAAAACCATCATCGGGAAAAAAGACACGCGTGCTAAGAACATAAACTCGAAGCCACTTTGGAAAGAGGAAGGGGACAAGCTCGGACAGCAAAGGTTTGCACGGCAGGGCCTAACATCTGATGCTTCGAAAGTTAAAAATCGGGGGGGAAGGGGGAGGAAAAAAAAAATCGAATGATGTCAAAAGCCGGCTAAAATGAAGTCCGAGTAGAGGTCATCGCGGTGGGGGGTTCCCACTGGTAACCAAAAAGAGCTTTTGAAACACTACCCATTGTGGCATAAGAAGAACGATCTTGGGGGCAAACTGCGTAAGATCTCACAGAGGGGGGGGGGGGGGTGTGGTGGACAAACCAGGTCACTCCCGGGGGAATAAGACCATTTGAAAGGAAGAGAAGGGGGGCGACAACGCTTGAAATCATCATGAGCAGGGGAATGGGGCGGAAACTCGTACAAACATCGAAAGGAGGACGCGAAAGAAAAAATGGCCGTGCCAAAAACACGTTCCAACGTCAAAAGTATTGATCGAATCAAAAAATGGTGATGAAGGGAAGAAAAAAAAACGGGACAGAAAAGGGGGGACAGTGACAGGACCCAAAAGCGGGACCGACTGCGCTGATAACGCTGTGGTCGTGAAGAAGGGAAGAAAATCATAAAAAAAATCGAAAACGTCACAAGGTCTACCAAACACAGGGGGGAAATAAACGTCAAAAAAAAAAAAAAAAGAACACAAGTAGTAAAAGAGGGAGAGGGTTTTCTAGTGGGGATGGGTCATTCTTGTAGTACACGTAAGAGGGTCTTGGACTTCATATAAGAACCAGAACGTGCATCGTATGGGGGGAGGAACCATCTGGGGATTTCTAAAAAAGGAAAACAGGGGCATGCCCCTGCCCATCAAGCTTAGGACTCACAAAAAGAGGGAACGCGTTCAACAAACTGGGGGCTCTTGTCTCTCTACCACATGTGGAGAGGGAGATCTTTGGGTGGGGGGGACTAAACAGAAGGTAAAAAAACCGTAACGGGATCGGGTCGAATTGTCCCTGAGGGAGGAGGGTTCGAAATTGGTGAACACAACAGGTCTTGCATGTCAGAACGCGTCGACAGGCTAGTGTATACCAATCTACTATCAGAGGCTTCCCATATGACGTTTTCCTGTAAAGGAAAAAGTATCAAAAAAAAAAGACCTCAGTTCCACCTAGGGTCACTAGAAAAAGATCCCCAAAAGTCGGAAAGGTGGGGGAAAATCATCTTGCTTGGGAAGTTGTCAGACCAACCAAAGCACGACGAAGAAAACAAAAAAAGGGATGGGCTTTTCTTGTAGCACAACAAAAAGCCCTGCAAGTAGAGCGGGGGGGTCACGGGCAGGTCTCGTAAGGAATGGCGTGGGGGTTGTTGTCTCGGTCCAAAAACGGGATGGGGAAAGCACAAGGAGAAAGGGGGTGAACATAGTAAAAAAAAAAAAAATGGCAAGAGTCGAATGCGGGGGGGAAAAAAACTGACTCGCCCCGAAGTGGCAAACGTTGGGCACACCAACGGGGGGGGAAGCATTATCAGAAAAAGTCAACTTTGGGGGGCACGCTCTGGCAGGTGTTGGCCCATCTGGGAAAAGAATGTTCAGGGGGGGGAAGCATGGAAGAGCAGATTCAGTGGAGGGATAGTGTGACGGGTCAATTCAAAAATGGAAAATCGCCCCTTCCCCCAAACATGGGGAAGAGCAAGGAGTTGGAACGGGGGGAAAGTATCAAAGGTTTACATCACAGCAGTGATAACAACTCGAACCCAGATCATGAAATGCTCCTAATAAAGCGCCAATGGCGGACCCCGAAACAAGTGCTTGGCAGACTCTTAGTGGGAAAAGTTACACAGTTTGTTTGCCAACAAAAAGCTGCAGAAAAACAATGGGGGGGACAAAACCGTTCCCTACGTGCATGCCCCTCCCGCCGAGAAAAATAAAAGCAGAAACCGGCCAGCCGGGGAGGCACCAAAAACATCAGGCGATACTTTCCGTTTTACAACTCAGACGGCAAAGACCAGACTAGATGGGGATTTGGTTCTGGTGTTTCGTCAAAGAGTTTTAAAAAAATTGGTGGGGAGACTCATGATGGGATGTCGGGGAAAGGTGTCATCACGAAGACTATGGAAAAAGAGGGGGGTGCAAAGAGGGGGAAGAATTGCCCCTCCCATCAAAGCATGGAGTTGTATCCAATCCTGGGGGGGGGAGGACAGCGGCCGGAACCCAAACCTACCTGGGGGTCACACATGTACCAAGTTGTCTGGTCGGGGTTTGGAAAAAAACAGAGCAAAAGGCATGAGTTTTACCAAACGGTTCGGTAAAGATAACTCGCCACTACGAACCTTGGGTCAAGGGGACTGGGGAGACCATGTCACCGCCCAAACCTTCGCGAAAGGAGGGGAAGGTAAAAACTCTTAGGCCGGACCAAAAGGGAAGATGCGTCACCTACTGCTCGCATAACGGGGTATGACGCCCAAGCCAGTGAGAGGGAAGCAGGTGTAAAAAAAATGAGCAAAGTGTTTGGGTGCCCTCCGCGGGGAGGAAGAAACCTGCGAAAGAGGATAAGGCAGCAAGAAAGGGGGGGAGGGGGGAAGATTATAACCCTTGAAGCAAAAAATGCGGTTGGAAGAGGTGATATTTCCGTCACACACAAAACAGAAAGGGGGTTGGTTTGGATCGAGGGGGGCAGGAAATTAAAGGGGAAGGGGGACACTCCAAAAGTGCACTATCCCATGGGCAACAAAAATGAAAAAACAAAAAACGCACCGGTATCTCCCAGACCGCACAATCGGGTCGATGCAGTGCTTTTCCGGAAGAGGCAGCCCCGACGGGGAAAAAAAAAGCGCCATCACCCCCGGGGAAGAATTTGAAGTAGGGGAGCACTGCAAGGACGCCACACGGCAGATCAGATTAGGGAACCCCACCACAATACAAGAAAGGAAAAACCGGGTAGAGGGGAGTAAAAGCCCAGAATTGGAAAACCGGGGAACAGACAAACAGTCTAATGTATGGCTTCCTCCGCGGTCTTAAACGGAGGCGGGAAGGAAAGCACTCCTCACTTGCCAAGTAAACCCAAAAGAGGGGCCATTTCGGACGTTATGTGAAGGGGAAGAAAGTCCACCTTGGGGGGTCCCGCAGGAAAGAAGGCGCAATTACAAGAGTCGGTTTCCTAAGCCACACCAAAATTGGGGGATTCTAATTTGCCTAGTAGACCGAAAACAACAAGTAAACAACGCGCCGGTGGGGGCAGGAAACAGTAAACCCTATAGTGGAAAAATCTCGGAAAAAAAAAAAAGACCTAACAGGCAAATGGGGTCATGAGGGTAAAAAATGAGAAGGAGACTTTCACTCACTTGCTCATTCCAAACAAACGCGAGGTTTCCTCAATTCGGGTCTAAACCCTAAAAGGTACTATGATCGACCACGCCTTCCAACATTTGGGAAAGGTTCCCATGCGGGAGGGTCTCTTGGAACGTTGTTTCGTCCGGGATATGATGCTGTGATGGAGTCGCTTGGGCCGCCCAAACCCAGAGACTCTGTCCATTACCAGAGACCGAACAACGAAGTGCGGGTGGGCTTAAAAAAAGGGACTGTCAAAACCGGTGGGTTCATCTCATAAATCCTCCAACAAGAGTGGATGGAAGGGTCTCCTGTGGGGGGGGCACAGCTCTTCTATGTGGGAAGGGACACGAGGGAACCCCAAAGAAGCAGCGATCAAAATGGACCAGAGTTCTGTCGTTGGTCCTCCTGAGTAAAAACTCTCAAAGACCTGTGTCCGGAAAGAGAAAGATTGGCGGCTTCGAGGAGATGGCCGAGGGGCAGCCCACGTCAATGTTGTTGCACGGGTAAAAGGGGGTCGATTGTGGGAAAAGTTAGAACATAGGGTGCAGACGAAAAACCAAAAAACTAAAGGCAGAACACCTCGGGGAAACTCGGATCTTCCCGCAAACAAAAAAAAGGTTGCAGAACTAGAAAAAAAAGAGAGAATCAGGGTGAACTGAAAAAGAAGATACAAAACTGAAGGTTTCGGGCCCATCGTGGTACTGTTTGTCGCCTCCGTGGGGGTCTGGGGTGTTGATTTGGTGGGGGATTGCAGAGAGAGGATCCTGAATTACCCTGATGTGTGTGGGGAAGGCATGATGGGTGAAACAGCACGCTAAGCCACCAACTCAAATCCCACGGGAGGAAAATAGGACAGAAAGGGCGCAACGTGGTGTTGGTCCAAAAGTTTTCTTTTTAACAACTCAAACAATCAGTTCGGAACATTTGGGGGGGACGGTCTCACGATGGACGTCCAAACCGAACGGGGGGGGTGGCCGGGTGTTGTGGCACAGTGAGTGACGAGCCCAGGGGAGAAAAAGAAAAAGTGCTTCTCACGTTTCAAAGCACCAAACAAACATCAATACTGGGCGCAAGATGGATGCTGTCGGACAAGGGGGGTTACGTCTGGGAAGAATATTACGACAACTCGCAAGGGGACGGACACTGGCAGAATGGGCCCCAAAAAGAGGGGGGAACGGGGTGGGGGTGGGGAGAAAAGGAATGCATCACCATGCGGTACTCTCTCGAACTCACAAAAAAAACCCCCCCCCAATCTTCGGGGAGTGGGGAACCCCGTCAGCTCGGGGGGCCGGTAACCCGGCGGGCACAAAGAAAAAGATAAATCCCTTGTTTTTTACTCCGAACGGGGGGGACCGCCAAGTCCGGGGCGGGAGTGCAAAAACCGCGTCGCATACATATTCAACACAAAGGGAAGGGCAAAGAATCGGCATAGGGTTTTTGGTTGTTCGAAATCCAGAAAAAGAACGCAGCACGGGGTAAAAAAAATCCAAGGGAATGCCCTTGGATCTGTCCTAACAAACCCCGGACGGAACACAAAACCTCGCGACGCAAAACGTGTTTCAAAAACGATCGGCGTTGGAGAGCAACAGCGGGGTCACGGTGGTGGGCAGACACGGCGGAGGGGGTGAGGTTGTAGCGGCGGGGGGGGGCGCGGGGGGGCAAAGACCGAAAGGGTAACGCCCGATGTCATTGCAGCGGGTTGTTTCAGCGGAGGGGTGAAACGGGGGGGTTGAACGGCGAGGGGGTTTTCGAACTGGTCTGTGTTTGGAGAAGGGTGGTGTTAGGGTCCACTACGAAGCGTAAATGTGGATGAGTGTGGGGTATGCCGTCCTTACCTGGTACTGGCCCCCAGAAAGGAGGGGGATATGGTATAATGCTGCGGGTAATGAAGGGGCGTATGGTGGGTGGTTTGTGGGTGGGAACTCCCAATGATTCCATCCATGGCTGTGAAGCTAAACGGGGAAGGCTAGGCAGCCTCGGTGCGGGAAACAGATGGTGCGGCAGCGATGGAAGCGGCAGGTTGGGGCACGAAGTAGCTTCGGTCACGGGAAGCACCCCGAACGAAACGAAGAGGGGGGAAGAAAAGGTGGGCGGGGCAAAGTGCAGGTTTGGTGTATCGGTCGAGTGGGCAAGAAGGTAAAAAAATCAAAATAGATTCACAACGAATAAAGACCCGAGTTCCACAGGGTCCGACAAAAAAAAAAAAACAATGCATCGACGACCAAACACAAACCGCCTAAGAGCGGTAACGATCAGCTGGCGTAAAGATAAAAAAAGAATGAGAGATCGCTTGGCGACTGCAAAAAAGGGAAGGAACGAGAAAAACTAGTTTCAAAAAAAGCAAAAACCACAGACAGGAAAAAGTGGGGTGGCCCCGGGGCAGGGAAACATGGCATTCAGAGGGAAGCTGGGGCAGCCACAAAACCGGAAAATCGCGGGGGGGGGGGGGGATTATTCGGTCATTAAAGGTACAGCCGATGGGGGGGGGGGATGGGCAACAGTGAAAAAATCAGAGGGTTGGAATTGCCACGGAGGGGGAGACGATGTGTCTGGGGTGAGACGTTAAGCATCCAAGATCAGTTTGGTTCAGATGAGCTATCGCTTAAAATGGGGGTCCGCATGGGCAAATGGGTACTGAGAGCGGTTGACCCACTAGGGAGTTACGGGCAGAAACAAAGCAAAACCTTGTGTAACTAGGGGGGGTGGTCGGAACGGTGGGCAAGTGGGCAAAAGAGGGCATCACTGGCGTTGGAGACTCAATCGGACGCCCACAAGAGTCCAGAGGGGGGGGGGAAAGAACGGGGGAACTGCCTCTGATAGGTGACTGTGGGGAAAGGATACGGGGTTGTGCCTCTGAGAAGGAAAAAGAAAAACGAAAAACTGGAACGAGGTAGTGCCGCAAGACCTAATACATGGGGAGTGGTCCCCTCAAGGGGGGGGGGGGGGGAAAACATGGATTCTGCGAATGTCGCTCGGGGGAAAAATATTTCAGGTTGCGGGAATGGGGAAAGGAGGGCGGCGCCGCGAAAAGGCGCGACTGTCGGCGGAACGTAGTGGGGGGGGAGCGTGGCTACCACCGTATGAATCAGAAAATCACTAGAGGGGGGGGAAGACGGGAGTGGTAAGATTGGTGGGCGTGTGGGGGGGGGGCAAGGGACATTGAAAAAAGGCATACGTTTCCAAAAAAGTATTGATGTCCTCAAAAAAAAAAGAAAAGTGAGCGAAGCGAGAACAAAAAAAACAAAAAGGGCGGGTGGGGGTCGTACGGGGAAAATACGAAATTCCATAAAAAAAAACAAAAATGGACGCCAGACGCGCACGAAATTGGGACTCTGGCTCCGAGGGGAAATTAAGTTCCGCTAGAAGGGGAGGTCCCCGAAAGTAGTGGAAAATGTTCTCAAGTACCTACGGATGTAAAAACCCGGCTCCACTCGAAAGGGAGGACAGTGCGACAATCTTTGGAAAGTACATGAAAATGGGGAAGACCGCAGCGAGTAAGAAGTGACTCGAGGCGCGCAAGGGTGGGTCTATTGGGGACCGAAAATTCCTTCACGCTACCAAAGGCAAACGTGGGGGGAAGAAATATCCATCGGACGACAACCAACTTGGGTGGAAAAACAGAAAATGGGAATTTGTGGGGCGCCAATCTCACAAACAAAGAACACTGCAAGAACTTAAGAAAGAAAAAGAACGTCCAACAGCCGTCGAAGGGGGGGGCAAATCGTCCGAAGGACATCGTTCTTTGGTTGCCAACTAAGTCTGGCGAGGACAAGAGAAAGCCAGCAGCAGAAAACTGTTCCATCTGGACCCTTAAAACCAAGAAAAAAAAAAGAGAGGGGGTCAATGACCCGAGGGGGGGAGGCAGTGTACAACGCCAAGGGAGCTAAAGGGGGTGGGCCTCGAACTGGGTTCCAAAAGGCTTTTAGGTAGGCTGGACGGGGGGGCCGGGAAAGAGACAAAGGAACGTCGTGCCGGGCGTGTAAAGGGTGGAAGCGCCATACAGGGCGGAAAAAATTTTGGGTCCCAAGATCGTTTCAAAGACCCACGGGCCGGGTAATAGAGAGGGGGAGGAGGGAAAGGGAAAAAATAGCCTGTCGCCGTGGCAGCAGAAGGGAAAAAAACTAGCCAAAAACGGGGGCACTACACCTCAAAAAGAAAAAAAAAAGATCGACTCCCCAAGGGGGGGGGTAGCGCCTGATCGGGGCAAAAAGAAGGTAAACAAACGGGACGACTGAAAGACGGAGAGATGGATTGCAGAAAGAAAAGTTTCCCGATGGGGGGGGGGGGCACCCTAAGGGGGAGGGAAACAGGGTGGAAGTCGGTATAGCAA
>Ga0179591_1302051_pt1 | contig 15033 bp, 20 predicted proteins | sample CZOMad2_1_08_16f_FD_182891 | JGI IMG/M metagenome (GOLD analysis project Ga0179591, IMG submission 182891) | Vadose zone soil fungal communities from Angelo Coast Range Reserve, California, USA - CZOMad2_1_08_16fungal (PacBio error correction) | ecosystem: Environmental > Terrestrial > Soil >...
TGGAAAAGGGAGGACTTAGTAACATCTCAGGCCTGGCGAACCCGGCCAGCCGGGCCGAGGCCAGACGGGGTCCAGACAAAACTAACGAACCGACGTGGAGAGAAAAGGTCCCGCCCAGGGGACCTGGGCGTAGGCAATTTTCAAAAGTTCAAACACTTTGGAAAAAACGACGAGAAAGGGCATCACTACGACACAGCCTGGGCGGTAACCCGGGGGTAGAGGGAAGGAAGAAACGCCTAGAGCCCCCTGTTAAAGAAGAAAGAGCACATCAAGGCACCGTCGGTTGACAAATGGGAAAGAAACCAACGTCGAAGCCCGGTATTAAAAACACAGGAACCTACCCGTTCAAAAAACCACCACACAAAAATCCGCAAAAGGATACGCTCTTGTTTCGGGGGGGGGGTGGGGGAAAGGGGGGGAATGGCAGAATAGCCGCACGGGACCATGCACGCGGGCCGGGAATTGACCGTCCAAACAGTTCTCCAGGACCTACGAGCTTTAGTACCGGGGACGGGGACCTGAAATCATCCCGGGAGGGACTAAACACCTTTTTCTGGGGGGAAAAGGGGTCAAAAACGGTGTCTGTTTAAGAAACAAGGAAAAGACCCGGGGAACTTGAATATGCCAACCTGTCCGCGGACTCCGGCACGGTGCGGCTCCTTCCAAAAGACACATGGATCAGAGCGAAAGGAAGGGGGGGGTCCAGCGTTCTTGACTTGCAAGAAGAAATGGCTCTGTATCGACCATGGTCCGGAGGGAAAAAAGATTTCGGAATAAATGTCCTAGGGGAGTGGACTATTGCGAGCGCTGAAAAGATGGGGGAATGGGCAAAGAAAAGATAACGTCCAAGGGTTGGGGGGGGGACCAAATAGAAACTCTACAAGGGCTAGCATGGCAAAGACGAAGAGGTCAAAAACAGAGAAATGAAGGGCCGAAAGTCCGGTAAGATGCTTAAGAGAGAAAAGAAAAAAAAAAAAAGTCAGTGGTTTTCCGTCAAGGGGGGAAAAGTCACTCCATCCGGATGGAAAAATAACACGGGGAAAATGAACTTGGGGGGGGAAAAAAAATGGAATGAAAGAAAGGGAACGAAAAGTGGCCAGACACTAAGCACGAATTCTCTTGGGGAGGAAAAGGCGAGGGCAAGCAGGTTTTGCCAATCCGGTAAGAATAACTTAAAAAAGGTGGGACGCGCGGCAAAACTTAACTTAAAAAAACCACGCTGTAAAAAAAAAAGACCGAATGGAAGAAAAAAACAGGTGACCTAAAACAGAATAGAATTCCAAAGGGGAAAGAAGGGAGGGGGGGCAGAAAAGCCGGACTGCAGGCACCTCAAAACAACCACGAGGGCGAAGCCCAAACAGGAGTTGTGGGAAACTGTTACCGAGGTGTGAAGGGAAAAAAAAATCGACAAAAAGGCGAAGCGGTACAAAGAACTTGAGAGTCGCCTTCACACCAGGAGAGCCTGGCCACAAACCCGGCCTCATTTCTAAAAAAAGAAAAAATGTGGCAACCAGAAAGGGGGTGAAGGCACACGTCGCAAGAGTCAAATGATCAAGAAGAAACTAAAGGGGGGCACAGGGTGCTAGATGCCGGGGGCTAGGGTTCACCGCCCTCGCGGCGTTTCGAGGTGGAAAACCAGCGAGCACAATTTTTTGGGGTTGCCACTAAGGGAAGGGGGAAAAGGCAGGGCACCGACTATAGGCAAGAAAAAGAAGTACGCAAGAAAAAGTGGGGAAAGGAATCCCGGTCAAAGAGGAACCATGCCCCCTGGGATCAGGGAAAAAAAACCGATTCCGAGGACAGACAGAAAGAGCCAAAGGACGGCCCCTCACGCTCCGAAGGGACAACAAAAAAAAAAAGCAAAAAGAGGAGAATGAAGGGACTGACCACCCATGCCAGGGAGGCAACGCTGGTTCAGTGTCCTGATCTGTCAGGCTGCAACATAATCTCAACCAACACACACCCACACCAGACATTGCGTCAATTCCACAAAACAAAAGCCACCCGGCGTGATAAGGCAACCCTGCGCCAGTGGCGTCGCGGGGCTGACTAAATACGAGACCGCAAAGCGTCGAAATTTCGAAGACCAAGAGTAGGTTGGGTAGACGTGACGTCCGGACCTCATTCCTCGGGCTACAGTGAAAACCAGGAAAAAAAGAACAACAGGGCATGGTCCCAAATCGACATGGGTTTAGGGGGGACGACCTCAAAGGGGGTCATGAAAAAAGAAGGGCGCAGCGCGACTGCGAACAAACCGCCACCGAGGGGCACGAGCTTTCACAGACAGGAACAAGAGCCCGGGAGAGGGAAGTCAAAGGGAAATCCAGACACGCACCAGGAAGGTCGGCAAGAGGGACGCACCGGGGCCGGGAGGGGGGAAGAAAGGAGGGGGAAACTACAAAGGGTTTAAGGGAGACAGGGACTAAAGAGAACCGGGCGGGCAACAAACAACCCCGTTGAACGTTTGGAAAAAGCGAGGCGACATCCGGACGGAGAGTGGGGTGGGGTCCTGTTTCAAAGGCACCGAAAAAGGGAAAAAAAAAAACTCCGACGGGGGGCGGAAAAGAGGTGGAGGTGATTCGAGGGGAGTGGCATAAAAACGGTGTCCTGCAACTGGAAGCAAGCGGAAAGTGTCCCAAAAAAAAGAGGGGGGGGGCAAACAAGAGCTCGTTGCAGTTGGTTGGGGGCCAGGAATTGCTGGAAAGTCTCAGGGGCCGGGGGGGAAAAACACGGGTGGGAACAAAGGAGCCGTTCAGGCGCAGGCACCACGGGTCGACGTGGGCATGGGGGAATTTTGGGACTTAACACGTCGCCGGGGTTCTGGGGGTCGGTCGGACCTGGTAACTTAGGAAGGGGAAAAGATGGGGAGGCGCTCGGTGAAACTTTAAACCACAAAAAGCTCGAAGGGGAATACACCGCCACAGGGTCGCGAAAAATTCAAGAAAGAAAAAGGGGAGAAAAGGACTCAAAGCACCCTGCCCTCGACCAAAAGCCTAACCAGTCACTAAAAAGTACGAAATTGCTCAAAAAGAGGAAAAAAACTCGGGCCTACCTCTACAACAGGTCAGGTACTCTACAAGATGAACACAAAGACGAACAGCAGAAAAACCGGCGATAAGTTGAAAATTGTAATGGGAAACTGTAGTTATTCGCGTGCAATTACACCCACAGATAAGATAAAAGTGAAACAACCAAAACACAAACCCTGGAAACTCACGCTCAGAAAGGAAAAGCCAAGCCGGTTGAACAAGCCAGGGAAGGACACTAAGTAGACTGAAAGGCAATCCTATCAATTCACCACAATCAAGGGAGAAGAAAAAAATAAGAAACACGCTAGCCACAAATTGGGCCCCTTTGCCACGTCTTAAAAACTAGCTAACAAAAAAAATTGGGGCCATCATGTGCTAAATACGGGTCACCACACAAAAAAACCATTGTGGCCAGGCCATTAAAGGGGGTAGGAAAGGAAATAAAAAAAAGAAAAACTAGGGAAAAAAAGTGAACGGGGTGGCAAGTGACAGCCAAGAACAAAAAACGCCTTGCAGGGAAAAACCCACAAACACAGGGAAGGTAGCCTAAAAAAAGCAATAAAGACCTATCGAGCGTTGTTGGAGTGGGGGGAAAAAAACGGAAAGGACCTGCGGGAAAGGGGGGGGGAAGAACGCTTTTAAAAACGAAACGGGGGGGAAAATTTACAAAAAAAACCGGGGAAACTGGTGGCATGCAAAATTTGGCACACAAAAAACAGGCAAGGAAGGGGGTAGGGAAGGGCCTAACCTCAGGGGTCTGAAAAAAGAAAAAAAGGTGAGGTCGCCTAAGGGGGGAAAAGGGTCCCGACAAAAATCGGAACCATCCGCGCGAGAAATTTGGCGATCAAGAAAGGCTGAAAAAAGTGGGGGCAACGTTGGGAAGAAGGGCCCCTGGGAAGGAAAAGACGGCCCTATGAGGGGGAACGACAACGGAATTGACCCCGCCCAACGAGAAAGAAAAAATCAGACATCAGCCTGATTGTTTAGAATACACACGTTTACACACAGAACGAACCAGAAAATCGCACCTCGGAAACACCTCGGAACGAGCCCAAAAATTTGCTTGGAGAGCGAGAGTGAGACATGGCCCCTAAGGAAAAAAAAAGAAAAAATACCAATTCAAAAAAAAGGCGTGGGAGCAACGAAAAAGTGTCAGCGGAAGAAACGGCGAGGGTTGCGTGGGCAAAAAAAAACCTAAGTAAACCACCGTTTCCAAGATTTCCGAGCGTGATCTGGATAAGCTCCCGAACCCTAAGAAAAAGAACGCTGGTTTTGGGACACAGACCTAGTTGAAAGGAAGAGACGGGGTGCCTAGGGGAAAAAAAATGGGTAAAGAATCAACCCTCTGACCAAAGTGTCACAACAAAAGAGGGGCTAATAACAAGTGGGGGGGGAAGAAAAAAGAAATGGACGAGGGGACTCAAACTGTCACACAGAAAAAAGGAATGGACAACCGATGATCGGGAAAAAGAGGGTTTTTCATCACCTTTGAGAAAAGCAAGGAACACAAGCTCTGAGGGGGAGGCTGGGTCACGAAAAAAATAGACATCGAAATCAAAAAGCAAAAGCACCTTAGAACCAGAGTCGGGCAGCCCTCGTTCCCAGAAGGAAAATCTTCGACAAGGACAGGGAGAAGAACAAGTCCCTTAGAAAGTAAGTCAATGGAAATAGGAAAACCCTTTATCAGTTAAAAGGGGGGGAGGTACAGTGGGTCATGTGCATGAGGGAGGAGAACAGGGGGAACAACTAATTCCTCAAAAAAAAAAAACGAAGATTTCCGGGGCGAAGCGATCGCAACCAGTGGGGGGAGTTAAACATCGGAAAACTGGAGGGAAGGCCCACCGTTCCCCGTCAAGGGAGGGGAACATCAACTCGCAGCAGTAGGGGGAAAAAATATCAGAAAAGGGAAAAACTGCAACAACGGCCAGGACGCCATCCTCACAAAACCAGGGAAAGAGGACTGTACGCGGCAAAAAGGACAGACGCCAAGCGTTGGGGGGGGTCTCCACTGGAGGGCCCAAGAAACATGGTGACCGAAGACAGAAAAAGACCAAGAACCCGCAGCGCGGTTACCTGTCCGAAGAAACACTGGGACAAAAGGGAAGGGTGATAAAAAACGAGGGGGTGAAAACGACAACGAAAGAAGACCACGGAGGGTGACGCTGGCCATCTCTGGTACGCCATCCTGTCTGGGGGGGGGGAAAACCGATGGGGACAAACAAAAAAAAAAAAGGAGAGAACTGATACGGGGACAAGATGCGTCCACCTAAGTTTTTACGCTGGTGGACCTACAGGGAACACGTGAGTGAGGTCGTTAAACCAGCATCATGCTGGTGGCCATGGTACAAAAAGAAAAGGGGGAGAATGGCCATGTTTGAAAACAGCAAGAAGAAGAGCACTTTCAACCGGAGCAGGGGAAAAACTCACCGGGAGGCCACGCGCTGGAGGGGAGAAATAGGTGAGTCCCCTGGAAAAGACAACGACAGTGGACAAAGGAAGAAAAAGCTTATGTGACAATTAACTCTCTCGGGGAAAAAGACTATCTATCGGATGTCCATGTGAACAAACCTGAAGAAAATCAACGGTGAAGAAGAGGAAGAAAAAGGAGGACGCCCACTGTCCCTAAAAAACAGAGATCTCCACCTTGAATCGTGTTGTCTACGTCAGAAGTGAGGAAAGAGAGAGGAACACTAGTTCCTTCTGAAACCTCACGGATAAGACAAAAACAAATTTGGGGGGATGGAAAAAAAAAGAAAAAGAAACGCACGGGGAATCAAACCGGAAATGGGTGACAGCCACTTTGTACAAACAAGGGTTGGACGAAACGAATTTCCCCCGTGCAGGTGGGGACAAGGGGAAGGTATATTAAAAAGTCGGCGGGAAAGAGGAAAGCGCGCTGCACAGGGTGGGTAATAATGTCAAGGGAAGTCCATCATCCATTTCGTTACGGGAAGGGGGGACCGGAGTAGCTTGCAGAGAAACAAAAAAACAACCCCACTAAACAAACTGTAAACAGCTGAGCACGTTAGAGGAGGGAAAGGTGCCTGAAGTCTCCACCCCGTCGACAAGCAGCAGAAAAAGAGCAGGGGGTGGTCCGCAGCAAAAAAAACTCTGCCTCGTAAAGGGGGAGCGGGCCGTCCGTCAGGGGCAAAAAAATTGGGCGCGGGACAGGCAGTCAAGAAGGACCACGTCAATGCGCGGGGAGAACCTCTGGAGTTGACACAGAAAAGGCCGCACAAACCACGAGACAAAGGAAACTGGGGGGGGGTACTTGTGGGGAAAGAGTGGGCACACATCACCTCCATAGAATCCAAAAGAATTTGGGAAAACCTACAGAAAACAGAACTTCTGCACCAGATCAAGAATCACACTAACTCGAGGGGAAAACAGCACCACCACCCCCCCCCCACGCCAAGTGCCCCGAAAAACAAAAAAAAAACCACTGACCGCAAGATCGAACGAAGGGGGTGAGGCACAACCCTGCAAGGGAAAGTAGCTGCCACAGGCCACTGCAGAGTGAAAGGGGGTTAGACAAAAAAAAACAAAAACAGTCACGTGAAAGAAAAAACAGGGCCAGGGGAAAGGAAAATCTACAAAAACCGAACCGACATGGTTAGCACAAGAATGGGGGGGGGGTAGGAGGTCAATAACGTCCATCAAAAAACCCACAAAACTTGGAAGGAGCGCACTGCCTACCACCAAAAGAAAAAAAAGGTCACACGACCGAAAACTGGAACTAAAGGACGGACTTTCATTATGCAGGAAAAAAAGAAAAAAAATGGTATCGAGGTACAGAAAGTCATGGAGAACCCTGGGGCAAAAAAAAAAGACAGCGACCAAGCCACCAGCCTCCTAACGATAGGGGTGGGAAGAACCGACCACCCAAAAAAAAGGCCTCGGCCTCCCCATCTCAGAAAAAAAGAAGGGGGAACCGGCCACCAATAACCCCCTTGGCTGAGGAAAACCCGCAGGAACACAGAGTCTTTGGGCCAAGAAAAAAAAAAGGTTGGGAAACTCCACGAGAAAAGAGAACTGGAAAAGCCCACATACTCCCCCAGAGGACAAAACCTTCAGGGGCCGGGCCCGGAGGAAATGTGACGCACCGGAGCACACGGACCAACGGGTGTCAAATGCGCCTCTATCAGGGACATAAGGCAACGACACACGCATGCCACCAACTGCGCCCCCTCGACACCCCAATGAGCAAAGGTGAGGAAAACCACCTTCCGGAAACCAGGTAAAAAAAAAAGGGGAAAAACAACGGAAACCATGCTGCCATGCACGTCCCACTCTGTAAGGAAGAACCCCCCGGAACCACCACCCCCACACCAAACCCCCACCCCCACCCACGTAACCCACAATAGACCCAACTCCCCCCACGAGCCGACTCTGAAAAGGCTCACCCCCAAAAGCAGCCCCACCGCGTCCTGGACCCATCCCAACCCCTGCGACATACCCGTCGGACCCACCCCAACAAACACCCAGCCCAAAGGGAAGATAAGACCTGTTCCACGTGGGTCCCTGCTCAACCAACCATGGCCACAAGGAGAAACCTCCCAAAAAAAAGGGGGGGGGCTGAAAAGGGACTGGGGAAAGCACGGTTAGCGACCGAGGCGGCAAAAAACCACTGCCGGGTGTCGAAAAAAAAAAAAAACGTAAGGACGGGGGCCAGCAGGGGAACCCTTTGCTTGCGACTCATCCCCAAAATACGAAGACCGTCCTTAAAGGGGACCGGAGTAACCGCCCATGGGGAAACAGGATAAACAAAAAAAAAAGAACGAAGGAGGACTCCTGGATCTTACCGAGAAAAAGAAAAATGGAATTAGCCGCCTCGGAGAAAAAGGAGGGTCTCGGGGGGGGAAGGGGGGAAGAAACAGCGGGTGTCGACAAGAAATCAGAACGCTAGAACGTCGGGAAAGGGAAGGTGAAATGGAAAATGAAACAAAAACAGTCCGACATATCGTCTGACTTACAAGGGCGCTCTACGTGAAGCGCACCCCCCGAAGAGGAACCGTGGGAAAGGACCCAGGTAGGGGGAACTCGGCCCAGCTGGGTCAGGGGGCCCAAGGATCCGCCTTCTGTCCGTAGGGGGGGTAAAGCTCAGTCAGAAGGTCAAAGGTTGGATTGCACCGAGGGGTAAAGGGAGAAAAGACCGGATGGGTGGGGTTTTCTTTAACAAGGCATTCGCTAAAGAGGAACTGCCTGGTAGAGAAAAGGGGGTCCAGATATCCGATCCAAACAAAAAATCAGGGGGGTTCATGTGAAAAGTGAATATCCACCACCCAGACCAAAAGGAGGGCAGAATCAATAGTTCAAACACCCCCGGCCGAAAAGGGACCACAGCGCGGCCGGGTTCACAAAGGAACTCCAAGATGGGAGAACTGTTTGGGGGTAAGCAACGAATCTAATTACACATGGTGGAAAAAATCCCTGGGTCAAGGAATAACAAATGTGAATAACGCCATCATAAAGTCAAATATTGCCTGGGGGAAAAAATCTCTGCGGCCGCCGAAAAAACCTGCCGAAAACCGGATGACCGTGGCTGGACAGGTCAATAAACCATCTCATCAACCAAAAAGAAAATGAAAAAACGGAGGGAATGTACTGCCATCAGAAGAAATTTGGCGAGAAAGTCCCGGCCGAGAGCGCCTCCGAAAGGGAAAAACCCAGGAAATTTAATTATATGATGGGGGACGTACTGAACCAAACAAACTTGATGGAAAAGGTCCAGCTGGGCCAGGAAGCAAGATGACGTGTCATCAGAGCGTGAGCAAATCAAGAACAAGGTGTGGGGGGAGGGCCGCGAAAGGTGGAAAAAGGGGGGACCAAAGTACATCCAGAAACTGGTCACGTCGCATGGGGTGAAGAAAAGCCCACCGCATATTCAGTCCGTTCACCAAACGAAAAAGAGAGGAAGCCACTACTCACAAACCAACCCCAAACCACCCACCGCAAAAATGCGCAGGGGTTGAGACACGAAAAACGGTCCACCTCTCACCGAAGCATCAGGGAAGGGGACTACTGGGATAACCTTTAAGACCCCCCAGGCGAAAAAACTGGGGACCAGCCTACGAGGGCTGTTAACACCGTGGCAAAAAGGGGGGGGACCCCTTTGGAAGGGACAAAGGGCACAGACTCAATATCGTCACGGCAAACATCTGCCAAGTGGGGCAAAAACGGAGATACTTCCCGGCCCGCCAAACGAAAAGGGGGAAGGGAGAAAGTGGACATGAAAGATCTGACCTGCACACTGAAAAACAGCCGACGACCAAACCGGAAAAAAAAGGCTAACGAAAAGAGGTTGTTGGCTACGGGGAAAGGAAAGGGACCAAATCTTCTTCCGGGGGGGGAAAAAATGCGGTTAAACCAGCCTTTTAATATCTATCGCACAAACGAAGAACGGTCCGCCGCCCGAAAGAAGGAAAGCACCCTAAAGGAGGGGACCAGAGACCGGAGGGGAACAGTCACGATAAGGGGTCGAGAAAATGTGGGCATTTCACAAAAAAAAATGTGGGGGTGCGGGAAAGGTGCCATCGGTGGGGAAAATGGATAATATCGCTACGGAAGGTGAAAGGGACATTGGGGCTACGGCCAAATGGAACCAAACACGGGGGGAAACCGTCAGAAAAAAACTCAACCACGGCCCTTGCAAGAAGAGGGGAAATAATGAAGGACCCGACCAAGCCAGACAAGGGGTTGGTCGGCAACACACGAGGAGCCGACTCAAGCGGCTGTAACTAACATTGGAGTGCCTTCCCATCCAGGGAGGCTCCCGCACACAAAAACTTCGCCCCAGGAAACTGGGCCGACGACTGGGGACCGCCACAAGTCACTAGTGGCACCCACCCCAAAACCCCCCACGGGGGGAAATAACCGCAAAATAAGGAAAGGCGCTACCTTCGAAAGGCATTTCCAAGTACGAAACCGGTCCCGGACAAGAATCTGGGAAATCAAAAAACTCGAGCATGGGAAGGGGAGTTATGTCCGAAATCGCCCGGGTTTTTCGCCTCAACCAAAAGAAACACCCGGGGTCAACTGAACAGCATGGGGGACCAAAAGCCTGCTTCCAATACGCGGGCGTGAAATGGGTAGGGGAACTAGAAGAAGGGTGCCCAAAATAAACGTAGCCAGGCACTGAACGAAATCGTGGGCAACACATATCCTGTACAACAGACAACCACCTGGGGACATTTCATCCTGGTAAGCCTGGGCAATTGCCGAACTTCCGGAGGAAAAAACCCTGTCAGCAGGGATAAGGAATGGACCAGCCATAAAAGGAAGGGGAGTTCGTGTCAGGTATCAAGATGAGGGAACTAGGAACTGGGGAAAACGGCTAAAACGTCACCCGGCCAAAAAAGGAGGACTTGTACATAAAGAAAAAAATCATGTAGCAAGAGGAACAGGGGGCACGAGCGGTAAGAGTCCCCACACCCCCCCACCCCACCGAACACACCCCCCCACCTAGACCAAAAAGAACGCCCAGAAAAAGCACACAAGGAAAGGGGGTCTCCCCAGCGGCGTCCCACAAAAAAAGACAACCCCCCAAGGTCTCCCAGGCACAGGGAAAAAACAAGCCCAAGCCAACTGTCATAAAACAACAAAACACCATCCAACAGGGGGATGCAGCAACAAGCGACATCAAGGCAGGACAAACAGCACAGCCCCCCTGGGGAAAAGAAAGAGTGTGGTCCGGGCGTCGAAAAAGGACGGTGTGCCGCGCGAGCCCTGCTGTGGCAAAAGAATTCCCCTGCTCACCAAGAAAAAGGGGGAAAATCAGGCCAGGAAGCACGGGGAAGGGGAACAAGGCGGGCTGTTCTCGGCACCTGCGGTTAGGAACTCCAAACGTTTCAAAAGAAAAAATCGTCCCGCTTGTCATAAGGAAAAAAGGGGAAAGGCCGCTCGACTAAGAATAATGGGACCCAGGACAATGCAGCTTAAAAATAAAAGAGGTAAACAACGTAGTGTCCGAAACCACCGTTTCGGCAAAGGACGGGGTCCCAAACCCGGCGAGAAAGGAGGGGGGAAGAAGTTTCGTCCAGGGGGTAGGTGGGAGGGAAACTGGTGGTGCAAAAACCGCTAGCCACAACTGAAAGACTCGCTCAACCAAAAAAAAAAACGCCGGAAGCTCCGCCCAGAAGGCGGGGGGGGTAGGAACCAGTTGGAGGAGGCAAAAGCCAGAGCAGGAAGAAAAAGGAGACCGGAATGACCATCACAAAGAACATAAGTCATCGGGCGTCAAGGAGAAGAGGGGAATCTCTCTCCATCGGCGCCTCTAAGGGGGTAAAGGGCGGGCAGGCCCATGAACCTGAGGAGAAACAGGCGAAGCGCAAAACCCGCCGTCCGCCCTGGAACCCGGGTTGACCAAGCCAGCGACGGACGCTGGGAAAGGGAAGAATCGGTGCTCTAAACAACCAAAAAGCACTGATGCTGTGGCACACCGGAGCCATCAAGAGGCAACGCGCGGGAAGAGAGGGGATGAAATCCTCACGGGAAAAGAGGAGAGTTCCCCCATCAAGACTTGCACAGAAACCACCATGGTCCCAGACAAACCTACTGTCATCACGGCTGGCACTGCACAAAGGTTACTCCCCCAGGGGGAAACGGGGCACCATGAGGGAGACAAAGGAAAAAAACAGGAGGGGCAATGAAGAAACATACCAGGGGTGTGTGCGGCAACGAAAAGAAAAAAAAAAAGGGGTCCTGTTCCCGAAGGGGGCTCCCACTCTTTTGGTGAAAAGGAACCACGGGGGAGTCCAACACGGAAGGGACTCTTTGGGGGTTGAGTCACTTTGGGGTGCCCCGAAAAAAAGGGGGTCCAAAGTTCCCGGAATTTCTTCGAAAAAGAAAGAAAGAAAAGACCCGAGGGGCCCTGATGGACAAAGCAGACTACCTTAAAAATCACTGGCCGGGAAAAACTACAGCCTTATATCTAAACAGGTAAATAAGCAAAGTGAGGGTGGAAAAAGGGGTCAAACACCGGGAGAACATAACCCGCATGCAACTACAGACAACGGTAAGAACCGAACCAAAAAAACACGGGGCAGAAAAGGCAGAGGGGGGAAAATTGGCAATGTCGGGGGGGGGAAGAAAAAAATGCAATCTGGGGGGGAACACAACGACAGGCCAAGAAGCCGAGAACGCCATAAAGAAAAAAGGTTGAAAAGGGGGGGGAGGCTTTGCCCAAAAAGGAAAGACCAGCCTCTCCCAGGAGGTTGGGTGGGCGTAGACTTGCCGCCCGGATATCGACCACAGGACGAATCCGACCAAGTAGAAAGAAAACCTTCAATCCCGGTGGGAAAGGGGAAAAGCCTGAATGGCCCAAACAAAAGTCAGAAAAAGAAAGGTAACAAAGGGTAACTCCAGTCAAACAAGGTGGAACTACAGACTAAGGAGGGTGAAGAGTTGACAAGGAAGAAGAGAAGGCCCAAGAGGAGAAGTGGAAATTTTCAAAAACACCGTCCAGGGTTCCGTGAAGTTCTCTAACCTGGGGTGTGCAATGGGGGAATACGTTGATGGGGAGGAACGGGAGGAAAGGGGGATCGCCCAAATTGCTAGGGAACAACGGAAAAAAGTGGTAAAACGAAGTAGCCAAAAGGACACAGCGACAATGATCCTAAAAAAGACATGTGCAAAGGAGGAAATAAAAAGCCCTGCGTATTAAATAAAAAAGAGGGGAAGAGTCCATGTAACAGGAAGAAAACCCCGTTACAAGGGTTTCGTGGAGGAGTGTTAAGAAACCTCACGCCGGCGGAACTGGAAAGGTCACATGCTCCTCAGGGAGGATAAAAAAGGCCGGGGCAAGGATGAGTGGAAAGACTCGGATGTGACTTGATGCAGCGTGCTTCTCGTCGGAGGCCACGTTCACGGATAACCGTGCGAACCCGGCAAAAAGGAGGGAAGATATCTTCTCCAAAAAAAAGGACCAACACCCCTACGATTAGACAAAAGGGTACAGAGAGGCGTCCAACTGCGACAGGCGATGGTCTAAAAACGAAAAATCTTACCCGACCAGCCCTACGCCAGCCGGGGCAGGGGGGGAGAAAAGGAAGGCAGGCGGACGCGAAAAAAGAGAAACGAAAAAGGGTTTAAAATACAGAAAAAAAGAACAGGCGTGGTGGTAAAAACACAAGGGATCCAAATCGTCCCAACTCCTCAAAAAAGATGAAAAAAAAAAGGAAAAAACTGCACTCCAAAAGCCCAACCTCAAACCTAGTATCGCGTTCTGGCACGGAAAAACAGACAAAACCAAAAAGAGCTCGACAAAGACAAGCGTGGGGGGGGGTTTATGTTGGTGTGGGTGTTTTGTTTTTTTCGGGGTGGGTTTTAGGGGTGGGGATGGGATCTTTGGGTGGTTTTTATTGGTTTTGTGGGGTCTCGCCCACCGAACGTGGCGCGGGGGAGGGACCCACACCCCCCAGTGCAAAACCTTCAAAAGCGCGGAGCTTGATGAGGGGGAAGGGAAGACTTTTCTCAACCCCGGCGGCGGACATTGAGAAAGAACGAGTTGGTTCTGAAACAGGGGCTTTCGAAACTGGCGACATTCATGGACAACGTTGAATACAGGGACGGGACTTACCGCCCCAGGAAAACAGCCAAAGGGGGGGGGACTCCCTTCCCTGGGCAAAAAAAGGGGGGAAGGGAAAAGCATCCAGGCAGGAACCATCCCCCCTTAGTCAACGATCGGTGACTGAGAACAAAGGAAACGCGTGGGAATCGAAAGGGGGGGGGGGACACGTCGCGCCTTTACGGTAAAAGAAAGGGAATGTTAACTTTCGAATTGAGGCAAACTAATCGCAGGCAATGATGGCCGGGCCAAGCTTCGGAAATATCGGGATCCTGATTGCAAACCGTGGGGGGGTTTTCGTGAGAAAGGGAGGAAGATCGCTAATCAGAAAAAACACGGAACGGGCTGGAAACCGTGAAATTCGTCGAAAACGGGTCCTGGTGGTGAGCGTCCTGGCGGTCCATTCAGGGACGGGAGAAAAACCCTTACCCCCGCGGATCCCACTATCGGAGGTTTGGGGGGGAATCGGGTGCGGAGCAGGAAAAAACCAAAAAGAAGGCGGACCACTAAGGAAATAAATAAGGCCGTGGTCAAATGAAAACATCACTTTCAAAACCGGTGGGGGGGGTGGGACAAAAAGACTTACAACTAACCGTACGAGTGTGGGGAGGGGGAAACACTGCCTCAAGGGGGGCTGGTAAAGGCGGAACCCGAAACGCTGTAGGACTTCAATCGCAGAAGTGCCAAAAATCCGGGGTTCCGAACGACAACAAACCAAAAAAAAAGAACCAGTCGCCCTCGCGGGAGGAAAAAAAGGGCGGCCGTCAAACCATACGAGACCGAAACCCATACACCGGGCCACGCATACGCCCACCACCAGGGTCCCTCGGGGGAAAAACCAGGGGGAAGGGATTTACCGATCAACCAGAGGGAAGGGGAAGAGTGACCGCGTGAAATCAAGGAAAGCGGGTGTTCAGCGCGTTGAAAAGGACAGGGGAAAGGTGAAGACCACACCAGGGCTCACTTGGGTTAATTTAAAACCGCATGGGAGGAGGGAAAAAGAATGGCATGAGACGCGCCGCACGCAAAAAAAGAAAAAGGGAAAGAGAAAACCATTGTTAGGGTCCAAGGGGGGGCATGGACCCGGGGACCGACAAGGCAAACGAGCCAGAGCGCAAGGGAGGGAACAAGCAGGCGCCAAACGATGTTGGCTTGGGAGGGGTAAGGAAGAACTGTGCAGCCCCTGCATCAACACAGAATGCGGAGCTCCCGACACTCCGGGTTCCCCTAACCACAGGGGGAAAGACGAAGTACCGACAGAGGTCACCATCTCAAAACAAACAGAAAGTATGGAAGACGTTGGCCATCGAAACAAAAAAAACGTGGAACTCCTGCACGAGGAAAAAAAAGAAAAGGGATACAGCCTGCCCTACGACACAAAAAGGGGGGGAGGAAGGAAACCCTGAGGGGCAAAAGCGCCCGAAGGGTTTGCTGTTCTTG
>Ga0179591_1327440_pt1 | contig 15032 bp, 15 predicted proteins | sample CZOMad2_1_08_16f_FD_182891 | JGI IMG/M metagenome (GOLD analysis project Ga0179591, IMG submission 182891) | Vadose zone soil fungal communities from Angelo Coast Range Reserve, California, USA - CZOMad2_1_08_16fungal (PacBio error correction) | ecosystem: Environmental > Terrestrial > Soil >...
ACCCGCCTAGAAAGGAAATATCTAGGACAACCGTCTCGCTGACAAAGAGGAACCCAAGACCGGTAAGACGCTCGTGAAGAATTCCTGGCTTGGAAGGGGCCCTCCGACGACTGAAAGCAGGGGAGGAGGGGAATTCGGAACCAAAGCATTGAATGTATCAGAGAAAAAGGAAGCTCGATCTAGCGGATCCGAAAGAAACTCAAGACCGGGAAAGACCCTAATAGAAAAGGGGAGAGACTGGGCGCGCCTGTCAGAGACGGGAAGGGGCGATCCTCCTTTCAGCAAGTGAGGGGGCTGGGGGGGCGCTCCTTAGTCATCAATCCGTTCTATCAGAAGGGAACAACGCTGCGAATTAACTCGGGGATCAAAAGCGGCCGGACCCTGGCTTGGGCCAAAGGAAGGGGATAAGGTTAGCTACCTTCAAAAAGCAGAAACGGTAAGGAGGTCCAGGAAACGATTATTCTGCCAGAGGGCCACCTAATCTTCTCTCCGTTACACAACCTCAAGCACAAACCAGAGAATGAAAGCCCTGTTTTAAAGCTCCGGGGGGACTACAATTATCTCCGAAGAAAAAAAAATCTTAAGGGAAGGGCACTTGGAAAATCTGAAGCAAAATAAGTATTAAAAGATTGAGGAAAGGTACCCGTGCAAGAAAGTGGGAGGACTCCGCCGCATTCATGGACCGGGCATGAGTAATTCATGAGAGGGCTGCACAGATTATAGAACACTTAGGGGAAAGAGGCCACCTCGCCAATCCAAGAGACAAAGTTCGATCCAGGGTGGCCCAGAAGATAATAGGGGGTTCCGCGCATGATATAACCGGGAGAGGGAACGGTATGAGGTATAGGTCCATTCCGAAAAAACTAAGGCAAATAAAGGCCACCGTCTGTTTCCATCAGCGGAAACGGAGAACCGAGACAAAGGGAAGAAGCTCCGGAAGAATTGGATCGCGGAATGTTTGGGGTGGACGAAGAGAGGAAAAGAAAAGGTGAAAAAGGCTAAGCCAGTCTCCCAAGAAAGCGAGGAGGCATGGTCTGCTGACACCCTTGGGGGGGAAAAATCATGGTACTGCACGATAGGCGTCCGATCACTAAAAACTGTGTTTCCCATGTCGAGTTATGAGGGGAGAGCAAAGAGGCGACAAGAAGGGAGCTATCTCGGGGAAGGGGGGATCTTACTGGGGGCGATGAAGAAAGACGAAAGAATTCCTCGAAAAGATACTGCACTATGCCCGCCCAAGTATAAAGAGCAGAAGGAGAATAAATAGCTATCGGAAATAGAAAGGTGGGGATCCAGACTATAACGACTAGATCTTCCGGGGATTACAAAAAGCCTCAATGTCGTAGTTAGGGGGGGATGAAATCTGGAAGGAGGGCCACAGACCATATAATTCAGGAAAGAACGACCAATTGAAAGAGGGAAAGGGGGGAGGAGGGGGGCGGAAAAAACTGGACCTCCCCAAGGAAAACGATCCCTTTTTTTGGGGAGGGAGGCTCCCGCTGACCAAGGGCTTTAGTCTACTCTTATACTGCCGATAACGGCGCCCCCACTCCCATATGATGAGGGGGGAGACTGCGTCTTCCCGAAGGACTAAGGGAATTAGCTTAATTCTTCCAGGTCCCGGGGGGGGGGCGCGGGTGAAAAGGGGGGAGGAAAGCTTGACAAACTGGTGTAACCAAGGGGCACCTCGGGGTGAAAGCCCCACACAAATCCACCCATCGCTTCTAAGGAAAAAAGGTCCCGTGGAAACAGGGAGGAAGGGACTCCCGCGTGAGGACAGGTCCTCCAAACCGGGATAAGGAACTAGAGAGGGAAAGGAATTTCTCGGGCTCTGCTTAAAAGACCGAGAAATTCCTCCTGTGCGGACCAGGAGCTACAAACAACCCCGGGAGGAACCGTAACAAAAACGCCTGATACCGGACGGCGAAGGACGGGAAGAGGGCCACGATGGTAGTAATGCAAGCGTTCACAACTGGTAAAAGGTGGAGGGGCGCCCTTCCACCTGGGGAGGGAAAACCTAAGTACGAACTGGAGGCGCGGCCAGGTTGGAGGGACAAGCAAAAAATGAAAGAAGGAATGGGTCCTGGCATTCGACCGGCGTGCCCGTGTTCCAAGGAAAAGGGAACGCCTATAATAGCCTACAGCTCGAACGAGTAGGTCCAAGGGGGGAAAGGGGGGGAATGCCGCTGGAGAGGGGGGGGGAAACCGGATCAGGTCAGAAGAAAAAAACTTCCGGGAAACATCGTCTCAAAGGCAACTGAGTAAGGTAGAAGAAGAGGTTGCCGGCCCGGGAAAGGGGAAAGGGTTAGGTCGATTACGAAGCGGTCAGAAGAAAAGCGAGAAGGTGCCCGTTAGAATCGGGGCTCCTTGCGGTTAGGAGAGACATAGGGGAGAACTCATCCGCCAAACCTGAAGGGAAACCGGAGAAAAGGGACGAAGTCCTACTGGGGATGTGAAAGGGGGGGGTAACGGACCCACCCCAACCGCAATCAGTCTATCCTTCGCGAAGGTCAGGTTTGGGAAGGGGGAGACCCAAAAAAAAAAACACAAAAAAAACCCCCCCAAAAACACAAACCCAAACCACGGGAAAGGAACCCGGAAAGTGAATTCGAATCCTCAGAAAACCCAGTAAAAGCTGAAACCATCTATTTGTCCTGGGAATTGGGGAGGAACGTCGCGCAAAATCGGGGAAAGTGGGGGAAGAAGGTAAATGAAGGAAACGGGATTTAAGTCAACCTTATAAAGAAAAAGAAGTTTAATCGCCTTCGGTGAGCTGGGAGGATAGGCAGAGAAGGGAGGCAAAAAACCTACTTCCATCCGGGGGACTTTTGCTCAATTGGAAAGGGATCTGCACAAGGTTGAGGTTGGAATTCGAAACAGAGGAACTGCGGTACTTAAATGGTCAGAAGGAAGCTGTCAACCGCTCATCAACCCCCCTGGAAGAAAAAGAATTACATTAGTAATAGGTAAACCCCCGAAAAAAATAGAAATAACAGTTAGTGTGGGCGCAAGGGGGGCATCTGATGAAATTTATAGAGGGGCGAAACTTCGAAAGTGGTCAAGCGGACTCCCCGCTAAAAAGGGTATCGAATGCATGGGGCAAAATGTTAGGCAAAAAACCCTCAATCTCCTTCAGGAGGGTATAGGTCTGTGAGAAGTAGTCAGGGACATCATTCGGAACAACAGGGAACCCAACTTAATGAAAAGTAAATAGAATGGTTTGAAATACTCTCAGTCGTGAGGCCTTGGTGGCTCCAAGAGAGGAGGGAGATTGCTGGGGGGGAAGAGGAAGAATCTCTGAGAAGAGGGCATCTTGAACGTACGGGAGAAAAAGCACGCGGACTCAAAATCAAGAAACAGTATCGCCCGGAAGAGATATAATAAGGCTAGAAAATGTGATAGGAAGTGTGAGAACTAGCATGGGAAAAACCCGTTGGTGAAGAGAAGTGAAGCAGATGCATACAAAAGTAGGGAGGTCAAATCCAAAGGAAGGCACTGCTCGAGAGGGTCTGCCGGGGGAAGGGTTCAACTAATCCGCTGAAAAAAATAACAGCGAACCTCGCGTCACAGACACCAAAAACCAGTCGAGATCCATGACTAAGGATAGAAAGAAGGGGCGGGGGAAGGCCTATCGGCGAGACTCAAAAGGGGTCTCGGCACCAAAGGGGGAATTTAGCCGCGACTAGGGAGGAATCCGTTGGAAGATAATGCCGTGAAATACCGGCCAGGGTCGAAAACTGTCAGTACACTGCGGTGGAGCACTACTTCTGAAAGGCAACCACCCTGGATCGAAAAAACGGGGGAAGAAGGAGGACGTGAGGGGACTGGAAGTCTGGGCATCCCGAAGTGCGAGAAAGGGGGGGGGAAAGCAAGATATAAATCAATAACCCTAAGAATCACAGATTGGTCTGCGGGAAGTCCAGCGCTGAAAGAAGTGAGTCAGAAGGAGGACGCAGGACGATGAGGGGGAGGAAAAGATTCTGAGTGAAAGAATACGATCGGACTCGTCGAATTCATTTCGAGGGTCGGCGTCACTCACAACTGGGCGTTCAGTAGGGAGTTAGGGGGGGGGCGCTGGGGGAAGGAAAGCAATTCGTTGGGGAAAAAGAAGGGGGAAGGGCAGGTCCGGAAGATTGGAAAAACCAGAGAAAACTCCATTTTAGGGTTGGACTGCCCTCGGACCTCCAAGGGAGGCCATGAAAGGGTAAAGACCCGCCACGACAAAGGGCCGAGAGTTTAGAACGCTAAATACGAAAGAGTGTGACTGAGGCAAGGGGAAGCAAGCAGTTTCTGCCATTAACTTAAGCCAAACGATTCAGCTCTCCGTATGAAAGGTGGAGACGACTTTCCGAGGAGAGAAAACCCGTCCAGTAGCCCAGGAGAAACGGGAGAAGGCGGGGTAGTCTTTCCCAGGAAGGAGCCAAAAATCGATCGGACGAAGAAGATAATTTTCGGGGGGGGAAAAGAAGGGGTGGAAATGACAAAAGGCTTCTGGACGAGAGAGTGGAATTTCCTTCCTTGCTATAGACCCAGTACAACTACGCCGGAGAGGGACTATCAGAGCGTCTTTCCAAGGGGGGGTCCTGTTGCTCGCCGGGGAAGGAGAGATATCGAGGTCCTCTTTAAGATAGATTCTTCCTCGAGGATAGAACACCAACTGGACAAAGAAGATTAAGGAAAAGGAAGTACAAAGGGAAGTGGAAGGAGATAGCTAGAGAGTAAAAAACTTCTCTCTACAAGAAGGATACCCCAATACCTGGATAAAGATGGAAAGATAGAATTGAGGAGGGGAACGCCTCTCGCCGGCGAAAGGCAGGGGGGCGGGGGAATTCGTCAAAGAAAGGCAAGGTAAATGACTCAGGCAAAACCGAAAAAGGGGGAGGCGCCGATCCGACCCCTGACGAAAGACCGAAGAAAGAAGCCGATGACAGTTCAAGCGGGGCTACGCCGGTCAAGCTGTCGGGAAGGAACGAAAAATCTCATCCTTTCCTACACGAGAAAAGTATCGCTGACGCCGCAGCGCCACTGCCGGTGACTAGCCCTGGGAAGAAAAGGGAGAAGACTGCTTGGGAACTGGCCTGCGTGGTCTACCATAGGGAAAAAACAAGGGGGGAGTTCCGCTACCTTGGGGAGCACAACTTTCGTCTGTAAAAGTTTCCAAGGCGTCAGGAACAAAGGTAACTTAGAAAACAGCTTGAACTGGCCAACAATCAAAACGAAAAACTCAATGAACGTGCCCTGTAAGTGAAAGAAAATCATGAAATCGCGGATTGGGGCGAGAAAATTAGGAGACTTGGGAAAAAAAATCGCGGGCCGAAAAATAATCACTCAAGGACGACGCTAAAGGCTTGACAGGAACTTGGCTAAACAGCAGGAAGGAAAATTGGTGCAGGAGGCGTTGAGAGAGGGAGGGACTGCCAATCTGATAGAAAAAGAAAAGGTTAATAAGGAAGTCCAGTCGACAATCAGGAAACAGGACGCCTGGGGAGATAAGGGGGTGAACAGAATGAAAGAAAAAGGGCAAAGTCGACAAAAAATGAAAGGTAATTCCAGTTGTCTCATTCCTAAGAGGAAGCGAAGCATCACCTACCACTTCTGGGGTGAATCTGATCGAGGGAGTCGAAAGAAAACCAGGATACTACCCGTTAAGGGGGGGGGGAGATAGACTGTGTTGACTGGGGGGAAGCTTATGAAGGTGTAACAAGCCGAGGACAGAAACCATTGGGGGGGGGGGGGGAGTGGGGGAAAAAAAAGCCAAAAAGGGGGGGGGGGGAAAAACAAAACTCCCAAAAGGTCCCCCCCCCTCAAAAGTGGGGGGAAACAACAACTGTGAAACACCACACGGGTGCCGTGTGGTGGGGGAGGGGGCTGGGGCCACTTGGGGGTGAAAACCCTAAAAACGGGGGGCCAAAAGTAAAACCCCCCCTGTGGGGGGGGGCCCCAAAAAAAAAATCCCTGGGGTGTTACCCCCCAAGGGGGGGGTTGACTGTGGGGGGGGGGGGTAAAACCCCCCCCCCCCCTTTTGGCCTGGTGTGGGAAAAAACACACAACACCAAACCCCCGATGCCACCCTTTTGGCAATAAAAAGGGGAGGGGGTTTTGTGGTGGGGAAACCCGTTGGTGGGGAGGCCACAACCCAAAAAACGGGGTGGGTCCCCTGCCAACCCCCATCCACAAAAAAAACCACATTGACCCCAAAAATGGGTTTGCAAACGCGACTCCTTTCTCTTCTACCCGTGCGGGGGGACCCTCCTCCGGTCTCTCCTCACAAAAGAAATGACTCCCACTTGGGGGGAAATACTATTCTCAGGCGATCAATCTGGAAAGAAGCAAATCTGGGCAACTGGGCGATGGGGGGGAATAAAAGGACGAAACTCCTTAACCGGCGTACTTTTCACGAGGAAAACAAGATCCTATCATCGGCTGCGCAAAGAAAAATGCTGCACTCGAGGCGCGTTTGAGACGAGAAGGAGACGAGGAGCCTTTCATTAACAAACCATGGAGGGGGGGTAACTTTGGGATTCGTCGGGTAGGGGGGAAAAGCCTGATGGACAGATAATTCGCCACAAGTATGACTGTGGTCGCTTGAGTGGCTTCTGGGGAGAATGACTCACCAACCCACCCAAAGGACTGAAGCCGTTTACGTTAGAAGAAACGCTTAAAAAGTCAGGTTACTACTGCAGGACCCTGACCAGCTTCGTAAACGGGAAAACTCCCGGAGGCGCTTCGTTTTGGGGGGAGGGGGAAAGTCTTCAAACCTATGTCTAAGTATTCTTATGCATTCGAACCGCGAGGGGTGAGAAGGTGGAAGAGCAACAGGAGGGAAAAAACGTTTGTCAAGGGGCCGCGGGGGGGTTCTAAGGGCAGGCAGCCCCACTCCACAGTCTCGGAAAAAAAAAAGTAAGGTGGAATTGGCCCGCCACGCCGGAGAAGGAAGGTTACGAGAGGTGCACACTCCGCAGCTCCACCAAAGGAAAAAAAACATATCTGGGGGAAATCATGATGAAAAAGATCTCCTGTACATACCTCGAAGAAAGGGGCACCTCCTGTTAGAGAAAGAGTCAGCAATGGAACGAAGAACGAAGGATGACTACAAGAGAATTTATAAAAGAAGACGGGCGCTGGAAGACGCTTTGCAGAGATGGGGAAAAAACTTCACCGGACCCAGGGAATAAGGCAGCCCTTTCCAAAACCTGACTTAGGGGACGACGACTGCTGGCGGGGGGAAAAGGGGGTAGGACCTACCCAAGGCGGAACGTATACAAGGGGTGATCCGTCGTGCGGGTGACAGATGAGGGATCCTATTACTATCCACGACAAGCAACGAGAGAATTCAAGGGCAAAAAAACTGGCGCGGGACAGAAGTGGGAGTGTCTCCCGAAAGGACAGGAAAAGGAAAGAAACAACACCAACAACGTATGAGGAAATGAAGGGAAGGTTCCGGGAAAAGGAAAGTCGTAGAAGGAAAAAAAAAAAGGTCGTCCCGAAGAGAAGCGCCGGGCATGGAAAGGCGAACTCTGAGATTGTCTGAATGCAATTTAAAAGGAAGGCCGACCAATGTTACCGGAGAGAGCCTCTCGAAGAAAGGAAAGGGTCCCTGCAAAAAGGGGCCCGAAGCAGAAGACTTAGTAAGGCTCGACAGGTGGGGAGGCGGAAAAAACCCCTGTGCTGGAAAAACATCGAGCTTGCGATTGAAGGGCGCCCAAAGAGCGGTCCAAGTACCTTCCAGATACAATGAGCCGGGGGGACGGGGGCAACAACCAAAACCCAAACGGGGGGGGTAAAATGTAAGGTACGTCAACGCATGAGATTGTTATAGAAGGGTAAGAAAGGAGGGAAAATGAGAACGGAAAGGACAAGGAAGCCTAAAAGCTGGACCGCGAGGGCTTTTCCCGAAAATCGGGAGCGAAATCGATCCCCTTGTCCAACTTGTAAAGTCAGAACACTAAAGACTTCCGAGAGGGGAGAAAAGGGAAAAACCATGTAAACAGGTCACTTGTGTAGTGGTTTAGGAGGAACCCAAAGGCCCTTGAGACCCAGTGGGGGGGCAAATAAAGCGATTTCACAAGCAGAAGAAAAAACCCCACCTTGACTAATAAAAGAATAAAAGAATGAGAGGAGTCATAACAAAAGAGAAAAAGACCACTTGTATTGTGTCATCATAAAAGAGAAAAGACCTTCATAAGAGGACTGAAGAAAGAGAACGGTCAAGCGGACAGAAGCTAACGGTGTCTCATCCGGTGGGGAGAGGGGGGGGATCCCGCGCTAAACAAAGCAGAAGTCCATGAAGACTCGGGTTTTTCGGAAGGGCGAATTACTCGAATAACAAGCAGGAGGGAAAGAAAAAAAAGCAGACGATCCAAAGTAATCTCATGAGGGGGGGGTAATGACAAACGACTGCGAATTCGGTGAAAGCGTGGACATCTCCAACGCGGGGGGAAGAGGCCTAGAGAAGGACAAATGCTCGGATCTTGGCAGGTTGGAATCGGACGACTGCTCGTAGGGAGCGAGTGTACGACGCTTGGGAGCGCCCCAGGTGGACAGAGGAAGCAAAAGAGAGAGCCACAAGAGGGATATTGATCCAGGGAAACAGGAGGGAAAAAGGAAACCCCGGTTAAAGGAGATTACATAAAAAAAGAAGGGAAGCCATCATACCGGCAGTCAGGAAAAGAGAAGGCGTCAGCATCATAAAGAAGGCTGGAGGATAGACTAATCCGGCTGGCTTAAACCACTTAAGAAAGCGGCGTTGCTGAAAAAAAACCAACCGAGGGACGAGAGACAAGTAGGACCGTTTAGAGAAAAAGATCATCGGCGCGATCAATTCGGAGAGGCAAAAAGCGGGGGGGGGGGAGGATGCCGAGTTAGAGGAGAATAGTAGAGGAAAAATAATGGCCAGCCGGGAAGACTTGACAGCTTCTACATTGGATCAAGATTTCTGGTCTTCTGGAAAAAAAATGATCTAACGTATAAGTGGAGGTCGCGAGGGGGGGAACACTGGCGGGTCTTCAACATTGCATGAGTTGAACCATAGGGGAATAATCAGGGGGAAAAGCCAAAAACGAAGCAGAGAATTCGGATCGCCCGCAACATAATGAAGGGATCGAAGAGTCTCACGAGGGTTGGGGGGCTGGAAAGCCTTCCGATTTTGGGGAATCAAGGGGGGGACAGCTTAACTAAGGGGGAGCCGACCAGGCGATCATTGTATAAGGAAGGCGTCACTGGGGGCAACAAGGGGAACAAGGGGCTTAGGGCCGGATTTCTTGGGGGGAGGATGGGAAATCGTGGTAGAACCTGGGGGGGAAAAGAAGCAGAAATGGGCGAAACTTTAGCAAGGAAGGGGGGAAATTTTGTCTGCGAGGAAAACGCGGACCCTCCAGAAAGGTAGGACAATTAAGGAGCAGTCGGAAGGGGAGGGTGTAGAACCGAGGGGGGAAACCTCTTTTGTTCACTAAAAAAGGGATAGCACCTGCAGGACGGTCCTAGAGGAGCGCGATACGGCTCAAGTTGGGAAAGGGAAGGGATAGACTTGGCCGTAAAAAATATACCCGAGGGAGGAAAAAGCAGTCTCACCCGTCGATCGTAGGGGGGGGAGGAAGTGGGTCGTTGGGGCTTAACTCGATCTAGAATTGGGGAAAAAGGGGGGGGGCCTGAGTCCATGAAAAGCTCTGGACGAAAGGGGATAAAAAAAAACTTTGTCCGGCGAGAGACCCGGAAACTAAGAAGGAATATTGAGAAAAGAGCGATCCGGTCTTGGTCACGAACGGGGAAACGCGCCGGGGAAAGGTAGTAGCTCTTAAAATAAGAGGTTTAAAGGCGGGCGAATTGACTAGGAAATAGACTCTAAAAAAAACAAAGGATAAAAAAGGAAATGAAAAAAAGTCCGATCTAAAAAAAGAGGGAAAAGAAGGAGAACTAGAGATGAACTGAGCTCCCAGAAGCGGGAGAACCCCATACCGTGGAAGACAAAAGGAAGGGTCCTCACGATTCCGGGACTGGTCCTGTGTCTAGCAGGACGGAAGGCGCTGATAGCACAGGATACGATGTCATTGACACAAACGTCAAAAAAGGCGAGGAGCGAGATCCGCAAACCCAGACCAAGAAAAAGAAAAAAAGCGGTGCGAGCTGGAAAAGCAGTCGAAAAGTGGAGAGGAATGACTGACCAGAACAACACGGAGAGCTGTATCGTGACAGCTAAGGGAGGCGAAACTGCACGGGAAAAGATCTTGGAAGAGAAAAGAACTGCGGGACGCTCGGCGTTCTCAAAGAAGGACGGCCATGGGGACTTCATGAGGAGAACGACCTGAGGGCCGGGAACCTGGCATGCCAACAAGGAAAAGGCGGAATTGTAGCAAGAACTCGGCCACAAGAAGGAGGAACACTATAAGCTGGCGAAAATGGCACGAATACACTCCCGCCTCTGAAGGAAAGGGGGGTTAACGCAAGGGGGACCTCTCAAAGATGCGAAAGGGGCTACCGGAAATGGGGGGGGTCACTTTCCAAATCGAGGGAAGGAAATAAATGGAGAGTCGCCTCAAAACGTTGGTAAAAAAAAAACATGTGGCTGACGCCCGCCGAGTCCAGAAGGGGGCAGTAGCGTTCGTGAGGAAGGGTGCTAAATGATCGGGCTCGTGAGGGAAAAAGAAGGGGTGACTCGCCAATCTCCCTGAGAAATTCGGGGAGCAGGGGTAAAACCGGAAGCAAAGAGGCTGATCCAAAGTAGAAAGGAATGAACCGTACGGAAAGGTAGCCCTGAAGGGGCGAGACATAGGAAACTCAGATCGTACAGACACCAAGGACTGTGCTAGCGAAGGGGAAAAAAAGCTCCGTAGAGCGGCCTAAAGGGATTAAGGAGTTGGGATCTCAGACGGGAGGGGTGGAGGGTTGGGATGCACCGACAGCCTTATAGGCGAATGGGGGACCACCCCCAGTAATACGAATGTTCATGCTGGAGAAAAAAGTAGAGCCATCCTGGTAGTGACCGAGAGTGCGGAGGAGATAAATACAAAAAGGGGGGGGGAACACATGGAGACGTTCTTCCGTCATAAGGGGCTGAAGAAAAAAAAAAGGGGGCATCTCGGTGCTGGGCGAGTGAAAGGTAAGAGTCCGAGGAAAGATAGCGCTACGTTCCACACAAACACAAAAAAAAAAAAAGAAAAAAAAAGAAAACACGATCACAAACAGACAGGACAGAGCATCCCATACCATCGCTACCGAAAGGGGAAAGGAGGTTGGAGATTTCCATCGCAACGGAACGAAAAGAGAAATCATTTTCAGAAATCATAAGACCCAACTCTCTGTTCGATATTACTTGGGCACACCCAAAAAGGCACCCCACACCACCCACACAAAAAAAAAGAGTCTGGGGGGAAGGTCACGCCTGATGTATTAAGGACTAGGAAGACTACCACCTATTCCGATTGAAAAAAAGGCTATTTAGTCTTCGGGGCGGGAAACAAAAGAGAAAAAAGAATTCGATAGAAAGTGAGAAGTGGAGCTTCCATTGCAAGGTGAGAAGGGGGAGGAGCGCTTATCCCGTGACTGCGAGGGAAAAATACGCCCAAAGAGAAAAGGTTGCTCTTCGGTTGGGGCTCTTGGGAAGGAGACAAATAAAACTAAGGAGGAAGTATGAGGTCTCCCGAGGGGGGGGGGGACGTTATCGTTGAAAAGCAAGTTAATAAAACGGTGTTGGTACGAAGGCACTCGGGGGGGCAGAAAAACTACCAAAGGGCAGGGGCTTCTCTGACAGGTTTCTCCTGGACGCCACGAAGGCTTACAGGTGGACTTCCCGCGGGAAAGGAAAACCGCAGCTCACCGGAGGAACTCCTAACAGAGAAATGATTCTCAGGAGAGTGCCGGGAAAGGCTCCTCCTGGCCATCTTATCCGGCTCAACTGAAGACGGGGGAGCGCAGGAAGTCCGTACATCGCAGCCCAAAAGGGGGAAAAGAGACTGAAGAACTCATGTACAAACGAAGTGAGATAGATGCAAGAGGCACAGGACAAGGGGGGGGGGCGGTCGCCCCCAAACGATCTTCGCGTACCTAAGAAAAGGGGAGGGTCATGGCGGGACCCCCTAAGGACCGGAAAGACGAATTACAGAAGTAGAGAGAACGGAAGGGGCATGAATTCTCTAGGGGGGTGGAAACAGCAATGCTAAAGGGAGGAATGGTGGAATGCACTCAACTCTACTAAAAGACGCCGTGGCTTCGTCTCAAGACTAAAAAGCCAAGGCCGAACATCGAGCAACAAGTGTAGGCAAAAAGGAGGGATATTTGGGGGAAAGGGGGACAATGGAATTCCTTTTCTTCTGAAAAACTCCGTCGTCCCAGAAAGGGTAACCGCGTGCCCTTGAAAGAACATCAGGGGAAGGTTGCGTGTAGTCATAGTCATCGGTCAAGGAAGGACACCCGAGCCGTCAAAAGTGTCAACTAAAAGGAAAATGTTCTGGTCAAAAACGTTAAAAAGGAACCAGCGCACAAGTCGGTGTAATGAATACAAATCTTTGGGGGAAGGCGAAAAACCCCCAAACTGGGAACACTTGCATCGCTTGCAATTCAAAGACGAAATCCAACTTAGGGGACCATTAGTTTCATCGACGGACTGGGCGGGAGAAAATTGGGGAGGGTACGGAAGTCGCTCTGAGGCGGGGGGGGGAGCCTGAGAACATGAGTTAAATGGAGAGGATTGAACAGGCACTGTCCTGAAGACACTAAGAGTTTCTTATCCTTCGGGGCGGGAGGGAGAGGGGGACACGAGGATTCAAACCCGGGAAAAGTCGCCTGGCTTACAAGCACAGGGACAGAGAAGAATCGTAATGGGGAGGGGGGGGGTGGGGGGGTAAAAAATACCGCACGAGGGGGACAGAGAGGGAACCGCAGTTTTCACGAGATAAATGAAAGGAAAAAGTTTCAACGCTCAGAAACCTCCTGGACGACTAATCAGATATTGGAAAAACATTAGGCATATGGGACTCACACGCGCAACCGACGAACAACAGGAAGGGGAGGGGGGCGCCCCGTGATACCGGAGAAAGGGGGAGAAAGACGTATAATCGACTTGAAAAAAAAGCCCCAGCTATAAATATAATTCCTGTGGGCAAAAAGGGGGGGGTTGGTCCCTCTAAAGCCGCCATCTCCACAGAAGACGCAAAAAGCAAAGGGACGGGGTAGGTCTTGAGAAGATGACGGCAAAGAGTTTCACGAAGCAACGAAAAACGGATCCAAAGGGTGGAATGAAGGGGTTTAATTAAAAGGAAACCCCCATTCTTTATCCAGGCATCTCTCCCAAACGACTGCGGCGCGAAGGATGGGGGATGAGTCATACGTGCTCATACAGGGGGGTCTGGGCATCGAACGTAGCGAGACGGAGAGCATCCGGACTCTGTGAACCAGGAAGGGGAAAAACCAAGAGGCCTCCCTCATACAATCATCAGGGTCAATGAAGAAACTTTACTAGGGGCCCCGTGGTGGGGAGGAGCCGAAGAAGAAGGAAAAGACCATGATGCGGTCAGAAAAAGAGGCGTCAGCAGAAGTCTCTCTATGCGTCAAGGGGGGAAAAATGGCCTTTACAAGTCATCATCTGTCCGGTGCCGAAAACAAACGCCCACCCCTAAGGGAGGTGCCAATTCGGGAAAAGATTAACTAGGCCTCGTTAGCGGAGCGAACGCCCGGTCAAGCGGGAACCAGGGTCGGGATGCAACGAGGCCGAATAAAAGGGAAGATAAAAGCCAGGACCGGCCCTGGGGACAAGGATAATCGTCGAGGAGAGGATCGAAATTCTGAGAGAGGGGGCAAAAAAAAACTGGATCGAAAAGGGAGGGGATGGCTAGGTGGAAGAGGCGAGGGGAGGACACCGATGGAGAGATGAAAGGGGACAACCCTCTATAGATATGAAAAACTCCCCTGCATTAGAAGGTCAGCGGGCTTCGCACAAGCCTAAAAGGGATAGTCCAAGAGTCCATTCTCTGGAGTTGTGCAGAACCGTTTTCTCAAGAACCAGAGGAAGTTGAAAAAGCAATCGGGGGAGAAGGTTGATGGGGAGGAGTACTTCACACCCGTCAAGGGAGGAGGGCAGGGTTAGGGGGAACGGGTGGGCCAGGATTCTCGACGGGGGGGAGGAAGACCGGGTTGGAATATACCGTCCGTAAGAAAACACTTCCGCCAGTGTTGTTGCGTGGGTGGGGACAGGGAAGGAGTCGAGAACATCTTAACTCTTCCCTTAAATTAAAACAATCCCAGTCGGCAAGAAAGGGGGGGGGGGGAAACGCTAGCGTCACCGCGTGGGTTTTAGTCACAGTGAGTAAGCTCCTGCTCGTAACCAGCGGAGTAACTGCCGTGATTAAGGCGTATCGCAGGCCTTCCGTCTACCAGGGAGGAAAATCAGCTCAGCAGGAGGAGAGTCCTGGAAAAATGAGGACGTCGGTCCCAGAGGCGGCGGTAGGAAAATGCTGGTGTGCCCTGAGACTCTTACGGAGCGATCAGCGAATTTCAAGAAGGGCACGAGAAAAAGTAACCGTTAATCGAACGGCCATTATCTTCTTCCGCGGGGGTAAACACGGACGGTGACGCGCCGGGGTATGGAATCACTACTGCTTTTCAACAGGAGCGAGTTAAATCGAATCGAAACAAAAAAAAAAGGGGCTGAGTGGGGGGATTAAAAGAAAGATCTGAAAAAGTCGATCAAAAGGTAAAAGGAAGAGGTAGAAGGAATCTCTGAACCAGGCAGCGAGGTCCGCGACCAAGAACGTTACGGTCACTTTAATAGTTGTTCCTGAATAGGAGACTAAAGTCATGATCTCCTTGGAGGAAAGGAAAAGGTCAGGACTCAGGAAAAAGGGGACGGCGCGATCCGCCTCTTGGAAGCCAACACGGGAAAGAAATAAAGGGTAAGGCTACCTGGGTGAAGACAGGGGGGAAGGACGCCGGTCAATCGATCTGCCGAAAGATACACCTTTCATCACGGAATAGATTTAGAGATGGGGGGAAGCAGACGGAAATGCAGACTAAAAAGGGCGAAAACGGCCACTGGGGTGGAC
>Ga0179591_1318828_pt1 | contig 15031 bp, 14 predicted proteins | sample CZOMad2_1_08_16f_FD_182891 | JGI IMG/M metagenome (GOLD analysis project Ga0179591, IMG submission 182891) | Vadose zone soil fungal communities from Angelo Coast Range Reserve, California, USA - CZOMad2_1_08_16fungal (PacBio error correction) | ecosystem: Environmental > Terrestrial > Soil >...
CAAACTCTCACTCGCGAAAAAGGAAAAGAAAAAGATAGCGAAGAAGAGTGCAAGAGATTGGGGAAACGCACGTCGGAGAAAAAGCAACGGGAAAACAAGCGAAGTCAACATTCAGACACCGAAAGGGCGACCAAAGCTCGAAAGACGAGTAGCCTGCGGGTAACGCATTCCAGGTGTGTCCTACGGGATTATAAAAAAGAACAACACTCCGTAAAACAATCATCTTAACTCGACTGGTATGTCACTATGATGAGCAAAACGCCTCCGGCAGCGTCAGTAACCAAAGAAAAAAAGAAAAAAGCGGGAGAGGTAGCGCGAGGGCTGGTCTACGTCCTTTCTCTAAACGGGGAAGGTGGGAGTGAGAATTCCGACGCCCCAAAAAGTGTCGGTGGGAAACACCCAAAAAATTTTATTGGGGCAGTCAAAACGAAAGCGTCGCGTAAAGGCGGGACGGGGGAGTAAAATTACCGGCGAAAGAATCATCCCCCAGAAAAGCGAACCTTTGAGAAAAGAGGAGTTTACGCGCGGCGAAAGTTGCGTGCAAGATGCCGGATAAAAAAAAAAGAAAGGTCGAGCGAAAAAGCGCAATCGACACGACGCCGGCGGCCGGTTGTCATCACGCGCCGAACGACGAGGAAAACTCGACGGCGAAAGGCGTGCAAAATTGGCGACCTAGGAAGAAGCAAAAACGCGAAAAAAGGCGGGGCCGAGGAGACGTAGAAGGCCTTCCTGTGAACCACTTAAACGAACAGGAAAAAGAAGTTGGAAAAATCCGAGGAGTAGCCAAGTGGCCCAGGGTTACCACCCCCTCAACCAGAACTCCAACGTTAACGGGGTAGCGAAACAGGAGAAACGAGAAAAGGCGGAAAGAGGTGGGCCGGAGTCCTTAAAAACGACGGTCCGCCCCGTAGACCATCAGGAAATGCAATTGAAAGAAAGTCGCTGCGGGCCCAACGAGAGAGACGCTTTGAGCAAAAGAGCATACACAAAGGAAAAAAAAAATCGAGCTGCAGAGCCACAACCTGACAAACGCCTCTGAAACGCCAGGGTGCCTCGCGCAGGTCAAAAATGCCGTTGGGTGAGGGGACCACGAAGCCTCGCTACATGAAAAAAGAACCTGGGAGCATCGCCGAACCCGTTCGAATCCTCGGAACCGCGTAAGAGGCGATCGGGAAGAGAAAAATCCGGAGGAAAAAAGAGGATAGAAACCACACGAACCACTGCTCCGGCCAACGCTGGAAATCTCGGACTACAACGACTGATACGGCGTCCCAGAAAGGGACAGAAAAAGGGGGGCTGGCTGCGAAAGGACCCGAAAAACTAAAGAGAGTTCCGAATAAAAAGTAGGGGGAAGGCCAAAAAAAACAAGCCCATCGCGGGGAAAAACGGACTCGAGGGAATCTAAATGAATGAGGCGCGAATCGCAGGAGCGCTTAAAAGAGGCTAAGGGGCAGGCCTCCCTGAGAAAAAAACGACACTTGGGGGGAAAAAAAAACAAACCCCAAGAAAGAGGTCAGTGAAGAACGGCCCATCGATGAAGACTTACGGAAAACAAGAAAACTTGCGATCGAAAAGCCGACACTAACCATGGAAAGACCGCGACGTTAAAAAAAAAAAACGAGCGCAACAAAGCTCGGCTCGGCAGAAAAACGCTGTGGGGGGACACCCGGCGAAAAAAGTAAAGGCAAGCCGCGAGTACCGGTTGGAGAAAAAGAAGGCCCGAGCGACAGAACGAAGAACAGAGGAGAAACGGTCAGGGAAAAAAAGATTCGGGAGGGCGAGTCACACAACTTCGAACGAGGGAAAAAGCGCCGCCCAACCATGGGTTGGAACTAAAAGCCGGAAAATCGAATTGGAGGAGCCAGAGAACGCCAGCGGGCATCCGCGCGCTCACAGAGAAAGCCGTAGGGGAAAGCAGAGAGAACTCGGAAAAGGAAAAGGCATCCGAGAAGGGCTAAAAGCCAAGAAGGAAACAAGCGAGAAACTAAAACCGCACATCCGAAAAAACAAAAACTTAAAAAGCGGTAAAACGGATGTGAGAAAAAAAGTCGGTGAAAGGCGAGCAACCCAAAGGAACTGCGTCCTGTGAATGGGGGACTAAGCAAAATCTATCAAAAACATGAAGCGTCGTGAGGGCCTCAAGGAGGAACACCAAACAAAACGAGTCTCCGGGAATCAACACGTGGGCTCGCCTCCGAGTGGGGAACTTAATCTCGTCGAGCTCCAGACTTCAGTTTCGTAGGAACGAGAACAAAAAATACACTCGCAAAAAAAATCACAGCTGTTGGCGAAAGAAACGAGAATGCTCCGCGTCAACGAGTGAAAAAAAAGACTCAAAAGAAGATTCTAGAAAAAACTGGACTCAAGCGAAACTCATGTCTCGCGAGAGAAGCATAGAAAGGCTCGAACGGACGAACGGAGAGGACGACGGGGGGGAAAAGCGAAGAGGGAGGGGCAGCTAGGACTCGACAACATCGAAACAAAAACAACACGAACAGAGAGAAGTCTCGACACGCAATGCAGAACGAAAAAAAAAAAATCTCGAATTCCAATTCGTAAAGTCCTCTCCGGCGCGTGAACCAGTCGAGACGACTGTATAATAAGAACCGTGGGAAACATAGGACCTGGCTTGGACCTTCGTCTTCGACGGGGGAGGCTGGTGCAACACAGAGAAAAACTAAGGAGCCGCCTAAAAGTCGCCACCGCGCAAAGAATCAGTCGGCCAGGGTTCCGGAGAAGACGTATTCGCTCGACGAATTTGCCGTCCAATCGGCAGTCAAACGGGTTGAAAAAAACAGGGACAGCGTGCTGAAAGTTGGGACGAAGGGAACCGACGCTCCGCGGGCATGGCGAGAGGACGCTTCTGACCCGGTGGACAAACAAAATCAGTAGGCAACAGCGGTGATGCTTAAGGCGGGCCCAGCCAGAGTGAAAACGCAGAGACGGGGAAACCAAGGGTGTAAAAGCATTGGTCAAGCTGGCGGCCCTGGAAAAAAAACGTGGTCGATAAACTGAAAAGAGGCAAAGCTGCTAGCGCAAAACAGGGAGGAGAAAAAAAAAAACAAGGCGTACTAGCTACAGAAATATTACGGTAAGGGGGATTGACGAGTGAGAAAAAGGAAGAGAAAGGGCCTTCAGGTTCTAGCCCATCGCTTAAACGGACCCTAAGAGACAAAAAACAACGCTGGGGACGGACCGCGGGCCAGCGGAGAACGGGGTTGGGTAAAGAAAAGTCGAAAGAGAAAAGAACGACGGCCACGTTAGGATGTGCTGAGTGAAAACAACGTGAGCTCAGGGCTAACGTCGCACGAAAAAAGTTACCGCACGGGGAGGAAGTTAAAAACGGTAACGAGCAGCAAGAAAGAGAGGAAAATTTCTCCGAATCGGAGTGAAGTGAGCGCGATCGCATAACGGGTCAAAAACCTTCCTGGACGGCTCGGGCCCAGCTAAAGGAAAAAAACACACAGACGGATCGGCAAGTTTTGGGGGGGTGGGTGGGGTCGTGCCCGCTAAAGTGGAAGCCTCTCAAAAGCAAAACGCAAAGAAAGGGCACGGCCCGGCCAACTGCCGAAAAAATCGACTGAGAAAAACGGCGCAAGGGCGATGGGCGGGGGGGGAATCGAAAAACCGTATGCGGGAGGACACCGCCGAAGAGGAATAGGAGTAATTCGAGGGCAAGGCGAGGCACCCCAGTCGATGCGACCGCTGGAAACAGACAAAGAAAAAGAAATAAAAAAAAAAGTGCCCGCCGAGCCAGAGAAGGCGGAGCGATGCTCATGAAGAGGCGCCCTTGAAAAAAAAAACAAAGACAAAAAGAAGGAAGCAAAGCGAAGGATCGCTGAACGACCGGAGCTTCCAGATGAGTCCGCCTGCTAGCCGAAACGCGAAAGGAAACAAAAGCGGAAGGTGACGTTGCGGAAACACCATGGGAAAAAAAACGCAAGTCGGAGGACTAAGATGAAAGACAGGGGGGGGCTCAGGAAAACGTTGAAAAAAAGGGACCACGCCGAAACGGTCGAACTGAAACGCGCCACATCGCTGCAGAAAAAGAAATGGTCTCCGGAAAAAAGACGAAACAACTGGAAAAACGCGGAAAAGCAACACGGAAGCGAGCAGCGAGCACATCGAGGACGGGAGCACCAAGGTTAGGATAAATGGGGTCCTTCGAGGGTACACGGAATCCCGGAAAACCGAAGGACGAGCGAAGGAAGGGAAAAAGACCTAAGTTCAAACAAGAAGGACTCACCTTAAAAGACGACAAGGCCTCCCCCTCCGTGCAAAAAAAGAGAAACTCGTGCTTCCGGACTGCAGGCCAACCTCCGCGGAACAAAAACTATATCGAAACCCGTCACCAACGGAGGGACACCGTGCCGGAGCCCTTTCGATTGAACGGCGCGCGAAGGCGAAGATGCAGGATACACCGCAACTTTCGATCGGAGCGCAAAAAAATGAAGCTCGAAATAGGCATGAAAAAAAGACTAAAAAAGAACCAGCTTCAACCCAACGCGCTCCGGAAAACCGAAAGAGGGGCGAACACTACACGGGGGGGGGGAAAGGAACCTATGGGGTATATGTCAACATTCGGAAAAATCACGACATCAAACCTCCTTGTCCAGGACTTCGAAAAGCCCATCTAATCGCCATGCAATGCGCGCCTGAGGGAATGCGAGCAAGTCAAGGAACGCAGACTCGGCCAAAAGGAGAAGAAGCCCGTCGTCGACAAAAGACGGACTCTTCGCGGGAGATCACCGCAGGAAAACAAGAAGATTAAACGCAGCCGACGGGCGCAGGAAGGATCGTGGATGCCCGTCCTGGAGGAAAGAAAAGGGGGAAGAGCAAAAGGGAAAAAAAAAAAAGGGTCGCGCCGAACGCAACTTCTCAAGGAGGCACTGCAAGGAACAACGCAAACGTAGTGCAGAGAGATGGTGGCGAGAGAGGAGAAGCGATCGTCAACAACTTCGCGAATAAAAAAAAAAGAACAGGAAAGAAAGCGCGACGTTTCAACAAAAGCCAGCGACGGCTCGACGTCAAACGGAATTGGATCTTCGCCACAATCTCAGCATCGAAGTGCCTGGGGGAGGGGGAACGACGAAAGAGGCCGGCGCCGCGCGGACTTGGAGAAAAATCAGAAAGAAAAGCCTCAGAAAGAACAAGACCGCGGAAGAAGACGTCGCCAGACGAAAAGAAAAAGCGTCGCCCGGCGAACAGAAAAAGGGATGACTTGCCAGTAGGAAAAGCAACGCCCACGATCGACGACGGGCACATTTTAGTCAGGGAAAGGGCCGAGAGAAAAAAAAAGGAAGGCCTCGTCGTCCCGACGGGACCAGGCGCAAAAGGGAAGTCAGAGCGCGGAGTTGCTGGTCACGTCAAAAAAAAGAGGTCGCGTTTCGTGAGAATGCCGCGAGAAAAAACCTGGATGAGAACACACGACAAAACTTGTTTTGTCAGACAGAAAAACGCCGTCGCGGACGAAAAAATCGACGTAAACCGCTCGAAGGAAGAAGAAACTAGTGCGCATCACGGGGCGACCGAAAAATTTGAACTCAGATTCGAAAAGGGTAGGTTCACGATACGATTGAACCTGAAGGCAGAACGTCAATCAAGGAAAACTGACCGGGAAAGCGAGAAACGAAAAAAAAAGGAGACGACGGGAAGAAAGCGGCGTGAGCCCGGGAGGGTCGCGACAGGGGGGATGAGGAGCACAGCCTACCGGCGGGCACGAGGTACGTCGTAAAGGAGGCATTCAGGGAAAAGGTCAATCCAAAAAAAGACGTTGCAGCAGTCCGTTCTAAAGCTCGGATCCCGTTAAACCCTAATCCTGACACCCTCCAACAAGGCTCCATCAGGGCGGGCAATCGGAAACGCTATGCAAAGAATGCGCTTGCTAAATGTTCGAGAAAAGCCTGCCGTCAAGGCAGTCACGGCAGAACCACCACGGAGACCATCAGTCTCGAGAAAAGTAGCGGCCGGTGGAAACCAGCGAACGCTCAAGGAACGTGGGGGGTCAAAAGAACCCGAGCAGGAAAGGCTAAAAGGGAAGGGATCGAAACTTGGCGATCCAAGTCAGATACCTTCCAAAAGGTGGGAAGGCACGTCACCTGCCAGCATTGGGTCAAAAAAAGCCGTGGAGACAGGAAGATCGAAGGCGAAAGTCAAGAGCGGGACTCTCCGGTGAGGACCGATCAAAAAAAGGTCGAAAAGGCCTACTATCCGGAGCAGGATCGGTTGGAAGGAAGGGAAAGAAGAAGGGGGAAAAAAAGGAAACCACACGAACAGCTAAAAAAAGATGGCTCGGCACGCATCGGTCGGGCGAAAACAAAGCATCTACCCGTGGGCGAGAAGGAATCAACTTAAAAACGAGGCTGGCAATTGGACCAACGAAAAGAAACCTGCGACCGAGAGAATGTAAATCGATCGTGAGGACTTCAAATCAATGTTCGAAAAGCGATCCTCCCCAGCCCATAAAGTAATGAAAAACTCTCAATCTTCAAGAGAGGGGGTACCTGCATAAGGAGCTGCTCCTACCTATCAAAAATGGCAAAACATTAAGCGGGCACCTACCTACCGGTCTGGTCGCCGAAGACCGGGTCGCTATCCGTCACCTTAACTAATTAACTCCTATTTCTATCGAACGAAAGTCCCCATCAGAAAATCTAACGCTCGAAGGACAGAAAAGGTCTTCAAACAATGGTTACAAAAAAAAGGCCGCCTGCTCAAGGACTGTTGACGAGCAAGACGGCAAAAGAAGAAATGCTAAACCAAAATCGGAAAAAAACTGCGGCCGATCGGGGAAAAAAAGAAATGAGGAAATCGTCCCAAAACGTGAAGAACATGCAAAAACCACGGAAAAGAACAAAGTGGGGTTTAAAAGACAAGCGAGGCCGGCGACGGAAAAAACCTGGGAAAAAAACCGGAAGAAACCGCACGCGCAATCCGGAGAAAAGCCGGACACGACTCAAAAGCAAAAAGCGGCCTGGACTCGATATGGGATATCTTAAAGAAAAGCTCGAAAAAAGCAATAGGCGGGTACACAGGGGGCAGTGCGCCGCTATAAAAAACTCGGGGCAAATCACATTACGACCCTGCGCAAAAAAGGCAGGAGGCATTGGAAGAGGGAAGCGTGGCTAAAAGGAAATCAGCAAATTCTCAGAAAAAAAAAACTTAAAACCTTTTCGAGCATAGAGAGGAACCAAGAAGCGAGGACCAAGCGGCTTCCTCTACTTACAAACCCGAGGACGTGAAAAGGTGATCAACACTTTTGCGCGGCAAAAGAAACGTCAATCTCGTCGAGCGCCATCACATCAGTAATCAAAAAAACGAAATCCTTGAAATGACGAATACAGAAAGTCGGCGAGGGCTCGAGGAAGGATAAACGGGGTACAGGCGTGTCCTGACAAAATAACCCCTACGCTGTCCGACAACAACTGGACGAAAACGAGACTCAGGGGGTGAAAACACGGACTCGAGGTCTCCACCCAAAAAAACCTCGCAAAGGCAGCGGAAAGGGAGGAAGACGAAGGTAAGGCTAATATTGGTCAGCTTGGAATTCAGCTTTGAGAATCCTCGCAAAACGGAGGGATGGGAGAATACGAACGCAAGAACTCAAAATCTCAAGACGTTGCCAAAATTTCAAAAACCGTCTAGGGCCCCGCGATTAAAAACGCGACTTATTCGAAACGTGCTAGTACTGATCGCCGCGGCGTCCAGTCGGAAAGGAGGGGAGCCTGCGGAATCGGAAAAAAAAATCCGTTAGCAGTCTCGCCGCAGAGCGAGATGATCAAAGAGAAGGGGGAAAGGGAAAGAAGACGACTTACTGAAGACGACGCGATGGAAAAAACTTCGCGGCTCACCTGTGATAAACCGGAGACTTCTTGCTTAGGGGGTCCGAGACCGACTCAAAGCCGGCGAGTAAAGAGAACTGAAAAAATCGAGTCGCTCGAACCAAGTTGGGCATAACTAAGGCGCAGCGGAGGTTCTGCAGTTAGTATTCAGATCACTGAACCTATTCAACGCACCGTTAAAAGCTTAAAAAGGGGTCGGCTTGTCAAAAGTCCGAGAAACGAGAGCGGCTACCGTCCGGGTCAAAAGGAGAGGAAAGGAAAATAACAAGCGCGGCGGACGGAGACAAGAAAAACACTAAGAAGACTCCATCAGACGTTTATAAGGAAAATCGTCGGATCGCACTTCGGTGGCGGGAAGTGTTCTCTGCCCAGAATAAGAAGCCCAGACACCCCATTGCTGGAAGCTGAAGAAACGTGACGCAAAGTTGTGTGAAAAAAGACTTCGACAGCGCTAATCGAAGGGACCTACGCGGGTAACTGAATCGTGAATGTCGTGACGAAATATAACCGGGGGATAGGAACGACAACCGGGAAGCCCGAGTCGTTGGAAAAAACCGGACCGGAGACCATGCTAAAAAAGAACCCGACTGAGTGGATCGCGTCAAAACGCTGGATGGGGAAGTGAGCGCAGAGGAACAAGGGAAAGTAGGTAGACGGGCGAGTCGGAGTCCCAACTGTCAGGATAAAGTAAACGACCAAAGATGGGAAAGCAGTCTGGAAACCGACCGTTCGGACCGCTTGCCCCACAGGGCGAATATGCGAAAGGCGCAAAAAAAAGCAAAACGAACTCGACTGCAACCGTACGGTGACCCCGATTGAAATTTGAGTGAAGGCTACCCTGCACCGACAGGACAGAAACGTAAAAAAAATGAACAGGGGAGGGGTTCGAAGGAGAAAGAAAGGAAATCGGGAAAGGTAAAGACAAGCGGGAAAGAAAAACCGCCCGAAGAAAAAAAAAAGTTCCCGTGAAACTGATGGCAAAAACGAGCGAGTCAGGGTGAAAAAATGGGTGAACTGTGGCTATCGGCAGGAAAGCGAGGCAAGTCCCATCGAAGACACCAAGGAGCCAAAGGATGTATCGAAAGATAGAAAAGAACCCAGCGGAAAACCAGGATTTTCCGCATGCCTGAGGAGAAACGTAAAGCTACGACCCACGAAGATCGCGCGCGGCACCCAAATGATGACATCTCATCTGAATGATAGGACTAGACGAGCTGAGTGAACGGGTGCAGCGTTTCCGCTCGGGGGAACGACGAAAAGGTCCTCAAAAATGGAAAAAACGAAAGCGAATGGAAGGACAGTATGGTCCAACGGGTGCGGAACGGCCGTTACGGACGTGAAACAAAGAAGGCGCTACCCGGGACGGCAGCAAAAAAAAAGCGACGGCATCAACGAAAAAAACCGAAAACTGTTAGAAAGGAGGTTGGAGAGAGGTGGGGGGACCTGGGAAGGAAAGGAAGAAGTCCTCCGATAAGAAGGGCTTGTTGCAACAATTTACAAAGGGCGAAGGGAAAAACGTCACTTCGAAAAATCCACGCGTGCCTCAATAGTCTCCATAAAGAATGAAAATCCTACACGCACTCTGCAGTAAAAGCTCTCTATCGAAGAAAAAAGAAAAAAAAAGCTCGAGGCGAAGCCGAGGGGAGAGAAATGGGGAGAGCAGCTGGGCGGCGAAGGCGGCATAGTCGAACGGGGCACCGCTTTTCGATCAAAGACCGCAGAGAGAAAAGGAACAAGAGCGAATCGTCGAGGTCAAACTAACGACGCAAAAAAAAAAACGTCAGGAAGAAGCGGCAGTGGCTGTGGAAACCACTACAAAGACTTTGGCAACCTATCACCGACACGATGGGGTGAAAGAAGCATTTCACGAACGAACCTCCGGTGAGCGTCGACCATCCCATAAAAAAGAAACATGAAAAAAAGGACACCCTCGAAGGCGCCGAAACAAATGCCGTAGGCGAGCAGGAAAGTCTGCAAGAACCAGATCGGAGTCCCTTCCTAAAGAAATATGCAAGCAGAAATCCGTCAAGACATCCAGAAGCATCAAGAGTAACAAAACGGACGAGACGCGGTCGCCTGCATCAGAGGAGCGGTAAAAAAGGGAAAAAATCGTTCAAGCGCGCGCAGCAAATAAAGCCGAAGCGACCGACCGTGATCGGGACGACCCTAAGAAGACCTAGTGCAAGAATGTCGAAAGCAGAGTAAAAAAAACGCTGACAAACGTCGCGGAAAAAAACCACAACAAAAAAGGGGTGGCGCGGAGTGAACGCACGATCGGACGCGAAAGGCACGCGGCAGAGTGCCACCATCTCTAAAGAGCAGCCAAAAGTGCCAAAGTGACAGTGTCGCGAAAAAAAAGCCAAGAAAAGCCAACAAAGTGCAAACTTGAACTAAAATCACCGAAAGCCCAGACAAAGGAATCAGGGGAAGCCGAGACTAAACCGCTCAATGTAAAACCGAGCTGGTACTCGAAAATCAGCTGGAAAACGGTGATGAGCAAAACCAAAGAAAATCGGAAAGGACGAGTCGAGACGGCAAAAAAGTCAAAACTACTGGTTAAAGAAGTGCGCAAAACTCCTCCTCACGGAAGTAGGAAACGAAGAAAAGACGCAGGAGCGGTCAAGAAAAGAGAGGCTTGGACGGGAATTCTCGAAAAAGAGCGTCGTGAGAGGCCCGAGAACAAACATAAGTACGTTGAGCGGGAACACAAAAGCACCTTGTAGGCCAACAAGAGCGTTTGAGGACGAGCTCAAGAGAGCGGAAAGAAAATTCGACGATCATGCTAAAAAAAGGACACCGGGTGAGACAACTTTGAAAAAACTGATCGAAAAGTAGGGAAAGAAGAGGAGCCTTCGCGAAAGAACACGCGCAAGAAAATCGTCCGGTTTGAAAGAAAACGCCGGACGGCCTGATCGTCAGAGCGGACCTCGTTCGGGTCATACGAAGAAAGAAAAAAAAGAAAATGCCGCAGAATGATACGTCGTCGGGGGGGAGGTGATGAATTCCTTGGCGAACTGGGGGCCGGTCCAGGAAAACAGCCTGGGGCGCAAAAAGGGTCGAAACAAGCAGGGCCCAGGGTACCAAGCCCAGAAAACCCAACCGCTCAGAAAAGGAAACGCACAAGTGGGCGAGGAAATGCGCTCGCGCTCGCTGCAATGAAAACCGTCCGTTCCGGGGGGGGGGTGACGGAAAAAGGGTCTGCGGAACAGAAAAAGTCCGGAGTGCCGTAAAAAATCAAGGCCAATGAAAAAGAAATGTGAAGGCTTTCGTAACCAGGACGGAGGAGAAGTCGGCGGGGGGGGTCTCCCCTAGAGACTCGCAAAAGGGACGGAGCGGGGCTTGCGAAAAAAATTCAGAAAAGAAAAAAATCAAGGAACCAAGACACCTTCCTGGGTTGAGCGGCTCAAAAAAAACGAAAAATCGAGAGACAAGGCGGAACGTAACTAATGGACGCATCCGAATCAAAAAACTCCCGTTCGACACCAAATCGTAAGAAAGCGGTCGTTGTCGAGACGGGGGAGGTCGCCGCTCAAAGAGATCAAAAAAAAACGAACCAAGGGGAGCCAAGATGGCTCGCGGCAGCAAATACAAGACGAGAACTACGAGAGAAAAGGGCTACTACATGGAAAATGGAAAGTCAACAACCTAGCCACTTCCGACAAAGGCAGGTCTCCGCGAGAAGGGAGAGACACAAGGACGGGGGTCTCTAAAGAACAACAATCTAAAAACCGGCGTCGAAAAAAGGCCGCGCGGGAAAAGGAAAGGAACCGTTCACGGCAGGAAAAGGAGTCGGGAAAAACGGACACCCGGGCTCGGGAAACGACCTGAAACAGTACGGGTCAAATGACGAAAAGAACGGGGAAAGAAGGTCTCGCCAAAGGACGGAGGGACGCCGCTTGCAAGGGAAGCTAACCTCCCATAATCAAAATCAGAGCGCAAGCACAAGACAAAAGGCTAGACTTGGTACACAAAAAAAAGGAAAAAAAAGAGACCAAGATCGGTACACGGGGAAGGACAAGACAGAAACCAAAATCACACCGACAACGAGCAAACTAACGACTCGTAGCCACTCGATTAGAGGCTTGGGAGGGGAACCCACGCGGGAACACCTCAAGCAGCCGAAACCTTGGGGGGTTGTCATTCGAGGGCCCGAAAGCCAAAGTGCCAGAAAGAGGGAGAAAGCAGCGCGCTAAAAAAAAATACAGAGAAAAACGGAAGCCGGGAAAATTCGGGAATCGCAAAGTAAAACGCGCAGCGCTCGCGGGAGAAAAAATGCCTGGTAAAGGACGGACGCAAAGCTCGGAACCGCACAGCACAAAACCCTGCCAACAGATTGTCGAAAAAATCGCGTTTAAGAACTGGGGAAGGCATAAAGCCCTCACGCAGCGGAAAAAGGGGCAGAGTGTCAACCGTGTCGAAAGCAAGAAAGGAACCCCTGAGACCGGCGCTTTAAAGAAAAGGGAAACAAGCACTACGTCTCCTGTAAAATTGCGCCAAAAGGGGAAGAAGGCGGAAAATAGAAGGGCGTACGGCGTCCAAAAAAAGCGGAGACTAAAGGACTAGCGGAGGGGTTTCAAGAATAACGCCGCAGCTCTGACCGGGGGCTGAAAACGAAACTCCACGTCGAAAAACGGAAAGCCGGAGGAAAATCAGGTCTAGAAAAAAAATTCGTAAGAGAATAGTCCTCAGAAAGGAAAAAATGAGGACCGAGAGACGAAACTAGTTCAACGCGAGAGGCAGCTTGCGAGCAATCTGTGAGGGAAAGGCTCTCTCAACACCGGGGGGAGATAGCAACGACCCGCGAAAAAAACACCTCGACTTGGCAACCTGAATCAACTCTCCGTGCTCTTAAAAAAGCGAGTCTAGGACTAGCTATGTCCGGCCGTGCAGAGTAAAAGAAAAAAGCGGCGTCCAGTGTCGGAGACAGCGGAGGGTGAGTCTGGTTCGGGCAGCGTTCAGCGCCACGTGCCTCGAGACGAAGAGAGGCGGACTCGTCGCCAGTGCTCCACAACGACTTCAGAAGGTGGCGCTCGACGCGGGGCGACGGCGCAGGCTCAACTGTTGATCCAAAAAAAGGAGTGCTGGAGGGTGTTCCTAGGGGGAAACAAGAAGGCGATCGCTCGATGGGACGCTCGACCCGTTGAAAAGTCCGTCAAGGAAAGGTTCTGACAAAAAAAAATCTTCTAACCGCACATCAAAAGAAAAAGAAGCCATGTGAAAGGCAGGTGTAAAAACTTGCCTCCTGTCTCGTCGAGAGCGCAAGGCAAAGGGTTCGACAACCGAATGAGAAAAAAAACGATCAGAAAAAAAAAGCCCTCGAGAAAAAACAACGAGGGGGAGCGAAAGGAGCGCGCTGCAACAGTCACATGTGAGGAAACACATGCGAGGCGCCCCCTCACTAGCGACAAGCAACCAAGGGCTTGCGCTGCACTTTCCAGAAACTTTGAAAAAAAAAAAAAAACTCGACTTCACAGCTGAAGGAAAAAACGAAAGCGAACGATCGTGCTTTCGATAACGTGCTCCGGGCTCGGAATCTCCAACCACCGAAAACAAAGCTAAGAAAGGTCAAAAAACCAGGAAGCAACGAAAAAAAACGGCGCGTCGCGATGACGGGCGAGACAGGAAGCGATTAAATTAGGTACTGGGTGCGATATCGAGCAAATGCGGAGAATACACGACCTAATAGGCTGAGGCCCAGAAAACGCGGCAAGGGAAAAAAAAGCCGGAAGAAAAGATGAAAATATGCGACTAAAAGCACTCCGAGACCTAAAGACGAGGTGCGTGCCCGCGATGGCAAACTTGTGATCACGCTGAACAAAAGGGTCAAAATTGCGCCCCGCAAAAAACAAAAAAAGATAAACAGGATAGTCCGGCGAGGCGCAAACTCTATTAGTAAGGGACGCCGTGACTAGCTGGGGACTTAAGGAAAAAGAGAGAGAAAACGAGCAAACCAGGGAAAAGCCGTGGGTGGACTGAGTCAGACTTAAGTCAGGGAACTACCGGAACTAGAACGAAGAACAGGAAAACTCAAGAAAGGGGATAGGCGAAAACTGGATCGGGAGGCAAACCCCGTCCAGATCGTTCAAGAAAAAATCCTGCGAGCTCTTGCTCACCGAATTGGAGAACCCAAACATGGGGACGTTGCCTCAAACAAACCACTGGTTCGACGCGAAGCGGATTCTAAAGCGAGAGATGTTGGCCGGGTTCCTGCTCGTTATGGACCACGCAAACGACGGCCCAATACTGTGCGAACGCAGCACGGTCGCATGGGAGAAAATAAAGGGGGTGGATCCGGTTGAGAAAAAACCGCCGTGACTGAAGACGGGCCAAACGCGACAGAGAAACACGGCACGAGGAAAACCCCTCGAACATACCCGCTCATGTGGGGCGTGGGGGTGTCGTCAAGGGGGGGGTACCAAGGGTACAGGCGTCGAAACTCAAACAGACAGGACAAGGAACCTCCGGATTTCGCCAAGGGACTCAAAAAAAACGCTCCGGAACCCGAGTCACGCTCGGTTCCGCGACTCAAAGACCCGCACAACGAAACCGAGCTCGATCAGCTCATGCAGAAAGAAAACGTAAGGGCGGGACCCGTGATGAAACTTGCGGAGGACGGCGCTGCGAAAAAGCGCCATCGTGCACCAGGCAACGGGGCGAGGGCAAAAAACGGAGTCTAATGTTAAGCAGGGATAACTGGCATTATCAGAAGAAGGGACGCTTCCCCCGAAATCAGGAAAAAACGCAAAAGTAACTGGATCTCCACTACAAGTGTGGGGGGGCCCAAACAAGACAGGGGTTCTGCGTCGGCATTCTCAGACCGCGAACCTCAATTTACGGACTAGAAGACACCAATCTCTCTAATCACCTAGAAAAAATCGTCACGCGCGGTAAGACGACGCGGGGAAAGACAGAAGAAACTGAAAAAAACAAACGAGGACATCAAAATCCGGAGGACGGGCGTCGGGGTGCGCGGAACCAGTCCCAGACATCCAGCACGACAAAAATCAGTCGAAGGGGAAAAAAAGAACTCATCAGTCGAGAAAAAAAGGGGAGGAATGAGGGGCGAAAAGGCGCGCGCAAGAACGCTCCCGTCCTAAAAGACTTCTCGCTTCGACACTGAACGACGGAAAAAGCGTCGTTCTAAAGATTAAGAATCACGGCAATGCAAAGACGAAAGGCAACGGTCGTCG
>Ga0179591_1360321_pt1 | contig 15030 bp, 16 predicted proteins | sample CZOMad2_1_08_16f_FD_182891 | JGI IMG/M metagenome (GOLD analysis project Ga0179591, IMG submission 182891) | Vadose zone soil fungal communities from Angelo Coast Range Reserve, California, USA - CZOMad2_1_08_16fungal (PacBio error correction) | ecosystem: Environmental > Terrestrial > Soil >...
GAGGGAATTGTCCGGGCGTGGGAAAAGGAGATTTGCCCCTCATTCACGTTTCAGGGGAAGGGACAGCTGCGTTGGCCAGGCAGTCAAGGCAAGAGACCCTGGATTTAAAGGGACGGCGAGTTTTCAACAGCAACTCAGAGATCAGAAGAAAGTCGATGTGTAGAGCTCGCTTGCCAGTGGCAAAGAACGGGGGGGAGACGAAAAAAATAAGACTTGTAATGCACTCGCTAAAGAAGTCAAACTGTTGTGAAAGCAAGTACATCGACGCATGCCCCAGACCCCATAAGAACTCGTTAAATTTCAACCCAGCTGGCTATCTGAGCACAGCAAAATATCCTGCCGAAAACAATTCGCGAGAGAAGAGCCGAAGCGGCCTTCATCACCGAATCAAGGGGCATGATTTCCGTTCAAAAGACGATTCGGAAAAAAAAAAGTCCAGGGCAGGGGAAAGGCGGACTATTGCGCACGAAAGCGAGGCTAACGAAAAGAAAAAAGGTCCGGACGCCAAGGACCGAGAACAGAAAAGCTTGCAAGACGGCGAAAGAATAAACTAATTAGAAAAAGCTACGAATCAAGCATAGCCGTGGACAGAATCTCTTTGCGGTCACGCAACAGGCTTTAGAAACGGAATTCGAGGGAGGCCTCTCCTCAGAAAAAACGCTTGGTAAAAAGTGACGCTCGAAAAGAGAAGGGGGGGGAGGCAATACGATGTCGATGCGCTCGAATAGAAAGGGTTCAGAGATACGCGGAGAGATCAGAGGGGGGGCCTTCACCAGGTCCAGGGAGACCGCCATCATGAAGCGGAAGTACGGGGAAAAATCGGTTCCACACACACAAGGATCGGGGAACGGTCACGACGAGCTGGGGGGAGGGCCCGGAAGGCTTTTGCAAAGACTCGACCTTAACCAACTGATCCGTCCCGCTGGGAGGGAAAAGCGCATCTGGAAAGAAGCACATGTTCGAAAGTTATCTAAAAATGTGGGTGGGTGAAAGGGGAGCCAGGATTGTCAAACGAGCCAACAAGCGATCCGGATGAAGAGACTCTAAGAATCTCGGCTTTCCAGTCAGGCTGGTCGAGTATAGCGTTGGGCGCAGGAGAACCGGGAAGGGGCCGACGGCCCCAAAAACGTCAGAGCGAATCGATCGAGACCCACCAAAACTCTTTCCAAAGGGATCATCAGAGGGGCGCCTCGCTCACTTCCAGGAAAAGAAGGTCCAGAAAAAAAAAACGGCAAGAAAAGGAACCTAATAGGGGTTTGCCGAGGGTTCCCTCCCGAGACCTGCCATGCCAAGCGTCGGGAACTACAGAAGTTCGGAACCACCACGTTCCGCAGAGGAAATTCAACACTCAACTTGGGGGAGGGGGGCGACGGGTTCCCGATCAGGAGGAGGCGGGCCTCGGTCTCGGCACCGAGGCGAAATCGATTTCCCGATAAAGAAGAGCCCGAAGGGGGGGAGAAAAATCGATGTTCCAACTGGTTGAAAGGCCGTCGAACCTGAGGGGGTACGAGGCGAAGAGGGGGGGGGAGCTTCCCAAACAGGAAGGAGGGAAAAAGCAATGTTGGACGATACACCCTCCTCCACTTGAAGGCCTTTAAGTAGGGGGAGGGGTATATAGACCAGGGGAGCTCGTCGGGGGTACTGTGATCGGAAGACACGGGCGAATCTGTGGAAAAAAGGAAAAAAAAGAAACCACCATGGGCGGAGTCCGGAAATGAAGATCAGTGTCTGGGTGACGGCGGGGTGTGCCAGGCAGGGCCGGGAGTTATCAAAAAGGAGGGAAGGACGGGGACTCAGTACCACCTGAGAGCTGCAGTCGTCAGGGTTCGGGGGCAAGACGCAGGAACTGAAAATTCATGGGAGATGATGATTTGGACAACCACGCGGTGGGAAAGGAAATTTCATGTTGGGAAGGGGGCAAAAGCAAGACGAAATAGAGGGTTGCGGAAAGAGAGCCGGACTACTTGAGATGGCGCGGGAAGGGCAGGAAAAAAACGTTTTGGGAACACCAGGGCAAGGGGTATAAACGCAAAAGCCGCTGAAGATAACTGCGACAATAAGGGGTCACCAGGCTGAATAGGAGGTAGAAACAAGTTGGGAATAGGTCCACAACGCACAGTGAAAGTAGTAAGACCATAGAACAGGGCCGCCGGGGCGAAAGGAAACCACCATTACCATTCATAAGGGGGCAAAAACGAAGGTGAGCTGAGCAAAAATGCGAAAGGAAAGAGAGAGGAACTTAATGGAACAGTTTTGCATTCAGGGGAAAATTCATAGGCTGGCAATGGGGAACTTAGAGTAAGGACTGGCTGGGAAAACCCTGGACAAAAACCCAAATCCAGAATGAAAGCGCCTGAGCCGAGGGGGGGGTCGCACATTTGATGGGGGAAAGGATTCCGAGGGCTAATGTGGACAAGAGAGAGGGGTCTTTGGCACTTTTTGGGCCACAAGCATTTCAGCCCGAAGGTGACAACCGGAAAGGGGGAAAAAAAAAAAAAGGACGGTCAGTTTGGGAAGGCCGGGAGAACAAAGTTAGGAAGAGGCAAAGGGAGGAAAGTTGCTCCAGCTCACAGGGCTCGGAGCAACGTTTCCGAGGCATAGGAGACACACATCGTTCCCACAAAGGGGTCCAGACGCAGAGGGAGAAAAGCTGGATACACGTAAGATGGAAAAGAGGGGCAGGTTCGCAAGACAAAAGAAGACGGGGCCTTCCCCCCGAAAGACCACTTGGTGAAAAGGCACCAGACTCGGGAAAAACAACTCAACCTCGGAAGACTGGCTAGCGGAAAAAAAATCGAGGGGAAGGGGCGATCAGGCATCAAAGCTCGAAAAAGGCACGTAAAGGACAGGGGAAGGAATCACTCCCCTTTCGGTGATGGTGGAAAAAGCTAACAAAAAAAGAGTTTGAAAAAGTGCTAGGCGATTTCAAAAGAAGGCTGAGAGGCGTTGGAAAAAAAAATTCGATGGAAGATCCGCAGGCTCAAAAAAAGGTGCTAATCCATTAACATAGAAGGGCCTCAATTAGTCACACTCTTGAGGTGGTGAGGAAGTATTGTTTGAATGCGCATTAGGGGGAAGGCGATGTAGCTCTTCGAATAGGAGCGAGATGTTTGGAAGAAAAGAAGAAAGGGAGATGGATCTAAACGCGGGATAATGGATTTTATAGAACTTATCCGCGGAAGGGACCTTAGTTCAGACCCTAACATCGCTAGGGTCTAGAAAAGGGAAAAATCCTTTTTCAGAGGGGGGGGGTCAGGACAAGGAGAGGCGGACAATAGCCTGGAGTCAACCGAAGACGAGACCGAAAAGACTACCTGCTTAAGAAAAAGGAGGTGGAGGGGGACGCTGTTAACACACCGGCGATTTGGGACTAAACCGCCGGTCACACCAGCAATTGAAAGAGAAACACGCTCCGTAATCTGTTAAAAAAAAGGGGTATTTTGCTTTGTGAGAAAAGACCGAGAGATATGAAAGGCAAGAAAAAAAGGTCGCCCTCGGACAGCAGGATGGTAACGTTGTTTGGGAGGGTGTACACCCTCGAGGGAAAAGGGGGGGCGAAGAAAAAAATCGCATAAGGGAAATTCTCCAGTGCTTTCACACACGGAGCTGTGCTTGTTGAAGGAAAGGTGAACATCTCAGATCAAAAAAAAGTAGAGTAAAAGGAAAAAGGAAAAAACCAGGCACAGCGCGGAGAAATGGCGAAGAGGCTCCAGGATGGTGCCAAAATATGGGAAAAAAGCGCGTCCCGAGAGGTCTTAAACAAAAAAGAAGGAAAACCAACCCAGAAGAATCCGGGGAAAGGGCGAACAGGGTGGGATTGCTTTCAGACTTGTTGGAAAAGCGGGATGCCGAACAGAGAAAGAAGCAAACACCATTCTTTCGTTCGAGCGGGGATAAGTTTTCAAGGGGGGAGGTGCGGTGCAGAGGAAAAAAGAGATGAATTCCGTCGGTCCGATAAAGCTCACAAGGTTTTTGGAATAAGCGTGAGGGAGGGATTATAGATAAGGAAATCAGAAAAATTCCGAAATTGGGAAAGGCGCATTTTTTACTAAGGAATAACCAACAATCCACGCGGGGAGAAGATACTAAGGAAATTGGAGTCAAGTGAAGAAAGAAGGAAAATTCATTGACCCCGATAATGGGGACCCTTCAGGGGAGGCCATAACGTAGAGCGAAGCCGCTTGTATTGGAAATTCTGCCACCCATAGTAAAAAAGAGAGGGGCTCCCTCCATTTTTCCCAAGGGGAAAAAAATACCCCCATATAGGGCCTCCGGCCGCGGGTATTAATGATGACCAACCTTCTAGGAAGAAAAATTCTCTCAAAGTTTTTGTAGACACATGAGGAGTCTTTCCAGGGTCAAGGAGAAAGGGACGCACTCGAAGAAGCAGGTCTTTAGGTGTGAATCTTAATTACAATTGTGCGGGGACTGCGAAACATTGAAGAAGGGAAAAAGTCAGGCGGGGGAGTACGTGGCGACCGCGTCTGTGGCCCCTGATCAAAAATCAAATTTTTGCCCACAAGGAGGGAGGAAAGGCTTATTCAGTCTTGAAGGGGAGAAAGGTTCATGAGAAGGAAAAGCGTTTTCAAAAGTGGTTAGTGGGCCGGGGAACCAATTGATCACTGGAGGCTTTATGGGCAACCTGCTGATTTTAGATCGCATAAGAGTGGCCTCCCGCTTAGAAAGCATCTTCCTGCCCAGGGAAGCGGAAAAAAAGGCCTTACCACCCTCTATGCCGCAAACAGGACGTAATTTTTGGAAGGTCCGCCAAGAATAATTTTGTCTGGGGAAATTGAAGGGAGTCTAACAAAAGAGATTGAAAAAGGGAAATTCCGTCGGGTAATACTCGAAAGGGAGAAAAGGCCGAGGGCCAATGACCAAAGAGAGGAGAAAGAACCCGTTCAGGAAAAGTTCAAACACACTAACGAAGTAGCAAAGGAGGAGTGCTTTCTGGCATTAGGGGGGGGGGGTTGGGAGGGGGCCCCACTTGTAAAAGAGGCTGATCAACTTCTACACATGGACCTTATGAAGATGGAAGGAAAATCTGCTAGAAGGGGGGAAGGCCTGCCGGTGATCTAGAAAGGGGGGAGGGTGAGAAAGAATCAGTAAAGGCGACGGAAAGAAGAGATAGTGGGCTGTGGGGCTTTCGGGCTCGGCCAGAAACTGTTCGTATATGAGAAGGTCGTACGAGGGGGAAAAAAGTCGGCGTTTGACTAAGAAATACCGTGCACAGGAAAGAGGAAACTGTGAACACCTACGTCTCTGGGAAAAAAAAGCGCGGGGTGGGTATGAGAACTGGTTGTTCGAGTCGGGTTAAAATGCAAAGAACGACCCTCGCAATCGTCCGGGACGCAAAAAAAAGATCTGCTGCTGAATTAGAGGGGGCGGAGAAAATGAACGGGAAGGAATCAGGACCCGCGAGATTGAATAAAAGGTGAGAGAAAGAACTGAAAAAAAAGGTAATGGCTGTGGAAACCGAACTAGGCCGGGCAGCGAAAACAAAGGAAATCCGTGACGGTCAAAACGTTGGGGGAAGATTCATTAAGGAAAGTACCCACTAACCCGGCTTGGAAGGGGACCTTACCTGAGCCACTTCCCTGAGGAAGGGGAGGGCGAAGGAGGGCTGGAGGGGAAAAAAGAAAGACAGGGAGGTTCTTGCGCTCACTTAAAAAAGCGAAAAGAAGGGGTCTATAACCAAAAGAAAATTAAATGCCCTTGTTTTTCAGGCGAAAGGGGAGAGAACTTCGGAAAAAAAGAGAAATCAAGGCTTGTGCTGTGGACGCCAGGCAACGAAAAGAGCAGAAAAAGTGGAGGGGGGGACGGGAGAAGACGCATTGGGAGGGAGGGCGATAGTCAAGTCCACAGGGAAAAGCATCCGTACTGGAGTCTTCCTTGACGTCTAGGGGGGAAAAGACAAGAGTCACTAGGGTCTGCAAAAGACTCTAGAGGAAAACGATGAGAGAAGTCGAGTTAACGCAAGTGCGGAACGGCCGGAAGGCGCGTCCTGTGGAGGAAGGTGAGGCATACAGGGAAGGGCGGTCGAGGAAGTGAGGAAAAAAAATCGTCCAAAAAAGGAACGTTTAACTGAAGGCTACTATGAAGGGACCTCTGTCCAAATTAACGGGAAGTCTGTAACCGAAAAGGTGGAGGTGCAAGAAAAAAGAAAAGAGGGGATGGACCTGTTTGTTTACGGGTCCCGATAGAAAAAGTCTTTAAGTGAGAGACCATCCCGGGGTCGCGTAAAACTATGAAAGAAAGGATCAGCCGACGTAGCCGATGATCATGTAGCGAAAGACTAGAGAAAAATAGCTGGTTCTAACGGGAAAAGCCTCTTGCCAAAAAAAGGGACAGCTGATCCTTGGGATCGACGTCAAACCTTTTGCTGGGCGCCCTATCCCCACTTCCCCATCAGCGTGGACGCATCGATCTTCCTGCACCTGTAGAGGGAGCACTCTGAGGGGAAGGGGCACCTCAAAGAGGGACCTGAGACTAGATGGGGGGGTGGTGGAAGGATCTCTTCTTTAAATAACATAGCCAAAGGAGGCTGCCAATGAAAGGGGGAAAAAAGCCGCGAAATGCTTCAGTCTGAAAATCAAACCTATAGGAGGGGGAAAAGCCGCCGGCCTAACTCTTCTAAAGGGTGGCGTCCGGTCGATTGAAGGCTCACCTCTCTTGAATCAAATTACTTTCAATAATGAGCTGCGGGCCGAGATGGTCACCGTGCCAGGGGATTTGCAGTAAAAACGTTAGTCATCTTGAACGCGTAGCTCGCGCGATGAGGGTGATATTACGTAAGGAAACATCTGGGAGAGAGTTTGCGTCAGGGATGGCTTAAAAGCCGCAAGCACGATCTGTCGCCCGAAGGAAAAGGGAAAAATAATAGTCGCGGAATCAAAAAGTGCCCTGGATGTAAGCGCCGTGGTGGGTGTGGGGGGGGGGTGGGTGGGGGAAGGGGCGCGCAAGGAAGGGGATGTTCTGGGCATTAGAGCTGCTCAGAAAATACCGCAGCCACGGCCGGGTTGAAAAAAAAAAGAGGGGTTGAACGGAAAAAAGGGGGTGCGTCGTTATTTGGCCCTTCAAAGAAAAAGAAATCGAGGAAGAAGAGTCTTGAAGAAAAAAAAGTCGGTCCGACTTCTAACGCGGTCGCGCACCGGTTGGGGGGAACCTGGCAATCCGAGGAGAAGGAAAAGGACCAGAGCTTGGGGGGCGAGGGGGGGTTGAACTCGCCGCGAATGAGAATCTGCATTCATCAAAAAAGGGTCTACTTGCCGATACTGAAAAGGCGCTAATCGAGAAGGCAACAAAAAAAAAAGATCAGTACAAGAGGGCAACGACAGGCAGGGGGGAAGGGGCCACTGCTGCCTAGAGAGCATGCATAAGAAACAACAACACTTAGGAGGAGGGGAAAGCCTGCTCGAAAGTAGGCAGGGGTGGAAACTTGTATTGTGCAAAGCATTCCCGTCCTGATAGCGGGGTGTCGGAGCGGGGGGGGAGAGTTGTCAGTCCAGTCTCGACGATGGAAAGAGGAAAAAAAACGCCTGAGGAAAAAATAGCTGGGCAGGAGGATTCAACATCAACCTCAAAGAACTCTCAGAGGAACAGAGAAAGTCTTGCCATTTTGGAAAAGGAGGGCCCGTCGAAGAAACTGAGGCGCTCTCACCTGAATTCAGAGGACGCGGGTTTTATGAAGCGGAGGACAAGAATTGCCAAAAAAGACAAGAGGGCCGGTGCACACGAGTTTCAAAAAAACAGAAAGATGTCAAAGAAGGGAAAAGTAACAGCTACCGCGAGAAAACAGAAAAGAGCTCGGGGCCAACATCTCCGCGATCCTTCATCAAGAAGAAATGTCCTTATTTCAGAAAAAGAGAAGAAATCTAGAGAGACACATGGCAAGTACGAAAGAATTTCTGGGGCAGGCGACGACATAATGGGAATCACAAGATGTGCGGAGAAGGGAAAACGGCTCTATCCGAAGAGGAGCGGCGCTAAACTAACGTCTTGCTCTACTAAGGGCAAATCAGCATTCAACCTTTGCCCTATGGTCTCGTCAGTCCTCCGAGATCGACCGAGAAGGGCTTGAAATCCCGCGTCGTCACTTAGAAAACTCTCGAAGAATACGCGCCAAAGTCGTCCGTAAAAGGGGGTTTCGGACAGGAGAAGAGGGACCGGGTGCTCCGGGAGGTTGAGACGCTCGTTGAGCCGGAAAAATGATGCAGTAAAAAAAATTAAGTGCCGCCTCATGAAGACGGGCAGAACGACGCGTGAGTTGCCAACAAAAAGGGAAGTATAAAAAGACGGTCACCCGACACTTTTATTGTGAACGGGGAGGAAGGAACGAAAAGATCCAAGAACCGAGACCGTATGGGTCCGCAGGAAAAGGGGGCTGCCAAGGATTGGACTGGGAGGGCAAAGCTTTAAAGAAAGCCAAGAGTAAAGGGATATAAAAAGTGGTAAATTCCCTCCGGGGGGGTCCAGAAGAGAGAACGCCTCGGAGACAGTCAGCTCCAATTGCTCAGACGTCATGAGGGAAAAAAAGGGCGCGTATCTCTCGGGAGGAGGTTGAGAAAGCTGGCCGACAAAGAACGATCGGAGTTACGAATCGAAAGGAGGCCAATCTGTAGAAACGGGTATCACAGCTAAGCGGTTCCGGGCAAGGAAGGCAAGTTCGGACCAGGGAAGAGGGGAGTAGAAAAAACCTACTAACAAGGTGCCCCTGGCGAGGGGGGTTGCAGATTGGTCACCGGAGAGAAAGAAAGCCTACGAGAGCTTCGAGAACATTCCCTACAACATTGAAAAGAAACATCAGGAAGGATTCGTTAAGACGGAAACGTGCACTCAAAATCACTTGTACGGAATCGCGAGAAGAAAGAGATACTTCGCGGACGGGAGCTGGCGAGAGGGCGAGGGGGGATTGGTAAGAAAGAGACTCTCCTCAAGCCCGGAAGCGCGCTTTGGGCGGGCACTCGCGCAAAGATTTCAAACTGGTAGGGAAATTCTTTAGATGCTGAGAGGAAATAGGGGAGGAAAAAAAGCATCCGTATTGTAAGGAATTTTGGCACGGAAAAAACTAAAAAAAGAGAAACTAGGGAAGGGGAAGGGTCGTTTATATACGGGAGAGCGGAGGCACCCACGTGGGGGGTAGCCTCACGTGAGATCCCTTTCGTAGAAGGCCCAGCAGCCACAGGGCGGAGGGAAGTCAGAAGTGGGGGGGGCGGTCAGTTTGAGGGGGGTGAAAAGTTTTCGGGCCCTCTAGTCTAGAAAAAATTAATAAAAAAACCGGACGTTGGTCGGAACAGGACCTGAAGGGGAAGGGGGGAAGGTTGGGTGTCGCGCATCTGGCATTTCGAGCGGGGGCCAAAGAAGGGCGTCCGGTTGAAGGGAGGAAGGGTTGATTTTACTCAATCCGCGGTCCTGAGTTAAATAAGGAAACAAAGGAAAGAAACTCCAGCCGAAGCTCCGCCGGAAGAAAGAAAAGAGGGTTCTTTGTCTTTTACGGGAGAGACGGGGCACCGGTGGACGCGCCTGAATATAACTATCGAACTGGCAAATACCTTCAAAGGGGAATCGGCAGGGGGGGAAAGGAAAACCAGCCACGTTATTTTGGAAATGCCAGAATTTTGAATAAGAGGAGACAAAACCAAGAGGCAGCATAATACAAAAGAAGCCGACGAAAAAAGAAAAGAAAAAAAAGAAACACCAGGACCATGAGAAGACAACTTGCGCGACTTATCGAGCAGGCTTTCTCAAAAAGAAAGAAAGGGAAAAAATCGCGAAAGGGCGGCTTTTCTCAGTGAAAAGGACATAAACGCTGACTGGTAAACGTGGGGGGGAAAATGGTTACAAGGCGGGTCCAAACAAAAAACACATAATTCCAGGAGCAACGCGTCCTCCTTCGTTTTGGGAAGGTTTGGGTGACCGGATTAAAAATAATGTCATGATTTTGTAGGGAAAGGGGGGGGCTAGAAACGTCAGCCCCGGGCAAAAGGGGGGGTACTTTGACAAGAAACGAAGGGGGGAACCGCAGTTTGGGGGGGAAGTGACCGTTTCGAATAAGGCAATTGGGAGATTATTAGGGGAAAATTTCTCAAGAAACCAAAAACCAGGGCTCGGGCATCGGAGGCTTCGGGGAGAACAAAATCTTTCAACCAATCGGGTTGCAGAGACGAAAAGCTAAGGTTTCGCTGAAAAGTAAGGGGAGGCCGGTTCGCAAAGAAACAAGCAGCCATTGCTAACGAACGGAAAGAACCAAAGGGAACGCAAAAAGCTTCAGAAAAAAAATCGCTTTCGGAAACGCCTTGTGCATAAGGGTCGACTGTTGCAAAAGAAAAAATATTTTTGCGGAAGGAGGGGGCTCAATCTCGGAAGAGACCGAAAACCCCGGCGGGGAATGTTCTACTAACGCAAAGGAGGAACGATTGTCAAATCAGAGGGAAGGGAAGAAAATGCTGAGATGCGTTGGGAAAAAGTTGAGATACAAAGCGCGTTTGCACTAAACAAGGCGACTCATCAGAGCCTCGAGGGTGGCAATTAATTCCAACGGCGCGGGTTATGAGAGGGAAGAATGCGATGAGGGAAGGGAGGCATATCTCTTCGAGAGAGAGGAAAAAATTTGCTGGGGGGGAAAGGAAAGACAGGGACGCTTACTAAAGAGGATAATTGCAAGGAAAATTTAGACAAACTGACCGGCGGGTCTTAAGGGAACAGTATGTGGAACTCTAACTCGGAATGGCGTAAGAGAAAACAACTCAAGGTCGCGGTGATGGTGGGAGAGAAAGATTTGGAGGAAAGACGCCTGGCGCTACCGGGGGGGATCAAATGAGGAAGGGGGTTAGACATCGTTGGCGGAGCTCCGAGAATCACGGAAAAAACACCGGAGAGGGGGGGGAGAAAGACCGCATTTTAAGGGAAAGATTATGACTCTACGGAGGGAGTTTTCGAACGAAAAATGTATGCTTTGGAAAAAATTAAACGAACCTACGCAAAAGAGAAAAGAAAAACCTGCCGCCAGAAAAAAAACGTATGTACAAGGGAGGCGTGGTTTGGGGAAGGAAGGGGGGAACCTCAGAGCGAACGTTTGGGGAGGGGGCAATCCATCTCTCAGGAAGAGGGAAACGGGGGCGGGAAAAGACTTGCTTTGGAATTTGTGAACAGCGTCTCACAACAGAGGAGGAAAGGCACCTGGACCAAAATTGACACAGCTCGCGTAAGAAAGCTAAGAGGCTTAAAACCAAGAGGCGATGAGAAAAACTCTTCCAAATGAGCCCTCTGGGAGGTAGACATACTGCCGCCAACACGAAAATAAAGACCATGAAGGGGTGGGCTAAAAGTGCGAACAGTTTAATGCTTAGAGATCGTCTTCGGGGGACGGTTCCCACCGAGGGAAAAAGCAAACTCCCATTCTGGAAAAAAGATCTTGTTATCTGGAATGTCAAATTGGATGCGGTCGGGAAAAAATCGCCGTTGACCAGGAAGCTGCGATCAGCCAAGAATGTTTTGTTTCGTCTCCAACGGGGGTTCTTTTTGAGTGAAGGAATCCGGACGGAGAAGCGGCTTTTTTCCGCAATCGCAACGGAAGTCCACAAAAAGAAAAATTGAAGGCTCATATTACTACACTATAAGTTAGTCGAATCTGTAACAGGAAAAGACCAGGGTTTAAGTCTGCCTTGAAAGCCACGCGGCTTTATCGCATCGGGCCCCTTTATGCGGACATCCAATGAAAAGGACGCCGACAGACGAAAAAAAGCGCGCAATCAAAACGTTAGACATTCTCCAAAAAAATATACTTTTCAAAGGCGCGGTGGGAAAAGGGGACGGACCAAACCTTATAGGGGGAGGGATCGGAAAAAAGAAACCCATGCGGTCTTGACGTCTAGGGTGGCAGTTTCGACGAGGAAAACTCAGGCAGGCGGGAATGGATTTGAATCGTACGCTCAAGAGGGCGTTATAGGCAGAAAAAAAGGGACACCGATGGGGATTGAGAAAGAAGCTGTAGAAAGTCCCCGAGAGAAAAAAAAAAGAATTCCCCAAAGCGGGGTTTCCAAAAGGAGCGGGGAAAGCGGGGGAAAGGATTCGGCATTCTAAAGGGGTTAAAAGGGCCGTGGGGAAAAGGAGGATCAACTTTCTTGCGAAGTGAGGGTGCGTAACCTGCTAAGAGTTTTATGGAGCTCATCACGGGGAATCAAGAAAAAGGAACTCAGATGTAAACCGGTGAAGGTTTTGGCACAAGAAAAAAAAGAAGCAGGAAGGAAAAGTGCCGCCCCCCTTTGTTCTATGTGTATGAAAGTCTCTCCATTCAACTAAGAAGGTTGCTTGAATTTAATTCGAACTGGTAAAATTCCAACTAAAAAGGGGAGGCCATTCCGCTTGGAGGCGGAACGCAAGTTCTAAAGGGCCAAAACAAAAGCACAAATATCGGTAACATTAGAACCGTTCAGGAAAACAAAAGAAGGGGGGAAAAAAAACGAAGGAGACAGGCGCTTTGGAGGAGGGGGGGGGGTGGTGGAAGAACCCCTCCCGTGTAGATCGAGAAATATCAACGTCTATACCTTACAATTATGAATCGGGGCCAAAGGAGCCGCTGGGGATCCGTTCCGCTGGGAGGGAGTAAGGGAAAGAGCATGCTTTTGAGAAGCGCAGTGGGCTCAGGCCGCATGAGGAAAATGGGATGGTGTGCTCGAGGGGTTCTGGAGGATGCGAAGGGGGAAACTCTTGGTTTTAGTAATGACAAATGGAGGGATGTACCTATCTCAGGAAGGGGGAAATACCGGGGGTCGGACTGCCGATGAAAGGGAACAACCTGGAAGGTATGGCAACGATAGGTTTTTAAGAGAAGTGTGATCAAAGGTGTCCCCTTTTTGTGGGCGGTTAAGAGAACCGACAGAGAAGGGCGGGCATGATCTCCCATCGGCCTCACGTAGGAGGAAACAACATTAACTGATGTAATCAAACGCGAGCGATTTATAAAGAAAAAAGGGAAGCCAGGAAAAACAAATTTAGGCCGGCCCCTAAAAGAGGAACCAAAATAAGAAGGTCCTGAGTCCCTACAAGAGGTTGTTATAGAAGGCATCAGCAAGAAAAAACTCAACCCCCAGGTCACAGCACAACCTGACCGAAGGGAAAAAGGCCGGAAGCAAGAAGGGAGCCCTCAGGGGTCTTGCTGAGGCTAAATATTCCGGGAAAAAGGGGAATGTTTCTGCCTCCGGAAGCTACGACGTCACTCCATAACGACCTATCTGGGAGATCGTTTGTCGGGGGGGAAAGGTTGTGGAGAGGGTTAGGTAATCTTTCACAGGCCTGACAATCAAGGAAGAGGGAGCGCCAGCAAAAGGAAAAACGGGGACGCGCAGGTACTAAATGAAGGGGGAGGGCCTATCATAAAGTGGAAAAGAGGCACGCCACCAAGATCCTCGGGGATTCCTTGATTCAAGGCGGTAATCGCCACTCGAATACCTGGCACAATCCTCTTAAACGAGACGTAGGTCGATGGAACGTCGCGATGTCGTACGCAGAGGACTCGGCTGGGGAAAAGAATTTCCGGGGGGGAACGTGTTTGTCAAGAACGGCTTGGGGGACGGCGGTCGAGGTCAAGAGAAAACTCGCCCCACCCTGACGCCCGGGGGAAAAAGAGAGTTGGCTACTTGAGGGAGGAAAATGGTCCCTAACTTACTGAAGAGGGAAAGAGAGGGCATTGCGAAAGAGGGGGACTCTGTGTATGCTTAGGGACAGATCGAAGTCGCCCGAAAGTTCTCTAACAAATGCCGCACGGATACTCGAAGCCGGACAAGCCGAGAGCACCCTCAGGGGGGACTTCTCTCCAGCGAGCTGTGAGAAGTCGTCGCGTGGGGGGGAGAAACCATCTGAAGAGGGTACCAATTAAACTTGGGGGAAGATATCACAGTTACCAAATTGTCTAAGGACACTGAGAATAAGTAACATCCAGGACGAGAATCTCTGACCTGAATCGTCGAGGCGAATTCTGCAAAAGGGAAAGGGAGTCGTCCTCGGCACCTCAAACCCATCTCTACCAGGCGGTCAGCCGAAAAGGTGGGGGGGGGTAAACGCTTCCGTTTCCCCAAGGGGGAAGGAGTCCTGTCTTGGTCCTGAGCACTTGCAGCGGGGGGGGCATGTTTTTCCTGAAAGCGCTGTCTGTAATGAGTAGGACAGGCTGGGGGTCTTAATGAAACAAGTAACATAAGCGTCAGTTTCACGCTTTACTGGGACCTGCATCCCCTCTTCGAGGACTCTCAATGTGGCGCGCACTGCAGAGACTCGCGGTCAGGCGGGTTCTCTTCCAAAGAAGAAAACACTGGAACCTCCGTTGCTGTCTCCTCGTATTCCCTACCTTTCTTTCACGGGGCGTGGAGGAACTGCTCGGGGGGGCTGTGGTGTCTTTGGGTCCGTGTTGGGGGGGGGGGTATATCAAAACGCGGGTTGGGGCCGTCGCGCGCATCTAAGATCTCTCGGCCGCTTTCGGAGGGAGAACATCTTGATAGAGGGGGGGATGTCTTTCCGCCACTCCTAAGGCCGGGGGACAATCTGTCGGAAGGTCCAGGACCGGGGGAGAAGAGGAGGAAAGCCTTAAATGGCCTGTCGGTGATGAAGGGCGCGCCCGAGCTCAGGGGAGAGGGATGTCTGCAGGGTCGAGGGCAACTTCCGGTGGGAAGACCTTTGTTGAAAAGCGGTTAACGAGGAAAGGCTATAAGGGGAGGCTTCTATGTATGTGCAAAAGAAAAAACCTCGGATAAGAGAATTGGAAGGTGAAGAAGAAAGCTCTTCTACAGGAGAAAAAAAAAAAGGAGGGCGCCTGAAAAACCGTTCGTTTGAAGGGGGGAGCCTGTCGAAAACTGCAAGCGGCGGAAGTGATGTGAAACGCCGAACCAGCTCGTAAAGAGGGGGAGGTTGAAAGAGTCGACTTTCAGGAGGAACAAAAAGGAACGGAATCCGCCCCAAATGCCATGTCAATCGCGAAGGAAGGAGGGGGCAACTAAGAAAAAAGTTGGTGGGGGACGTCGGTCCAACTTCTCCAGGAAG
>Ga0179591_1235172_pt1 | contig 15029 bp, 19 predicted proteins | sample CZOMad2_1_08_16f_FD_182891 | JGI IMG/M metagenome (GOLD analysis project Ga0179591, IMG submission 182891) | Vadose zone soil fungal communities from Angelo Coast Range Reserve, California, USA - CZOMad2_1_08_16fungal (PacBio error correction) | ecosystem: Environmental > Terrestrial > Soil >...
AACACATTATCCGGGGCACGAATCAACAATCGGAATGTAAAGTAAACAATAAGAATCTGGGTGGATTTGTTGTGTAGGGAAACAAAGAGTGAAGAAACACGCTCGGTCAAAAGGGGTCTTGCGTCTCAAAGAGGGTCGGGGGCGTTTGTCAGTCCCTGGAAGCGGTGCATAGAGGTCGAAGGGAAAGAAAAGTCTTCAAAGATCTAAAAATCTGCAACGTGCAATAGTAACAGAAAATACACCGACTGGGACAAGTAGGGGAGGAGACAATTCAAAGAGGGAGGAAGAAGAATGAAACTTAGTCATGAACAGTATGCAGAAGAACACGCTGTATTCAGAACTTACCAATTTTTGAAGTCTTCAAGAGGGGTATATGATCGGAACCACTAGGGAGGGGCGTGCGTGGGCTCAAGTTCTCGGTTCTCGAGTGTCCAGGTGTCTCAGGAATGTTGCAAAAAAAGGGGGTCTAGCCTCAGAAAGAAGAACAAAACTAATATGACTTCTCTTCTCGAATCTTGCCTCGATATTGGGAAAGGGAATAGGGGGGGACTCGCAGGATGCTCTTGGGGTGGAAGATGAAAAAAAAAGCTGAGCCCGCCGGAAGACACCAGTTGCCTCCAAAAGTGACGGGCATGTTCGGTCTACTCATCAAGGGAGAGACGTAAATCCTATCATGCTTACGGGGGAAAAAGATTTAAGATAAGTGTGTCACTGAAGGGGAGGCACATTTCATGCGTGTTGGCGTCTGGGTAAAAGAAAACGCAGGGCCCACTGGAAAAGTAAAAGATGGGGGCTTCAGAGAGGGCGTGCAAAAGAAGGCGGGACGTGTATCAAAAACTTCAAGCAACGTCAGACCTCAGGTAGCGATATTTGGATGCGGGGTCCCCAGCAGAGGGGAGAATGTGGGTAGACCTCGCAAGAAAGTAAAGTAAAACGAGACTCTACTGCGGGGAGAAACGGCCCGGAAGTAGACTATCCCCTGGCTCTCTTAGAGAGAAAGGGCGGGGGGTAAAGGGCACTTGGTCGGTAGGATCTAAATCACAAAAAGGGGGTGGGTTTGGAAAAAAGGCATGCGACATTTGAGCGGCACTGGCCTAGTGATAGATTCGAATTCGGCTGAGGCTAGAGCCGGCATTGCGATGGAACAGCCGTGTATCGTCACGAGATCAGCTATGAAGTCGAAAAGGGGCTCGTAACAAAAGGATAGGGAAGGCAAAAATAGAGAGAGTTAATATCGCGATCTGGCTGGAAAAGAAAGGTTTTAGAGGTGGGTCAAACCTATTTAGTATCATCTTTCGAACGGAACATGGGACAACTCTGGGGCTGAAAAAAAAAAAGATTTCCTGTCGGGCAACCCTTTCTCTCTTTATGTCTCGATGCCGCTCGAAAGGATTTGGAGGACAAGGGCAAGTTGTGTCGGTCTAAAGCAAGGGACTCCTCCAGGGACCAGGGATTTGGGGGCCGGGATGCTCAACAAGCTTCCTAGGAGGACAAAGGCGTCGACCTGAAGGTTCTTATTCCATTCTAGGCGAAGAATTTGAGACGAGGAACGGAAGGGAGATGAACTTTGATGGGGAGCTGCGGTTGTTATGGAAATCCAAGGGCGAGGGAAGGACGAGTCAAGTGGGGGGATTGGCGGGGTTCCTTTCGGGCTGATGTTCAAGGAAGGGTCTACAACGAAGGGAGAAAGTGGGCGGAAGGGTCTGCTGGGAGGTCTGGTGGGGTTAACGTCTTGATGCTCAATTTGCCTTATTTCAATAAGCAAAGGTCAAGGAGTCGAATGAGCACGAGTATCAAGGGAAAAAGGAGAATACGGGGGGGGGTGCGGTGGTTTCAATCCGAGTCGAAAGCAACTGCAGTTAGAAAATGAAAGCGGATCCGAGAGACGAGGGCGTAGTTGAGAAATGAAAAAGATTCGTAGTCTGAAAAAAGGGTCGGGGACAGGGGGGTACTTCTTCACTCTTGCACGACGTCAGTACCAGAGGCAAAAGGGCAAATACGTGTATCTCAATCTGTTCGGTTAAAAAATGGATGGAAAACTGGTTGTTATTACGTGGGGTTGGGACTAAAGAGAGCCTTTGGCGGGCTAAGTTTCAGGTGAGAAAAAACTGGAATGAGTCCCACCTGGAGCACTGCTATTGGAATATAACAGAGGAGCTTGAGGACTACATATACTCCTTGGCACTAGCCTTCCTTTAAGAGGTAGGGAGAGGCTAGAACATAGGAAATTTATTAATAACGGACACAACACGTAAAAAAAAGTGTCCTACCAATGTGGGTGCTACTTAGATGAAATTTCTGGAGGCTTCTCGCTGGTAAAGGGTAGCGGTGAGGAAGACGAGAGGATCAGGTGGTAAGGGACCGTTCTTGGTGTTTCACTATCAGCGGGTAACCTGTTGGGGTCAAACGCGGGGAGTACTGTGAGAAAAGCACAAGGGTCTCTCGAAAAGCAGAGGGGTCCGATCGAGCAGAAAAGACGGTTGTTAACGGGATAGACCTTATTTTGGTCATCGCAGAAAGGGGGGGGCGTTCTGAGATGCGACGGGACAAGGCAGTTTCATGAGTAAGATGAATCGTGCTACGTAATCATCTAATGGTGAGACGCTTGGGCAAGGGAGAAAGGGGTATAGGAAGAGTCCGAAGGTCTTTCGTTGACTGACTGGGACATTCTATGTAACATTAAAAAATGTGTGCTGGAGTTGGGGCCTATGTGCAGGGCCGGCCTATTTTCTCCACTCCGAGGCAAGTAAGCGTGAACGATGAAAACTTCGAGGCGAAACCAACGGTCTAGAAGCAAGCAAAACACGGGGACTAGGTCAATGGAAGGGGGGGGGGAAGGGAGCGAGTGATGAAGACTTAACGAAATGAATTGTTGCCATCTCTTCATGCCGTCTATAATCTGGGGAGGGGATATGGTGCAGAAGGGCGAGATGTACAGAATCTCGTAATGCAGGGGCGGTCTGTTGGGAAAAAGTACCCTCACGGCTGGTTCTGGTTTCTAGTGGGGGCTCGCGCGGGGGATGTTCAGGAAACGCGGGAAAGTTGAACCTATTTTTTGCGGTTCTTTTTGGAAAAGGAGTCGAGTGTGCAAGCGTACTTAACGAGGGAGTTTAGCAAAAAAGTCGGCAGGGACTCTGCAGCATTTTATTCTCCTGGTCGCCGTGGGGGGTAGAGGGAAGAAGATATTCCAAGGGGGGGGGAGGCGTGTTAAGACTGTGGGGAAAACAGGAATATGGTCGTACTAAAAGACGGAAAATAGGGGTGTCGTTTTCGAGAGGGGGAGGCGACTTAGGGGGATATGAGAGAGATTCCGCGCAACTGTCCGCCCGGTTTAAGTCGGGGGGGGGGGAGGAGAAGGGGGGGGGGTGTCGCGCAAGTCAGGGCACTAGTTCAGGTCAATAATGTGGGGACAAGGGATCCGCATCGTCGACCGGATGGAGTTTTGTCGGATCGTCCTGGGGTTGGAGGGAAGAAGCACCAAACTAAAAGACTCACGTTAAAATAGTGGTAGGGACGTTCATATAATGCGGAGATCAGAGTCTCTCACAAACATCAAAAAAAAAGGGGGGGGAAAAGGAAAAGGGATTAGAAGATGATCTATCTTGCTCGCGATCGCTACATATTCATAGAAGGGGGCGGGGGGAGTAAAAACCAAGGGGGGCCTGACTATGCAAAAAAATGGCAAAGAACGAGAAGAGATCACTGGCTATCTGAAACGAAGGAAGACCTAGGAAAGAGGGACTCTTCGGGTACTTCAAAGCGGGGGCAGACGTAGCTCTAAGGGAAGGGTGGGCTGCGGTGGAGGAAAGGTCTTGGTGATGTATGACTCACCCTGAGACAAAGTCAATGCTTGAAGGGGGGGAACAAAAAGAAAAGGCGATGTTGTTAAAAAAGAAAAAAATTTGGGTGAGAATTCGCATTCGTATGCCTTGACCTACCAGTTTTCTCAAAACAAACCGACATCCGGTCACCAAGAACCATCCCACTGTACATTCCAAAAGGAAAATTACAAAGCGGCCCCGCGCCTAGGTAAACCTGGAACCCAAACCCCCCTGCCCGTTGAACCCTCCCAGTCCGGGGGGGGGGGGGGTTAATCGTTATAGGGCGCCAACGGCCATGATATGCCGACAGCCAGAAGGGCATCTGGCAAGGTGCCTTCGAAGAAAAAACGGTCTGCACCCTAAAGCGGGCGTCATTTGAGTTTGCCGTTCGCGGGAGAAGGAATAATCAAAAGCGAGCCCTTTCTGGAAATTCGGGCAGCTAATCGTTCTCCCGGGAAAAGGCGGCTGAGCAGGCACAGCACCTGATTCTTAGGTCTAGTACTCTCGCCAGTTACCGAGGGCGAAAGAAAAAATCAGGACGCAGACGGTCTCCCGGGCGAAAAGAAACGAAACGAAGCGATGGACTCGCACGCAGGTGTACGTTATTGGAGGGGCAGTGCATGTGTGAAAGATTCTCAGTCATACGCTTGGAGGACGGGGAAAAACATGAAAGTGCGCAGCCAAAGTGCGGAAGGGCGCCGGAAATTGCAAGTGCTCTCAGGTTTTATAGGGGAGGGCAAGTCTTGCGGGGACCCAATAAATTGGAAAAAGAATTGAGGGGGTGGGGGGTCGCTCATTTCTTATGTTCCCCTGGAAAAAAAGTGTCAGCGAGAACTTCTGGACGGTTAGCGCAGCAAGCATGCAGAAGCTGCTGCGAGATCAATGAAAAGAGACAGAGGAGATAAATCTCTGGGAATGGCGCCCACGGCAGGAATTGAAAAAAGGTCCTCTGGCGTATCTGGAAACAACACGAATCAGAGGTAAAACTACAGGGCGGACACGACATATTTGCATGCTCTCCCTGCGCGTTGGCTGTTGAACGAAACAACAAGGACAGGTTAATCCGAAGAGTCGAAAGCCTGGGGGGTACACGACTTCAAACCAAAAGTCCAGTCCAAAAAGACAAGGGGGAGGGCAGGAAAGACTGTCAAGAAGCGCCATCGGTCTGGGGGGGGGTCCAGCCAGACGCTTTCACGAACTACTAAATATACATAAAGTGGTGGTTGGACGAGAGCGGAAGGTTAGACAGTCAAAAGTCGGGGAACTCCGCTGTTCGCTTCTTGTGGGTCAGTCTCTAGTAGGAAGTGGAGGAAATCCCTAGCGTTTTCTAGGAAAAAAAAAAAAAATGCAGTCGGAAAAAACTAAAGTGGCAGCTACTCATGCAGGTACCTCTTGGAATAGAGGGAGGGGAAACAAAGGTTCCTGCCGAAGTGGGCTTGTACGGAGGGGCTCATTGGCGAAAATCGCGAATGTGCACAGGCAGGAAGGGGGGGGGGGGAGGAAGCTATCCTTCAGTTTCGTAAAAGGGGGGGCCGGCCGATGTAAGGACGGTAAACGAAAACAGGTGCAAAAAGATGTGGGTTTCTCTCAGGCTAAAGACATTCCACCCACTGCTGGGGGGGAAGGGGGAAGCTAAAGACCTTACATTAAGGTAATGAAGGGAGAAGGGAGCAATGTGCATTTAATCACTGGCACTTGACATAAATAGGAAACGCGACGTGCCACACTGCCGATGAGAGGAGCTTACGACGCGGGGGAAAGGCGGCTCAGTTCTCTAAAAGATTTGCCAGAGAATATCAATGCCCGATTTCAAAGGCCAATCGTGTTGAGGGGGGGGGGTACATCAAACCGCAGGCACCTTGACACCTCTTTTGACAGTATGCATCGCTCGATCAAAGAAAAAAAAGGAAGCGAGGTTGAGAGAACCCATGATTAATCAGTTCGTTGAGGAGGGAAGACCTAGAACGCAAGAGTGCTCTCAAAAAGGGCTAACAAATTTAACTACCCGGCCTTTCATTTGGGTAGGGATCTTTAAATTATTCTTCGGAAGAGTAGCGAAGCTAAAGGTGGATCTCAGTTAAAAATGAGGGGTAAAGGCTCATTCAGCGTAAAACAAAGTAGAAGGTATCTTTTCTGGGGCAGCACGACTTCTAAAGAAGAAATTCGAAGAAGGCTGCTGAGCCGATAACATCAATAAAAGGGTCCTAGATCTATGGGAAGCTCTATTCTATAGACAAAAAAACTACAACACTGGGGGTGAGGGAAAGGGGGGAGGTGATCAATCGCTGACGTCGTTTGATACGGGGGGTTAAAGGACTAGTGGATAGAAGACTCATCTTCGGCGGGAGAGATTCTGGAAAGGAAGCTGATGACGATGAGTCTTCTTACTTCTTTGCTAGGGTGTTTGCGTCGAACAAAAAGGGGAAAGGGAATACTGCGCGGGCGTGTTCACCGTTTGGGGGAGAGAGGGGGGAAAAATGAATGGAGGTCGGCCGTCGGAGGGGATCTGATCTAAATCAGGCGAAGAATTGGGTGACTCTGAGCGTGAGCGTGCGTCTGCAAAGGGTAGGGGGGGGAATAACGGGTGGGATTTAAGGCACGAAGCAGCGAGGGGGGGGGCTTTTGAAAGTAGGAAATGGGGTGCTACAAGGGTTCAGGGCGGATCCGTCAAAGCCAGTCGGGGGAAAAAAAAAAGGAAGGGTTAACTGAGAAAATGTTGGGGACGGAAAAAGGGAGAACGGTGTTAAATGCTGTCGCGGGGGGGACATCTAGAACAACCGTCTCGTCATTATAAAAATGAAAAACAAGGGGGAGTTACGAGACTGTACTATTAAGGGGGGTGGAAATTTTCGGCTCGGTTCTTAAGAGACAAACTGAGGGGAACTGGACACAAATGTCTATCTGCCCGAAAAAAGGAAGGAGTCGTCGGATAATGACTAAGAGGGAAAAAGGGCAGTGCACTACATGGCAGGAAAGATGGGAGCCAATAGAGTGTATTAATGAGAGAATTTGAAGTAAGTTTCTTTTTTAGTATTCGAGTGGGAAAAAGGGGCGTTGGATTCATGAAGTTCAGGGGGGATAGTTTCAAAGGCAAGACCGGGACTTTTAAGGGGGGGTGAACCTGTCTTTCATGAAAAAACTGCCGGGGGAGAAAAACGACCCCCGGACGCCATGGTAAAATTCGGGTCAATTACTTAACGAGGGAGGTCGGAAAAGAAACATTTACATTGTGAGGTCTTACTTTTGGGGGCGGACGGGACTCGGCGGTGAGGAGCTGAACGGGAAGGGAAGTGGGAATGGAGCTCGCCGTTGACTTCTACAATTAAAGTTGTGACACACCCGTGAAAACAGGAGGGGGCTGCGGGTCGGTCGACTCTCTATCGAGTCGCAGGAAAGTTACAGCGGATTTCCGAATAACGTGCGGGTAGAGGTTGAGAAAGGCAAGTTTCAGTCGTCTTTGTTGGCAACTGGTTGCATGAAACTCCAGAGGGAAGGTTCCTCACGTGACGGCGGTAATAGATCTATGTAAAGTTTTCTGCAAGGGGCAACAATGGATCCCGATGACTGCATGGAAACCGGAACTTTAATTTTCTACTACCACGGGGGGGGCAAGAGAAAAAGTTTGAGGTGCGGTATGGGGGGGGGGTTTCATAAGGGAATCCCTCAACGAAGAAAAAGAGGAATGATTTCCCTACTTCCGGTAGAAGGGAAAAGGTCTACGGAACTGGAAGAGACAAAAAAAAAACGGCGAAAGAAAAGGGAATTGGGAGATAGCGGAAGAGAAAAAGATGCCCCTCCTCGCTGCGGAGAACTGGAAGGGAAAAAGGGAGGTCCGCCTGGGCTACACAGAAGGAAGAGGCAGGCAGAGGGACCCATCCAACGGATGTGGTGATTCATACTGCTGGGAGTGGCCAAAAAAAAGTACTGGCGGGAGGTTCGGCTGACCGTTAAAAGGAAACAGGGGGGTGGGGGGCTCATGGAAAAAATGTCGGGGTTTTCTGGCTACAGCTGGCGGGAGCAGGAAGACGGGGTCGTCTTTGAAATCAATGTCACTGTGTCGGCGAAGGGCTCGGCAGGGTAATCTGTTCTTTCGGAACCATAGGGACGGGGGGGGGGAAGGGGAGGCAACTATATGTAGGATAGGGAAAAAGGTTCGGGAAAGGGAGATGTCAGGGGTATGGGGTTGTAGAATGTGCGTGCATTGCATTTCATGTGGGGGTGAAGAGGAATTATGTCCGCACTGGGAAACAGGTGCCCCGACGATTTATCGGGTGGAGAGGCGTTGTTGTTAAGCGCGAGGGGGAAGGCTTTCCATCGTGTACGTTAAAGTCAGATCCCGGCAGGAGCTGCATGTATGGGAAGCTAGTTGGTGTGGAGAAGCGGTGGGTCTCCGCAACAGAAAAGGGATAAATTGGCTGTGCGAAGCCATGAATGATTAGAATGGAAATTAACATTGACAAAAATCACAAACAGTTAAGAGGGAAAAGGTAGTAGAGAGATTTATCAAGCTAAAGAGGGAGAAAGAGTTCTCTGCGGTCATTGTTTAGAAATATGGGGAAACGGAGAAACAACAGTAAGGCCTGTATCCGCAGATCATTCGGGGGAGAGGTAAAAAAATTGAAAGCCTCAGGAAAAGGGCGGCACAGTGCAAAGAAAAAAAAAAAAAAAAAAAAAAAAAAAAAAAAAATGAAGAGGGAGAAAAAAAAAAAAAAAAAAAAAGCGGAAGTTTGCAGGGAATCGACCAGCGGACAAACCCGAGAAAAATCTCTACGGGGTCGAAATGAATCTGCAGTGCCTGTCGGCTCCCAGCGTAAAATCATAACCCGTTTTCTGTATAAAAGGCAAGGGGGGAAAGAGGTCATATCTAAAAAGGAGGAATTGAAAAAAAAAAGAAAAAAGTCAGCGGAGGGGGGAACATGGGGTGCGGGGCCGAGGAAATTATCATTCTGTAGAAAGGAAGCCGCATCCTCCATATCATGAGGTAAGCGAAAACCAAAAAGAAATGGGGTCTGGTAAAGCAAGGGGGCCGGGACTTACGGTCTAATGTCCCGTCATATCTATCCTTTTGCCGAAGGAAAAGAAAAAAAGTTAGTACTTGCCGACAGTCGAAAGAGGGATGTAGTGAATTGGGGAGGTGCAGTAGGCGTAGATGAGCAGCTTCTTTCTGGGTGTTAAAAAAAAAAAAAAAATGACAGAGTTAGGGTGGGCGAAGAAGTCTCAGTTACCTTCAGGGTCAGTTCGGGGGTATCGGGCCTCGCGCGGGACTCAGGGAGATGGCTGAGCGTCTTTTTCTCGGTGGCGTACTATGCCCCACGACAGAGGGTGCGAAGGAGCGGGGGCTCGCGTGTATCATTCATGTATAAGACGGGTCAAAAAACAGAGAAAATGAGGTCACCGGACGACTAACAGGGAAGGGAGGAATTCAAAAAAAGGCGAGGAGACTCTTATGGATTACGCACTCCCTCTCAATCCGGAAACCAACTTTGCCGTCGTAAAAAAAGGGGAGAAGTAGGTCTAGAACGGACTGCTGTCTTGCGTGATAAGGAAAATAAAAAGTTAAAAGGGGACGAGTAAGACATCTAGAAGCGAGAAAGAACCTCTAATGAGCGGCAGCGTAGCACTCTCATGAAGCGAGAAGACCGCCTGGTGTTCGGTTTTGTTGGGGTAAAAAGAGAGGGGTCAAAGAATACGCCGGAACCGATATTGCCTTTGGGTTGTAGAGTAAAAAAAAAAAAAATAAACAAAAAAACAAAGAGGGGGAGTGCATGGTTTTATATGCCACAGGGCGCACTTCTAAGTAAGAGTTCTTTTCTACGGGGAAAAGGGAAAAGGTCGACCGCAATCTCATCAAAGCAAAAAAAAAGAAATCAGCACAGTAAGGTGCACCTTTAACTTTACCTTTTCCACAAGAGTATCATCACATAGGGGGGGGAAAAATTGGTTGACGTCGTGATTCAGGTGTGGGAGGAACCTCAACGGGGAAATGTCGGGAGGTGGGGGGAAGGTTCTGGGTAGAGATGCATTTTAGAGCTGCTTAGCTTCTCGGAGCGACCGTTAGTCGACTCATTCAAGGGGAAGCAGAGGGGCCGTAAGGAACAAAAACCACACGATGGGGGCGTTATAGTACGAGTCCTGCCTTTTTCTAGAGATATGGGGGAGAGAGGAAAGTGAGGAATTTGGACTATCAGTTTGAACCAAGCAAAATGTAATCGAATCAAACGGGTGGACGCCTGTCCATTGCTTCTGTCTTGCGTGGTGATTACCTTCCGTCGAGAGAAGACACAGTAACAGTTCTCCAGTTCGGCCCAGTGATTTCAGCAAGAAAAAAGGCCAATCTTGTTGACAGGAGGTGGGGAAAAAAAAAATCCTGCAGGTCTTACCTTTCATCCTCGGGAAAAAGGGCGAGGGGGGGGGGGGGGGGGAGTGTGGGGGGGGGGGGGGGGTAGTAAGAGAAGGACACTTTTCAGTTTGGTATAAGGTAATTGATGTCTCTTCCAGGAAACAACTAAAGAGGGGAGACTATCTCTCCTCGAAACGAGATTTCATAGTTTGAAAAAAACTCAGGCGCGAGTCCCACAAAGGGCTAAAGGTGCAGTCTGCTACGCAGGCGTAGGACGAACAAAAAAATGTCCGAAAGGTCCCAAAGTGCTGAACAAAGCAACTTGCTGGTGAGGCAGACAAACGGGAGATGCACCAGTCCGTCTGGAATGAGAGCTAAGTCGTGGAAAACAAAGAAAAAGCGAGCAGCGATGAATTAGAACTTCTTCAGAAAAAAAAAAGGGTTGAAGGGGAGAAGAGAGATGGATTAGACTACGTGGGGGACATCAGGGGGAAAAAACGGGGTAGGCGGAGTCAGGTTCTACGAAATAACTTCATGGTGCTAACTAGTGCGTCTGCGAAAAACTGAAAGGAAAGGGTGAGAGGCAGACTCGCTTACTGGAAAGGGGAAGGAGTGTAGAACTACGGGGGATCCTGCGTCTCAGAGGACCGGGGGGTGGTCCTAAACAATTCCATTTTTCTTTCGAGGGGAGTGATCGTCCTGCTTGGGATGGGGAAATGGAAGAAAGATACGAAAAATTCAATTCAGCTAAAAAGGCGGGGGAAAAGGGAGGGGAGATGCCTGGGAGCTGTTGAGGGGGTCCTGAAGATGGAGGGAACTGTCTGAGGACATCTTTTGATTGGATCTTGGCCGTGTTTATGGGCAGACTCCCGGAAGAGCGTTTCAAGGGAAGGCCCGTCCGCGTAACGTCAGCAAGTTCTCGGGGTAGGATTTGGTCTGAAATTCACGAGGGGGGCCGGGGGAAAACTAAACCAACGCCTCGGCAAGGAGAAAAAAAAACGTCATCAAAATTGTATGGGAGTTCGAGACGAGATACTTCAGGTTGATTTCTTTCGTACTCGAAAAAGTGCGATGAAATGCATGATATCTGCTCAATAACTTTCTCTGGGAGATAAAAAAGGCCGATTGATTTGTGAGAGAAGATCGCACGGGTCGTGCCCGTGGGTCCGTAAACAAGGAAGAGGGAGGAAAAAGTGAGATGGTTATTCATAAGTGATTCCTCTGTGACAAGTCGTTTGAGAGGTGGTGGGAGTGATGGGCAAAAAAGACAGTGGCTGGGGGCAGGCGAAGTCTCGACTGCTTGAACGGGGGAAAATAAAAAGATGGACTATAAAATTGCAGCGTATCAGAAAAACAAAAACGCGGGTTTTAAAGGCTGAAAGAGAACCATCGCGCCCAGATATGCTTGTCAAGGAAGGGAATATTCCGCGGAGTGCTGATTCAGAAGGAAGTGGGGGGGGAGGGGGAAAAGGGAGGAGGGCTAAAAAAAGTTTGTAAGATTACAGGTTCACCTTTACCGGGGGACGGGGGGTGGAGGGAGAGCCGGCGAAGGAATATGAGTGGAGAGGAGAAGAGACAAGGGGTGGGGTGGCGAAAAATAGACCTGACGGCATTCGAAAGGGGGGGTGGGTAGCACTTGTAACGGGTTGGTCAAAAAAAAAAGTTTTCAAGATTCATGAGGGGCGCAGGGCGTCGCTAAAGATGTCTCTGCGGTAAAACTAGGAAATGATCAAAAGGCTGGGTGAGCGGAGGGTAGGAGGTTTGGCTGCTATAAAAGGGCGTGTTTCAGTAAGAAGGGGGATAGGTACAAGTTGATCGAAAAAAAAAGAAAAAAAAAGACAAGGGAAAACGGGGGACTGTGGACAGTGTTCAGAGCAGCTCCCCTTAAGTACACTAGTGACGGGCGATCCAATAGAGATTGTCCGCGACGGGTCCTAAGCATCAATCACGCTGGGGAAGGAAGGAAGTTGGGGGTCGTCAACGAGGGGGGGGGGGGCACGAAATTGCGCGATTCATCTCTGAACTTCCTCCGTAAAGAAAAAAGCTTTCTAGGGATTTCTGCGAAATGAAAAGAAACGGGCGTGGAAGGTAAGGAACATGAATGGGGGGTATTGACATGTTCACTTCTTGCCAATTGATGTATTGAAGAAAAAGCTTCGAGTTCATTGTTGAAACTGAGAAAGGGTTACTAGTATCGTCTAGGGTGAATGTGATCTAAACATACCGGAGGGGAAGCTTTTAAGGCTTTTGGATTGGCGGAAAGAAGGGGGCACCTTAATCCGATAGACGAAGGAAAGTGTCGATCCTACCACAGGAAGAAAGGTGGGGGTCACTCTGTGTGGGGGAGAAAGATGAAGATGGTTGCTGTAAGCGGGATCAGTGTGATGTTGTTCGGGCTGGACGGAGGGGCCAGTTGGGATTCAATACATTCTAAGGCGCAACGGGGGAACCGGGGAGAGCTCGAGTTAGGAACAGTGGATTCTTAACCGGCTATTAGTGCGTTGACCTACCAGGCTGAGAAATGGACTGTAAGAGCAATATCCGGAGGATAGGGAGGGGAAGGGGGGGACTGTGATTGTTGTGTAATAGGGGTATTGGGGGTTCTTCATACGCTAACAGGCATACGAGACAGAAGGGTAAGTAAGAAAGGGGAAAGCATATGTTAAAATATGCTCTCTTAATCACCAAAGAAAAAAAAAAAAAAACAGGGGGGGGGAGGGGGGTAAAGAGAGATATTGATCATGAGGGCGGATAACGAAAATTCAGTGGATCCGTGAGTGGAATGAGCTTTTCAAGACGAAGGGGTCAACAAAAGGGAAGAAAATACTTCGGACAGCGGTTCAGTCTTGTCAACCGGAAGAAGGCAGGAAGCTCTAGGGCGATAGGAAGACTCCGTCACTTCTAAAATTCTCACCGGGCTCGGACGAGTGGGGAATCTCGGGTCGACGCCAATGGCGGCAGTGCAATGAGAGAAAGGCGAAACAGAAAAAAAAAATATCAAGATCTACCTGAATATAAATAACGGAACACGTGGAAAAAGGACGCTGTTTTGATTCCGGTCGCGTGCAGGGGGTAAAAAGGGAAATCAACGGACTTAAGCAATCTTTCCGCCAATGGGGGAGGCGACAGAGGTATAGAGGAACACAGGGGCTCTTTCGGCTCTCGGACGTGTTAGCGAGACGGTCGGGGGGGGGGGGAAGGAGGACTGACAAAAAGTCAAAACAACAAGACAAAAAGGGGGGAAGGTGACATAGACGAAAAAGTTATGGATGGATTTTTCCTTCTGCAGTGAGTCGTCTTCAGTTAGAAGAAGAGAGGGGGGAGGCCCCTGCGTCGCTGTGAGTTAAACAGTGACAAACAAAGGGGGGGAAAAACATGTTCAGGGGTACCAAGGGGAGGTTCGCCTTGCTTAGGCCAATCGAGATCAGTTCGCCTCGCGCATTTGGACGGAGGGGGGTATTGGGCCAAGGTACAGACTTGTCCCCGGGGTGGTCAAAAAAAAGGCCAGGGAGGTGAGGAACAGGGAAAGACTAGGTCAAAGTGCAAACGCAGCGGACCGGGGGGGCGTTTCAAGGGGAGCTCGAGCATTCACATTCCGCCGAGAGGACCCGAGGGTGAAAGATGAAAAAAAATCGCAAAAGCAGGCTCTCAAGGGGCACGGCCAAGGTAGCGTCGAGGTCTCAAAGGGAGAAGGTCAAAAAGGGAAAGATTCTTCTCAGTGAACAAAGAAGATTCACCTAAGCCGCGCTCTGGGAAGAAAAAGGGGGCCTCAGGCGCTCAAGAGGAAGAGTGCCAGGGTTCTAAGAATCATACCAACTGCAGGGGGGTAAAGGGGGTTAAATAATAGCGTGCTTTACACGTTTACGAAAAGGAAAGGAAGGAATGGGGTGAGATTGAGGGAAAAGTGGGAGAGGAAAGAAGCTTACGAACTCGGCAAATTTTAAGAGAAAGGACTCAGTGCAAATAAAGCACCTTTTTTTCGTCTTCATTGCTGACAACGCACTCCAAGGAAAAAGTCCTGCCATGGCATTACCGAAGCAAATAGTGATTCAAAAGGGGGCGAAAGAAGGGGTGTGAACGTAGGCGCTTATTTTCTGTCATCCTTGTCAAAGAGGGGGAAGTGGTTGAAGTAACTTAGAGGAGGAGGAGAAACGGAATTGAGGACATAAAATCTCTAAAAAGGTCAGAAATAAAACTCGCATGGTGTGTCAGGCGGTCCGTCTAACCTGTGCATAAAAGAAAGGCGTCGGATGCGGCGGGGTTTTCGACAGGGAAGCAACTAAAAATGGTGGCGGAGAGCGACGCCGTGAAAAAAGTCACTTTGGTACAAGTTCAGGTTCAGCCACAGAAGAAGAGGAATCTCCTATTTTCCCGGGAAAAGGTCGGGAGGGAGGGAACGGGGGGGAGAAGGCAGAGCGGGGAATGGAGACTTACTCACGAGGGGTCAGAGACTATGCCCTAACGGGGGGCAGAATGCTCTGGCCACCTGGGAAAGAGGACGGAGGTAAGCCAAAAGACAAGTAAAAGGGCAAGAATTGTCATAAAAACGGTGATTCAATCTGATGGAAGCAAAAAAGGGAGAGAGGGCAACACTTGTCAATTCATGCTCACTACCCAGGGGAATGCGAAGTAACATAATCATTCATTATTTACTCCTCTCAACTTGACAAAAAAAGGGACTATTGGTTCCCGTAAGTACGATAAACAGGGGGGGGATGAATGTAAGCAGAAGGGGGCTAGGGAAAGGACAAAGAACCGGAGTTACATTCTCATTGTTAGGAACAGGAGATCATGCAAGAAGGGGGGCCTGTACGAAGAAGGAAGCGACCGTGGACAAAACAGTTCCTCCACCGGGAGAGAGGAGAAAA
>Ga0179591_1243382_pt1 | contig 15029 bp, 28 predicted proteins | sample CZOMad2_1_08_16f_FD_182891 | JGI IMG/M metagenome (GOLD analysis project Ga0179591, IMG submission 182891) | Vadose zone soil fungal communities from Angelo Coast Range Reserve, California, USA - CZOMad2_1_08_16fungal (PacBio error correction) | ecosystem: Environmental > Terrestrial > Soil >...
TGCCAGAAAAGGGCGAAAAGAAAACCTTCAAACAGACCACCAATAAGGGGGGGGGGGGGTTTGTGGGTCTCACTTCTTATCGGCAGAAAACGCAAACAGTTGGCTTTGTTGAGGGAAAAACGAAGGGAGGAAAATACCCTTGCCTGCAGACTTTGGGGAGGAAACGCGGCAAAAACAAAAATAAAACAATCTCAGTTGGAAAGACCGGGGGGGAAGGAAAAAAAGCTTGCACAAAGTACGGCTGAGATTTGGGAAAAAGTTGGGGGGCAAAAATGGGGTAGTTCTTAGCCTCACAGCGCTACGAATCCTGGAGTTAAAAAACCCCAAGGAAACCGGGTAAGGGGGCAAAAGACTGGAAATGGACATATTGTGAGGAGGAATTGGGGGGGGGGGGGGTGGGTCAGCCAGGGTATCGGAGGGAAAAAGAAGAAAAGATGAAAAAAGACCTCAATTCGAAAAAAAGACAACTCAGGTGGGGGTTCTCTCAGCGTGGGGTTGCGGGACTTTGCAAGAAAACGCTTGCCAAGAATGTGCGCAGGGTAAAAAAGTCAAGTGGGGGTTGCCAATCACAGGGAAAGTAAACGGGGGGAAACATAGGATTGGGTTTCGAATACAAAAAATTGGGGAAGGGAAAGGTTTTGTTGTGTGTTGTGTGGGGGGGGTTGTGTGGGAACCCGCAAGGGGAGCAAAAGTTGGGTCAAACAAAGGCGGTGAAAAACAAAGTCCAAACGGCTTTTGACAAAAACAATCCAAGGGGGGGTGAAAAGAATAAAATGGAAATTGCCAAAAATGACTACCCGAAAAGACACACAAAAGCACGAAAAAAGGTGGAAGAGAGAACGGAAAAAGCTTATAAATCTGTTTATACACAAATTAAGGAAGGCAAGGGAGAGCATGAATTTCTGCTGGGGGGTGAAAGCACCGAAAAAGGGTTTCCGGACTAAAAACCTCTTAAGAAGGGGAGGACATCAAGGGGGGGGTAAGGGGGGGGTGGGGGTTGTCATACCAAACGGGAGGGAAAGTTCAGTGGGAGGGCTTGGGGGGAAAAAAGGTGGGCTGGGGGGTTGTTGGTCGTAAAAGTTGGGGGGGCTTCGAGAAAAAGAGCAGTTGGTGGGTGTTCAAGCAAGGGAGGGTCGAACCGAAAATTATGAGGAGTAAGTTTTTTGGGGGGGGGGGAAGAAGAAAACCAAGCGGTGGAAACCAACAAGACGAAGACTTCCCGAAGGCAACGCCCCCTTGGTTGGCGGCAACGAACTGCCAGGAAGGACAGAAAAAAATCAAAAAGAAACCGAAACCACAAACAGCAATACGGGAAGCGGAGAAACGTACAAGGGGAAAAAAGTATGGGGGGAGGGCTTGGTGCCTTAAGCGTCGCAAAGACTGGAAAAGGGTCAGAATGAAGGGAGACTCCGGGCAAAGAGAGGGTGAAGACGAGGAGGGGTATTAAATAGGGGACAGGGGCCTGTCTAAGGTTTATACACTTAACCAAAAAACCAACCCCGGTTGGAAACATTTGAGGGTCACGGGGACCAGGAAAGGGGCCACCCCGAAATGCCGACCAAGGGTTGGGGGGGGAAGGGGGGATGAATCTTTGGGGAAACAAACGGAAAACGAGTGGTCGCGGGTGGAAAGAAAAACCATTGGGGGAAATTTGAAAGCGGTATCTAACAACATAGGGGTAAAGTAAAGCAAATGTCAAGTTCTTTTCACAGCAAGACGTCAGGGACGGGAAAGAAGCACAGAAAAATTCGCTATGATGGACAAAGGGGACTTCTGAGGGGGAAGATGGGGATAAATCTATAAACACGGGGAGGGGGGTTCTCAAAAACATTGGGGGTGATCAACTTGGGAATTACAAGTGAATTGGTTGATTACGCGCTAACTAACGGTCAAGAACCCCCTCTTCACGGGTGTGTTCACGGGGATGGGGAGGGAAGGTTACGGGGAAAACGCGAAAAACTCAAAGCAAAGCGAGCACGGTAGCCTGGGGGGGGGAAAAAAGCCACTAGCAGGGAAAAAACAGGGGGAATTTTCGGTGAAAAAGGGGGAAAAAATCAGGGGGGGGGGGGGGGGGAATTCCACAAGATCGCACGAAAAACGAAACCCAAGGCCATAAAAAGGGTTGGGGGGGAAAAACCCGCGGTATTGCCCCCATTTGACCAAAAAAGGGGAAAAAAAGATTTCCTGGGGGAGGAATGAAAAAGGCCAAATTAACGGAAGGGCCGGCAACAGCCGGGGTGACCTCCAACAGGGGGAAAAAAAAAGACTCGCTTGGGTTTTCACACCACCAAAAGCACCCAAATAACGAATGGGGGGGGGGATACACACTGAGCACTGCAATGAGGGAAACAAAATTACAAAATCCACACTTCAAAGACACCTTTTGATAAAAAACAAATAAAAAACAAAAGGATGAACGGAAAAGGTACGAAACGAACTCCGAGATTGACCTAAAACCAAAACGCCTCTAAGAATAAAAAGAGATAGAAAGAACAACAACAAATTAGTGGGAAGTGAAGGATAGAAGAGTTGCTCCGGTTAGAGTCGGTTGGTTTTTTTTCAGAAAGTGATTCCAGTAGTTCGGGTTACTAAGGAGAGACCATGGGAAAAAGGTTGGGGGTGGGCCTTTCGGACAGGGGGGGGGGTTAGTCTAATGTTGCACGCAATGGGTCGTGACTAAGGTAGCCATCAGTTTGGACGGGGGGAAAAAAAATCTATAAAAAATCAGTTGAAAGAAAGGCCCTTGAAAAGGTCCCATGGGGGGGGGGATTCCTTGGGATTGGCCCCCGAAACAACAAAGGGGGATTCTTCAGCGGAATGCCAGGGGAAAAAATACAAAAAGGGGGGTTGAGAAAACGATGGCTGGGGGGGGAGGGAGGCATATAGTTATTGATTTCAACGGGGGAAAACCAGAAAAGGGGCGGCCGACAGTGGTCGGGTTACACAAAGGAGGGAGAAGAGAGGCAGGCCTTGGAGGAAGAGCAAGGGAAAAAGGTTGACAAAAAGGGGAAGGAAAAGGGAAGCACGGTGGGGTGCACAGAGGTCACATCGTGTGAGGGGATGCCCTGTAGAGGAACTGCGTAAGTCCCACCAGGGTGACAACTGGGAAATACGTCGTGGTGGCAAAGTGTAAAAGAAGGGTCCCACACACGCGCCTAGGATATTGTGAGAAAAAAAGAAGACAACTAAAAAAGGGGGGAAAGGAAGATAGCGATTGGGGGAGGGACTTCCACAGGGAATACAGAAAAAATGAAGGGGGGAAAGCAGCCATTTGCAGAAGAAACCAAGGGGTAGTGAAGGAAGGAACACATACCAAATGCAGGGCCAAGGAACGAGGGGAGAAAAAAGAATACAAAAGGGACACAAAGGGACAAAAAGGATTGAACAAGGAGGGCCCCTACGCAATAAAAAGAGATAAAGGGGTAACGGCAGAATGAAAAGTTGGTATTAATACGAGGAGAAATCATGTGTTGGGACTAGAACTTAAAGAAAGGTTTGAAAGGGGGGAGGGGGAAGAAGAGGTCCACCGAGACAAAAGAGATCACAAGTAGGGGCGAGTATTGCAAAGAAAGGCGTTTGGGGGGGGCTGTGAAACTTGCGGGGAAGGTGAGCATTGGGGGCAGGGCCCTACCAAAGGAGGAAGAGCAGGACTTAGTGCTGTTTGTGGGTTAAAAGAAGGGGGGATAGGAAAAAACAAAAGGGGAAATCCATCCTCAGAATCTCAGGGGTCGACAAAAATGTCAAATGAGAAAAAAATGGATGGGACGCGAAAAAGGAACCGGGGGCAGAGGTGTTTGGGCGGAAACCAACAAGTACAAAACAGGGGAAAAAAGGGCAATTAATAGAGGGAGGTCAATAACTCACGTTGTGAGTGTCAGAAAAAACCCCAGAAACAAAAAAGGGGAAAGGGCCTACACGGGGGGGGGAGGGAACAAATTTTTTTAGAAGTACAGAAATGGGGATAGAAACAGGTGCGGGGGGCTGGGGAAAGAGGAGCTTAACGAAAGGTGTCCTGGGTTCCATGTCTCATTAAGAAAACAAAAAAAACACAGGGGGGAGGGAGGAAGGGTTGGGTTGTCACGAATACGAAAATTGCCCGGCGTGGTGAAAAACTAATGACAAGTAAGAAAATTTTCGGAACGAAAATAAAATCAGAGGGGGGGTTAGTAAGTTAAAACGAAACGGTTTTCTTGGTGGGGAAGAAAGCTTGAACCGTAAAAAGCAAAACAGGACGGGGGGATGGGGAAAAAGGATACAAAGGGAAAGAGAGAGACTGAACAAATACGGCATTGTCACAGATGGGAAAAAAAAACAGGGGGGGTTTTTTTCAAAACAACTTAAGTTATGACAAAGCACGAGAATAAAAAAACTGAACCAAAAACAGACTCCCGTCATCTGAACGGGGAGGTCCAATGGAGGGAAAAGGGAGGGGGGGGAACCTTCAGCTTAATCTCGGGAAAAGGAACTAACAATTTTGGGGGGGAAAAGGGGGGAAAAAAAAAATAGGAAGAGTTGCAAGCTTCGGAACAAAAACGTTACTCGGTGTGTAGAATGGTTGGGGTTGTGGAAATATTTTGACGACAAAGCAAGAAGATTAGAAGATACAAGAAGGAAGGGGGTTTAAAAGGGGAAAGGGACCCAATGCTTTGAGTGCACAGATATTTAGGCACGGTGGGTCGAGTTGTTGTCAAACCAGAGAAATGCGGAGTCTCTTAAAAAACACAACAAGAGGGGGAAAGGAGAAGAAAAAAGAGTTTCCGGAATGTCTCAAAACGAAACGGGGGAAGGTCAGCAACACGTTGAAAGAAAAAGTATGAAGGCACGAAAAAAACGCATTATTGGGCTTCGAAAAACGTGCAGATATATCGTCCAGAGGAACAGCTGGGGGAGTCAAAACGGCGGGCAAAAACAATATAAAAGAGATGTAACATGCCGGTGTTCCAGACCTTTAAGAGTAGGCTATAGGGGTTTTGAAAAAAAAAACCGTTGGGGGAACAGTAGGTCAGTGAAAAACGCCGCCAAGAGCTCACAACGGAACTTCCGGTTAATGACAAAGCGAAGGACAGAGGGGAAGGGAAGGACTTTTGGGGGGGGTTCAGCAAAGGTCACATGGTAGATAGGGAAAAGCAAATTGAGGGGCCTTCGATTGGTCACCAACAAAGGGGAGGAAGTAGGCTTGAGTGGAACAGTGCAGGGGACGGGGGAAAAAAAAAACGCCCGGGGTCGTCGAAAAACCGAGGCTTGCACAATACTCAAGGGGGGAGAAACATTCTTGCGGCTCGAAGCAGTAAGCGGAGAAGGAAAAGAACGAATCCTTATTGGGGGTAAAGAAAAAAGGGGGGGGGGGGGGTGGTAAGCAACTAGGTGGGTCAAACGCGCGGGGAGAATTTTTGTGGGAGGGGGCAGCAGTCCGAAAACATAAAAAAGGGTAATGAGAAAAAATCCCGGGTGTGATGGAAGGAGGAAAAAAAGGCTAAGGGCGGGCAACAAAGACGAAAACTTGGGTCTTGATAAAGAATGCGAGGGACTCTCTAAAAAAAAGCTGGGTTGGGGAACTGGGAATACCAGTCAAAGGAAGTAGTTAACGGAGGGGGGGATCACAGCACAAAGGTGTCTTAAACTTAAAGTCCGTAGAGAAAAGGAAGGAATCACAGGTGTTGGGTAAATGGGAGTAGGTTGGTTGGAGACGAACGGCGGAACGGGTTGGGTTCAAAGTGAAATACAAGGAAAAAGTTTTTGTGGTGGGGGGGGAAGAAAGTTGAAAGGTGGGCGACCGACGATTATGAAGAGTCTTCATTGGGTTTGGGGGGGGGGAAAAGAGAAAACCGGGTCTTGGTGGAAAAAAAAAAGAAAAGAAACCACTAAGGGAACGAAGTCACCAAAAAAAGGGGGGAACTTAAAGTACAAGGACGGTACAATTCCCCCAGCCAAAGCTTACCGAACAAAAGCAAATATCCTTTGGGAAGAGAGAAGAGAACTAAGATGAGTGAGTTTTTATATGTGGTAACAGGGGGAGGACAAACAATCCGTTCAAACTTCTTAAGTCCAAGGAACGCCAACAAGCGTAGGAATGGAAGTAGGAAAAGTACCCATTGGGAAGGGATGAAACAAGTGGACCAATAAAAAAACAACAGGTAAAAAAACCCCAAGTTATACCATTGAGGGGGGGGGTCACTTTGGGAAGGAAGGGGGGGCCCACGAAAAGGAAAAAAAAAGGGGGAGGGGGCGGTTTTGAAGTGATGATACTTGGTGAATACATAGGGCATCACCTGGTGGCCGACAAAACAAAGGTGATTTTAAGCGAAGAGAAACTGGGTCTGGATCAAAAGATGCGGCGGGAATAGGGACAGTTATTGGGGGAGACAAAATGGAAAAAGGAACTCAGCCACAACTAGCTATAAAGGGTCTGGTTAAAGGGTTCGGAGTGGGAATGAGGGGGCTCACGTTCTAACAGACAAGGGGGGGGGGGGGGGGGGAGCAGAAGTTTTTTAGACAAAATATTGGGGAAAATAAAAGGGGGAAAAAGGGATTACTTGAGGGAGGGAAGAGAAATCGCCAGAAACTATGGAAAGGGGGTTTTTCGGGGTATTGAATGTTACTAAGGGGGCAGGCTGAAAGGAACAAGCAAAGACGTTCGCTCAAGGTGGTTGTTGAAAACAGAAAAATGGGGGAGGAACAACCTAAAAAAGGGGAGGGGGGAAAATAAAGAATTCTATACAATATCATAAACGAACCCACCAAAAATCGGGGGGGGGTGTGGAGAAAAAAACATCTTGTAGGGGGGGTAAAGGGGGAAGAAACTGGAAAATAGGGGTTGGGGAACATAAAGGAAATCCCTGAACATTACGAAAAAAACCGAGCAAACGGAAATCATCGCTTTTGTGGGGGTCAAAGAAAGAACGTACCTGGGTGGAGAAAAGAATCTCGAAGGCGACAGTAATCCAAAACGGTGGAGAATACACACAAAAGTGGAGAAAAAAAAGACGCACGGGGGACTAAAAAAAAATGGTAAACGGGAGGGTAGGGGAATCCTGAAAAACTGCAAAAAACAAGTACTCTAAAAGGGAGGGACATCGAAGAGATAACACAAACAAAGGAGGAGGGAAAAGGGAAGAGGGAAGGAAAGAACTCAGGGGGGTCGTTTGAATGTTTGACAGGAAAAAAAAAAAATTCTGCGGGGGGGGAGGGACTTACTCCTCAAAAAAGGAGGGGGGTAAAAAAAAAAGGTGTCTTCGAAAACAGGGTGGGTAATGTGGATGGGTACGGAAGGAGGGGGGGAACATACAGGGGTTAGTCCAACATAGGTCACGGAAGGGGGGGGGGGAGTAACACCTCAGATCATGGGTTGGAAACACGGACATGGCAAAAAAAACAATGTTCAGGGGGAATTGTGATGCGGACACGATAGGAAAAGGAGGAGGGGGGGAAAAGAACCCGAAGGGGTTTCTAAAAACCTAAGGGCGGGGGGGGGGGGGGTCTGTTGTGGAAGCAATCCGGACCTCTAAGACCAAGGGGAGAGAGTTTTCTTGTTGTAGAAAAGTGAGGGGTTCCTTCAGACAAAGGGGGAAAAGTGGGGGAAAAAGGTGCAGGGTAAACCAGGAAAACAAGAGAGGACGCGGAGCGCCAGGAACAGGACCAACGAAGAAGGGGGTATGGGAAAGGAGGGCGATTGATCAAAGGGAAAAGGTTAAGACATGTTGAGAAAACCCTGGCCCAAAGCCCGGGTGGGAGAAGTTAGAAGATAAGCGACTGTAAAGAAATTAGAGAGTGTTGGTTGATGGGGGGACGGAATTGAGACTGTACAATCAAGGAAGTTGGACAGCCAACATGGGGATCATACCAAAGATGGGGGAAGAGGTTCACAGCACAAATGCAATGTCCAAGAACGGTGAAAAGATTCATAAAGAAAAAGGAAGGGAAAGACTGGGGAAATCTGGAACCCCCTCCCTACAAAATTTACCGGGAGGGGAAAGAAAAGGGGGGGGGAAAGCGGCCAGGCAGGAAAGTGGAAAGGTAATGGACGATATACTAACTCTGGTTGGGCCGAGAGACATTAGCCCGGGTAAATTATGAAAATAAATCCTATCCAAAAGCAAGAAAAATACTGGGGAAAAATCCCAGGGTATTGTCTAGGCACACTGACGGGAACAGAAAAAAGGGGGGGAGGTTGTCAAGGTGAAAAAGGGGGAGGGGGGGGGACAGGAAAGGCAAGAAGTTGGACAACGCAACAGCAGACGGCCGACTTTAGTGGAATTTTGGGTGGCAAAAAGAAGGGTGAAAAAGTAGTCGAAGAAAGAAAAAACGTCGTTGTTGAGAAAACCGGTCAAAAACGGGGGATGAAAAAAACCTGAGTGAAAGGGTACCAAAAAAGGGGACACGAAAGGAGGGAAAAAAACAAAAAAAAAAAAAAAAAAAAAAAAAAAAAAAATTACAAAAAATTGCACGGGTCAAGGGAGGGGTAGGTGGGGGGGGGGAAAAAACCTTTGGGGACCTGAGCAAACACCAGACAGCAACTTGGCTAAAGGGGTTGAAACAGCATGGGGGAGACGGAAGAGTGATATAGGGGAAAACAAAAAAAGGGGTCGCTTGTCTTGAAGGAGGAGGGAAGGTGAAGGTTGCCATAAGGGAAATTAAAAAACGGAGGGGGAAAAACGGGGGGGGGGATTTGTCAAGAGCAAATTGAGCCGAACGGGGGAAAACGAGGAAAAAACCTTATACACAAAAGGTTCGGGAGGGACTACAGAGATAGAGGGGCTACCACGTGGACAAAAAACGTTGCTGGGAAAAAGAGTTACCTGGGCACAAACAGAGGAAAAGTTCTGGGGGGGAAAACAAAGAAAAGAAGCCAAGTAAACCATAAATGGAAATCGGACACAAAAGAAGGGGGCGAAAGGGGGAGGGGGTTTTTGGGGGGACAGGAGAGATAGCACGGATATGAAAAAAAAAACCCATGGACTCCAACTCATCTGACGTTCAGGGAAGGAAACGGGGAGGGAGGGGGAAATAAAAAAAGTCTGTAGAGCAGGAAGAGTGAAGAACCATACAGGGGGGACAACGGCAAAAACTGAAGGGAAGAGAGGGGGGACAAGCATTGAAAAGGAAAGGGACACTTCGAGTGTAGGGGTGGGTCAGAGTGTTTTTGAACAGCAATCAAGAATATGTCTAAAAAAACAAACACAGCTTTTCCAACTATAAATCTGTTGGCTGAAGGGGGAAAACTATAAAATGGTTGAGACCTTGTGCCAAGGAAAAATTTGGACCGGCGACAAAGGGGGAGGCAATCTCTGAACAAAAAAAACAAAGACGGAGTATGAGGGATAAAAGGAAAAGGAAGAGGAGGAAGAGGGGGTTGTTTACACTTAGCATGGGAAAAAAAAAAGAGAAATCAAATGACATAAATAATTGGTCGGCAAAAGGAAAACACCATTGGGCGAGGGGGAAAGAAACCTTAAGGTTACTCTCGAATGCGGGAGAATTGGGGGGGGTCAAAAAAAAGACTTGTCAAAAACTCAACATCAGTAACGTGAAAAGGTGCAAAACAGCTACTCTAAGGGGGGGGCAAATCGGCTTATAGGTTGGTTGGGTCACGGGTCAATGGGGGAGTAAGTAATACATCTCTAAAAGAGAAAGGTCCCGAAAGAACACAATGGACCTTTAATGAAGAAGCATGGGGACGGTGGGAGTAAGGGTTTTGGTTCAAAGCGATTAATTATAAATTTGGGAAAATATAGAACAAACAAAAAGAAAAACAAAAAAACAGAAAGTGCAGGCCGAAAACCTAACACCGGGGGGGGTACCATCCAGAGAGGGGGGGTAGGGACTGGGCACCCAGTATAAAAGTTTCCAAGGAAAAACCGGAAGCTTCGGGTGTCAGCAGGAAGAATGTTTTTTGCAAAAAAGAAAACGAGTAGAGAGAAGGAAAGAGTAGTTTAAGAAAAAGGGGGGGGGGGGATAAACAGTAGTTTTTTTGTTTACAGGACGGGAAGGTGGTGTCTGCGCTGGCAAACCCCGGAGGGGGGGAAAAAGCCGGTGATGCAAATAGAAAACGGAGGCGAACGATAAGCCTCGGGACGACCCGGGGTTGGAGAGAAAGAAGAGTGAAAAAAGGAACACCTCTGGGGGAAAATAGTTGAGAAAGAAAATTATTTTATAAAGGTACAGTAACCCAGGCTAATTATTCAGTTGGGGGCTCACGCCACAAAAGTGAGGGACAGAAGACTAAGAAGGAAATCCACCTGGGGGGGGGGTGGAAAGGGGGGGTTGGGGGGGGCAGAACAACCAGGGGGGGGCCGGGTTGGCTTCAAAGTTTCAAAAGGGGTGGGTCGTGTTTTTCAGACTTCAAAAGAAGGTGGGGGTGTTCACAGACAAGAAAAAGGTGTTCGGAACCGAACGAGATGAGAGACCGGAGTTTTGGTGGGATAAATGCACACTGCCTTTGAAAAAAAAAAAAAAAACGAAGGGGTCTCCTGGCCGACGGGGAAGAAAACAACGGGAGAAGTACGTCAACCCACGGAAAAAGCACACAAAAGCCCAAACAGATTGAAGAGAAGAAAAGAAAAATAAAGGGGTGATAGGTGTGATAAGGGGGGTGGGAAGTAAGGGCGGGCTCCGCGGGAACAAGGGGAGGGAAAGTCGATAGGGGAAAAACATGGGCTTGAAGAAGTAAGTAAGTAACACGGGGGGATGTGCCCGGTTACCAAGCCCTTTGAGGAAAAAAAAAGGAGTCCAAGGGGGGGCACAGTATGGGGGAAAACACAGAGAACAGTCATCACTGGGGGTGAGGTTAAATATTGGTCGCAAACGAGGTCCGTGGCAACTGACAATTGGGGGAGGTGGGGAGAAAGGGGGGGGTCGCCACTAGGGGGGGACATCCTGATCAAAGGAAGGGATTGAAAACCCAAGGCGTCTTCAGAAACAAAAAGAAGAAAAAGAAACAGAAAAAGGAGGTAAAAAGCCTCTTGAAGGAAATGGACTGAACGAGAAACACCTTAAGGGGGGACATAAGTGGTTGTGGGTCAAGAAAAACTGTCAGTTCAAAAAAAAAAAAGTGGAACTGTTGAGGGACTTCTACGGCATCGTTACAACGAAAATAGGGTCACTCTTAAGTGTCGGTGGGGGAAAAGGGGTTTGACATTTGTTGGGGAGCTGAATAGCCGGAAAAGGGTGATCTTCGCCGTAGGGGTTAACACGACAAAAACGGAACTGTCAAAAAAAACTGAAAGGGGGACAGTGGGGGGAAAGAAAAAAGACTGTGTCTATAGGTGGATACCTAACCCAAACGCCAAAAAGAGGGGATGGTGGAGAACAGCGCCCTCAAACGGTATTTAACTGACATCCTCTGGGAGGGGATGCGGGGGTAAGCAGGAAAGGTAAAATCAAAACGGGGAAACTGCCCTGGAAAAAACGAAGTGGACTCCAATGCAAATATCAGGTTGGTTGTCAAAACTCCCAAACCTGAAAAAAGGTGGCTACCTGAGAACTAATATACCAGGTACATACTACCCAAGCGAGAACGGAGACAAAACGAAACAGGGGGGGAGACTAAAGGTAAGGGACCAAGAAAGACGAGAGGTACTAACGAAAAGGAATAATGAAACTAAAAACTTCCCAGAAAGGGAACATAAATAATAAAGCACTAGGGACAACCAACGAAAAAACTTATTGAATGTGGGAAGAGAGGAGGGGGAGAGGTATCTTTGAGGGGGGGGGGGGGTTGTTTCCGGAAAATTAGGTCGTGGAGGGGAAAACGTAAGCGCGGGGAAAAGTGCTGAAGAACAGACGGGGGGTCTTAAGAAGTGGTCAGGTAGCGTATGGAAAAAAAGACCTCTTGTCAGTGAGAAAAGGAGACCAAAAGAAGGTTAGGTCGGGGTGGCACAAAAGAAAAGGTTGCCAAATGGACCTGGGTTAAGTCAAGGGGGGTAGGAAGGAAACAGGGGGATAGACCGGAGGTCTGTCAGAGGATTCAGTGTAATACAATGCGGGGGGGTGCACTCAAAAAAGATGTGGTCGGTGGGGTGGTTTAGGGTAAACGAAAAAACGATAGATTCTGGATGGCAAACCACAAGGGAAAAAAGTTTGAAGGGGGGGCGCACAACAGGTGTAGGGGGGGGGGGTGAAACCAAGGGAGAGACCCATCTAAAGCAGGGAAGAACGTATTGGGCGCACAGGAAATGTAGGCCAAAGGGGAAAAAGGAAACAAGATGATTGTTTCATTCAAACGGGCCCAGGGTAAGCAAAGGAAAGTTGTGGATGAAAAAGGGGAAAAAATGTGGAACACAACTCCGGGGGGTGTGTAACCAAAGAAGAGACGAGAACGGTAAAAAAGGGAAGTATGGTCTTTGAGGGGGAGGAACAGAGACATGAAGACCTGGACTTGGTCAATCAAAAAGAAAAATTTGCAAGAAAAAAAATAGTGGGGGGGGAGACCGCTTCAACATCAAAAAAATCACAAACAGGACAAAAAAAAAAAAGGGAACACGGTGAGACAAATAAAAATAAGCCAAAAAGAAGCTGGCAAGAGGCCCCTCAAAGGTGACAAGGGTATAACTTTTTTAAAGGCAGGCAGTCAGGGGGAAGGGGAGTATCTAACGCATTGGGGGGGGGTCGATGGGCAGAGAAGCAAAAGGGGGGGAAAGGTGAGGCGAGGGAAGAAAACAAAGCATAAAAAAATACTCAAAATAAAGGTGGGGTCCAGCACGGGGACTGCCATGAATATGGCGTGGGGGGGGTCAGGGGGGGGGGAAGGGGCGGTAACTACAAGGCAAGGACTTTCCAACAAAAGCAGGGGGGGGAAGGAAAAGGAGTTATGGGTTGGGGGGGGTAAAAAAAAAAAAGAAAAGGTGGGAGCCAAAAAAAAAATGAGGACGAAGAAAGCAGGGCGGTTTACACCTGTTAAAACTCAGATGAAAAACATGGATTTTGAACTCTAAACACAAAAAATGGGGGAAAAAAAGGTGTCCGGACGGGTTTGTCAGGGGGAAAAAAAAAAAAAAGCAACAGTTCTGGAAGGCGGAGGGGGGGAAGTGTCCATAGGGAAAAAGGTGTGACTGAAGAAAACCCAGAAGTAGAAAAATGGAGGCAGGGTAGGTAGTAAAAAGGGGGGGGTGAGATGAACAGTCAGCCTATATGGAAAAAGGACAAGGTGGAAAATGTATCGGTCTCAGTTGGCACAGTGTCAATGGGAATTTAAGAAAAAAAAAAAAGAAAGACGGGGTAGAGGGGGGACCGAGCAAAAAGAAAGTGCACCGAGGAAGGAAGGATACAAGCAGTTTGGCTTAGAATAACGAGATGGCGGGGGGGTAGACCAAAAGGTGTACCACGTCGGGGCCTGGGCAAATGAAAAAAAGGCCATTTGAAAAAGAAAAGCAGAAACGAGGCACTGGGAGGGGAAGGACACACGAACAAAAGGTAAAAAAAAAAAAGAGACGAAAAAAAAGAACCGAGTGTCGAAGTGCTGTTGGGTGGAGCTGAGGGATCAAGCCTATATCCTGGGGGAGGGCAAAAAAACAAGTGAGCACACGTCACAGTGAGAGAAAAAAGGGGGATTAAGGAGTGCGGGCAGACGGCAGACTTGAGAGGATGCCGGACCTACCCACTTTGTACCACAACACGGAAAAAAAAGAGGGCCGATCATTTGCAAGCAAATTCGGGAAAAGAAGTGAATTGAAAAGGGTGTGTTTGAAGGGGTTTTGACTCAGCCGAGTGACGTTAGAACGACGGCGGGGGGGAAAGGGAAGGCCAAGGGGAGGGGGTGGAAAAGGTGATTTATCCAGTGTGCGGAGGGGTTGAAAGGGGAGGGGATGCGTCACAAGAGATCAATCAAAAAAAAAGACAAAAGAGGGGAAGGGAGAGAGGGGAACGGAAGGGGTTTTATGGTTTCTAAAGAAAAAAAGGGAAAAACTTAAAAACGGGAAGAAACCGGGGGTGAGAAATTATTATCGTCACAAGGGAAAAAAAAAAAAAGTGGCGGCACAGGGCAAACCGACCTGAGAATCAGGGAAACATCTCTGAGTCAGTGTGGATAAACGAGAAAAAAAAAAAACAACCTACAGAGAAAAGAGGAAAGGCAGGTGTCTGGGGTGAAGGAAAGGAGGGGGAAAAGATCGCGGGTAGGTTGACAAGTGGTGTAGGGACGTATAACCAAATCTCTCACAAAAGTCACCCGCACCTTTCACAGGGAATTAAGTAGCAGTGAAAAAGGGAAGAAATGTCGGGGGGGGTGGGTTTTCAGACAAAAAGGGCAGGGGAATTCTAAAGAAGAAAAAAACACCCCGCACACGAAAAGGTGAGGAAATCCTTAGGGGGTACGCAGGTCAAACAAGGAGGGGAAACATCAGTACTTGAAGGATACGTGGGGCAGAAAACCCGGAAAACTCGTGGGGGGAGCAAGGTTTAAGAAGAGGAATGGGGGGTTGGTGATTGGGGGGCAGCACACTGGAGGAATACAGAGGTCGGAGTTTCGAATGACGTTTTGGGGGGGAAAAGGCCAATAGTTGGGTTTTCACAACGAAACGAGGGAGAATTTGGGTCGCTCGGGAACAGAATGAACCCGGGAACGGTGGAAACCGGGGGGGAGGGTGGAAGGAATTTGAAATGAACTGCCGAAAGGATAAGATAAAAAAAAAAACAACCTGGGGGGAAGGGTAGCGGACGCTCGGACAAATGCTGTGTTTTGAGGAAAAAAGGAAACAAGTTTAGTGGAAAGTGCTTCTGGGGGGGGGAGTCAAAGCAAAAAGGTTGCAGTTTTCCGGGAAACACAGAAAAAGACGAACGTGAAAAGCAAAAGGGGTGGGGGATGTTTTTTCGGGGACAGGAAAACAACGTCGTAAACTGGGGGGGGGAGGGGGCACGGTTTGGCGGGATGGGTGCTCTTCGAAGGACTCAAGACTCTGGTGGGGGTCATACATTTAAATGGTTCTAAAAGACGATTATGAGGAGGGAACAAGGTGGGGGGTTGGGGGGGGTGAGATAACTGAAAGGGGGAGAAGCCCAAAAGCAACTAAGGACGGCATATCCCGGGGGGACGAAAC
>Ga0179591_1359467_pt1 | contig 15028 bp, 19 predicted proteins | sample CZOMad2_1_08_16f_FD_182891 | JGI IMG/M metagenome (GOLD analysis project Ga0179591, IMG submission 182891) | Vadose zone soil fungal communities from Angelo Coast Range Reserve, California, USA - CZOMad2_1_08_16fungal (PacBio error correction) | ecosystem: Environmental > Terrestrial > Soil >...
GAGGCCTGTCCGAAAGAGGACCACCGGGGTGCAATCAAACAGTAAACCGAACTGAACGGAAGCAGAGTCTGCGAAATTGGAGGGGGGAGGAGACCCGGGAAGATGGAAAGAAAAAAAACCAAATCTCGAGGGGGTCGACATTGAGAGGAAAAAAATAACAAGGCGAATTTCACTACTTTGGGGAAAAGAAGGGTTCGCAAGGGGTGCATCTCTGGGGCCTTACTGAGAGAGTCCTTCGTATCGGATGCTGGAAGGAGAAAATGAGAACGACTTTTTCATGTTGATGTGTATGCAGGGACAGGAGGCGAAAAGGGGCTTCTAGGCCCGTAAAACATAGCGATTTCTGAGGCGGGAAAGGGCTAAACACAAAAGGAGAAGGGCCCCAGGGGAAAGGGGGAAGTATGAGATGGGGAAAGGACGCCCCCTTGAAAACTGGAGCACGGTGGGGGGGAAGGAAGAAAACCCCCGTTTGTGGGGAAATAAATGGCTAAGAATTCTTCTGCCGGATGTAAAAGGAGGGGGGTTTTTGCACAAGGGTCGGGGGGACTGGGTCTACCCATCAGAGAAAAAAACAAACCAACAAGAGGGGGGAGGAAAAGAGATAGAGGGGGTCCCCGGGACCTCGAGAAACTCCCAAAGGGGCAAACAGCAACCAACAAGAGACCCCCCATAAATGAGTTCTCAAGATTTCGAAAAAAGTTTGGGGAAAAAAACGGGGTTCTTGGGAAAGAAAAAAACCGGTTCTATATAGGGGGTGGGGGGAAGGTGCAGAGACCTTAGTCCCAAAAAAAAAAAGCCCCAGGCCAGAAAAGCAGAATCCGAGTAAAAGGGATCGGTAACAACACCAAAAAACCCTGAAAAGTTTTTTTTCGAAAAGAAAAAAAGCCAACGCGGCAGGACGGAAAAAGGAAAAGGCGCGGATGAACCAGGAAGGGCGGCCATCCTGTCGATACAGACTTGACGTCTTCCTGCAAGGGACACGCTCCAGGGAGCAAGGACAGACGGCCCTGGTGGGAAAAAAGGGGGAAAGACGATCGGGGGGTAATCTCGAAGATAAAAATCGCGCATCGTCGGTCGGCCCGGTCCTCACATGAAAGGGAACCCGTGAATAGGGAGAGGGACAGGGTCCCGAAAGAAAGATGTGTGCGAAATAGGATTTGAAAAACTGCCCGGCCACCACGCCAGAGAATGCGCGAGATGCAAGAACAAAAAGAAAGAGGTACTGGGGGGGGAAGCCCGAGCCGCAAGGGGTTGGGAAAAGACTAATAGCCAAAAAGGGCTTCCTCCAGAAAAAGGCGTCGTCGATAAGGAACGCCCCGTGAGAAAAAAGGCGGAACTTTGTATGCAAAAAAGCCAAGGCGACACCCAAAGAATCAAAGAAAAAAAACTCTTTGACGTCCTAAAAAACAGGTAAGGAAGGAAAGCGCTCAAGACAAGACGGAAACACCAACGAAAAAAAATAGGGGACTAAGTGCTGAGAGAGGTGAGTTAGGTGTGGGTGATAGGAGGAAAAGGGGTTTGGAGTGTGGGAGGAGTTGTGAATGTGGAAGGAGGAGAGGGAAAAGGGTGCATGTGAGCGAGAGGATGAAGGGGGAAGTTGGGTTGGGTGTGGGGTGTAGGGAGGGGAAAGGAGGGTAGGAAGGAATAACGCGGGAGGGACTACTGAAGCGGGGGGTGAATGGATAGGTGAGAAGAAGGAGTGAGTAGAGGGCCGGTGGGGGAGAAGGAGAGCGGGAGGAACTTAGGGAGGAGCGTGGATCGATATAAGAAGGGAGGTGGGTAGTAGGAGTTGGGAAGGGGAAAGGCCCCCCGTTTTCCATGGAGAGGGGTAGGGGGGGAAGAAATTTGCAGGTCAGCCTATTTCCCAACGTGGGAGGAAAGAACCCATGATTAGAGAAAGGTCCTCAAGGAGGCCACGAGGGGGTGAAGAACAAATCGGCGCAATTAAAACTCGGGCTCTAGGAGAAAAAAGCAGCGTACTCGTGAAAGTCGCCAAAAAGAAACAACCGTAAGACGGGCCTGAGCAAGGGAGAGTATATCCTGGAAAAAAGCCCATGGCCAGGGTCAAAAGGAAGGGGGAAAAAAGCTGACACGATCATTTTCCTAGAACTACTCGACCAAAAAGAGTAGAAAGAGGGGGGAGGGAAAAAAAGTGTCATTCTCGAAACGCCAGGGGAAGAGGGGGGACAGTCGATCGATGGATAGCAAAAAGAAACCAAAGATAAAAGAAGCCACTGGGAAAAGAGAGTCCGTGCCTGCAGGATCACGAAGGGGGAAAAAGGTCTCAGACCAGCATGCAGGCATAGTGAAAGTCCCCTGCCCCGAGAAAGAAGGGATCGACGAGGAGGGAGGGGGGATCATCCAACGTTCACGATGGTAAAAAAAAAAAGGGTATGTGGGGCCTTGTGGAAAAGGGGGAAAACGTGGGTTTGCAAAAGGGGGGGGGGTCAAGGGGAAGGGGAAAAAACACAGGATGTGAGGGAGACAACCAGTTGATTCACAAAAGGGACGAGGGGGGTGGATGGTGCACGCACAGGTAGGTGCTTGGGTTTAGAAAAAACGGGAACTGTGAAGGAAACGGTTTACTTATCCACCGAAGAAAAAGAAAGAACCTTGAATGGGGAAAAAAGGCCAGAGGGGGGGGGGGGGGTTGACCGAATGAAAAAGGAGGGGGCAACGGGGTTCGGGGTGGGTGGCGTCCGTGAAAAAGGGGGGGGGGGCTAGGAGAGGGCGGCTCCGTTCGAAGTTGAAAAAGGGGGGAAGGGGATGAGGGGGGAAGAGTGCCCCCGATGCCAAAAACATAAACGGGGCGCGTTGGTGCATCTGGGGGGGGGGGAAAGGAGCAAAAAGGGAAGGTTGCCCTCGTTTGGGAAAAAAAAAAAATCTGTTCCGTGAGAAAAAAGGGGGGGAAAAAATTGCACGAAAAGAGGCGGAACAGGAAAAAAAGGCCTCGCAAACTGACTTGAGGAGGGAAAGAAGTCGCCTACTACGAAAGAGATGGGGTACCACCATGCGAAAAAAAAAGGAAAGGCACAAAAAAGAAAAAAAGAACAAAACCCCCCGGTGTGCCATGTCCTACGACACCAGAAGTGTGGCACCATGCCCTGGCAAGATCTCCGGAACCGCCCTCAGGGGGGGAAGCACCCGAAAGGGAAGAACGATTCAGGTTAAACCCGGTGTGAAACGGAGGAACCCCCCGGGACGCGGGAAAAAGACACGGCTTTCGAAAGGGGGCCACGAGATAGGGGGTCGAGGAACCGGCCGACAAAGGAGGGAACTTACGTGGGGGGGGGAGGACGATTCCGTCCAAAGGGGGGGGAGAACCTCTCTAAAGGGGGGGGAGGGGTCAACAAAGACTGCAACGGCCAAAGGAGGAAGTGGTCGAAGCGGCGGTGGAAGAAAGGGTAAGAAAGGGCCGTTTGGGAAATCTTAGACGGCTGGGGGAACTAAAAACCTGCTGCGAGAAAGGGGGAAGTCCGAAATGGGGAGGGGGACAAGCCCGCCTTGGTGAGGTTCTAACAACGCAGAGAAAAGAGAGGGGTCGCCAACGCCGCAAACGTTAACTCGCCGGCTGGGGAGGGGGGGGGGCGTTAGAGGGACACAGAACCCTAACACCCAACAGGTCCTCTGAAACCAACCATCGGGGAAGAAGAAAACGGGGGAGTGAACCCCTCGAGGCGGAAAAAAGGGATTTCGCACAATCAAAAAAAGAGAGAATCAACACAAACAAAAGGGAAGAGGGAAAAAAAAGAAAAAGAGATGCAAGTCCCAAAGTTTTTGATGGTTGCGGACAACGTGATTGAAGAGGGGCCCCTCGGCCGGTTCACTACTCCTGGCCTCACCGAGGGTGGGGTCATGAAACGTACAGTTTTTTTCCCGTCGAGGGAAGACCAAAAAAAAAAAGAACGAAAGTTCACGAGAAAAGAGAATCGAGCGTGGGGGGAACCCGAAAAGTTCGTTCGTCCGAAGAAAAAGGAAACCAGAGAGAAATTCAAAAAAGGGGCCTGCCCCGAGAAGCCCTAAAAGGGGTGAGGAGGGATCCCCAAATACCCATCGTCCGTCGCAGATTTGCAAAACGATACGGGGGATGCGAGAAGGGATTCGACCAGGAAACCGGACTAGACAGGGGGGACCGGGTGCCGGTAGAAACAAAAAAGGGGGAAAAAAGGGTAGCCGGAAAGAAAGACGGTGTCCCCACAACACCCAGAAAGGGTCCTTCCCCGGGACCAAAAAAGTCTCCGTAGAAAAAGCCCCGAAAAGGGGGGGGGGAGGTGGCGAATTCTCCTCGTACGCCAAGAAACCGGTTCAACCTTGAAAGGGGTCTGTAGGCTGCAGATCGGGATCGCCTGATCAGGAGGGGGGAGCGATTCCAAAATTCAAAGGCCTGGGGGGAAAAGACTTCAAAACCGGGTGAGGTGGGATCAGGACAGGTCTTTGGCATGGGAAAAGAAAAAAGGCCCCTTCGGGGGGGTCTCATAAATCGGGAAGCAGGAACCGGGCCCAGCAATCAAATCAAAACAAAGGGGGGACACCCGAAGAAAAAAGGGATCCAGATCCCGAAAGGGAGGCAAGGGGAACAAGGGCACCGTCACCGCGGTTATCGCAAAAAAAAAATGGCAACAACCCCAAAGCGCCAAGGTAGGCATCTAGTCAATCTTTCTTGAAAAAAAACCGACGGGCTCCCAGGTTTGAAAAGGGCCCGGTAAAAAAAGATCCCAGCACCACAAAACTCTATCCAGAACCCCAACGGGGGAGGGGTCCCAAACCCTACCTCCGGAACCTCCCCCCTTAAAGCACAACCCAGAGAAAGGGGGGTCACCCAAACCGCGGGCGGAACCCAGGGGGATCTGAGGGGGGGGGGAAAGAACGGCGGAAAACGAACTCTCTGAAAAAGAAGAACGGTCGCCAGGGGGCCCTCACAAAACCAACACGAAAAGGGTGCGTTGCCCAGGAAAACACCAACACTCGTAAAAGAAGGTCACTGGGGGTCCAAAAAAAAAAATCAACAGAAGGGAAAGGAAGGACCACAGGACCAAACTTAACCTGTCTCAGGAGGAGTTCACAAAAGGGCCGGTGAGATATCCCAAAGACAAAAATAAAGGAATAGAGGAAGACCACATGGACCAAAGAAGAGGCACTCAATCGCCGAGCATAGGAGGCGGGGCTACTGCGATCGCTGAACCTTTTCGCTCTCGATGGGGATTCCCTTCAAGGGGGGGGGGGGGCCGGGGGAGAAGGTACCAGGTTCTTGATATCACCGAACCACCATCACTTACGAAAAAGAGGCGAGAAGGTGCTGTACGCTATTAGACTATCCGATCAAAGGGGGGGGAAGGCTCAGCGATTAGGTTTTGTTTCGAAAACTTGGGTCGAAAAGCGGAAAAAAGATTTCGGGTAGGAACTGCGCCAGGCGGGTTTGGGGGCGCATAACGGGAAAAACGGTCACTGGCCGAAACGGCCATATAACTGAAAGAAGGGGGGTAGAAAGAAATAGTGTAGGGAATCAGAAGAAAAAGTGGACGCCGAAAAATAGAGTTCCCCCTGGGGGAGTTCTCTGAAGGATCACAGAAGTGGCTTTCCTTTTTAAGAAAAAGAAGGGGGGCAAGCAAGAGGGCTGTTTTCCCGCCGAGAAATAAGGCCGGGGGGCCCCCTCCATAAAAACGGGACGGGAGTACTGCTCCCTCCCCCCTCCCCACCAAGAACCTCCTTAGGTTTTTTGGGGGGGGGGGTGGAGGGGGGGGGGAGAAACGTTGGCGTTTGTCGTTGGTGTGGGGGGGTCCGAGGCTAGCGCCGGGAGAGGACCTTTTTGGGGGAGGAATTTCAAACGACAGGGGATCCGCGAAGAAAGATGGAAGAAAAACAGTTGGGGGTTTCGCCAGGGCGGCCGAAAACGAGACTCGTAAGCGACTGACCTTTTTGAGGAGCGACGACGAAGAGGGAGACTCGCAGGGAGCACTGTTATATAGAAAACCTGGAGGCGTTGACCAAAATGGATCAGGGCTTTACAAATATAACAGGGAGGGGTGCCTTCGCGGGGGGTTCTTTAACGTTTCTTTTTGTGTGGCTTTCGTTAAGAGGAGATCCTCAAGAAGGCGGAGAATATTGGAAAAAGAGTGTTCCAGAAAGGGGTTTGCCTGGAAGGGAAGAGAAGTTTGTGGTTCGCTAGCACAATGCATGGAGGGAAGGAAACCTGAACTTGTCCAAAGGAAAATCAACTCTTGTCAAAGGGGAGAAGAATTGAAATTATACGAAGAAGGGAAGCTGAATAAAACCTACGAGGCCCAGGCGGTCGACGAGAAAACTGAAATCGGGTGTGTCACTCGGACTGTACCTTTTTTGTTTGGAGCGAGGGGGAGGGTGCTCCGGGGAAGGTTTCAGACGACTTCCGACCATGCCAAAAAAACCGAGTCGGCGATCAAAATCTTGAAAGAGAAAGAGATCGAAGGGACGGGGGTCATAGAGAAAATTTATTTGTATGCAGCTTGCGCCCGGGAGGGGTTCGGGCGATCCCGTGGGGACGAAAAAGACCCGCGATGGCCTTTTGAACGTTTACAAAAAGAGCCATGGGAGAAAAGAGAATTCCGTTAAAAGAAAGAGGAAGGGGTCCTAGGGGTACTAAGGGGGACTCTGACCCCGAGAAGAGCATTCCACTTGGGTATCTCCAAGGGGGGGGGATTGCAAGAACCCCTAAAATGGCTGGGAACTAAGCCATATCTGGGAAGCGGAATATGGGGGTAGGAAGTTTTTTTGAAAAAAAACTGGGGGGGTCCCGCGCGGAAGGAGAACCGTCCATAAAAAAACAAAAACGGTAGTACTGAAAGAGAGAGAGGGGAGACAGAAGACGTCCCCTCGAAACCAAAGATGTTTCACAACAACATTTGACTACCCCATACCGCCTCCAGATTCTGGCAAAGGGCATCCATTTGGTAGAGGGGGGGGGTATTGGGAAAGAAGCCCCAAGTTGTGTGCTATAATATTTTGAGTGGGGTGCGACCCCTTAGGATCACAAGACCAGGAAGTGTGTCCACCCGTTCCGAGGGAAGTTCCATGAAAAGGGTAGTACAAAACTGAAATCAGGGATGGTTTCGTAAAAGGCCTGAGCCAGCAAAGGAGAGATCTTCAAGAGGAAACCATCAATTCGCGGAGGAAAAAGTCCCGTCGATGCGCCTGACGGCCGGCCAGCATCCGCAGACATCGGAAGCGCACTTGGAGAACCCGAAAAAGAGCACAACGACCAGAACCAGAGTTTGGGGACCCAAAAGTGAGTGGACGCGAGGTAGTTTTCAGAGGGGAGCCTTCGCGAGAGGAAAAAAGCTGTCGGACGGTAGAAAAAGGAAGTGGCCAGTTAACCCCCGTGGGGAGGGAAAAAGGAAAAGTTTTTTTCGTAAAGAAAGACAAACGCAGTGGGGGAGAAAAGGCACGCACTGGGGCTTAGTTCGGCCAGCCGGGCTGCCCACAAATCTCTGCGTCAAAAAGGAAAAAAAAAGGCGCAGCACCAATAATAATGTTAGGGTAAGCAAAAGAGATCGCATTTTGGTTCACCGAAAATCAATGGAGGTGCTTCTCCCTGAAGAGGAAAAAAGGCGGCAGGAGAACCAGGCCTGAAAAAAAAAAAAAGGCGTAATGGGGGGAGAACCTTGGGCTAACCCAACTGAAGAAAAGGTCTCTCGGATACAAAAAGGGGTTGAATTCCGAGAGACGCCAACATGAGCGAGGCCCGCGCAAAGAAACGAAACAACAAAACCGGCCCAAACGGGCAATAAGCGGAAGGGGGCCGGGAAGGTGACCAAGCGCTGCAGCCAAAAGGAATCGGCGAAAAAAAAAAGGAAAAAGCGCTGGACGGGCCCAAAGACATCCGTTTCCCAAGAAAAAAGCATGAAACTCGGAATCAAAAAAAAAAAAAAGACGAAAGAAAGAAGGCGAACGTGCTCGGTCGGCCATGGGAGGGCTCCGAGAAAAATACACGTGTAAATACCTTCCTTCGGAAAGGGGGATCTGGCCGAGAAAAAGGCCCAGGACAAGTAACGAATTTGTCACCGGAACGGCCACAACAGAGATGCCCAGGGGGACGAAAAGCAACCATGCACCGATGTTCGGAAGAAAGTGTCCGGGGCCCCAAACCAAACAGGACGAGACTGCAAGGGGCAACTTCAAGGGGTCGCAAGGTATCGGAATCCCACATCAGGCGCGCCCCGGAGGGGAAGTGCCCCCGGTTTAATATGCAAGAGAAGGACCCATTTTCTCAAGGGGCCATAATGCCCGGAACAAGCGCGAGAGTAGAGAACGCAACAGGAGGCGGCGATGTTATTGCAGCGGGTGGGGGAAGAAATTTTCGAAAAACTGTTATGGGGGGGGGGGGGCCTCGCACATTTGGAACTTGGGGTAACCGACAGGCATTGGGGAACCCGTCTACGAAAAAAGAGTTCGGAGGCACAGGATTCATCAAAAGCGGACTCTGGTTGGGTGGGGGGGGAAAAAAGCAAGGGGTTGCTTGCCGGAGGGGACGGGGAAAAGAAACGAGCCGTCCGTTTGACGCAGAGGACACCGAGAGAGAGAAATCTGTGCACTTACCGAAGAGGGGGTGACCAGGCCGACGGGGTTCAAAGTTTGGGTTTGGCGCGGGGCCAGTGGGGGGCGAGGAAGTGTGGGTTTGCAAAAAGAAACCCGAAGGTGAAACCGTCCGGTGGGTTTGTTTGGTAAGAAAAGGGAACTTCTCGCGGGGGGTTGTGGCACCTCGCGCGACTCACCGCCGGGTGGAAGTGCCCTCGGTGGAGCAAGAAAAAGCTCTGTTCCTTAAAAGGGGGGATTGGGGGGCCGGAAGGAAAATGGCGGAAAAACACGGAACCCGGAAGGCAAAACTAAATCTTTCTAAAAGGGAGGGGGTCTCTGAAAGGGGAAGAAACGGCTACTCCTGGCAGGCCATGGACAAAAACAAGAACGGTGGCTGAGAGAAAACGCTTCGAAAAACCGAGTTTTTGCAGGCTGGCCTACGAAGAACGCCTTTGAAACACCATGAAAGAAAAGGAGAAAAAAGAGAAAAGAAAGGCTCTCGACGGAAAAAGCCCGACGAAAGACCTAGGAAGGCCGAAAGGGAAGTGGGGGGGGTTAAAAGACCGTGGAAGGAGGGGCTGCGTAAAAGGCAAAAAGGCCCCCCTCAGGGCCGTTGATTAGGGGCCACAGGGCGGCCGACCGGGAATCGGCCCTGGACGACAGGACCATGGGGAGAGGACCGTTTTGGGGGAAAACCAGGGGGACGGGGGCACCCGACTCTCAGGGGTCACCAGAAAAATTGCCAACGAGCACAGGCTTAGTAATGGTCCTTGTGTCGAAGGCGGCCGGGGCAATCCAAGACACCGTATCGGAAAAAAATTGGAATCAAAGAAAAGAAGATCGCTGGGGGGAAGAAGCCGAAACGTCCCCCCCTCGAAAAACCGCGAAGAGGCGTCTGAAAAAACGCCTGTGGTGCTTTTTTCGACGAAAAGAACGCTCGTTGTCGCGAAAGCAAGGACCGGGGCTCTCAGGGCTGGTGCTGGGAGGTGGTGAGAGGTCAAAAACTACACCGGCCCACCTGGAAGGGAAACCAACCTCGTGTGACAAGGGGCTGGGGGAGGTTACCCTCGAGGGCGCTCATGACAACGTTGCAAAGAGAAAGCACAACCTGATGACTCATAAGAGAAAAAAAAACACGGAGGAGGAGGGGGGGATGCGTGGGGTCCATCATGTGTGATGTGGGCACAACTTAAAAAAAGGGCTCATAGGAAAAAACCCAATAAAGCTTGGGAAGGAAGAGGGGTGGTCTCCGGAAAGTGGGGGGGGGGAGGCATCGATGAAAGAAGCACCAGCCGTCGATTGAAGAGAAATCGCGGTGGGAAGAAAACCTACCGTTTTTTATTGCGTGGGGGCACCCAGCGTGCGTAAAAAAGAGGGCGCGGCCCTAGCGGGCAAGCGGGCTCCGCCTTGAGGCCCGGCGGTCCAAGCGAGATCAACTAGAGAAAACGATACGTGGGTGATGCACGAAACTCGTCTACCAGGAAACAGCATGGGGTTTGAGGGTTTGACAAAGAAAGAAGCGGGAAAGACGACTCGGTGTTCCCAACCACCAACGTAAAGATGGTCCGGCCGGAAAGGAAACATCTCCTATCCAAAAGGGGGGACAGACAAAGCTGAAAGGGGGGAGAATTGGAAGAGAGAGGAGGGATCCCATCCCAGGAGGAAGAGGGCCGGGGGAAAAAAGGGGTGAGCTGAATAGGGGAAGGCATCTGGGGAGCCTCCTTATAAAGAAAAGGAAGGGCGAGCGGCAAAATTGAAAGCATGGGTTTTCAAAGAGGCGGTTAGGCCCCAAAAGCTGAAGGGGGGGGGTCGATCGTTTGTGAAGAAAGAAAAAAAGTTTAGTGGACTGGGGTTGGTCCGGGACTGACCCTTCGCCTAATCAAAAGAAGAGGAAGGGGGGGAAGAGCCGGGGCCTTGGCCTCCCATAAAAACTCACAAATTAAAGGAAAACGCATCCTCCAGCCCGGAAAAAACCTCTCTGTCTTCCTGAGAAAAAAAAAAAGAAAACGTCACCAGGTAAGCAAAACAGAAAGGAACAACAACCTAGCCAGATGACGGGCAATGGCGGCATCAAATTGAACCCACGAAAGGCATCCCCGACGAGGTCCAGAGAGGCCCGAGGGAACAAACCCTAAACGCGAATCCTACAAAAAAAAGTTCCCGCCGCAAAAAAACCCGAACACCCGTAAAAAAGACGAAATAGGTCACACAGAAGGGGCCGCAAAGAAACATTAAGGGATCTTCTTTGATCAAGGCGTGAGAAAAACCGATAGGGGAAAAGTGACAAAAGAAAAAACACTTCCCGGTCTAAAGCCCCACGGAAAAAAGAAGTGCGTGGGAACAACAGAGAAAACCAACACTAGGGGATGAATCAACTGGGGCCTCCAAGAAGAAAGGCATACTACAAGAACAAGGACCAGTCCTTTCGGGGGCCCAAACAAAAGTTCCAAAGGAGTTGAGGCCCAAAAAAAGACCGTCTAGCGTGACCAAAGAAAAAGCAGAAAACAAAAAGCCGCTGGACACATCAATCGCACGAAAATCTTGAGGCGGCGGGGGATCTCAATCTCCGCGGGAACCGGGGGCCAGATGCCTGCATATGCGGGGACGGAGAAGGGGAGAGATCCAAAAAAAAAAAAGAGAGCTTGGGGGACGCGAGTGTCTGATGGCCGCAAAATCAAGGGAGAGACATAAAGTCTACTGAATTCGTCAGAGAATGATGGGGGCAACCGTGGCGGGGGGAGAAAAGCGGGCATGGGGTCGATTTCGGGTTTTTAAAACGGGAGAGAAGAAAAAGGGTGTCGCCCTAAGAGCAACTGCCAATGGGCGGACTTATGCCAGATAACGGAAGGAGCAGGAGGACAGGCCAAAATACTTGAGAAAAAAGGCCAACGTGGGAGATGCACGAGTCGGCTGGGGTTCGGGGAGAGTCCCGGGCCATGAAAAAAGGGTGGTCACAACTTGTACTATGGCCCGAAAAGCAAGAGACCCAGAAAAAAAGGGAAAACGTCCTATATAGGCAGTTGGGTGGGGGGGTGCGAGAAAACCCTCCCATCGACAAAATCTCCGAAAAGAGAAGAGAGGTCCTACTTCTTTTGATGGGTCCCCGGGGGAGTTCGGTTGGTTTTCGGGAAAAGGGGCGCCCGAGGGGGCAATCGCGGACGCCTGGTTGCGAGCCTTCACAGGGGGGCAAGAAGGAAAATGGGCAGCAGGGAGAGAGATCCTTTGGGGGGGGGGGGGGGGTTCGGCACATTGGGACTACAATGGGGGGAGTTGGGCGGGACACGTCCGGTTTCGAGGGAAAGAGACGGAACTCCTATCGAGGGGAGGGGGAGCAAACTGGAATAGACGGGGGGTAGGTGGGAAGAAATGCTCTACTGGAAAAACAATTCCATACTTGGAAGGAGGGTGGTCAAAGTCTGTAATCGACAAGATAGGTGTGTCAGACGAAAAGGAAGGGAGGTGCGAAGAACAAGCATTTCTTGCCAGGCACAAAAGGAACGGGAAATCGACCCGGAAGAGTGGCCACTGGGGAAGGGGTGTGGACGCCTACGCTTGGAAGACCAAAAAGGGAAAGACGCTATAAAGAAAGGGATCTAAAAAGAAAAAAAAAAAGAAATTCTCCAGAAAGGGGAAAAGGAGATTCCTCCAGGAGAGAAAAGCTCTCGTGGTTCACTAAAGGCAACCATTGGGGTGGCGAGGGGGTGCTCCTTTAATCTGTGGGGAAAAACCCTACTTAAAAAAGGGGAGGGCACAGAAAAAAGTCTGCTAAGAAAAAACGGGGACCATGGGGACCCGCCATCGAAGACGGTGGTGTCGTAAAATTTGAATGGGGGGCACTGCAGGGAAAAAAGGACCGGGTGGGGTGCTGTACGGAAGGAACCGTGGTGAAACGCGATTGGGGGTCCAGGGGGGGGAACATGCCATTGACGACCTAAAAAGATTAGAAGGGGCCCACCTTTCCTTAAGAGATTGCCTAAGGGGGGTAAACAGCCGGACCCTTAGAAAACCAACATATATCGGCCGGGGGATTGGGAAGAGTAGACACCTGGTTCCCTCAAAAATTCTGCACCGAATCCAGATGGCAGATATGTTGGGTGGGGAAAGGTGTGTTTGTGGCTGGGGGGTCGCGGGACGTCGAAAGAAGATCAAAAAAAACAACAACGGAGGGGGGGTTTCTAGCCTTTAAAAAAAGAAAGAAAAACACAACAAAAAACGCAAAAGTTACTTACCCCAATAAAGAAAGGATGGCTTCGGGGGAAAAGGGGGGGCCACAACTTGGGTCAAAAAAGAAAAAAGAAAAAACGGTCGATAGGAAATGGGAAGGGAGGTCTTATCCAACGTTAGGGGGACATCAGCCAAGGAAGGACCCCCCTCTGAGGGACGTTTTCTGCCAAGGGAGGGAAAAACGGAGACACCGAAATCAGGAGGTTCTTCCCAGAAGCCTGCGCAAAAGGGAAGCGCCCAGCTATAACCATAAGGGGGAAGAAAACAATTCTTCCCTATTGGCAGGGGGGGAGGGCCTGTCGAGGGAAAGCTCGGCAGCACGGTGACGCCGTCGGGGGGAAGCGACCAGGACACAGATGGTTGGCCAAAAAAAGACGAGCTGGGTAGTTCGGGTGGGTCGACGAGGGCCGGGCTCTCATCGTCGGTAGGGCACAGGAGGGATCCATTCAGTTGAAAGAAAACGTTGAGAGTTCGATTAAGGAAGGGGGAAAAATGAAAGACTGCGGGGGGAACTGAGAACCATCACTCGGAATGGACAGCAAACTAAAAAAAATATCTCGCGAGAAAAAAAGCCACCACATAGGGGAAGAAAGTAAGACCATGTTTGGTACGCGAAAGACAAGGGGATAACATGCCTTCCTAAGGCGCTGAGGAGATCGCGAAAGAAAAAAAAAAGGGTGCTTGGACCACGCCCGTCGCCGTAACTGTAGCAAACTGGAAATGTCGTTGGGTACGTCGGGCAAGACGAGAACGCGAATTAGCTTCGTTGAGAAAGGGGTAACAGCAAAAAAAAGGTTAAATGATTCCCTCTCGAAAGAAAAAAAACCGCCAACAGGGGAAAAAAAGGGTGAAAGTGTTTTGATGCCGTGTCGCGATGTCAGGGGGAGGAGGCCACTGCCGAACACAGAAGGGAGGATTTCCTGTCCAGAAAGGGGGGGGACTGCAGACGTAAAAGGAAACAAGTGCATCATGGGACTCCGGGACAAGAGAGAGATAAAAAAAAAGCCGAAGAGGGGAGGCTGCCAATTTTCTCACCAAAAAAAAAAAAAAACTACGGAACGGAAAGGAGCTCCGGTGTAGAGCCGAGCAGAGCCATGGGCCATGAAAAGTGGAGGAAACCACGGGGCCTGCCTCCAAAAAAAATTTTCCTCAAGAAAAAAACCATGCAATTCAAAAGAACTTGGGGCGCACACAGCAGGAACAGCTACGCCCAATTGAACGTCAGTCCGGAGAGGGGGATATCGCAATAAAACAGCGCAAGACCCGTCCTCGGGGGGCACAGCTCGTCTTGGAGAGGGATATCAACGAAATCGGACCATCTAAAACAGCATATGCCCAAAGGGCATATGCAGCGCAGAAGAGCAAGGACAGGGCCTTCAAGGGAAGGCTATGATTTTTCATCTGGGGAAAAAAAAAAAAAGAAAAAAAAAAAAAAGAAAAAAAGGAAGAAAAAAGGAGGAGAGGGTAACGGGCCGAGACCGGTTTTGGTTCTGGGCCTAAAGGAAGGTGCACGTGGGGGGTGGAAGGGTTTTCCTGGCCGGTGGAAAAAAAGGGAGGCCACCAGGGAAAAAAATAAGAGGACGAGGGTTTGTTTTGGAATTTTGCACCCACGGGCGTGTGGCGGTGTTCGGGGGGGGGGAACTTTTTTCTGATCGTCGGGAAAGCCGGAATCACGGAAATGGGAATGGGGGTTGCACTAACCGCCCCGGCGGGGGGGGTGAAAGGAAAAAGGCACTGGGCCGACGGGGAAAGACTCTTTTCAACCCTGGTGTTTGGCCGAGGACGGGGGTGTGCGCGCCGGAAAGTTAAAAAGACGTTTTATCGGGTGTGGGGGAAAGATTGCCCGCGCCAAGCATCGGCGAAAAAAGGTTTTGGTGGGCATCGGTCGAGGAACCTCGTTTGACGGAAGAAAAGTAATCCGCAGATGGATGTCTGGTGACGTTCTCTTTGGATTGCCGTGGTGATGGAGGCCCGACAGGGCAAAACTTCTAGAAAGGAAGAAGAAAAAAAAGTTATAACGCCTTGGACAACGAAATACTAAATGTTTCAAGGGCCAGACACAACCCATTGGGAAGGGAATGGCTGAAAAACACCGCTTCGAAACCAGGGGGCAAAAATGGAATACTACCACCGCCTTTGACAAATCTGGCATGCAAGGGAAAAAGCCTCTTATAAAGAGCACAGGAGAGGCCAGTTTCATTGTTCACCCCCCGGTGGGAGGCTGGCTTAAATTGCAAGGGCATCGCAACCCCCA
>Ga0179591_1244585_pt1 | contig 15025 bp, 13 predicted proteins | sample CZOMad2_1_08_16f_FD_182891 | JGI IMG/M metagenome (GOLD analysis project Ga0179591, IMG submission 182891) | Vadose zone soil fungal communities from Angelo Coast Range Reserve, California, USA - CZOMad2_1_08_16fungal (PacBio error correction) | ecosystem: Environmental > Terrestrial > Soil >...
GGGGGGAGGGACCGACAGAAAATTTTTGAGGGGGACAAGCTAGAGCGATGAGTCTCGGCAGGAATCCGCTAGCACGGAGTGAAGGAGGTTTGAAAAGGGGGACAGAGATTGGCTGAAGTCGCGCGTATCAATGCATGGATGCAGGGAGACGACTTCGCCTAAGGAGGGGTCCAGGGGGGGTGCACAACAGGGGTGGCGTCAAGAAAGCGCGCCCTCCAGGCGGTAGCAGTCGACCGCGAAGGAATTGCTTCGACAGGATGGGAGGGGCTTTGAGACGGGGGGGAAAAGGGAACTGCCACGCCATCTTCGAATTTAAGGATACAAGAAAGAGGTGAATGTTAAAAGGTGAACGGAAGGGGGCGGGAGTGGGCCTCGCTGCTGAAATCAGGGGGGGGGATCGGAACGGAAGGGGGGTATACCCTTAAGTGGTGCTGCGTGGGATCTCCATGAGCCAGTCGGTCGGGAGGTGGCATACAGGAAATGAGTGCGCTTGTCAAAGCGATGGCCTGTCCCAGGGATTTGTGAACGAGTCATGTGGTTCTGAAATCGCTGAAAGCACAAGCAAAGGGGACGTCGGCTGACTCGAGACTTTTAAAGGATTCTTGGATTTGCATTAAGAGGCAGGGTTCCATGTGGGAACGGGCACGGAAAGAAATCGGTTTCATGGTCTTTCGTTAATGAAGATCGTTAGAGGATGGCGTTGGCGGACATCGTTCTCGTAGGGGCTGTCTAGTGATAAAATGCCCTCAGACAGGCTGGGGGACGACTAGAAAGTTCGGAGAGAGTCGGCCTCGTGAGCGAAAGCGGGGGGGAGTTAATCTGGACGGGGGTTCGACTCAGGGTCTGGGGTTCTGAGGGAAGTGAGCTGGTACTTTGAGGCGCGGACGGGTAAACCATGTTATGTGGAAGGAGTGTTCATTAGGTTAGTTAGCGAGATCGCAAAAAAGTGTGAGCGCCAAAAAGGATGATCTCGTGAAAGTCTTGAGGGGTTCACGGGGGGGACAATAACCTGCGGGCAGTCAAAGGTGAGAGGGCGTCGGGGGAAGGGGTCCATCAGGAGACTCCTAGTGGGGATGAGGCCAAGATAGTATGCTCCTGGGACAAAAAAAAAGAGACCAGCGGGACTTGACCTCACTGACGTAGTTGGAGAAAGACTGTTCGGTCAAAAGAGAAAGCGAGCTAGAGAATAGGCGGGAAAGGAGGCCCAGGAGCAGTTGTCCGGGCTAAGCTTGACTACTGAAAAGATAGGGGATCGGATGCCAATGTGAGTAAAGGCCTGCAGAAGAGAGGTGAACCGTGGTCCAATGGTGGGGGGACTGGTCGCGGAGAAGAGATAGGACGGGGACGCCCCGAAAGGGGCTGTGGGGCGGGAGAGAGGAGGGGGACTTGAGGCGGGGTAGTAGCTGGGTCAAGACGAGACGACCATAAGAGGCCGGAATGAAGGCTTTGGGTTTAGGGGGTCTGTCGACTGTGAGGTGATACGGAAGAGCGCAGGATGGGGACTTACCTGATGGAACGAAGGATAGGGGGGAGTACTTTCATTATTAACAGAGGTCTCTGCTGCATCGCCCTGGTGGGGGGCGAATGGAAAAATGAGAAGAGATTTGGTCGCACGAGGGTATTCTGGGGTGAAGTATTTGGCGGACAACCACCTTGAGTTGAAGAATTTTGCTGGTGCGGAGCATTCGGTGAGAGCTCAACTGGTCGGTGGGGAAGCCGGCAAAAGGTAAATGCCCTAACAGAGACTTCGATCTGACCCCTTGTTGGTAGTAGCAAAAGGGAAAGGGACGTGCAAGGGACGAGAAAGTTGGAAAGAGGATTAGAATATCTCACAACAAAGGCGATTCAGAGCAAGAAGATAGATATATGTCTAAAGGCGGACGGGGTCTCACTTGGGTTCAGCATTGCCAAATGTGTCATAGGGCGCTGAGTTGTATTGGGGGGCGAGGCCGTTGGTACTTCGAATAAATTAAGAGGAACCAACCTAGGAAATCCCCTAAATGTGGGAGGTTGGGGAAGAAAGATGCAACCCAGATGACTCGCGGAGAGCACATCGAACTTATAAGTGGAGCCCCTCAATGGAAGAGACCCAATCGAAGCTTTTCTTGAAGCCTAGGGGATTTAGTGTGACTAGAGTCAGGGAAAAGACTGCCATCGATCAATAGACTAGGAATCAGGAAAGATGAGGAGGAGCGTCATGTAAGGGAAGAAAAATCAACCAATGAAAAGAAATTTCTTCGAGAAGAGTGGGAGTCGTCAAGAAGATAGAAACGCAGTTGGCTCCCTTGCTGAGAGGAATTTGGTCTGCCGCTTAGGAGAAGGAAAAAGAAATGGAATAAACGTGGGACCAAAAATCGGGATGCAAAAACAGATCCGTTCGGCAACGGCCTTCAATGGACTACTTACACAAGACGAGAAGGCGGAGCTGAAAGGGTAGGGATGAACTTACATTAGCGGGGGCTAGGGGACTAGAAAAGCTAAGAGTACGGTAGGACGGAGAGCCTCGGGGGGCGGATAGGAGAAAACAAAAAGGAAGAACAATGGGTTCACAATATACATGCTTTTTGTAGGTCCCCGGCAGATCGTTGAAAGAGGGAAGCTAGGGGTAAAGCGAAGGGGTGTGGGGCCTAAGGAGGGGGGAGGGGATGGCACGAAGGCGGCTCTCTATAGAAGAAAGGGGGGGGCCGCTTGTGGGGGGGGAAGGGGTGGGTGATTAGGGAGGGACTTCGTATTTTCGTAACGACCCCAGTGAAGCGACCCCTCATGAGATCGAAGATGAAAAGAGAAAAGGTTCTCCGGGCGGCAGAAACCGCTCTAGGTGAAAATAAAGAAGAACGAATACATCATCTAAGGGGAGATCAGCAAAAACTTGGAAAGACGCGGAGAGTTCAACATTCAAGGTCTGGACGGGGGGCCCCGACGGTTAGGGGGAGAGCGGGGGCCATCGAGCACGGAATGAACGCGCGAGAAAAATAGACAGACCCGCAGAAAAGAAAAAAAGTCGCAGGTTTGAGCAGGAACATAAGAAAAAAGGAAGCTATCATGCCCTCACCAAAGGAAAGGGAGGTCAAAGGCTACGATAACTCACCACCGGCGTGAGAGAAGTTAAGAAGGCGTACAACGCCTTGTCCCTGCAAGGAGAAAGGCGGGAGGCGAGAGACTCAAAAATTTGGAGGTCACTAACAGAAAAGGGGGGAGGGCAGTAGTATCAAGGAGCCAGCGAAAGGGGCCGGGCCACAAAAGGGTAACACAACTTTTCAGCGCAGGAGGGGATCACAGACAGAAGTACGGTAGAATACACAGCCTCTAAGTCGCACGGGAGAAGGTTCCTGAAAAAGAGGGGCGTGAATAGGTGTAATCAGGGGGTTAAGATTCGGGGTTCAGTTACCCCTTGTCCTGACGCGGCTCCGAAATCCCGACCCTGGCGTGACGACAGGGAGGGGTATTAATGCTCTGAGAAAAGACGAGTGAGAGGGGCCATAAAGTCCCTTGGAACGCGAAAGAGGACGTAAAGTTGTCTCTCCGGATGGAAACGGAAGTGGAAGGGAACGCGAGAAGGTTGAGGGGGATCAGAAATCGAAAGGGGAAACAGAGGGTTCCCTGATTTGAAGCCGAATAGAATGATTTCAAAGATCTACTGGGACAACAAGGTTGGGAGACGATCGATCACAACGGGGGAAAAGGAGGATTTCGCCAACGCAGGGGCAACCAGTTTTGGTCACGTCGTCAGCTGAAGAGAGGGGGAGCGGTCTAAAAGGGAAGGAGGAAGTGCGAAGAGATTGATACGGTAAAAAAAAGACGTCGTGGAAGACTGGTCTGATTGAGACGACCGACCAGTGATCTTGGGGAGGGAAAGATCAATTCGAAGTTATCGGGACCCTGGTAGGAACTTGGCGACTAGATGAAACGAAAGCGGAAGGGGCATTGGGGTCTGTCAGGGCTGGATGATGGATTGGGGGGCTGGGAAAGAAGAGTAGATTTAAGGGGGAAAGGGGGGAAAGAAGATAATCGTGGGGTCAGGTCCTTAGCAGGAGAGATTCTGTAGTATTGCAATGCTCGAAAGAGGGTAAGCCTCGGAATTTTGTATGGGGAATTCCTGTTGCGGCTAAACATTCTGGGAGTGTGGGGTTCGTACAGCCGGCCGTCCTTCGTTTGTTCTACTTGGTGCAGAGAAAGAGGACTGAGCCTAAGGTAGCTACATCAGGTCATTCCAAGAGGGTGAGTTTCGACGTGTTTGTTAGGCTAGGATAGAGAGACGTCTTTTGGATAGTAGATGGCCGCGTTGAAACTGTAGGGGCTGGCGGTGGACATTTAGGGATTCGCATTTTGGAAAGTCCGGCAGAAAAGAAAAGAAAAAAAAAGAAAAGAAGAGTTAGGGGGGTTTCGTCTGTTCGCCTTCGGGGGTTTCAAGAGCGAGTGAGGTTCAGGGATTCGTCTGCTGTACTTAGCAGCTTGGAAAGTACGTTACAATCTCGGTGCTTCTTCCGAGCGCCGAGAGGAGTGCCGGTTGACCTGGGCAACGGAGCTTGAAGACTGAAGGGGGCTTAGCTGCTGTCGGCACCGGGTTGGGGGCTAGCATCTGGACTTGGGGGGAAAAAGGTGCGGGAGGGACACAGAAAAAAACAGTGGGAAGCGGCATGCTCCTGCAAGGTCTGGGGCGGGAGACTAAGGACTGGGGAACGCGCCTCGCGCGGGAAAGGATCATAGGCCTTGTCGGGGTCACCGGCAAGCGCTCTAACGTGCGGGACCTTGGAGACGTTGAGTAGGGGGACTGGGAGAATGGAAAAATGTCCGCTTCCACGTATGCAGTGGAGTTAACCAGGCCCTTTTGCTGTAATCTCCTCCTTTGTATGGAGGGTCGGGGAGAAGCTGAAAAAAATGAATAATAATAGCAGCCCGGAGTATTTCCCTAGGAGTGAGGTCAAAGGTTCCGAGTCGAAAATTTGAAGGGTCTTTCGTAGTCGTGTCCTGAGAGGGGGGGAGGGGGAGGTTGAGGAGGGTGTCAAAACTGGCTCCGTCGCTGGGGGGGAAGGGCTAAGGGAGTGTGGTTTTTGTGTGGTGGTCATAGGGGAAATGGAAAAGGGCCGGGGAGGATCCCTGGCTTTGGACTCCGGAGGGTCGTAGGGGGGATGCGGTGTCATCGTACGGGATTGGGGGGTGTGATGTAGCAAGGGGGGTACGCAGGTAAAGCAGGCGCGAAGAGCATGGCATGATCATCGTGAAGTTGGGAGGCGTTGGTAAGGTGACTGAAGAGTACCGCCGGCGAGGCAAGGAAGAGGGGGGTAGGAAGACTCGATAGGAGTGCGAGGGGGAAAAAAAACGAAGGATCGAGAAGAAAGTCAGGGGGATGGAGTAGACGGCTAGGTCGTAGAAAGAATGTGTGCGCAGAGGCGAACGCGAAGGTAGGTCGAAGGGAGTTGGGTGTGTTGGGGGAGGAGGGGCAGGCAGAAACAAGACCTGGGGGTGTGGGGAAGTGGGTGCTGGGCCATCGGGTCAAGCAAATGGTTTGAAAAGTATTCCACCGTAACAAGAAAAAAAGAGAACCGTCGAGGGGGACTTGGAAGCGCGCAAAAAAGAGTGCCGCGCCCCTAGGAAATTTAATCGGGGAGGAGGCGGACACCACAACAACAACGGTATTAGGAGTGAAGGAGGAGGTACGGCTGACCATGAGAGAGGGAAAACTTCAGCGGTGGTGAGCGCGGGTATAATCATACTCTTGTGAGTGGGATGGAAGATGGCCTTATGGGGATTACCAGTGGGGACGAAAGACTGGGAAAAACGTCAAACTACCCAGGGCAGGGGAGGTGTGCCAATACTCACACAATGAAAGAATCGGCCGAGAGAGTTCGACCTTCTCATCGAGGGGAGAAAAAGCGGGAGCCAGGTACGAGCCGCGTTTACCTCAGAAAGTTGAAACCCACTAGAAGAAGGAGTGGCCCTTCAAAGCGACCAATCGAGAAGAGATGGCCCCGATGCGCGAGAGCAACGAAGATACCTAAGAAAATTCAGTCAAGAGGATCGCAGCTCCGGAGTGAATTAAACCCAGATCGCGCCTAAAAAGAAAGGACCTGGACCTAACTAAGGAAACCGCTCACAGTGGGGGGGGGCGTCCCCGGCTCTACCAGGGGACGGCAACGGACTTTAACCGAAACTAGGGAGGGACCGGAGGCCGCGCAGGGGGGAGTGACCTCTTCAATTAGAAGGAAGCCGGAGGAAGGTCTCAAGGAAAGGCGGGGGAAGGGAGAAAAACTACCATCTCGGAGAGAAGAGGAGATCCGGGGCTCTAGCGTCTTTATGCAGAAGATAGCGATCTAGACCGGAAATTGTCAGGAAAGGAGGTAGGAAATCAAGGAGGGTTCTGGCACTTCATAAGGGAAAGGCATTTGTCAAGAGAAAAGAGCCGAAAGGCGGAAAAACGCCGGGGAGCGCGAAACCAGGAAAACAATTAACCCGTAAGAACGCAGCCAGGAAGCCAGCGACGGAACGACGCAATCAGCATCAAACTCATACCCTACATGGGTGCGCGGGCCGAAGGGACCACTGCCCATACATAGCAAGCTAAGACCTACACCTGAGCGAAACAAAAAGCGTGAAGCCCTTACGACTCGGAAGGCACTGCGACTGGGACAACCGAGAGTTAAGTACGTCGTCCGCACTATCTAAAAATCTTGCGGTGACGTGGAGACGACTAATGCGGGATAAGAGAATAGGCAAGCTCGAAAAATCATCGATCCGCAGATAAAGGAGTCCTCTCCCTAGCTGGTGAGAAGGTGGTCAAGCCACCTTGAAAAACAGAAGACAAAAAGTCCCCGCGATCGGCCCCCCCCCTAAGAAAAAAAAACAATTCTTATATTAATACTGAGTAAGACACGATGTTCGTTCCAGTACGCTGGCAAAACTGGTTCCTTCCTCAGAGGAGGAGGGGAAAACATGTTCATGGGGACAGGTTAGTCCGATGAAGCGAATACATGGCTTGACGGGAGGATCCCTCCGGAAGGAGGGGAAACGCCAAAGACAGGAGAAGGACATTTCTAGTCAGGCGCTATCCGGCGGAAAAGAATCATGGGGGTCAACCGAGACGGGCCTAACGCGAGAGGAGATGCAGAACCGGGAGGAACTCAAACCGTTGACCACTTGGGAAGAGGGGAGGGTTTCGTTCCCAACAAACACCACGAAGAAGTCAGAAAAGGGGAAGAGACCGGGGGACCCGATTGCTGGGAAGAAAGGTTTCGGCGGAAGAGAGGGAAGACATAAGATGTGATACTAGGATAGAAAGGGTGAACGCAACTTGCGATCGAGGGGAGACGACTTGAGCCGGGAGTAACTGTCATACTAAGTAGGGGGCTGTTTATGCGTGACGAAAAAGACGCGGTAAGGAAATTTAACCCTCCGGCGGCGAGAAGAGCGCCTTCATCTAGGGACATGGGAAAGTAAGGGAACAAAAGGGATTGTTACATGAGGGCCATAGAAGAGGCCAGAAACGGAGGAGGAGGAGAAGGGGGGGGTCCCAACTACCACACCAACGGGGGGGGTTTAGATTCGGAGAAAGAAGGTAAGCTATTCTTGTATTGACTGGGGGGAAAGAAGGGCCTGACCTGGGACCACGCGAGGGGGGGAGGAGATACAACGTTAGAGGGAATGCTTCGTTCTACGTCAGAGGACGTTTGTGGTCAGAATGGGGCGATCGCGTGATCCCGAGGGGAGAGGGAGATCTCCGATGCAGTGGGAGTGACAAAGGGTAGGGAGTGCGGATCCGATTATTCGGGACTGACAGAAACGTTTCAAGAGACATTTCGCGACAGAGGGGTGTCCGTATCCTTCGAGGTGATGTTTTGAAGGGGAAATTTAGGGTACTATTTGCGCGGCCTGAAGTTCCCTTTGCGCCTCCGGTCTTTGTCACACGGTCTCGGGGGGTTCCGTGGCTAAGGGTGATTGTTAGTCATGGGGTCAAGTGCCAGGGGCATGACGGAGGCTTCTTCTAGGAAAGAGTCTGGGGTCTCAACGTCGGGGGGTCGTGGACGGAAGAGAGCGTGGTTAACATCACGGGTTACTTAAAGGGAGAGAGAGAACCGGAGCCAGGAAAAGTTTTGAGGGGGGGGCATTATAGGTGGAGGGGGGGACTTGGGGAACTTCCGAGAGGAGAGGCGATTAGGTTGGAGGAATTGGGGGAGCCGTTCTATGCGGGAGAGGGCTGCATAGCTCGGCTTGTTGCTACAGAGAGAGGCCGTACTCGTTCTTCGGGGAGAAGGCGAAGAAATTTAGGGTGGTGAATCGGGAGAAGAAGAAGTTATTCCAAGGGGTTGATAGGAAGGCTTTCTCTCGGTAGACATTTTGGCCGTCTTATAAGATTTAGGGGGTGGTCGAGGGGGTCATCGGACGAGGAACAAGGTGAGTGATGATGTGGGCAATACTTCGGGCGAGCGCCAGAGGGCGGAGTGCCTCGGAGGGATAAAAAGGAACGCGGGGAAGTACTCGTGGCATCTCGTAACTTCTGTTCAGAATGCCATAAACCAGCTGGCAGGGGGGGGGACTCACTTACTAGGAACGATGATGACTCATCCGATACAGTGTCGGGACCATGGGCACGGCGGTGTGGGGGAAAGTGTTAAGCTAAAAGATGCGCGAGCAGGAGAGGAAAGGAAGAGCGGAGCGAGCCCTCGAGTCCCATCGAGGAACAAATCCAGTGGCCAAGTAAAGGAGAAAACTTTGATCGGTAAACCGCAGCGCGGTGAGCGGTCGATGGGGGAAGGCCGGTCCCAGAAGGAGATTTGGATCCGAGGAGTGGCCTACGTGTAAAGGGAAATGGAGCGGGGGCGGGGAAGGGATAAGTGCGCATAGGGAGTAGGGTCTAGCGGCATCTCTTTATTTGTCGAGCATGGGAGGATCGGGCAGTGGGGGGAAAAAAGAAATCATTGGAGGGACGGGGTAGGGTGTAGAAAAGGAGAATCAAGCGAGGGGTCGTAGGCCAAAGGCTCAGGAGGTGGCTCGGGTAAGGGTCCTGAGGGGGGAAACATCGAGGAAAGTAAAGGGCTAATGATTCCACCGACAAGCGTCTTTAAACAAAAGGGAAGGGGAGGGCGCAAGAGATTAGGGGAGGGGGGGGGGGGGGACGCACTGCTTTCGTTGGGGGGGAAGGAAGGGGAAAAGAAGGCCGGTAGGGACTGTTGTTGGGGGTAAAGGATGGGAAGCCAGTGGGGGAAGAGGGGAAAGGCGCTTAACAAAAGGAAAAGTCCTTCGGATACCCCTTGCAATAGATCACGTTACGTTGCAAGGGAGACCTGCTCGTCGTGTGAAGAATGGAAGGAGAAGGATCAGTCTCAAAACAAACAACAAATTACGGGTAAAGAAGGGGGGGAATCACCTAAAGGAAACCTTGCTCGCAGGGCAGAGGGTCCGTCATTTTCGAGTAGGAAAATTGAGGATATGCTGGTGATTGTAACTTCTTGGGACAAGGACCAGTGGGGAGCCAATGAGGAAAAAGAAAAGAACTACCTGGTCGGATGTGCCCCAAGACTGCCTCACGGCACGCAGTCTGGCTCGAGAAAGATCGTTCGAATAGAGGACACATAAGTTTGAGTCATGAAAGGGGACGCTTGTAAGTACAGGGCCAGAATTTCTGGGGAGGAGGAATCCTTTGAAAGCAGGCAAAAAAGAATTTATCAGCGGGCCGAGGGCGATTGCTCGGAGCTGGGGAAGGGCACTATCACCGAAAAAAATACAACGAGAAGGAAAGCGGGAATATCGGGCGTAGGAGGCCTGACAAAGGCGCCGGCACAAGAGAAGAGAATTGGAAAAGACCCACTACGTAAACATGAGGGTTGTATCCGAGGGGACCGACCTCACGGGAATGTAAATACAAGGGTGACACCAAGTGCCTTCGCTGCAAAGCCGGCGTACACAGGGAAGGAGATTGACACTAATGAAGAGGAAAGAGAGGAGAGAAAGATTTAAAGTTTAAGGCTTACGTAAAGGGAGGAGAGCGCCAACTCGCCGGAGGAGAAAGTCAGATCGCTCGCTCGGAGAAGCGAGACCGACACGTTATAAAAAAAAACCCAGTCAAGAAAAAAAGCAGAGGGTCAGGGGAGAGCTGGGGCAGGGTCACGGCATAGAAGAGTCGGAAGAGGTCTACGGCCGCAGGGAGACCGACCTTTCGGGAGACGCGAAGGGAAGAACGGAAAGGAACGCCAAGTACGTTATCCGGGAGGGAAAGAGTCCTGGGACACCAGTAATGCTCGAGAGACGTCACTCTGAGAAATATCTTGCACCAAGGGAAAGGAGAGTTTTTGGGCTGGCCTGGGCCTGGAACGCCAGTAAAGAAGAGAAAAAGAATACAAGGAGAAAGGGAGACCGATTCTATCATACCGAATGAAACCAGGGGATTGACTGCTCGGGGGTGACTCAACCAATGGTCAGGGAGGTCGTCCTCCGAAGAGCTGTGGTGCGGTCCATTGAAAAGGGAATAGAAGAAGATCGTTAATGAAAGGAGAATCTTGACCTCATCCGCGAACAACAAAAAAATTCGCCCGAAGGGAGGCAGTTTCCACAACGTGGCGAGAGCGAAGAAACCAACCAGACGAGAAGGTAAGTCTATCAAACAAATACACAGAGTGGAGGCATCTAATTGTTCCATGTCCAGGGAGGGGACAACGATTAAGCAGGAAGAAAAGGGAAGCCCGCGACGGGGTGGCCCGGGGAAGGGAGGAAGTCAAGGTGCCGAGTGAGTCCGACTAACAACCGAACAAGACGTTCCGCCTGGATAAAATAAATCATCAATGGAGAATGCCACAGTATTAGGAACTTGGTACCGCTCGGACAGAAAGCGGGGGGTCGCGTATGGAGTAGAAAAAAAATCGGAACTCCTCTCTCAGATAGGAAAGCACACGTCTTGCAACAGGTTACGAGTGATAGGCGGTCTTTAAAAACAGTGGGCGCAAGAAAGAAGCCCGAATTCTGACTAGAACAAGTCATCTAGGTCGAGCTGGGAGAGAAAAGAAGGATTTCTCGGGGAGCTAAGGGGGGGCCAACTGATATCAAGGTAAGGAAGTAGCACGAAACGAGTTTGAGCGCGCTGAGAGGTCCAGGGAAGCAGGGGTCTTTCCCAGTGTGGGAAATCCGGCTTCGGCTTTCACGAAGAGGAAAGTGTCAGCTTTCGGCGGATCGTACTGTGAACAGGTGATGGGTCGTGGAAAGAGCTCGCCACACAAGGCGGGTGAGGAGAGTCGTATATGAAAGACTGCACATACCTTTTTGTCGTAGGGTAAAGAAGCTTAACTCATGAGGGAGAGTAATTCAACCGGAGGGAAATGTTTGACCGCCATCGATTGAGGAAGGCTCAACTGTTTAAGCACTGACGTTTCTGCTTGGAAGACGTAGATACAGGGGGGTGGTGTGGGTGGGGTACGGGGGGGGGGGGGTGGGGATTTTGGAGGGGGGAGTTCACGCCTTTCCGATGTGACATAGAAGTCGCGAGGGGACCATAGGGGGAAGGAAAGGGGCAGGCATCCTACTGACTTGAGGAGCCTAGGTATTTCGTGCTTCACAACATCTTCACTTATTACATGGGAGGGTCCAAAACTACCAAAAGATGTGTGGAGAGGTACTGATTACGAGGGAGGGGGTTGTGTAATATGGAGTAATGTGGTATCTTCGAGGACCTTAACTTGGGAGTGGAAGCAAAAATGTATGGGGTCAGGAGAAATTGAGGGGGGTTGGGGGGAAGGCCGCCTTGGGGAGGCAATGGGGCATCCCTGTTCAGCTGGCGACAGGGCGCCACCAACTAGGGGAGAATGGACACTCTGTTGAAGTCGGCCGGGGGGGAGGGTGCATATGTGATCCAGAGGGGGATGCTCTTCTCTTAAAGGAAATGGGGGGGACTTCATGGGTGTTGTGAAGAGTGCGAGGGGACGTGTGGGAAATTCCCACAGATAGGGAGTGGGTTCGCTTGTTAGATAGGAAGAGACGCGTGCCTTCCGCTTGATGAAAGGTTAGATCAGGAAGTACCTTACTCTAGGTGAGGAGGGTACTACTAGAGGGAAGGGTTCGTCTGCTAAGTCAGTTCTACTGGGGAAGTGATCCGGGGGTTTCGGAGAAGTATTCTTTGGTTCAGTACGAGGTCGGCTTATTTTAGGTGGGGTATGCTTCACCGTACAACATGTCTGGTGATGGCATGATTTAACTGGGGGTGGAAGGGAGAGCAGTAAAGTTGGGATCTCCTCAGAAGGGGGGGGAGGTCATGAAAGGGAAGATGCGTTTAGGACGGGTAGGAAAGATAGAGAGGGAATAAATGAAGTGGAAGCAATTTCTAGGGCAAAGGGGGTCGCTGGGGGGGGGATTACTGCCGTAATGGGAAGGGACCACCAATCAATGGGACTGGAAAAATCTAACGCGTTGATGGGGTCAAAGTAAAAAAAATCTAGCTAGGAGAAGGCTGCGAAGAATAGATCTCCGCTATGGAAAATAGTCATCCGATCAGGTTTCAATTGCTGAGAAATGACGAGGTTGCGCTCGGGGGAAGAGGCAGTTCGTCATGGGAAATGAGGCACATTTGTGACGCGGGGGTAAGCCGGTCATGGGGGGGGGGGGGGTACCGGGTGAGGAAATGGGCCGTGAGAGGTGCGCTCGCCGGCTTGAACAAACGGGTCAGGATTCTTCGGCTGAAGAAGGGGAGGCTTGGCGGGAGCGGAGGGGGCGTGGCAGAGCCATAGGACAAAGATCAGAGTGTAAAAGGGGTTTCTTGATCTAAAGGAAGAGCCGGGCGCGCCGGTAGGAGACACGCTCTTCGAGTTCAAAAAGAAGGGGCTGCCACGAGGATCGGAAAGAATTAGAGGGAGGGAAAGACATCTTCGGTCGTCGAGACTTGTGTTGCGCAGGAGAAGGGGGAGAAGGGAGAAGATTTTCGGCTCCTAGGGGTGGGAATTTGGGGTGAAGTATGGGAAAAGGAAGAGGGTATGACGTGAAATCTGGGGAGGCCTCTGGAGAGACCCCTTGTTCCTCCTTCCAAAGAAAGAAAAAGAAAACACCAGGGGTATCAGCAGAGCGCACGCCGGCAGTAAACACGGCGCGCCCGGGGTATTTCGGGGATCCTCAGACCCCAGAGTTGAGAGAAATATATGATATCTAGAGGGAAAACCGTGGGCAGGCCAAACATTTCGCTTAGGTGAGACTGAGATAGTCAGGCAGGGTGGGGAACTACTGGAGGGGTTGTTGGGTTTACGGATTGAATGGCGTCCAATTGTTGAAAAGAAAAAGTAGGGTGATCATCGAAGTACCCCTACACTTTCGGGGCGTGGGGGACAGGATGAACTCTTGGAAAAGAGGGTCACAATAGCGAATTATAATATGTGGAATCAAAGCAAGTTGACCGAAAGAGCACGATTGTAGACGAGGGGAAAGAAGGGATTCTCCGGGGGGTCAAAGACTGCACATAGCGGTCAAGGACTGGACCTTTGGAGAAGATGCGACTTATAGAAAGAGTAAGGGATCCATACAAATATAAGAAAGAGGAAGTAGTGTCTTTTCTCTCGGCGGGTCAGGAGGCCCTGAACGAAAAGGCGGACAATACCGATGACGCACTCCGTACTACTCTTCTGAAAAACCGAGAACGAGACAATCGACACTGAAAACTGGGAAATACTGGTTCGGGACAAGGGTCCTCGGAGGAAGCACGCGGCTCAAAGTAAATGAATGATACATGGACTGCCATCCCTATTCTGGGCAAAGAGAGCAAGGGTCGGGGGGGGATGGAGCGGCAGTAGGGGGCATCGAAGTGCTCAGATAAAGGCTCGATTCAGGCCCAGTAATCGCGAGCGGGGGGAAAAGACACGTGTACAGAAGAAGGAAAATCGGATAGATGGTCCGTGAGACATTATTTTTGGTTTCAACTGGGAGCGGCCTTGCGAGGAGGGGAACAGAGTCGGGTACAAGAGAGCCGAGCTACGTAATTAAAGTTGCTGAAGGAGGGGACAAGCGTTACAGGAGAGTCCTCGGGATGGAAATCAAGCGGAGGATCGCAACATGATTGGGGGCTCTCCACGAGGATTCACGTCACATGAGCTCATTCAATAAAAGGGCTAGGGGGGGGCCGAGTACCCTCCCCTCCAGCTAACTCTCCTCCAAGGTCAGGAGAACCGACTCTGAAGTCCTTCGGGGCAAGGTCCCAATGGTCCTTAACTCGGCGTTCACGCAAGAATTCAAAAGGGGTCAATTGATCTTTAAGCCGAACTAAAGAACCGTGAAGTGACTTCAAGGGGAAGGAATTAGGAATAGAAGACCGATCTCTGGCATCGAGCCCGGCGCAGAGCGACCAAAACGAGACCGAGAGGTTCTTTCCGGTCAAAGCAACACGAGAAACGGTGCGAGGATGAACAAAAGGGAAATCTATGGGTCCACGGACTAGGGGAAACTAAGTACCGCCGGGGGGGAGGGGGGTCAACGATTCCGCACAGGAGGAAGCAGAAAAAAAAGAAAAGGGTCCATGCCCTCGGGGGAAAGGGTGCTGAAGGAAAAACATGACAGATGGACCACTCCTAACAAGACGGCTTACTTCGAGGGGACCTACGAAGCACGTTGGGGAGAAGCGCCATCAAAGGAGGAACGACCTTTGGGGCAAGGACAGGAGAAGGAGAGGCAAAGCTGCCGTCGAGAATGGGTCAATCACCCTCAAAAAGCGAGAAGGAGAACTTCGCTGCCAAGAAAAAGAGTGGTTTTCAAAAAGGGGGAACCTATTGAAAGGGGCGTGGCAGTGGAACAGAACAAACGAGGGATCCGCAAGAAAACGGGAAACGATGCGCTACCGAGGAGCGATCGGAAGGACTCAAAGGGCGAGTGAGAGACAACGCGTGGAAAAAAGGAAAAACCCTATCCCGTTCGAGGAAGAGCCAAGCAGACATGCTGCTAGGATCAAGGAGGAGTAGAGAAAAGCGACGGGATGGTAATTGCGACCTCCGGCGTAGGAAGGGAAGGAGAGAAGTTCTATGTTATGGGGGCGGGAAACACAAGGGAGATTGGGGAGCTGGATCTAAAAAAA
>Ga0179591_1326602_pt1 | contig 15024 bp, 16 predicted proteins | sample CZOMad2_1_08_16f_FD_182891 | JGI IMG/M metagenome (GOLD analysis project Ga0179591, IMG submission 182891) | Vadose zone soil fungal communities from Angelo Coast Range Reserve, California, USA - CZOMad2_1_08_16fungal (PacBio error correction) | ecosystem: Environmental > Terrestrial > Soil >...
TTAGCGGGAGACTTTTAGACCAAATCGTTGAATGTAAAAAAAACAGGGGGTACGCGCCAATCGGGGTGGGTTCAAAAATGGTCTGACTATTGAGGGGAGGACTCGCCCTCATTGGTGGTTTCGTCCTATGGAAATGCGAAGATCGCGGGAGGGCGTCTGGTGTGGGGCCAAGGCAAATGGGTTGATCTTGGGAAATGAGGGTGTGGCGACCTATTTCGTTTATTAGGCGGGAAAGGGAACGGAACATTGGAGAGACCCGTGACAGTATCCGTGTGACAGTCTGTGGGGGAGAGGGAGGGGCGGGCGATATTCAAAACCGATCCCAGCATCAAGAGATCAAAGCATGCCTTACAGCATTATTAACTCCGCACGAGGGCAATAAAAAAGAAACGACGATCACATCTCGAAACTGGTCGAAAACTGGGTTATGATAGGGGGGGGGGGGGTTTGGGGGGTGTGGGGGTTTGGTGAGTGAAAAAAAGTACATCAACTGTTCTGAGAACCAAGGCGGATCAAGCAGGTGCTTCCGAGAGGGGAGTCCACATTTTCGGGGACGTGCGAAAGGCCCGACCGGCCAGGGATGTCTTACGTATGGAATGGCTGTGGATCAACATGACCGATTCACCAGAGACCATAAGTCGTCTAACCACGGAGTAAGATGAAGGGAAAGTTTCATTGTAAAGGAAATCACCGGGATAACAGCCAAAAAAAACGAACATACACAGGCCGTACTCTTTAAAAAATGGAAAGTGACAAATTCCAACGGGTTGGAGCAACACGCAGATCCAGGGAAGCGACCCAGGTATAGGGGATCACTTTACGGCTTGAAGTGGCGTTTTCCAAATAGAAACATACACGGTCGCATTTCAAGAATTTGATGATCAAGTTGCGGGGACGTTAATTTATCTTCCAGTTCTCATAAAAGAATGCAGTTTAGGAAGGTCATGAATGATGGCGATGCTGAACTGGGGTTGCTCGGGCCGAAACCATGGGTATCACAAAAAAAAAAAGTCCCACTGAAAAAGAAGAGCCGTCAAGGGCGAGCACAGATTATTCACTTCATGCCGCCAAAGAACACACAAATCTTTAAACAGCAGAAAAAAAGACGAGTGTACAACAGCTCAAAAATGCCGGTAAACCGCCCACCAGAAACATCTCAGGCTTCGCCTCAGAACGGAACTGATCAAGAAACCCACTGTCGGGACTCGGACTCCGAAAATTTAAACCGAAAGGGGGGAAAAAAGAGACAGAGTGATCGTCCCCAGAAGGGATGTTGGTTGGTAGAATCAACGACCTCATTGTGTGCGTTCAACTTCCGCCCAATGGCAGTTGAAAAGAAAAGAAACGATTGTTAGCGGGTGGAAGGTAAAGCGTTCCACAAAGGTAGTCAACGGCGCGACAGGCGATGGGTGGGCTTTGTCGTGACCTGAAGAAAAACGGTCTTAAATAGAAAACAAACGACCAGATTCGCCATCCAATGCCTGTCTATATGCGTGGATTGAATACGAATAGCGGAGTGCGAGAAGTGAAAAGCACAATGAGGAAGAGTAAGGGGCGGAAGTACGTCGCCGTCTGCACCCAGCATCATGTTGTTAACATGTGCAGCACGCAATTTCTTAAATGACAAGAGTCGGTTCCCTCTAAGAGTAAGAACAAAAACTTATCGGGGGCACACCACGAGGTCTTGTGACTCTTCTCCTTTGAAAAGACAATCTTTAGGAAATTCAGAAAAACCTATCATCGGGACGGAGAGTAACTAGATTAGAAAGCCCGACAAATGAAAGAGTGAATTCTATCAAAATAAGGTAATCACATAGCAATAGAGATCATTTATACCAAGATTGAGGGATCGGGGGGGAAACAGCGGTCGGGCGCTAACGAATAAAAAAAAAAGAGGGTTTGGGTTTAGGAGGTGAAAGCTGGGCGTCCTTCAACGTAAACTATCGTGTCATCTCAAAAAAAGAGGGGGAAGAGGCGGGAAGGTTGCAAGGGAAGAGGACTGGCAGATGGAACGTTAAATGGTCTTTCAAAGAAAATTCCATCATCGCCAAAACTCTCTCGCCCAAAAGCCATACGTTCAGTGGGTGGGAAAAGGGTCCAGACTGTTGTCACAAGGCAGAGAAATTCGTCGGGGGGGATATCCGCATTCGGGCGGCGACAACTTCCGTAAAACCCGCCTGGGGGGAGTACGCGGGCTGAAAATCTATTTCTCCGAGATGACGGACTTGGTAATATTGACCAGGAAAGTTGAGAACGGAACCCAGGGTTTTGGCTTTTCGAGGACACGAGCTTTCTTTCATTCATGCCTCCGTCCGGAAATGATTCGATCAGAAGAGACTGGAGCGGGAAGAAAGGAACAGAACTGAAAATATGGGGAACCCGAAGGTGAGGGCACCCGAAACTTAACTGCTACTTAGCTGGAAAACTGCAGAGCAACGTCGATGATGGAAAGTCTTCGATTGCATTCGCTGAAAATGCCGGGATATCATCGAAACACGATAGAACACCCTTGTTGGTAAGGATGTCGGAGGGCCCAATATGCCACCGTGAGACTTGTCCACACTGTAGGGAGGAATCCCCATGGAGTCAGGGTGGTGGGGTAAATGTAATGGAATAACTGGGAGATAGAGAGAGTTTTTGAGTAAAAGTATCGCCGATGGAAATTACAGTTCAAATCTTGGGTAATTGAGGGCTAATAGGTATCTGTCCATAAAGAGGTCTTTAGTTCGAATTTGGGGGGGCACGAAATTAGTAAACCTCCTGCAATGTGATCTTGTCAGAGACTGACCAGGAGCGGGGAAAACTCTTGCCAAGGTGAAATGTTAGAAGTGGAGGGGTCCATGACATAACGATCCTCGGGATCAGCTTCAACGTGGAAGCCGGGGGGGAAGGGGGGGGGGAAAAAAACAAAGGCTTCAGGGAGGCATCTAGAAAATTGAAAAGGAGGGGGGCTTTTATATGCAAAGCGGGGGACGTGAGAAAAGAAGGGTGGGCGGAAATATTCGCCTCCAAGGCTGAAATGACATTGAAGCTGCTTACCAAAGCTCCAGCAAGAACGTATTTAATGTGGGGGGGGCGATGGTTCCGTCGTCGAAGAAGATCCTAACGTTACGTGTGGGAAAGAACAAGAGAACAAATCTGCCTTGCGTACCTATGGGTTGTATCAAATTCGGGAGAAAGGGAAACCTAACTCAAAAAACGACACGCGACGTGCATCTGATGCATGGGGGCGGGACTCCGGACGATCGAAGGAAAAAATAATGGGGTGAGTCATAGACTCGATATTAAGGAAAGAAAAGCCTCAAATGAAAGGGAAAGGAGAAAAGACGAACACACCAATGGGGAAAGAGTAAGACCACCAAATGTGAGGTCAATCGAAAAAAAAAACGGAGGAGGATAAAAATAAGAGAAAAAGGGGCCTTCCGGATTTTCGTTTGAGTTATCTTCGGATCTCGAAGAGGAGGTGGGCTTCATCGAGGTTGAGGAGTTAGGACATGAGGGGGGGCCCCCAGTTATCAGTTGGTGAAGTAGAGCGGACGGAGAAGGAATCCGACTGATCACTTGAGAAGGAGGGAGTTCCTGGGGTCAGCAGAAAAAGGGGGGGGAAAAAAAACTACAGATTTGGACGGGGTGGGTCCGCGCTTGCACGGGAAGGAGAAGCTGCTTGCCGAAACGTCGAAAGTCAAATTGGGAGGGATTTGTGACGCGCACAATAGGGGAAGAGCAAAGAGAGCCAACTATTTATAAGGAACGAGCTCTGCTTCATCAACGAGACCCCAAAAGGATAAGAAATTCAAAGCCTTGGAAAAACGGGCCCCCAGAGCGGCTCATTAGACGGAAGAATCTCTTGGGAGGTTTTAGGGAGACTGCCCAATGAAAATCACCATTGAGGAACGTACGAGTTGGAAAAAATCCCCGTCGCATCACCCCCCCCGGAAAAAAAAAAGATTCATGGGGATTTATGTAGGATATAAGGGGTCCAAGAGAGAGAATGCCCAGTGGAGGTAAAGAGAAAGGAGGAACGATTATCACAGAACCGAGTGAAAAGGAAGTGTCGCGAGTGGACAGAGGAGAAGGAATCAAAGAAGAAAATAGAGAGGGACCATCGTATAAAAAAGGTTTACACAAAAAAAGCCCAAATGTCGCCTAAAACGTTCCAGAGGAACATCACGGGGGAGCTGTGTGATAAGCCTAATTACCACGTTAAGGTTACAATACAATAAATTCGGTGGGTATATGGAGAGGCACGCAAGTATGGAGAAGACGGTGAATCGCACACGGTTGGGAAACACGACGATAAAAGAATGTTTTTGGTGAAGGACGTGCAGGGGGGGGAATGAATTCTGGTACAAGGGTAATTCTATAGGGGGGGGTACTATGCGAAAGTCTTAAGGGACGAATCAAAAAAGAATTTTTTCCCTTTAACACTCTTCTAGGGGAAAGCAAATTGGGGCCAAGGAAGATCCAACCACTTGCATGTGAATAGTTCAATGGTGCTAGCGAGTTAAAGAATGGCGGCAATAGATTGTGATGGACCCATCCAGGGAAAAAAAAAAAGTGCTGTAGCTAAGGGGGGGGAATCTGTACGACGAGACCAAGTTTCAGAGGATGAAAAAAGGGGAAAAAAACGGAAAAAAAGAAAAAAAACAAAGAGTACCATATTTTGTCGAGGGGGTCACCGTGCTCCGTAAAAGATTAGAAAAAAGGCATTGGGGGAGGGAGGGGGGGACTTCCCTTCCCCTCTCAGAGACAGAGAAAAAAAAAGGCATCGATTACCGAGTGTATGGAAAATAGGACCGCCAGCATATATCTGCGGGGGGGACCTCTCTAAGGGTTGTGGTCAAGATACGGTCTACTCACACCTAGGTTGAAACATCGAACGATGCCAGAATTATTCAGGAGAAAAAAAAAAAAAAAAAAACAAAAAAACTAGAGAGCGGGGGAGTGTGGATAGAATTCTTGGGCGAATAGTATAGAGAGGGAAAGAGGGTGGAGGAATAGGGGAGGTAGACTAGATAGGAAAACAAAAAAGAAAGATGGTGGCTGTAAAGGGCAACCTGAGGCCGAGAAAAAGGCTTGTGAAGGGGGGAAAGCCGTTGGGGGGGGGGGGGGACTTAAAACTGTGCCTTATAGTGAAGAGATGTCCTGGGAGCATTTGCGGCGGAAGTGGTCAAGTTGAAACATAGAGGGGAAAGGGGGGGTTGCGCCGTCGGTGCCCGCTATGGGGGTAGGCGGGGGAGGGGGGGCTTTAACCCTTAGAGGACCACCATGCGGAGGCAAAAGATCTAAATCCGTAAGGTACGACTTGGGCGTTTGGCAGGGGAGATCCTCTTTGAAGGCTGGAAGGAGGGGAGAAGCACAGGTGGAACGCTTGGGGATTCAGAGTAAAAAATACTAAAGAAGAAGGACGGAGTATAGGGACCCCATTTCAAAACAAAGGAGGGGGGGACGAAGGAAAAGAGGGGGGGTATTTCAAAATTTTCTGGGAAGCGAGTTGGAAGCAAAGACAGTGGGGCGTGGGGGTTACTTGCTTCGAAAGAAAGGGAATCTACTAGGATGAGGGGGGGGGGGGCCTGAACAGGTTTTAGAGGTCCACGAGTTCAGGGTATGGGATAATTGAAAAGTGGGGGGTATGACATAAAAGCTCGGGAAAAGAAAATGACTGGCACTCGAAGGTGACGGCATTCCATGAGGATTTTGGGGGGGGGGTTAGAAGTCGGCGGAGTATCAAAAAAACGCAGAAGAAAGCATACTCACATGCCTGGTAACGAAATTTAAAAGGAACGGGTTCTTCTCAGAAGAAAAATTCAGGAACGTAAAACGAAAGAGAAAAGACATAAAGGATGGCGGAAAAAGACGGTTGTGGAAGGGGGGCTCTTGAAAAAGATTAGAGGAAATAGGACTGAGCACATGTGCGGGATCAGCAGAGGGTCAGCGTCCGGGATCTGTGGGAACGGAATTAGGGGGGCGTGATCAAGGAGAGGGGGGGTACCTACTTCCCAGCTAAGAAAAGGAGGGGGGGATGACAGGGACCAAAGGAAACAGAAAAAGGTCATCCTCGCACCACACCAAAGAGGAAAAAAAGAGAGTGACACAGCTTGGGGGGGATGACGTGAAGGCCTAACCAGAAGGAAAAATCTACGCCATACGAATGCCGTCCTCTCCCTAAAAATGTGGAAGGTGAAAACCAATCCAGGAAGAACTATACATTGGGGTTCTCATATTTAAAAGGTGCGATTGAGCAAAGGGGCGCAAGGGGGGGGAAAAATATCCAGAAAAAAGGGTGCCATGGGGAGAAATCGTACGTTTGCGGGAAGGGGAAAAAAATAGGACGCGGGCGAATAAAAGGGTTCTTAAATTGCACAGGAAGTTGAGGTAAACATGAGCTGGGCGGAGAGGAACGTTTGCCGGGGATGGGGGAACCAGCACGGTCCCAATTAGAGCTCAGCACGGTCAGGTCAGAGGGAAGGGAGGCGCGCAGGGACTCACTGGAACGCAAAAAAAAGCAAACGCCCTTCAAATTTTTAAGAAAGGGGAATTGGAACAGAGAAACAGGTTCCGTGGCACAAACAAAGAAAAGAAATAGAGAGCATCCCAACAAGTATCGAGAACCCAATGGCGGGGGGGCTCGCGGGGAAACAAGTAAAAATAGTTCAAGGGTTGAAAAAAAGCAACGATTGAAACGGGAACAAAAGACTTGATGGGGGGGGTTGGGGGATCAACAGAGAGGGGGGGGGGCTGCCACCCCGAACGTGGGGGGAGGAGATACTATTTGGGGGGTGATTCTTTGTATAAAGCGGAAAAGGGTAGAAAGACATCGAAGAACCTGCCGGGGAATGGTTATTGAGGGGGGGGAAAAAACAAGGCCCGAGTGGGAGGGGAGGAAAACCAGACTGGAAAGCCACTCGGGCGACCATACGATCTATAGGAGAGAATATTCGCGGGAAAATTTAATCATGAATTTGGGGGGGACCTCACAATCGTAGGACGTACCAATCAGAGTTGAGACGATTACGAAAGAAACACAAAAGACATTGGGTATCAGGGAAAAGGACGAAGCCCTCGGAGTGGAAGCAGACCGAAAACAGCCTTATCGAGACGGAAACAAGTGGGGAGACTTGACGCGTGGGGAATCCACGTTCACATTCAAGTATCATTATTAAAATAAGAAGGGGCAGAAAACAGCGGGGTGCGATCGATTGACCCCCAGAGGAAAGGCGACCGCCAATTAAAAAGATCTTATCAAAAATAAGAGGGAAAGGCCTATAGTCTACATTTGAAGGCGGAGGCAAGGGGGGGGAGTGGAACAGCTGCGGCGAGCAAGAAGGGGAACAATCTAGTGATGGGGGGGTTTTAACCCCAGTCCCCGGAGTGCAGAGGCATGCCGAAAAAAAAGAAACGGAGGGGAAAGACTCTGGCAGGACAATTGGAAGGATTGACTCATACTTTAATCTAAAAGGTCGGACAAACGGCAAAGATTACGGACCAAAATACCACACAAAATCATTACGTTCAGGGGGTGTGAGTGTCTCGGGACGGGGGGGTGGGGGAAGGGGACCACGAAGAAAAAACGAGGGTTATCTCATGTGAGGGGCTCAAGACGTATGAAATAGCATCCAGAAGATTTGTGCTAAAAAGTGGTGGGAAGAAAAGAGGGGGGGACCAATTCTTCATCGCGACGCACGAAAAACTTTATATTAAAACCCGGTGATACGGCCCGTTCGGGGGAAGGGGAGGGGACATTCAAGGGCCAAAAAAACGGGGGTGAAGAGGAAGGGACAATAATACTGGCGCAGTAAGAAAGCTCGCAAGGGAAACGAAATCTTGTGGGGGGAAACAGCAGGTTCCGGAAAAAGTATACTTCTACAAGAAAAAAACTGTAGACTACATCGCGTAGACAGTCGTCGATGATAGCTAAAAGCTGCAGGGGAATAGACATCATCAAAAAAGGGACAGGATGGAAACAGGGGGGGGACGGGAAGGAGGAGGGCCCAAAAGTCAGACCACCGTGAAGAGCTAAGATTGAACTACGTGTGGAGCCAAAGAACCAGTGGGGTGTAAAAGGGGATTGGGGGAGAGATTGACGTGAGGAGGAGGGGCGAACGGGGGAAAGTGAAGAAAAGGGGCGAAAAAGGTAAGGGGTGAGAGGAAGGAGGCGAATTCGCTGGCCAAAAGGGCATGTCGTCAGAGGAGGGGAAACGAAAAGAGTTTATTGATACAGGTGTGTTCGCTACAGGTGGGATCGGGAAAAATCTTTAAGGAGAAGGTGTGAGGGGGTCTGGGGAGGCCAAGAGAAAGAAAAAAATTAACCCATATTAAAAAGGGAAGTGGGAGACCAGCTCAGGGGATTGTTTAAAGGGGGAGCAATTTAGCTGAAACGTGAAGGGGGGGCTCTTTTGCGGAGGGGAGGGGTAACTTATATTGTCGGTTTTTTAGATGGCGTTCGTCTCAAAAATGCTGACATAAAAAAAGGCCTTACACGCCAGCAAGCGCTGATGGACATCGTGTGTGACGAGGCCGGGGTCCAAATAAGGAGGCGAAAAAGCCCAAATAGCGCCGTGAAAATAGGGGGGGAAAAGGGTTATCGGACGAAGCAACGACGAAAAACAAAAAAACCGACGGGCTCAAAAAAAGGGGTATCATCCTCAATCGGCTCTACTTCAACAGAAAGGGTGGGGGAGAAAGAAAATCTAAAAACGAAAAAAAATGATCAGAAAAAAAGGGCTAGACGCCGCTAAAACGCGAGAAAAACACAATGGGACGAGTGGGGATAAAGGGCAAAGGGGATCAATTCAACAAAAAACAAAGATGAGGGGTAGTAATCATGGCCTTCATCTTAAAAGGGGAGGGGGTTCTCGTGAGAGGCCTCGAAGACAGATTATTGAGGTCAGAGGTCGCTCGAACTGAGGTTTGAACGCAACCGGGAAGATTGGGGGAAAGGGAAAAGAGAGTCACAGACCTTAATCACCTTGACAACTCGATTTGGTCGGGGAGGGGAGAGTCACGCAAAAAAAAGTCGAAAAAATAATTAAAAACGCGCGCAGAGGGGGACGGGGGGGGGGGGATCGGGAGCTGCAACTTGTAGGACTGGACGAATCTGCGCATCATCCGGCTGATGGAAAAAAGGGGGCCATGCCCGGAAAAAAAAAGTGGCGGAAAGGGGGGAGACAAGAGGAGAAAGGGCAAAACGATCTCTGATCAGGAAGAAGAAAATATAAACGCGCAGAAATTTAGGAATTATCCAGCGGGGGGACACCGTTAAACCCAAAGAATCAAAATAAAGAAGAACGTTGGGGGAAGAGGGGGAAGGGTTCAGGTCAGCCGCATTAAAGAAAATTTCTCAGGGGTTGGGAAACCCTCCAACGGGAAAAGGAACGATGGAAAGGACAAAGGTCGAGGTATGCTAAATCTCTCAATCTAGAGGGGAATTGCCCGATGGGGAGGGACAGGGGTAAAAATTCTGAAAAACGCAAAACCCAAAAACAACGAGTGAACGAAGGTGTCGGGGGAAGGCAGTGCTCGAGATCTGCTAGCTATGAAATCAATTTTACACAAAAACAAAGGGGGAAGCAGTTATGCATTCCGATCAGTAAATTCGTCGTATGAAAAGGCTACTTGGGAGAGTGGGGAGATCAAGAAGAAAAATCCTTAGGGGGGGAAAAAGTCAATAAGCTGATTAAGCAGGTCATGGCTAAGGAGGTAGCCTCATCAAGGGGCCAGGGGGGACGCATAGAAGAGGACTCGAGGAGTCTGGTAAGCGACAAAGAGGGGCTATGCTTCAGGAAGGGAGTCTTAACCAGCGTTCACAGGTAGAGATTGTCTACTGGAGCCAGGGAGACATGATGCTCGAGACAAGCTGCATGAAACAGAAAAAAGGAAAGGGGCTACGAGACAACAGGGTGGTAAACTGCCAAGATCAAACTGGGGGGGAAGTTTCAAGTCACGTTCGATCTGGAAATGAAGAAGTGCTCAGAGGTCGCCAAGCCATCAAAGACTTCTGTATAGTACTATTTACGATAGGGGACAGAAAGATTCGATGTGGAAACGCAGTAAAAAAAAAAGAAGCCGAAAAGTGGGCGCTGGTGGTCAACAGGGAGAGTAATCTGAGAATCAGCGGAATTATGAATTAAAAGGAAGAGTGAAGAAGGGCGCAAATTAAAAGAAAGGAACTCGGGGAAAGCAGGTGAAACCTACAACTAAGATTGAAGACCGCCCCCGAAAAAAGCACGAGTAGGTTTGGGCCTATCGTCGAAAAAGGAAACGCTGGGGGGAAACCGATTACAAGAGGGGTAACGACATTCGGGGGGGGGGGAAGAAAGGATCAGACACATATGGTTTTGAGGTTCATTTATTGGCTGGGAAAGAAAGGGGACTTCGCAGCGGACCTAGTGGAGGAAAAAGAAAAGTTCTTGAGGGAAATCCAGAGAACAGAAGCTGGGTTGGACCGACCGAACCATGGTGGCGAGGAATAAGGATTCTTCATCTGCAGGGGGGGGGAAGAAAAAGAAAACTCTGGGAACTTTCGCATAGGGACGTATTGAGGAGGGACCCAATGCTCAGTGAAAGGGTAAGCGGGCCACGCGATTGGTCAGGCTAACGTTGGGAGGGAAAGTCAAAATTAACGACGAATTCGTAAAATCAGCATGAAGAAGGAGGACGAAAGAAACTTGGCGTGGGCCGGGAGGGGGCCAGAAAGTACAAGACCGCGGGGAGGAAGGGTGGGGACCACTCACCTGGCGTCGGTAAGACAGGGTGGAAACTTGGAAAGACTAGGAAAAAGAAGAGGAGCGTACCAGAACAGGGTTCTTGAAGGACGGGGGAACACAAAAACCTGTTCATTGGAGTAGACCCAAAAAGGACTAGCAGGGGGGACAAAATTTGAGGGGGGAATTTAGAGGTGGCCGTCTAAAAACGGGGGGGTGGATTTTAACAACCCACAAACCCCCCCAAAAAAAAACCAACAACCAAAACCAACCCAACCAAAAAAACCAAAAAAAAACACGGAGCTCATTGGCGAGCGGATGATGCGCACGAGCGAGAAGGGTGCGTTGCGGGGTTGGTACAAAAAAGGTTGGAATGAGGGGGGGACAACTTCAGTTTTATTCGAAGGGGTGCAAGGGGGGTTAAAGTCGAGGGAAACAGGGAAAAGGAAAACAAAAAAAAACAAGAGGGAGAGATACCTTGACAGCGTATTAAAAGTGGGACAGGGGGGGTATTCAGGACCGTCGACAAACAGAAAGACGCCGCAGCCGCCAATAAAGGCATTCAAGTTTATTACACGGTTAGAACGAAAAATAATAGAAAGGCCAACTTAAGAACGATCATACAAATTCTGAGCAAAGGTCACAAGGGGGGGGTTTGGATGGGAAAAAAAGAGCTCACAATCTCAAGGGGGAGGGTGATAAAACAAGGAAGATAACTAGGGGTAAAGTCCGATCTTGTCCACATTGTTTGCTTGGGGATGACACGTCGCTGGGCCGAAGGAAGGACTGGGGAGGGGGGGGGAGCGATGGGAATGGTTGGTGATGACCAAAAGAATCACCAAGACAGGGAAGATCACAACAACAAAAGGGGGAGGAAAGAGTAGAGGGGAAAATGGGGGGGGGAGGTGAATAGTTTCCTGCAGACAAAATTCCATATCGTCCAAGACACAAGGGCCGTCCGTCGGGACAGCGAATGCGGACAAGACTAACCGACAAAGGTGGCGTTCCACAAAGAAGCACGGGATCATAACCGACGGGATCGAGCCGGTGCTATTGAGCAAGGGGGGGACAACGGTTCAAATATAAGTGCATCCGTTGCTAAGAAATTTTGGATCGGGGAGGGGGAAATGAATTGAGAGGAATCTGGGCGAAATAGGAAAATTTCTTTAGCAAAAGTCTGGGCGGCAAATGGCCGGGTGAGAACTCCGAAAGGGCTCAAAAACCGAACGGACACACGGGAAGAGAGGCAAGGGTCGAGCGCAAAGGATTTTGTGCAAAGAGCTAGGGCGTCAAGGGGGGGGAAAAATAACAGGTCAAAAATAACGAGGTCGGCCTAAAAAAGACTAGTGGACAAATATAACACTTTGACCTTAACCACCAACCGCCATAGAAGAGCGGGAAAGGAAAATAAGAAGAAAAAATGAAAAGGTCTGGAGGAGGGGACAAGAAAAAATAGTTACACGAGGGGGGGGGGAAAAATCCCGATTTGGCTCAGAACCCAGATCGTTGTTGGTACAGAGCGTGAGAAAAGGGAAGGGGAAACAATGTCTTGAGGCGAAAATATGGGTGTTCCTAAGTCAGGGTAATATAAACAGGGAAAAAGGGCAAAAAATCCTAAGGGGAGGAAAGAAAGGATAGTTTATTTACCAGGAACGAGAGGCAATACCGGAAAAAAGCCAGATCGTCGTCCAAGCAATGCTGATTCCATAAAAATGCGGCGGAGTGGGGATCTGACTGAGTGAAAGAAAAGATCCAAAAAACTTACCAGGAGGGAGAAAAAGCTCAAGAGGCCCCCAAGGGCACGATGTTGGTAAAAAGGGGACGGCATCCGCAGAGACGAAAAAGGGACCGGAGGGGGCTGTCCATAGAAGGGTGAGCAAACTCTTCAAAATAGCTTCTCAAAAACGGGGCGTCTTTGAGGGCGGCCTCCCGTTTGGAGGGGTACAAGGAAAAGCACTGGGGGAGTATCTAGAGATTCAAAGAAACGGAGGGGGAAAAAAAGAGGACGAAGCGATTAACAGGAATTCCCCCGCGTCCTAGCAAAATAAGAGTAAAAAGGGTGTGGGGGAGCATTGACAAAGGAATTGAAGGGCGAAGTAGAGTGGTCAACAGCGGGTTCGGGGAGAGAACGATAAGGAAAAAAAGATAGGACTTTGGGATTCTGCACCCCGGGAAGTACCGGCGTCATCGACGCAACGATGAAGCGCGTGTCATTGGTGCAACATGATCTGACTGCTATATTCATATAAGACCACGGGCAGAAATGAGACGAGCCATGAAAGAAATCCGGAGACTGGGGTGATTTCAGAGACAAGGTTTTGCAAGTCCTCAAGAAACTTCGTAGATGCGTCCCGGCCTGGGACCAGAAATGCAATGCAGACAGCAGCTTTGCTAATATGGGGATTGGTAACCCCGAAAATGGCAAATGCTTCAAGTAGGCTACGCACGGACTGGAATATAAAATGACCGGTAGTAATAAACCCTAGGGGGAGGAAGCCGGGGGGGAAAGTTCAAGCAGATAATCCAGGTAGTGGGGTATCGGGTAACAGAATGAAAGGGCGCAGGAGAACGCAAAAAAAAACCACAGGAATGGTGGGGGAACAGGCAACGCCCGGTCGAAAAGAAGTAGATCGGGCGACATCACACGAAAAAAGAAGAAATAGGGAGGGAAAGGGGAAACCGTCGGGGCGATTCCAGCTTCTAAGCTGGGCGGAGCAAATCCATTCGAAATCCTCAAATGGGCAAGTAAGTGTGAACCTTCCCGAGTCAGGAAAAAAAGCACCAAGATCCGGTGGGTATATTCGACAGGAGACTGATCGGACCAGAACCCCATGATGCACGGGGGTTTGGTGGGGGGTGGAAAATGCATTGAAAGACCGGTCAGCTGCGTAAGGGCAATTACGCGAAGAAAAGACTTCCGGGTAAAGTTAGGAGCGTCAGAATGAAAAGCTTTCCGCAGTGCACCGAAGGGAGATATTGAAAGAAAAGGAAGCATGGGGGGATCTTAGACATGCTAAAATGTTGATTGGTGAAACAAATCTTGGCCGGAAGGAAAGTTTGGAGGAAATGAACTGCCAGAGACAGACCATGGAACTCGGACATGGAGACCCGGAAGGGGGGAACAATCGGTAAAACGGGGAGGGGGGGGGTCTTTTGGGGGGGGATAGACAAATCGTTTGGGCCTTCTAATAGGGGCGAGAGGAGCAAAATGCTGCTGGAAGAAGGACCTCAAAAAAAGCGGCTGATGTTGACAAAAGTTGGGATATGAAGCGGCCAAAGAGAGAAGAAAGGTGCCCGCTAAGGCAACCGCTCCAAGAAAAATTTTGAAAAAGGGGGAAAAGGTCAGAGCTTAAAAAGCAAAGACAAACAAAAGTCTCACCAGGGAGAAAAAAGGCGGTGAAAAGCACCGCCGGCGCCTTCGACTGGGCAAAAAGGGGGCAACAAATACGCAAACTACTTCGAGCAGAAAAGAAAACCACCCAGGGGGGGGCTAGTAAGAAAAAAAAACCAAATGGGAGAGGAACAAACGTAATAGAGATCCGGGGGAAGGAGAGGCAGGGGGAATTGGCGGAAGGTCAAAATAGGAGGCGGATAGAAAGGGGGGCTTCGGGGTGCTGACATCGCTGTCCGCGTCTGTTCTTCTTGGGGGGGAAGGGACCCCATTGTATCGGGTGACAGGGAGAAGGTACACAGCCTGATCAACTTGTGGGAAAAAGACTTTGGGTCGGTGGTTGCCGGTCAAGCTCGATAAAAAAGGAGGGAAAAAGGGGTCCAAAGAGCGGGGAATGGAGGCGTGGGGCTCAAGCGCGCAAAGGGGACTCTAAGTACGACAAAGGGCAATCAGACGCTCTTTGGAAACACTGCAATGTAGAAGCATCAGGGGTAAAAAATGAAAAGAATGCAAACGAAATTTATGAGAAAGAGCAGACAAACGCAAAATCTCCAAACACGGTTTAGAAGATCTAACACCGGAAAAAAAAAAGGTAGTCAGGTAAACAAGCGTGCCGAGTGTAAGGGGGATGGGGGAAAGCTGGCCCGCCAGGTCAGCGGAATTCCCCAATCTCCCGGTCGCAGTCGCGGTACAGAATCGAAAAAGGTGATCTCGTTGCCAAATTATCGAGGAAAGGCCCGAGTGGTTGGGAACAGCGGGCGGAAAAGGAAGGAAAGGAAACACCGAGGAAAGGAATGGTCAGGTCGCAGTGCGCGAAGGAAGAAGGCAAAGACCACGAGAAGAATTCAATGGACTTTCACAAAAAATTGGGGGGGGGGGAGAAAGATCTCGTTCCATCGAAACTCAGGGGGGGGAGCGGTGGGCTGAAGA
>Ga0179591_1362096_pt1 | contig 15024 bp, 12 predicted proteins | sample CZOMad2_1_08_16f_FD_182891 | JGI IMG/M metagenome (GOLD analysis project Ga0179591, IMG submission 182891) | Vadose zone soil fungal communities from Angelo Coast Range Reserve, California, USA - CZOMad2_1_08_16fungal (PacBio error correction) | ecosystem: Environmental > Terrestrial > Soil >...
GCAGCGGGTATTGGACGGGGCGGTCTACTCACGAAGTGTCCTATTGGTCGTCGAAGAGAGAAAGGGGGTCGGGGAGGAGATTCGGGAGCGTATACTTCAAAGAACTTACTTTTGCCGAGCCAACTTGACTCCTCGGAAAGGCGGAGGACAGGAGGAAGGGCTGTCAGAGCTAGGAAAAAGGGACTCCCGCTTCAGGGGAGAGAAGGTCGGACACGGACCGGAGGGGGAAGAAAATCAGGTTGAGAGGGGAGGGGGAAGGAGGGGAGGTCCAAGAGAAACTAAAATGGGCTGGAGGAGGAAGCCGGGGAAGAATAGAAAGAAACTTCAGCTACGAACAGATTGGGTCTACACAAAAAGGAGGATGAGTCTCGTTAAAGAGGTCACACGGAAAGGCTTGGGTGGATCACTACCAAGAGGATTATCTCTTCAGTGGAGGGAAGAAAGGGGGAAGACAAGGGGAGGAGGTCTTCTGGACAGATAATCAGAATCTGAAGAAGAGGCGACTTTGTCGAGAGTAGTATTCAAAACTGATCTGGGGAGCGAGACTTCTCCGAGGGATGGCAGGGTTTTTGAGGCAGGGAGTCTACGGGAAGAAAAGGCTAGGGTCTTAAGGGACGAAAAAAGGGGAGCCACCGTGCCTCCCGGGTGGAAAATCTGAAAAGTAATCTGCTAGGAGAGAAAAAAAGAGAAGGACGCATGCTAACTTCCTATAGAGCTAGACTCGACGCTATCTCAGGAAGGACCGAAGTGTCTTTTCAGACAAACTGGCCTTGCGACCGCACGCGTCTTTCGGAAGGGCAGAGCGAACTTGACAAAAGAGCGGGGAGTTCGACGTGTTGCAGGGGGGGGAAGTGTACCATCGCTCTTCTGAAGTGACTAGGTGCTCCCTCTCCTCTCAGAAATAGAGTAGAGGAATATACTGATGGTAGGGAAAAGACTCTTCTAGGGTGAATAGAATAATAGGAAGATATCCGGTGCAGCGAGAATATTACTCTTCGAAGATTTAGTCGCAACGAGTACTCATCTAACAGGGAAGAAAGGTCTTATGGGAAGGCTAATTAGAATCCCTAGGGGAAGAAATGGGGACGCCTTCAGGTGGCCATTACTTTCACTTTGCAGAGAGCGGGGACCTTAAGAAAGAGACTTCCACCAAACCTGTTTGGTGTGACCTAAGGGGAGGGGGCCCTTGGGGAATAACGACTTCTGAAGCTCAGAGAGAATTCAGAAGGAAAAAAGATGACAAGGTTGTGGTCTGGGTGCTGTTCCTCTACTATATTTGAGGGCTCCGAGATTGAATATGAGGCAAGGTTAGTTGGAAACTTCCCAACAAAGCGTCGTTCACTGCTATGAGAGGGGGAAGGGCCTGGGCCCCTGCCTCATATGAGAAGAAGGTTCGGCTCACGTTAGGGATGAGAGACGGCAGATCTGGAATGAAACGCTCGCAACTATCCTAGCGAGACGATGTATGGGAAAAATGGAGGACGGTACCAAAGTCAACGGTTAAAGCGATCAATTGAAGGTACCCTCTCTGAGAGGGGAACGAATGTTGGGACGGGAGGGGCCCTACCACAGAAAGACTGAGTTTTCTCCTGGGGGCTCCTTGCTTAAAAAAGGGAAACAGCGTTTTCCCTGACCAAAGGCGGGGACATGAAAGATACTTGGGAGTCTAATCATTAGACTGAACTCCTTACGCACAAGGCGCTGGTGGGGGGGGATCCCAGCCTTCGAGCTGCGAGAGAGATTTAAAACGGAAGGGCAAACGAGGTTGGGTTTTATCTAAGGGGGCGCTTTAACGAGGGGGGTGAGTATATCGGACTATTTGACCTTGTAATAAAGAATCTACTCTTCTTCGGCGCAGGGAAGCGTCTTGCTTCTTACTGGAGGAGGGCCCAAGTCAGGGAAATCCTATCTCCTCCTAAAAAGTCGGCAGCGTATGGCACCTTTTTGTGGGGGGTTCATGAGAAGGCATGCTTGAGAGAGGGGGAGAAGAATAATCCTCGCACAATGGAGCCCCTAGGATCTTGAAAACCTGGGCGCTGGCGAATCGGTTCCTACGCCGGGGCTACAGGGGCCTCAGGGGCGGCACTGAATCGGGGCTTGCGAATGCTTCATCCAAGGAACTAGATCTATCAAGAGGGCATGGTACTCGGGGGACGACCATGCCTTCCTGTGCTACAAGAGGGGATAAATCGGGCCTGGATGGGAAGGCTAGAAAGCGCTCGTCATCGCGCGTTCTCTTGGAGGTCTCCTCGTATCTGGAGGGGGGGAAAGCAGGAGGAGAAATCTGATGGATGCTTCTTCGAATCGTCAGGAGAAACCTCCCGCGTGCTGCGAAGCATTTTCTATTGGACCTGGGGCCGGAATGATCGTTTGAGACTAGGACGGATACACCGCCTCGCAACCCGGGGGCGTGGGGACGCGAGGAGGGGGAGGAGACATGTTTCTCGTGCACCTCATAGGGGAAGGCAGAGGACGCGAGGAGGTTTTAAGCAGAGAAAGCAATAGTTCAGTTGGACAGAACAGGCTCCCATTCTGGTAGGATTCAGATTGGGCAGGGGGAAAGTTTCCGTGCTTCGGGGTGGGGTAGGTGGTTCAGGGAAAAATAGCCGGAGAGGGCGGAAGGGTGGGGGAGTTCAAAGGGAGGCTACCAAGAGGGAATCGAAGAGGATGTGGACGGGTTTTCAGTCGGGGGGTGCTAAACGGAAAACGCGGCAACCGTAGGCCAGGATTGGGAGCAGCGCTGGCTGCAACAGGAGAGAGGGTCTAAAGAAACCCAATAATACAAAATAAGAGACAAAAACCAGAGAAAAGAGGGGAGAAAAGATCTATAGTCGTGTTCAGGGCATGGCGGCATGGATAGGGCCCAAAGTGTTTGCGAGAGGGAACGGAATCTGGGAGAACAACAAAGGGAACGTATTTTCCGGCCCGTTTTTCTCGGGGTCCTTCGCCAAAAAAGGCACACACCCGGCAACAACACCAGATGCGAGGCCGATAAGCCTCCGGGAACTCCCCCTAAGAAAAACCTGCGGATACGGAATCCAACCCCAAAAAAAAGAAGAAAGCAACCCTAAGTCAAACAGATCGGGATAGCAGACCGTAGGAAGTAGGAGTGAAAGCCTAGACGCCAGTGGGGCTCTCTTATGCAGCAAACAGGGAAGAATGGGTCCGTATAAGTCTATGATTTGCCACGAGCACGAGGGGTCAAAGACCTGGTCCACTCCCAAGGGACCAGCAAGAGGCAATTTATTAGGTTCCAAGATGGTCGGCACATCTCCATCAGGGGATGACGCAATGTCGGGACGGGGGGAGGGGGAACTAAGTGGAGGCAGACAGCAGGGTCTCAGGCGACCATACCGGCCCAAACGCAGATAAGGTGAGAACCACTCCGAAAATGGGGTTGGTCAGTACCCATCGGCGATGAGCCTCGTGCTAGCTAAGGAGGGGAGAGTCAGTCCCATGACCTCTATCGCTTCGAGAGAGTCGAGATTCGAGGCGGCGGATTAAATGCAGAATGGCACCATAGAAAAGAGCGTAGGGCGATCGCGTCAGGTCTAAAAAATAGCCGGCGGGCTTGGCTCCTGAATCGGGATTGGCGTCCCTCTATACGCAGGACAGATACCCATGAAAGTGACTAATAGGGGAATCCGAAAAAGAATGAAAAACAAGAAAGCACACAGGGCCGCCTAAGATTGTCAACGGGGAGACATCCATATCTGAGAGCTACTAAGTGGGCGCAAGGGACCCAAAACCGATTAGGGATCCAGAGTCCCCCCTCAAATCCCCCCAAGAGCGGGATTACTTCGGCGAAATGTAACGCGACGAAGGACCATTCGCTGGGAAGACTTCCGCAAGACGTCGTAGTGAAATTAGGTGTACACAAACGACTAGCATTAAAAACCACCCGTCCCTCGATGGAAAAAAGGGGGGAACGTATCCTCGGATTTCAGGGATACCACAAAGAGAAACCTTCTTTTGGCGTGGCAAACAAAACGTGCCCGCCGACTCGGGGGAGGGAGGGTTTCTACCGGCACTGAGGGAGCAGATCATTGAAGGGGGGTAGACCGGCAGCGTAACTGGAATCATTCCAGAGCTCAAGCTAGGGGGGTGCCGCTGCGCGCAGGGTCGCGGAACGGCAGGGCGGAACGTGTCGGTACCGGCGAAAAACCGGCTGCTTCATGCATTTCTAGAGGGGCAAGCGAGAGCCACGAACCTTAGAAAAGACCCAGCCCTTCTCCTCTCGACTAGAGCCTCGCGCCGAAAGTCAAAGTACATTAAGGGGTATTCTTGACTAAGAAAAAGTTCCTGATTTGCCTCTGACAGGAGAAAGAGGCACCAAAGGGGGATATGTCTTTCCCATAAGGCTTAAGCTAGGACATGGGAAGTTGATAGGGAAAAAGGACCCTCTGAGGGGAAACTTCACGGACTCTTGCAACCTGGGAAGGGGGACGCACTAACTAGAAGGGAGATAAAGGGTAGGAACTAAAAGGCGGAAGTGGAAAAAAAATTTCGCCCGCCTCGTTTCCGGGAAGGGGCCATGCCTTAGGGAGCTTCTCTGCGGCCGCGGGGGTCCTCAAAGACTACCTAAAAAGCTTCGAGTGAAACGAAAAGGGGAGCCGAGGCCCTCCAGCATCGTTTACAAAGAACGACCCTCCTCTCTAGACCAGCAAAGCGGAGGGGGGGTCGGGCTCGGCGAAATACCTAGAAAATCTTCGAATATTATCTTGACAACGAAAGAAAGTCTGGGCTCAGGGGAACACCAATCTTAAGAAACCCCTCTCAAAACTGGGCCGTAAAAAGAGACTGAAACAAAAACGACGAGTGTCTTGGTCCAGAGGAAAGTGTTTCCCGCTGCGGCGTGGAAAGCGGAAAGGGCGGCATCGGCCGAAAAAAGAAAGCTGGGCAGGTCGTAAAAACTGCGGCAACGGCCTTGCACGAGGAGCTAAAAGCCCGAGCGTCTTTCCGGCGGATGTTGGAAGGGGCGGAACAAAACGGGGGGCGAGCGACAAGGAAACGTGTCGGCGAAGCAAAAAGTTCAATTACGCTCAACACGCCGGGGGGCCGCCATAAAAGAGTCTGAGGAATGTTCTGCGCTCAGCGGTCAAGAGGGCGCAAAGGAGCGGTAGGGACGCTCTAAAGGAGAACTCGCCTAATCACGAGTGTACCCGACTTGCCCACCAAGAGGACTCCCTCCCCACGCGCGTATAAGCTAGCCGGGTAGGGAGGTGGTCCCAGCATTCTCAAAAGAAAACGGAAAAGGTCATCCGCCGTTAGTTTGTGGAAAAGATAAAAATACCAATCAAGGGAAAGTAGCTCGATTGCGGTCAAATTTTTAGGCAACGCGGCCCCGCTAAACCAGTGGACGCGAAGTACCTACATAACCCATAAAATCACCCTTGTAAGTGGGGGCAAACCGGCGCGAGCTCCTCAGCATTTCCGACGCCGTCAGCGTCGAGACTCTCGAGCAAAGAACGGAAACTATCCGCAGACGAACGAAGGAAACGGGTCGAAGGTGGGGCCCATCACAGTAACAAAGAGGGCTAAAAAAAGTGAAGTAGAACACGATCTCACCGTACAGAAAACAGATCTAAATTTCCGCCGTCCATTTTTGAGCATGCTTCGTGACTAACACCTCCTCTAGAAAAAAAAAGGATCTGCTCTCCAAAGCCGGCCGAAAACGGGAAGCAGAAACAAACGGGTAGAAGGACACAAGGAGCGCCGTGGGGCGCCTGGACCCCCTGCCCTCTGAAAAAATGGAGTACTTCGAGTCGAGTTCGGTGAAAAAAAAGGAAACGAGCCACCTCGCAAGCGAGAAAGAAACCTGGATTAGCACCGGCTTTTGGGGATTTCGAGTGGAGAAAGACTCCATGCCAGCATCTGAGGATAGATCATAAAAAAAAATGCTGAGCGACGCTCCAAAATTCATCGTTGAAAAAAATGCCGAATCGTCTAAAAAAAAAAACGTATTAGGAAAAGAGAGATAATTGCACCGAAAGGGAGTGAAACCCAAGAAAACGAACCGAAAAAACCTCCGTATAAGGGGGACTTATCAGAAAAACTGCTGGGCTGATGATGATTCTAAAAGCCGAAAAACATCGCTGATATCCTATAAGTGGCCGACCCGGGAGATAAGGCGAGAACGAAAAAAAAGGAAGTGAACCCGCGATCTTGTAGTAAATACAAGAGGGAAAAGCGTTCTACGTCGCGCGGACCTGTACTCGTGCGAGAACCGAAACACAGCAAGAAAACAAAAAAAGGTGTGCAAGTCCGGCTGGGAGCAACCTCAAAAGGACTAATCGGGATCCAAGGATGTCCACGACTCCTCGACTGAAGTCTGGAAGAACAGATCCGGGTCGAAACGTCCAGCCTACAAGGAAAACGAACCGAGCTAGAAGGATGGACTCAAAGGCGCCACCATTGACCAGCGCCAACGAAAGCCGGATCGCGTACCGCACGTGAAAAAAAAAAAGTCAATCGAGTTCGGCACGTAACAGAGGAGACTCGCGATTGAGCCAAAAGGGGAATGGGCGGTGAAGAGGGGGATGGGCCCCCCGTCGGAAAAAAGGAAAGGGAGCGGGCTCGGACGGAAAAAAAGCATCCCGCCCATCGAGGTCTAAAAGCACAGATGCAGACGCGTCCACCTCACAAGTCGAAATGCCAGCAACGGGGAACTGGGCAAGGGACCGCGGCGAAAAGGAGGGAGGCGGCGGACTGGCCCGGTCCTACAAGGGAGGTCGGCGAAGGCTGCGGCAGCAAACCGCTGGCGCGAGATCCGAAAAATAGACCTAAACTTGACGGGCGAAGGATCGTCGAAAAAAAAAGAAGAAAACAGACGCGGAAGCGGCGTGGGCAAGTGAAACAGGGAGGGGAACTGCTCGTGACGAACCACTGGCGAGAGCGCAAACCGTGAGTTCCGCCACGTACCTCGCCAATAGGCCATCGAGCTGAAAAAACAACGCAGGAAAACAAGAAAAAAGTGAAAATGCGTATACGATCTCGAAAGATATCAAGGCGGGATGCTACGGAAGGTGATTTCGCGCACCCCGGGAAACATAAAGAGCTGCAAAGAAGCGCGGCACAAGAAAAAAAACCAAAGAAAGGTTACTGAGGGAACGTAAAAAAAAAAAAAAAAGCGTGGGTCCCAGCTCGAGATCCAAGAAGCCTCATGTCAAAAGCGCCCAAGAAAAACGAAGAGTCGGCGGATAGAGCGGAGGGTGAAAAAGCTTCTGAAGGACGATCCGTCGATCGCCGATCGCCGGCAACGAGGAAGTCGCGCACGTGTTGAGGCGCGGAACGGAGGTAAAAACGTCATTTCTGACCGACCGGAAGCCAAATTGGAATGCGCTTTAAGTCGAGCAGAAAAACGCAAAATTGAAGAGGAGAGACCGGGAAGGTGGAAAAAGCCTAAACTCAGGCCGGTGACTGCCCTCTAACTAAAGGGGAAAAAAAGGCCCGCATTCCTCCGTGGGAAGCAAAAAAAAAAAATGGTCTGTCGCACAGAATATACACCGGGAAAAAAAACGGTGTGGTAATCTTAATAAGACAGAAGAATGGGGGGCTGGATTAATAAAAGAGCGGCGCGAGTCGAAATGGAACGTCGGCCATAATCGTGTCGGACGATCGCCGCAGCAATGGAAAAGACCCAGCTGCGCAGGCGTCGTGGCGGCACGTCAAGAAATAGAAAAGGGGGGATCTCAACTGCGCTAGAAAAAAGCGAACAGCGTCAAGGCCGCGCGCGACATGAAAGAAGGCATTGAGAAACGATCTGGTGAGAGACAGTCGCCAACCTCGCCGAGACAAAGGAAAGCTTGGGTTGCTGGCACCAAGGCAACAGACACCTCAAAAGGGGTGCTCACGAGAAAGGTCGAAAAAAGACCGCAAAGCGGCGGAACTTACAAATCGGGGACCAGCAAAAAGGAAAGGGTTGCAGGCGTCCGTCGAGTGAACTGGAAAAAAAACGGGAAGAAAAAAAAATGACTTTGGAGGGTGCAGCAGAGAGGCCTGCGCGTCGAACCGGTCGCCAGGGAACTATCAAGCCCGTGGGGTGGGCGAGAAGGAATGGCTCAACGGAAAAAATCAGTTGGTAGAACTTCTTAATCAACGCCAGGAGGGAAGAAGGACCCGTCCGAAGAGACAACCTGTGCAGAAAGATTGTACTTAAAAAAACTGGCAGTCGGGCATCCTGCATCTCAGAAAGAGGACCCTGGGCCTTGTGGGAAGAAAGTGCGTCGAGGGAAGCTCAGCAGCACAGAAAAGCGCAAAGGAGGCGGTAGCAGAAATGTAAACTGGAAAACTCAGTGCCCACCCCTTCAGCTAAATGAGGAAAAAAAAAGTGAACGAAAGAATCGTCCGACAAAAGCTCGAAAAAGATGCGCAATAGCCTGATGAAAAACGAAAAGAACATGACTCCATACTCCTGTGCGAAAAAAGCGATCCTTAGTAAAAGATACCCACACAGCCCCCACACGGTACATCCCTCGAAAAGCAGCGCGGGTTTCGAGCACGAAGGTTGTCCCAGAGGGTAGCGATCTAAATGCTCAGCTTCTGGATGGGAACCAGCAAGATGCTCACTGGTCAAAAAATAGCGAACCGACACGGAGACAGTGGGCAGACTAGAAAATAAAGCCGATGCCAACGTGGGAAAAAAAGAGACTGAACATAGCGGGCAAATGCTCAACACAAAACGAGAGGCACGCCAATCAAAAACCACGAGAAACGCCTGAGCAAAGCTCACAATGATTGAGGATTCGAAAAAATGTCTGGAAAGTGTCGTTTGGTTGGTGTTTGTTTGGGGGGTGGTTGGAAAAAGGTGTGGTAGAAAAACGAATTAAGTCGGTTGCGGGGGCGGGGAAAAAAAGGAGGCGACAAAGCGCTCTAAGCGGATGGGGCGGGAAGGGGTTCGGTCCGGCAGGGGGTGCGATCGATCAAACCACGTTAGAAACCTGTGGCCCGAGGGTGGGTGCAAATTCTCTTGGGATAAAGAAAGCCGCGTCACAGAACTAAGCGCGAAGAGACCTGCCCAAAGGGACTCTCTCTCAAAAACAAAAATGAAGAGGAGAGATCTGTCGTCAGGGACGAAGGGCGGGGGTTAGGAAAAACTGACGCCAACAGAACCAGCTGGCCACCTAACTGGTGGCCGAAGGATAAAAGGTCCAAAATAAGCGGCCCACGGCAACCAATCCTATCTATTCAAGCGGTCGCCTCCGGGAACGCCACCTCACCCGGGAAGACTCGTTGAGAGACACCCACTACAACACACAAAAAAACAAAGACTACCTACAACTAGAAAACAGCACGCGGTGAATCCGACAAGGAGCCAAATTTCGAACATCATGCGCTGAAAACAATGGGGAGAGGGAGGGGGAAAATTTGAACAGCCAGAAGATGTTTGGCAAAACGAGCATAGAAGATGATGCAACAAGTGGGAAAGACAAACAATGATTGAAACCGAAAAAAAGGCCGCGTTGGGAAAATATAGTCAAGCGCGAAAAAACGAAAATACGGACAACCCGTGAGACGCTTTTATATGGGACGGGCGGGTAGCTAAGAGTGATAACCCAAATAGCCTATCAAGTAGAGGAGAACAAAAGAACTTTGGGGTAGCAGGTGGACCGGACCATCCAGAGGGAAGCTCTTGTCGCACAGGGTCACATGGGGAAAAAAACCGAGATCGATCTCGTCGGAATTCGAAAAACGGAGCAGAAACCCCGGGGCGGGCATGGAGGTGGTCCCGAAAGAAAGCAAGCGACCTCGATACGCCGCGGATCGGGCTCAAGCGGAGGTATGCTCCAAAGAAAGAAAAACCGAAAGGCAACGAAGAACAAAAGCCCTCTATTACGGAAAGAAACGAGCTGCCGAAGAAGGCACGTCAAGCACAAAACAGGAAGAGAAGAAGCTAACCCGCCAGTCGTGCTGCAAAAAAACAAAACTCTCGATAATCTCTTTATCCAAAAATCGCCATCTCTACCCCACCATCCGGCTTTATCGTGAAGCTGACCAGTACGAACCGCGCGCAGCGAGGAGCCGGACTGAAAAAAAAAGACCAACACTTAATCTGCGGAAGGGGAACCTCGACGACTTTCAAAAGACACCGTAAAAAAAGAATTTACCCCCAGAATTATGAAGTTACGCAAGGGGGTATAAGCCGACTGTCCGTAAAACAAAAGTAAATGGTAGGGGGGCAATTGCGTGTCAAAGAAGGGAACCCAAAAGGAAAATCTCGAGCGGGGGAGGGAAGACGTATGGCACATCGACCGCGGCAGTTCCTTGCAGGGACCCGTGAGAACGAAAAAAAGCTCTCAAAATGAAACGAACGGTTAAACTGAAGCCTTCCGGCAGGTTCCCTACGCGCACGGAAAAAGAACGCTGAAAAATCATTCTCGGAAAAAAACCTTCGTCCGCGAAAGTCCACGAAACGAGCCCGACGTCCCAACCTCCCCTGCGCCTTGCACTAAAACTGAGAGACGACTAACATAAACTATTAGATAGCACTAGACTCAGAGTGCCGGCGGAGTGACTCTGCATGAGCGCAGAAAGCGTGGAGTGGAGAGAAACCAAACAAATCCTTATCTAACGGGGGGAGCACTCTGAAAAGAAAAACCTCGAAAGTTTCAGACGCAAAGACACGAGAACGATGTAGAACGAAGAAGGCTCATGAAACCATTTTCTCCTCCCGAGGTCCCACCATGCGGCGTAAGCGGAGCGCCTCACCTAAGGAAAGACTTTGCCGTCCTCGCAATCAACGAAAAACCGGGCGAGAGAGATTAAAACGGGATCGTCGTGCCCACGTAAGGTTTTGAAACCTCTGTAAGAAAAGAAAAGACTCGATCAAAAGGCGCGCCTTGCGCTATACATCGATATTCTGACAAAGGCGGGACCCCACAAAGATGATGCTCGTGCGCAAAACGTAAGGACGAAAAGAGTGCTGACGCAGAAGGAAGCAAAGTGACCAATGGCCGGCGATTTTGAAAGTTGTGCTGAGGGAGAATCAAACGCATTGGGAGGAATAAAAGCGATAGCGTAAGATCTCTCGTATCGTAGGGAAAGTGCAGACCAATCCTCTCAAGGATCTCCTGCTTCTGTGGAGGAGGGAAAGCAGATCCAATCACGGGGAAATTCAAGAAAAAAGCGAGCCCTGGGCAACCTCAGGGGACCGTACGCAGCCGAAACACATCAAATGAAAAAACTCGAAGGTTCAGTCGAGCCTTGGCCAGGAGGTCTCGGGATTCTGCTCGAGAAAAAAAAGCTTCCTAATCGTCCTAAGACAGCGTGCCTATCCTCCAACATGGGCCCCGGCTAGCGAGCAAAGAAACGATCGCTTATCAGGCGTGCTAAAGCAAGGGTCATCGTGGTATCAGGGGAGGCAAACTGAAAGCTTTATTTTTGTACTTTTCCCGAAGACTGACTGAGAAAACTAGTAGTTCCTTCTTAGTCAAATCTACAGAGCCAAACCAATGTGGGAGTCAAACGGTGGGACGACCCAGCTCGAAAAACTAAAAAAGAACCCTGGGAATGACAAAAAAAAGAAGAAAGGAACGTTCCGCGGAGGGGCTTCGAACGGTAGAGCTACTTGGGTGCCTGAAACTCTATCCTCAACGCTCCTCCCCTCGCGGGTCTGTGCTCGTATGCCCATCATTCACACCGAATAAGGTATTACACTAGAGAGGGAGCACTAGACCCCGAAGAGAAGATTTCGCGAGGCGGGAAGGATCGCCTCCGAAGGCTCAGGAAGCAAAAATTCTTTTAGTCTCTCCCGGAAGCCCCCCCTCGGAATAATGGGAAAATCGGCCGCCCCTCGGGCAGCAAGCTGGGGAAAACGTCGTCGGGCCTACGCTACCACAAAAAGAAAAAGGAACGATCGCGAGGGGTCACAAAGCGCGAGAAGCACGAAGTCGCTCAGTCAAAACCGGGGCCACTGCGGATCCTTAACCGGCGGGGGTTTGGGGCGAACATCGACAAAGAAGCTTACGGACGCCCAACGAACAACTCCGAACCGCGCCCATCAGATGACAGAAGAAGGCAGCTCTAAGGAACAGAAGAAGGAACCGGCAGGAGACCCCAAGAATGGGGGGACCGTCGCCGAGCCCACCTCAGGGGAGCACCTAGATTACTGCTAGAGGCTTAAAGAGTCTTCACGCATAACGAAACCCCAACACGTATATCCTGAAGTGAAAAAAGATTAGCGGGATGCAAGAGCAAGTTCTAGAACAGCGGTTCAGCAATCTTAAATTAAGAAAGGTGAGGCTGGAAACTACTTCGCGGACTTCAGAGAGCGGCCTGTACATCGAATACAGACCGAGGCACCGGAGTTCCTCGCGGGAGGGGGGGGCAGGCCGGCAGAAACGATGCGTCCTACGAAGGAAGGCATACACGGAGGGCGTCCAACGCGAAGGAGAAAAGATAGAGAAGTAAACAACTGTTCAAAGCATTAAAAAGGGACACCGACCCCGAGCGGTTGTGCATGGCTACGCAATTCCAAAACATTGACCCGCGAGCGGCGTCATCGGCGGGAAAAAACCAGCCGAAGATTCTCGCGACTCGACTTCGAACGAACACGCAAAACGGGGGGGGGGGAAGGGTGATGGGCGTTCTAAAAGACCGTTAAAAACGAGGGACCTAACCGGCTGGGAAGGCATCTGGAACGTGACCGCCAGCGGGGAAAAGCGCAATCCCGATGGAATGGTACACCTCACTCAAAGGCAACAGACTTTCCGAACGAGGGAAAAAATAAGAAACTCTCAAGATCGCGGCTAGAAGCCCAGAGGAAAGTAGACGGAGAGAACATCGGAATCATCATAGCTTAATTTTGAAGAACGTATCTCCCGCCATTCGAGAAAAAAGATCTCGAGATCGCGAAACCAGGCGGATGGCGCGTTGGAGGGCTTAGAGGAAAGTAAATGGGTAGCGGGAAGAAAAGGTCATACGAGAAGTCCTAAGTGGTCCAAAAATCTCACCAAATCCCTCTCTCAATGCAAAAAAGATGAGAAAAAAACGTCGCCAGGAGGTAAAGGAAGATACTCAGAGGAAGATCCCCCGATGATGGGGAGGGCTATCAAAACTGACCCGAAAAGTTACCGCAAAACAACGGCGCGCCGGGCAGTAACGCAAAAGTCGGGCAGGTACGTATGCAGCACGAGCCGGCGTGGGTGACCCAGCTCTCGTCGAGACGTCCTGAAAATGTCAGACAAAAAACTCGAGAGTCTTATATAGCGGGAGGAAAAAGCACTAGGCAAAATTCTACGTCCAGAAAACGTACTAGCGAAATAACGTAAACTACCGGTAAGCCGAAGCCGGTTGAGGCTCGCTCAGTCTCCGCAGGTATGACCGGTGACTACGGGACGCGGCCACTGGGTAAATTCGAGTGGGAAGTGCGAGGAGCAACCAGAAGAGTGGGGAAGACAATGTCAGAATCACACCGCGACGGTAAGGGGGGAACAGTCGCACAAACCAGTCAAAATCGAGTCCAATTGAAAAACAACCTTACACAAAGTAAAAATGGAAAAAGCTAAAAGCATTCCAGGCCCGGAAGAGGCAGAATGGTATTTGTATCTAGATAAGATATAATGTTTGCAAAGGCCGCCGGAGCGGCCCGCAAGTAAGAGAGAGAGGGGACTTCGTCAACATCGGAATCGCGACCTCCGCGCCAAGGCCGCATCTGCCAGAAACGGCTCCGCGGTCAGCAATTCCACCTGCCAGGCTCACCAATTGACCGAGCGCAAAAAATAGCGACGACAACGGTTGACAAGCCGGAAAAGACGGGTCACGTTGAACTGCGAGATGAACGACAAGAAAAGCAAAAAACAGCGCGGATCGAACACGCGGGTGGGCCTGGAACACATGCCACAAACCCGACAGAAGTTGGAGCCGTACCCCCATTCGAATCCTCAAAAACAAACCTGCCGCAAAGGGGAGAAAAAAGAAGAAGGTGGAGCGACGGCGTCAGTAGGGAACTCCTTCCTTAACGATCCGGCGGTGTGGGTGGGGAGGCTCCAGCCGCCGCGCAGGGCTCGGGCTTACAGGGTCTCGCGGGAGATCAGCCGGTGTGGGTCAAAGGATGGAAGAAAGAAGGGAAAGGAAAAAGCGAGGCTACTTCGGCGAGACGCCCGATTCGAGGAGGCAAGGAAATCGGAAAGGGAAAGGCAAAAGTCGTGAGCATTCGACGTCGACCGAGAAACCGTCCACTCTCGACCACGTAAGAGCGGCAGAATCGTGCCAGAGTCTCTTGGGCGCCTACCTCCAGACGCACATTTATCCCCTCCAATACCCTGCCGTCGCGGCGGTAAACTGCGCGTAGAAGTAAAAAACTGCTCAAAGGACCAGAAAGTTCGCAACATTAATCTGTGGGAAAGCTCGATCCATGCGAATAGTCCTACAAAGGCTCCTCTGATTCAGGACTGTTACTCCGGACCATTCCTGGTGAAGCGACGGCTACAGAAGCCGCCTGGAGTACAGAACAAGAAGAACCTCGCGAGGACTAGGATTTCTAAGCCTAGAGGAGGGGGTGCACCAAAAATAGGCATACGTCTCGGGGTCAATGCCCGAAAGAGTTGTTCAGACCGAAAAACACGGCTAGCAGGGAACAAATGGCAGGGGGCGGGGGGGGAAGATTACGAGTTTTCCTCCTAGCTGGACAAACGGCGCGCCCAGTGGAATGTAAAAAGACATAAGAGGTGCTAACCTTCAACCGACATCGGAGTCTCACCAGCAAAGTTCTTCTTTTGAGAACTCGACAAATCGGCGGGGCGGCCTGAATCAGGCACCCACGGTGAGGGAAGGTGGGGCTGTTGAATTGTGTGTCGTGCAGGAGGGTGTGCTTTGTTTGTGGTTTGTACGTTGGGGTGGGTCGATTGACAAAAAAATAAGATTAGGGGAGGGGCCCGGGCCAGCGCGGCGCGGAGATCGGGGGGCCGTGTGTGTAGAAATGTGGTGGAAGGGGGACCCCCGCGGCAACCGGACGTGGCCACTCGGTGGGTCGCAAAGGAGCATTCGAGGCGCTGCACAGCGGACAGAGCGGGCGAAGTCGCATAA